>Ga0172379_10000157_pt1 | contig 184012 bp, 164 predicted proteins | sample GrowelOW334metaG_FD_119756 | JGI IMG/M metagenome (GOLD analysis project Ga0172379, IMG submission 119756) | Groundwater microbial communities from an aquifer near a municipal landfill in Southern Ontario, Canada - Groundwater well OW334 metaG | ecosystem: Environmental > Aquatic > Deep...
CAATCGTTGAATAATTTGCTCTTTCGATTTTCAGTTTATCTTTTCGTTTCATTCCTCGTCGCAACCACTCTATTTTCCCAGCAGTTGTTCTTAGAAAATGGCACGCCGTCGCATCCGAATGTGATGGGATATGCATCGCCGACACGATCCATTATCGATCTGTCCGGAGAATGGCAATTCTCTATTGACAACGGAATCACCTGGAATCAAGTAAACATCCCCGCTGCTGCAGATTTTGAAGGAAAGATCGTCTACCGAAGGAAGTTTTCCGTCACTGAGGATGAAGTTTCTCACAGATCCTTCTCCATGGTATCCTATGGGATGAACTATCAGTCGGAAGTCTACATCAATGAGACATTTGTCGGCAAACATGTCGGCGGATATACTTCATTCGAATTGGAAATACCTGAAAATATCATCCAGGTCGGAGTAGAGAATGTCATTCGTGTGGTGGTCGACAATACGTTAAACTATCGTTCTACGTTTCCTCCCCGTCCCTCGGCAAGCGGATGGAAAAATTTCAACGGCATTTTGCGGGATATCTTTATTGTTACCACTTCCAAATTATGGATCGATGGGATGAATGTTAGTGTTGCAGCAATCGAACCCAAAGCGGCAAAATTACTGGTGACCGCCACTGTTGCTGCGAAAGAACTTTCGATGCTGACACCGTTTATGGGCAAAACATTTCAGCTCACCGCCGAGGTGACTGATATCGCAGCCGGAACAATTATCGGGAAGCCGGTATCCGCACAGATCAACCCCGAATCGAATAAAGAAATCACAACCCAAATACTACTCCCGGTACCGGATGCAAAATTATGGTCTCCAGATGCGCCGGAATTATATTCCATCCGTGTCACCCTTTCGTGGGTGGAAGGGAAGAAGGATTCGCTGATCGATGAAACAAGTGCTGTCACCGGAATTCGGACGATAACGAAAGATAAGAATTCGCTTCTCTTCAACGGCGCACCGATTCTGCTGCGCGGCATCGTCTGGATCGAGGATTCCGAGAATCACGGCAGTGCGATGACCTATGAGGAGTTGGAGCGCGATGTCGCGTTGATTAAGAATCTGGGTGCGAACGTAGTCCGCGTCGGGTTCCATCCTCCGCATCCGTTCTTTATTCAATTGTGCGACCGTTATGGTCTGCTGGTAATGGAAGAAATCCCCAACTTGGAGATACCGGGCAGAATAGTTGAAGAAGAGCATTATTCCTCGCAGATGGTGAGTTATCTGAAGGAAATGGTCATGCGTGATAAATATAATCCTTCCGTTATCGCCTGGGGCTTAGGGGATGGCTCTGGTTATGGAGCCGATGTGGAAAACAGCATCATCACTCGTTTGCATCGCACTGCGAAATCGTTAGACGACCGTATGACCTATGTTGTTGTTCGTGGAAGCGAGGACAAAGCGGCTGCAGTGTCGGATATTGCGGCGATCAGTTTCGCGCCCGCCGAAAGTAAAGCGTTCCGGTCCAGAATCATTTCGTTTATCGAAACATATCCAAAGAAACCGATCATTGTAGCGGGTTATGGAAAACCTGTAGAGCGGGGAAATCATAATGGGTACAGCGATCCGAATTCTCATGAAGCACAGGCCAGATACATTTACCAGCGGTATGCTGTCATTAAGGACCTTCGTCTGGCCGGCTCAATGATCTTTGCATTCAATGATTTCCGGAGCGACAGGCCGATCTTAAGCATGAAACCCGTCGCACCCAATATTCACACAATCGGAATTGTGGAGCTGGGAAGACAGAAGAAAGTTGGATACGATATTGTCCATTCCATCTACCATGACCAAAAAGTTTCAGCGCTGCCAATCGGTACGTTCGTTCCGAATTCTCCTTATGCGTATGTCGTCATCGGACTGATATTATTGGTGATCGCAGCATGGCTGGTGAACGGCAACCGCCGATTCCGTGAAAGCACGCGGCGCGCCATTTTTAATTCCTATAATTTTTTTGCCGACATTCGGGATCAATTCACGCTGCCGTTGTTCCATACGACGATCACGGCGATTGTTATTGCGATCACCTTTTCGGTTATTTTTTCCAGCATACTGCATCACTACCGCACGGATGCGGCTCTCGATTATCTCTTGTCCCATCTTTTGTCGGATGATTTTAAGATGATCGTGATTCGAATGTGCTGGGATCCGTTGTTGTGTGTTGGCTATCTGACAGGTGTCATGATCGTTTGGTTCCTGGTGTTGACACTTTTCATCCAATTATGCGCACTCATGGCCCGCGTGAAAATACGCCTGTTTCATTCGTATTCAATCGCAGTGTGGACTGCTTTGCCGTGGGCATTCTTCATCCCGGTTGGTATGATCCTGTATCGTGTTCTGGAAAGCGATCCCTATGTACCGTGGGTGATGGGGGTTGTTTTTGTTATGTCTGCATGGGTCTATTTGCGGACTCTTAAAGGAGTCTCAGTAATCTATCATATCTATACGCCAAAGATGTACATGATCGGCTTGGTGGTGTTGTTCGTTGCGGTGGGAACGGTGTATGCCTATGTCGATTATGCTTTTTCATTTACAGCTTATGCTGAGTTCTTCGCCACCCGTCTTCTTCCGTTCGTCCATTAATTCTTTCAGCCAGCAGAATGTATCTATCAAAATTAGAAATCGTCGGCTTTAAATCGTTCGCTAACAAAGTGAATCTTTCTTTCGATGCCGGTATGACCGCCATCGTCGGTCCGAACGGATGCGGCAAGACGAACGTCGTGGATGCGATCCGCTGGGCGTTGGGTGAGCAGAAACCGAGCCGGCTCCGCAGCGATAAAATGGAAGATGTGATCTTTAACGGCACGAAGAACCGTAAACCGGTTGGTATGGCAGATGTGTCGCTGACCATCGAAAACACCAAAGGGATACTCCCCTCGGAATATAAAGAAGTTGTGATTACTCGCCGTGTGTACCGTTCCGGAGAATCAGAATATTACCTGAACAAAACTCTTTGTCGATTGAAGGATATCAAGGATCTCTTCATGGACACCGGAATGGGTTCGGATGCATACTCTGTTATCGAGTTGAAGATGATCGAAACCATCCTGAGCGACAAGGCGGATGAACGCCGGCGCTTATTCGAGGAAGCTGCCGGGGTGACGAAATATAAAGTACGCAGGAAAGAGACCTTCACGAAACTGGACCATGTGCAGGCGGACCTCGTACGTGTGCAGGATATTGTGAAGGAAGTGCAGAAAGCGGTGAACTCGCTGGAACGTCAGGCAAACAAGGCAGAACAGTTCAATCTCATCTCGCAGGAACTCCGGTCGAAGGAGATCATCTTGCTGGAGCGCGAATATTCTGAGATCATCCACTCTATTGATCCGCTGAAAGTTCGCCTCTCCTCTGCGGTGGATGAAAAAAAGAAAATCAGCGATGAGCTCTCTTCCGAAGAAGTACTGCTGGATCAACTGCGCAGTGAATTGACCGAACTGGAAGAACGGTTGAACGAGGTACAAACGGAACTGAACGAACATCAGCAAAAGATCAATCTGTCCCAACAAGCGCGTGTGAAGGCGAATGAACGGACGAATTCTCTGAACGAGTCGATCGATCGGTTTTTGAAAGAGAAAGAAGAACTGCAGCATCAGCTTCCCGAACTGGAAACCCGTGCATCCGAACTTGTTGTTACTATCGAGCAGACGCATGCCAACGTTCAATCATCCACCGCTCAATACAATGAGAAAAAGGAAGAGCTGGATAACTTCACGCAGGAATTGGAAAAGAAGAAGTCCGACGTGAAATCGAAACAGGATGAAGTGATCGCACTGCTGCATGAGATTTCCTCCAAACGCAACGAGTATGAACGGACAAAAGCACGGCTGGAGAACATCAACGGCCGCCTGGATTATTCGGGTGAAGAGAATGCGATCTACACGACCGAGATCTCCAAGAACTCCGCAACTGTTGCAGAATTAACGGCGCAGGATAAAGACCTCCGGAAGAAATTTGCAGAAGCAGAACTGGCCGCGTTGAATGAGGATTCGAAGAAGACTGGTTTACAGCAGGATATTGAATCACTGCGGGACAAAGAATTCGAAGTCCGTTCTACCATTGAACGCCGCCGCTCGCGGATGGATTTCCTTAAAGGACTTGTGGAGACCCATGAAGGATTTTCCGAAGGAGCAAAATACCTTATCACCCATGAGGAGTGGAATGAAGTCCTTCAAACCACCGTAGCCGATGCATTTACGACCGATGCAAAGTACCGCATTGCAATCGAAGCGGCGCTGGGGGATGTGGCCGGGTATATTGTTGTGAATACCATCGACGAAGCACACCGCGGTGTTGAGCTGCTGAAAACAAACAATAAAGGCCGGGCGACTTTCATTTGCCTGGAATCGATTCCGCGTACACCGGAAGACAGCAGACTGGACATAATTGAAAGCGGTGTGGTTGCCTGGGCGGCCGATGCTGTCGCGTGCGACAACCGGTATGCAGCTTTACGGGATTACTTGCTTGCCGGCACAATCATCGTAGAAGATGTTCAAACGGCATCGGACCTCGTCCGGAAATATTTTTCCATGAAGTGCGTTACGATGGACGGCGAACTTGTCACCGGTTCCGGTATCCTGCGCGGCGGAAGCAATCGCGCAGAAGACGGCGGTATGCTTGGTAAAAAGGCGCAAATCGAAGAGCTGGAGAAAGAGATCGCAACGCTGTCCGCACAACAGGATTCCTTCCGGAAGGAAAGTGCGGAAAAGGAAAGAATCCTTGCTTCCATTGATGTGAAATCACTCGCCGATGCGGCAAAGAAAATCGAACAGCAAATGACCGCTGTTGAAATGCGTATCGCGCAGATTGAGTATGAAAAGAAGCGGATGACGGAAAATGTGCAGCGGAACGATGCAGAGAATACGCGGCTTCGCGAGGAAGCAGATGCACTGAACAATGAACTGAAGGCATTGCAGCCTTCAATCGAAGAAATGGAAAAGCGGAAATCTGCCGCAGAACAGCAATCCGGCGCTTCGGCGAGCGAATTGGAGACGATGGAGGTGATGTGGAACGAATTTTCCAAAGTGGCGACCGATGCTCAGCTGGAAATGATGCGTCTGGAAAACGAAGAGAAAAAGTCCGCACGTGAATTGGAGTATATCAACGCAACAACGGCGAATATCAGGAATACGTTCGCACAACGGGATGTCGATATTGAGAATTCAAACAGGGAGATCCAAAAACTTCAGGAAGCGCTGGTGGTGAATGCAGGCGAACTGGAAGGGTTGGAGCAGCAGCTGCAGGAGATCGTCGAACGGAAACGGGTGGCACAGGCGGATTTCAATGCAAAACGGATCCAATCCCACGATATTGAATTGAAATTGAAAGATGCGCGACGGCTGCACGACACGTCGATGTCCCGTTCGCACGAACTGGAGATGAAGATCTCCGAGCTGACGATGAAAGCACAAAACCTGGCCGTCCGCGGGAAAGAGGAGTTTGAGATAACCGTCGAACTGAAGGAGTTCTCCGCCGAAGAACAGTTCGATCTGGACGAGGCGAAGGAAGAGGTGCGGCAGATGAAGGAGAAAATTCGGTCCCTTGGTGCGGTGAATTTCGCGGCATTCGATGAATACAAGACGGAGAAGGAACGGTTGGAGTTTATTACCACGCAGCGCGATGATTTGATCGAATCGGAAAAAACACTGATGCAGACAATCGAAGAGATCAACAATACCGCCCAGAAAGAATTTGTTTCCACATTCGAAAAGATTCGCGAAAATTTCATTGCAACGTTCAAAGGACTTTTCGACGAAGGGGACGAATGCGATCTGCGGCTGGAAGATGGTGTCGATCCGCTCGAAGCCCGTATTGAGATCACTGCGAAGCCGCGAGGCAAGCGCCCGACGTCCATCGATTTGCTCTCCGGCGGAGAGAAGACCCTGACGGCCATCGCCCTGTTGTTCGCGATCTATCTGGTGAAACCGTCGCCGTTTTGCATTCTGGATGAAGTGGACGCGCCGCTGGACGATTCGAACATCGATCGGTTCGCGCGTATCATTAGGAAATTCAGCGATAACACACAGTTTATCATCGTAACACACAACAAGCGGACGATGGAAGCAGCCAATGCTATGTACGGCGTCACCATGGAAGAGCAAGGAGTCTCCAAACTCGTATCGGTCCGTTTCAATGAGAATAAAGTCGCCGTCAACGGATCATGATAGTTCGCAGTGATGCGGGACGAAAGTGCAATGCCAAATCCACTAACATACACGGTCTTCACTGATTTCGACGGAACGATCGCCGTCAATGACATTGGCGATGCTCTATTCGAACAGTATGGAGACATCGAAATCTGCTCGCAAAGCTTTCAGGAGTATCGAAACGGAACGATCAACGCGCGGGAATGCTGGAAAAGCGGATTCGCATCGTTTCCGCCGGTCACGCGACAGGAGATAAGGGAATTTGCTCTACGTCAACCGGTCGATGTCTATTTCAAGATCTTTGCAGAGTTTTGCGAAGGGCACAACATTCCGGTCTCAGTTGTCAGCGACGGATTCGATGCATATATCGATCCGGTATTGGAACGGGAGATGCTGGGGCATCTGACACGGTATACCAATATTCTTCGGTTTTACGGCAATGGGAATGTTGAACCGCTGTTCCCGCATACGGATTCCACCTGCACTCGTTGCGCGAATTGCAAACGGAATCATTTACTAACACGGTCCGGAGACGATCAGGTGATCGTTTATATCGGAGACGGGATATCGGACCGATGCCCGGTGCAATTTGCAGATGTCGTCTTTGCAAAGGATTCGCTCGTCAGTTTTTGTGAAACTCATAATATTACGTTCCACCGGTTCCGGGATTTTTCTGAAGTCCTGAAGGTATTTCGGTCGATGGTTGAACTCGGGAAACACCGAAAACGCCGAACCGCGGAACTTGCACGCAAGGAAGTGTTTATAGGAGAATGAAAATGGATATTCGTTTGAAAATATTTGAAATGCGCAGCTATACGCCGATTCCATTTCTTCTCGTGATGGTGATCTATGCAGAACCGACAGTATTAACCATTGCCGCCGGATTAACGATTGCGGTGTTTGGTGAAGCAATACGATTTTGGGGTGTTTCGATCTGCGGCAGTGAAACACGGACAACAGGTGTCGTCGGAGCAACCAATCTGATCACAGACGGACCGTTTGGCCATGTCCGCAATCCGCTGTATGTCGGGAATATTCTGATTTATGTCGGATGCGCGGTGATGTCTAACGCACTGGTGCCGTATCTCGGGATCGCTGCGCTCGCATGGTTTATTCTTCAGTATCAACTTATTGTCTCGCGTGAAGAAGAACATTTGAGAGGGGCATTCGGCGATGAATATGTAACATATTGTAAGAATGTCCCGCGGTTTTTCCCGCGTATGTCCCGGTACGTTGGCGAACACGCATTTCATCGTACGGCCGATTTTGCACGAGGATTGAAATCGGAAACGCGGACACTGCAAGGATTTACCGCGGTTATTGCATTGATCATTCTCCGGTATTTTGTGAGATGATATGAAACAGCGAGTGATGATGATCGCGGGCGAAGCATCCGGCGACCTGCATGGTGCAGGCGTTGTCCGCGAACTGAAGCGCAGAAATCCCTCCATCGATATTTTCGGCATCGGCGGAGATAAGATGAAGAAGGAAGGGATGACGCTGACTTTCCATGTGGCGGAAATGTCCTTCATGGGATTTGTGGAAGTGGTGAAACATCTGCCGCTGATCCGATCGGTAGAACGGACGCTGGAACAATTGCTGATCCTGAAGAAACCGGATGTAGTGGTGCTGATTGATTATCCGGGATTCAATCTTCGATTTGCGAGGATCGTAAAAAAATACGGCATCAAAGTGATTTACTACATCAGTCCGCAGGTATGGGCCTGGAAAAAAGGGCGTGTGAAGAAGATGAAGGAACTGATCGATCGAATGCTCGTGGTCTTTCCTTTTGAAGTGCCAATCTATGAACAGGAACAGATACCAGTGCAGTTCGTCGGCCACCCGTTGGTGGAAGAAATGCAGGATGTGATGACGCGGGAGCAGTTTTCCAAACGGTACAGCCTGCTGCAGGAGAGGAAATTCATTGCTGTCATTCCGGGTAGCAGAACACAGGAGATTGAAAAACTCTTTTCAGTCATGGCCCGTGCAGCGGTTCAGCTTGCCGGGAACGAAAAGGATGTGGTCGTTGCAGTCGCACCGAATCTTCCGCTGGAGCTCTATAAGGAGCATTGTCCTTCCGGTGCGGACGTGAAATTCATCCAGCATGCTACACACGAGGTGATGAAGTATGCCGAGTTTGCATTTGTCACTTCGGGAACGGCAACATTGGAAACGGCGTGTGTTGGAACGCCGATGGTTGTTGTCTATAAGACGTCAATGATAACATACTGGATTGCCCGATTAGTGGTGAAGATTAAAAATATTTCGCTGGTGAATATCGTTGCCGGGAAGTCGATTGTCCCGGAGATAATCCAGCATGCGGCGACTGTGGACCGGTTGGTAGAGATGTCAAAAAATATCATAGATTCTGCCGATAGATATAACGGTATGAAGCATGAATTGGAAATAGTCCGGCAGAAATTAGGCGGTATTGGCGCTTCCGAACAAGTTGCGGATGCAATCCTTGCCGTATGAAAAAACGATTGGTATTGACTGCATTACGAAGTGTGTTGTGGTGGATCATCCTCGTATGGTGCAGAACATTATCGATTACCGCCGTACGGAACGAAGGCCTTGATGCACTTCGAAGGAGCGGTAAAAATTATGTGATTGCTTTCTGGCACGGTTCCATGTTGCTCGGCTGGTTCCTGCATCGGCCAAGACGGAATGAACACATGTCTGCTCTGGTTAGTCAAAGCGAGGATGGCGAATTTCTTTCTGCTGTCCTGGAACGGTGGAAATATTTCATGATCCGCGGTTCGAGCCATATCGGAGGAAAAGAAGCGATGCAATTAATGGTGCAGGCTGTGCATGAAGGGAAATCCCTTGCCATTACGCCGGACGGCCCCCGTGGTCCGCGACACGAAATGAAGATGGGAGCTGTGAGAATTGCACAAAAGACCAATGTACCGCTGGTGCTCGCAGGCATTGCGGTCGGACACAAAAGGCAATTACGAAGCTGGGATAAGTTTGAAGTACCATTGCCATTTTCGAATGTTGCAGTAGTATACAGTGAACCAATATACGTTCCTCAGGATTTGGATGGAATGGTGCTGGATGAATATAAGATCGAGCAACAGCGGCGGCTGCAGAACTTAACCGAGGAGGCTGAAAGTATTTTATCGGCTTCCGGAGAAAATGCATGAAACCGCATCCGTTTCTCTTTCCGTTCGCTTTGATCTATGGACTGGTCGTGTCATTAAGAAATTTGCTCTTTGACGTTGGAATAATTAAATCTACCGATATAGGAATTCCAGTTGTCTCTATCGGCAACATAACAACCGGCGGAACCGGAAAAACCCCTATCGTTATCGACACGGTAAAAGTGTTTTTACATGCCGGTAAAAAAGTAGCTGTGATAAGTCGCGGATATGGAAGAAAAACGTCCGGAACGATAGTCGTATCCGATGGCTCTCAGATATATGCCGACGTTTCATCCGGCGGCGATGAACCGGTTCAGATCGCCAAGCAGTTGAGAGAAGCGATTGTCATCGCCGATGAGAACCGAGTTCGTGGAGCGCTGAAAGCAGTCAAAGACTTCGGAGCTGAAGTGATAGTGCTCGACGACGGTTTTCAGCATCGCTATATCAAACGAACAATGGATGTTGTGCTCATCAACCCCAATCAGCTTCCGACAGAAACCATGTTGCTCCCAGCGGGATATCGCAGGGAGCCAATGAACAGTTTGAAGAGGGCTGATGCCATCGTTGTGACGAAATCAATAAATTTGAATGAAGCGGAGGTCGCGCTTCATTCACTTCGTATCAATTTGCAGCAGCGCTCCTTTACGAGCACCTATCAACCGTCCGGTATCCGGCATCTGTTCGGGGATATTGCTCAGTCGACGGAAATATTGAAAGGCCATACCGCCGTGGCATTCTGCGGTATTGCGGCACCGGATGGATTTCGAAAAAGTTTGGAGTCATGCGGGATAGAAGTAAAACAATTTTTCATTTTTGGTGATCATCATCAGTATTCGTCCATGGAGGTCGAGAAAATTGTCCTTGCGTTTGAACAAAGTAAAGCGGATTTCATCCTTACAACGGAAAAGGATGCAGTCCGATTGGCTGGATTCCGAGGACAACTGCAGACACTTCCGGTTTCTGCATTGATGATGGAAGTGACGATGCACCGGGAAAATGCATGGCGATCGTATCTTCTGAGCGGTCTTGCAATATGAAGATCGCCGTGACCGATACCGGGAGGCCTGGAAAACAAAAGCTCTATTTGGACTGGCTCCGATTGAACAGTCCTGCATCGGAGCTGATAGTCGTGTCCTATAAAGAGGTTTTCCCCGGATTATCAGGATACGATGGATTGGTGTTGACCGGCGGTGAGGATGTCGATCCGGCACTTTCGAAAGCATCACCGAGAGATTTGGTGCAGCAATTCGACCGTGCTCGGGACGATTTCGAATTTCGATTGCTTGAACAGTCACAGCAGAAAGCGATTCCCGTTTTGGGGATCTGCCGTGGAATGCAGGTTGCCAATGTGTTTTTCGGTGGTACACTCGTTGCTGATCTTCCTTCGGCGGGATATCAGCATCATGCTGCAGCGAAGGGTGAACCAGAACTTCGACATGCAATCGATATTTTTGGGGATTCGATCTTGAAGACAATTGTCCAACAGGAACGGGGTGATATTAATTCATTCCACCATCAATCCGTTTTGCAGCCGGCGGAAGACTTGAGGATTTCCGGCTTTTCACCGGATAAAGTGGCCGAATCAATTGAATGGAAAGAGCCATCCGGGAAACCGTTTCTGCTGCTGGTGCAATGGCATCCGGAACGGATGGCCGACCGAGACAATCCGATGGCAAGCGCAATCGCATCGGCATTTTTTACAGCGGCACAAGAATATAATTCAATGAAATAACAGCGCGCTCCGGCACCCGTCCGTTGACGGGGGGACGCGAAATGTATAACAGTGGGCAGCAGGCCCGAAAGGAACAGTGGGACATGAAACTTTCCGATTATAAATATCCGGTACCGCGGAATCTTATCGCAAAACATCCGGCGAATCCGCGCGACCACGCACGGCTCCTGGTAGTGAATCGTAAGGAAGAAACGATTGAAGACCGTCACTTCTACGACGTCGCCGAATATTTTGAAAAAGGAGATACTATGGTCGTGAATGAGACCAAAGTGTTTCAGGCGCGGCTCATCGGCAAGAAGGAAAAGACCAATGCGAAGATCGAGGTCTTCTTACTCCGCCAGTTGAACGTGGAAGACAATATTTGGGATGTGATCGTCGACCCCGCACGAAAAGTGCGTATTGGCAACAAAATCTATTTCGACAACGGAAATCTATGGTGCGAAGTGATCGACAATACCACGTCCCGCGGAAGAACGGTGCGATTCAATTACTCCGGAGATTTTTTTAAAGTGATCGATAAGATCGGTCTTACACCGCTTCCGAACTATATCAAACGCGAACCTACACCAAAGGACAAGGATTCATACCAAACAATCTTTGCCGAGAAAGTTGGTGCAGTTGCTGCTCCAACCGCCGGACTTCATTTCACCAAAGCGATGCAGAAAAAAATGGAGAAACGCGGGGTCAATTTTGCACCGGTCATCCTTCATATCGGTCTGGGTACGTTCCGGGCAGTGGAAGTGGAAGATCTGACGAAACATAAAATGGACTCGGAATACTTCCAGGTTGATGAACCGACGGTGAAGCTGGTGAACAAATCGATCGATGCACGGAAGAAAGTCTGTGTGGTTGGTACCAGTGCAATGCGGGCGGTTGAATCCAGTGTCACCACGGACGGTCATTTGAAACCGCTCCGCGGATGGACGGACAAGTTTATCTTTCCGCCGTATGATTTCAAAATTGCCGATCGGCTAATCACGAATTTCCATATGCCGGAATCGACACTACTGATGCTCGTAGCAGCGTTCGCCGGGCACGACTTGACGATGCGTGCATATAAGCACGCGATCAAAAAAGGTTACCGGTTCTATAGTTACGGTGACGCGATGCTCATTCTCTAACGCGGATCCATGGAACTCTTCCTCACCAAAAACTTTCTTGTCTTTCTCGTCATCAATCTAGGGATGGCCGGATCGTTCGCGTATCTGCTCACACGCAAGAACCTCCTTTCCTATTTCTCGAAAGGGAAGTGGTGGCTCACCTGGTTATCGGTGGCCATCATCACCCTGATGGACGAGCTGACTTCAATCTTTTATGCGCCGAGCGAAGCGTTCCGGGTGATAGGGACGAATGCGATTGCCTTTCTTATCATTACTTCAGTCTTCATCCGCATCATTTCGTCAAGAATGGTCGAGATCGCGGAGATTCTGGAATTTCGCGGGATTAAAGGAGGCGGAGTCTATTCGTTCTCTTATCTGGTGTTGGGTCCTTCGGTCTCATTTGTCGCTGTTGCCTCGATACTCGTCACATATGTCCTTACGGCCAGCCTTTCCACTGTCAGCGCAATAGAGAACGGCATGTCGTTCATCCAGATCACCGATTGGGAGAAATTCCTTCTGGAGGCAGGTATTATTTGGTTCGTAGCCGGTTTGAATATCATCGGCATCAAAGAGAACGCAAAATTCACCTTCGGCATATTCATTCTTGCGTCGATCATTCTTATGAATTTGCTTTCTGCCGGAGTGATGCAATTGCAGCCTCATAATTGGGGAGCGATCGGTGAGAGTTTTACGAATGTTGCGGTCGGAATGGATTACGGCAATGTGTTCAATTCGTTCTTTTTCATCGTGATCGGAATCTCCAGTTGTATCCTTGCCTATTCCGGAATTGAATCGGTCGTTCAGACTGCCAGTTTGGTGAAATCCTGGAAGGATGTCAGTAAAGCATATACGTTCCTTGCCATCACCACCGGCATTTTTACTCCAGTGTTGGCCGCTGTTGTCCTCTCTTCAGATATTGATATTTTGCAGCATGAAACTGATCTTGTCACGCAATTTGCAACAATGGTCGGCGGAATACCGCTCGGGTATATAGTCGGAATACTCGCCAGCATTCTTTTAATGATGGCGGTCAATACTGCGTACATCGCTTCCAGTGAATTGATGGAACGAGTTGCACATCGTTATGGATTCCACTGGATCATTAAAACAAACAATCGTCAGTCGCTTTATCGCATCCATATAGCGAATGGATTGTTCTATACAATTATCATATATCTGACTGGCGGCAGTCAAAACATGCTGGCGCAAATGTACGCACTCGGCCTGATTGCAAGTTTTTCCATCAATATCGGGAGTTTGTTGATTTACCGCTATTCCATGGGGACGAAGGACAGCCGCGAATATAATACGTCGCGGACCGGAACGCTGCTGGTATTTCTCGTTTTGATCAGCTGTTTTCTATACCTCGGATATACCAAACCGTATGGAACGCTTTTGTGGTCCAGTGTGACGGCAATCTTTTTGCTGATTGGATTACGTGTTGCACAGACGCGTGCTCCGGAGATCAAAGAGATCGCGCAAACGGACCAACCCCTTAATATGATCTTCTACCTCGTGGAATCTGAAGCGGAGAATCTGCATATCTATTTCCGCCGGCCGAATGAGAATGCACCGAAAGTGGACGATACATCTTCGGCGTTCATCAGTCTGTATCACCCGCGTCAGGGGATCCCTCCCAAAGTTGCGGCGAATCATTTCCGGTTTGCAAATCAAAGCCAATCGGTATATCAGGGAATGACGGAAATCCTTTACGCTCTGGAATACGAACTGCCCCATAAGAAGATCACCATCCACTTAGGATGGCCGACATCGTCCTGGATTGACCGGCTTTCCATCGGAGTGATGATGATGAGCGTGATGCGGCTTCCGAAACTCTTCCCGCGGTTCAATTTTGTCATAGAATATTTCGGCAGGCCGAAAGAGAGGAAATAAGCGCAGTGTTCTCCAGCGTGATTATACCGGCGGCCGGATTCGGCGAACGGATGGGGGCAGCCATCGGCAAACAATTTCTGCTGTTGGATGATAAACCAATCCTTGTCCATACGCTTGAACGGTTCGAACAGTGCGCAGATATCAGCGAGATTATTGTTGCTACGCAACCGTCGTCGTTTTCCATCATCGAAGAGATCAAAGAGAAATTTCTACTGACGAAATTGAAGCCTCCGGTTGAAGGGGGGCAACGCCGCCAGGATTCCGTTGCTAATGCATTGCATGCAGTGGATTCCCGGGCAGAGATCATTGCGGTGCATGATGCGGTCCGTCCTTTCGTGCATTTGCGGGAAATCTCCCAGTCCATCGAAACGGCAAAATATTTCGGTGCATCCATCGTAGCCGTACGATCGAAAGATACGATGAAACAAGCCTCCACGGATGGGAGAGTGGAAAAGACACTAAATCGATCATCGTTATGGAGCGTTCAGACGCCTCAAACCTTTCAGCGGAAAATCCTTATCGAGGCCTATGCGCATGCACAGAAACACGGTATTGTTGCCACGGACGATTCCTTTCTGGCTGAACAGATCGGAGTCCTTCCGATTATCGTCGAAGGTAGTTATGAGAACATCAAAATAACGACACCGGATGATCTCTTGCTTGCAGAATTGCTGCTAAAACGATTTCTGCCGTAACTTCATGGATTGCAATGTAGAAAAACCCTCCCCTTCAAAATTCAAATCAAGTAACGAAATCCTTGCATCTGATCATTGAATTTTCTTATTTTCACACAGGCAAAAGAAATTTACATAAGGGGAACAGAATATGGGAAATCTTGCTATCGTCGTAGTGTTGAGCTATATCATTGGGTCGATTCCGACAAGCATTATCGCGACAAAACTTGCCGATGCCGGTGATATTCGGAAATTCGGAAGCGGCAATGCCGGAGGTACGAACGTGCTGCGGATGCTGGGATGGAAGATTGGTATTGCGGTGATCCTGTTCGATCTTTTTAAGGGAGTCGTTGCGACTTATTATGCTCCGCAATTATTCTGGGATCCAAACACACTGCCATTCAACAATGCAACTCCGTTTCAGGATTTTACCATTGTGCAGATCCTTTGCGGAATTGCTGCAGTGTTCGGTCATATCTGGACCCTCTTCGCTGGATTTAAAGGGGGCAAAGGTGTTGCGACCGGTGCGGGGATGGTACTTGGACTTGCACCGATCGAATTTGCGGTTGCCATTGCAGTCTTTGTTGTTGTGTTCACAGCTTGGCGGTACGTTTCGCTTGGATCTATTGTGGCAGCTATGGCCATCCCGGTAACAATGTTCATCAGAGAAAATTTGTTTCATGTAGAAATTCCCGGCTATCACACGCTGGTCTATTTTGCTATTGCTGTTTCACTTCTCATTACGTACACTCACCGTGAGAATATCAAACGACTGCTGGCGGGAACCGAAAACAAGCTGACACATTTCAAAGGATCGCGCTAGCATCATTCCATTCACCGACTTGTAAGATTCCCTCATGCGCATCTCAGTTCTTGGAGCCGGAAGTTGGGGTACAACCCTCGCGATCGTTCTCTGTGAAAATTTCCGCGACGTCACACTCTGGAGCTATCGCGCCGACCAGACTGAAGAGATGCGTGATGCACGAACCAATAAAGACTATCTTCCCGGAACCGTTCTCCCTAAACATCTGAAGGTGACCCACGACGTTGAGGAAGCTTCAACGAAAAGGGATCTTATCGTAACCGCCGTACCTTCTCAATTCCTTCGAAATATCCTGAAAGACATCGCCCATCTGGATCTCACAAAAACCATCATCGTGAATGTTGCGAAAGGGATCGAGAACAATACACTGATGACTATGTCTGAAGTGATGATTGATATATTGGAACACGAAAAAAAATCGAATATTTCCATCTTATCCGGGCCGAGTCATGCGGAAGAAGTGGTGAAGAAAATCCCGACCGCAGTTGTTTCTTCATCATTCAGTTCACGGACGGCAAAAATCGTGGCGCAATGTTTCAACACACCCTATTTTCGTGTTTATGTGTCGGATGATATTCGCGGCGTTGAGCTTGGCGGCGCATTAAAGAATGTAATCGCTATCGGCGCAGGGGTTGTGGATGGCGCAGGATTCGGTGATAACACGAAAGCGGCGATCATCACCCGAGGCATTGCGGAAATGACACGGTTAGGTGACAAGATGGGCGCCCTGCCGCGTACTTTTTCAGGACTTTCAGGCGTCGGCGATCTGATTGTTACATGTATGAGCCGGCACAGTCGGAACAGGCATGTTGGCGAAGAGCTCGGCCGCGGGCGAAAGCTGGACGCTATTCTAGGCGAAATGGTGATGGTGGCCGAAGGAGTCGCAACGTGTCGTTCAGCAGTTGATCTTGCCAAGAAACACCATACCGAAATGGCGATCTTCTCCGAAGTATACAACATTATGTTCAACGGCAAGGACCCGCACAACGCAACTGAAGATTTGATGAAACGCAGTATCAAGGGCGAACATTGAACGCCGGAATGCTGTGAATACTGTTTGTCAGGCAGAATTCCGGAAAGAAATGATTCTCGTTGCTTGCACTTCAACCCCGCCTTTTCTATTTTCTTGTTGAAAATGAGGATGATTGCCACAAACAGTGGCATCGATCTTCTCGTCACATTCCCGTACGCGCTGCCGCTCACAATGCCTTCAACGAAGGCCGACGGCAATGAACGACACAATCGTTCGCAACTGCGTCCGGGAATTTCAATTCACATCTTCATCAAACATATGAAGGAAATGCTATGACCGATACCGCTGTTAGCTTCAATCCCACGGAACAAATGGCCATGGTTCAGCAGATGGCCCGTGATTTTGCCGAAAAAGAGATCAAACCCAACGTCATGAAGTTTGACGAGACACAGGAATTTCCGAAAGCCATATTCACAAAAATGGCCGGTCTCGGATTTTTAGGCGCTTATTATCCGGAGGAGTACGGCGGAGCTGGCCTCACGACATTGGATTTCACCGTGATCATTGAAGAAATTGCCAGGGTCGATCCTTCTGTTGCTCTCGGATTGTGCGCGCATAATGGACTCTGTGTCAGCCATATCTTTAATTTTGCGAGCGACGCGTTAAAGAAGAAATATCTACCCGATCTTTGCAGCGGAAGAAAAATCGGTGGATGGGGATTGACGGAAGCATTTTCAGGAAGCGATGCGGGAGGAATGAGAACATTTGCCGTAAAAGAAGGGAACGAGTGGGTTATCAACGGCAGTAAAAATTTCATTACCCATGGAATCTCCGGTGACACATTCGTGGTTCTGGCAGTGACGGACAAAACGAAGAATAAATCGATTTCCGCATTCATCGTTGAAAAAGGGACTTCAGGATTTTCTTCCGGGAAAAAAGAGAATAAACTGGGGATGCGCTGCAGTGAAACAGCATCATTACTGTTCGATAATGTCCGGATTCCAGCGGAGAATGTAATCGGGAATGTGGGTGAAGGATTCAAGCAGGCATTGAGTGTGCTGGATGGAGGAAGGATCGGCATTGCCGCACTATCCGTCGGATTGGCACAGGGCGCCCTGGAAGCGAGCCTGAAATATGCAAAGGAACGAGTCCAATTCGGTAAACCCATTTCCGACAATCAGGGAATCCAATTCAAACTAGCCGATATGGCTATGGAAATTGAAGCTGCCCGGCTGTTGACACGGAAAGCAGCGTCCTACAAAATGGCGGGATTGGATGTGAACCTGGAAGCATCCCAGGCAAAATATTTCGCAAGTGAGGCAGCAACACGAGCAACAAATGATGCAGTGCAGATTCATGGCGGATACGGATTCACAAAGGATTTTCCGGTGGAAAAATTTTATCGAGACGTTAAACTTCTGACCATCGGCGAAGGAACAAGCGAAGTGCAAAAGATGGTGATCGCAAGGAACTTGTTAAAATAATATCATTGAACCATTGTAACAAAGCACCAATGAACCAATGCATCAATGAACCGATAAATCAATCACCCAAAGACTCTCTTATCGAAAAGAAACTGTTATGATCGGCACTGAAATCAAGCAGGACGAGAATTTTACGCGCAACGTTGAATTCCACCGGAAGTCGCTCAAGAATCTGGAGGCATGTGCGAAACAAGTGATGATGGGAGGGGGGGCAGAAGCGATTGCGAAGCATAAGAAAAAAGGGAAAATGTCTGCACGGGAACGGATTGCTATGCTGATTGATCCCGGTACCCGGCTGCTGGAAGTAGGACTTTTAACGGCGTACGGCATGTATGAAGAATACGGCGGTGCTCCGTCATCCGGAACGGTGTTTGGCATCGGGAAGATTCATCAACGCGATGTTGTGATCGTGGCGAACGACGCTACAGTAAAGGCCGGTGCGTGGTTTCCGATTACTGCGAAGAAGAATTTGCGCGCACAGGAAATCGCTATTGAGAACCGTCTTCCGATTGTCTATCTGGTGGATTCTGCCGGTGTGTTTTTGCCGTTGCAATCGGAAATCTTTCCGGATAAAGAACACTTCGGAAGGATTTTCCGGAATAATGCGGTGATGTCCGCCATGGGGATTACGCAAATTGCTGCGATCATGGGTCCGTGCGTTGCCGGAGGTGCATATCTGCCGATTATGAGCGACGAAGCAATGATCGTTGATAAGACGGGTTCGGTCTTTCTTGCCGGTTCCCATTTAGTGAAAGCGGCGATCGGCGAAGATATCGACAACGAATCGCTCGGCGGTGCGACGGTTCAGTGCGAGATCAGCGGCGTGACGGACCATAAGATGCCGAACGACGAGGCCGCACTGAAGAAGATCAGGAGCATCATCGGTAAGCTCGGACATTTCCCCGTTGCAGGATTCAATTATGAAAAGCCGGTTAAACCGAAGTTCGATCCAAAGGAAATCTACGGCATCCTGCCGGCTGAACGGAATAAACCGTACGATACGTATCAGATTCTTTCGCGTATCCTGGACGGCAGTGAATTGGACGAATACAAATCCGGATTTGGCAAAACGATTATTTGCGGATATGCCCGGATAGACGGATGGGCCGTCGGAATCGTTGCCAATCAACGGGCAATCACCAAAACCGCAAGGGGAGAAATGCAGGTGGGCGGAGTGATTTATTCCGATTCGGCGGATAAAGCAGCGAGGTTCATTCTGAATTGTAATCAGAAAAAAATCCCTCTTGTATTCTTTCAGGATGTTACTGGATTCATGGTTGGCAGCCGCAGTGAGCATGGCGGTATTATCAAGGATGGTGCAAAAATGGTGAATGCTGTCGCCAATTCGGTCGTTCCCAAGTTCACTATCATCACGGGCAACAGCTATGGTGCCGGAAATTATGCTATGTGCGGAAAAGCGTACGATCCACGACTGATTTTTGCATGGCCATCGGCTCAGATTGCTGTGATGGGCGGAAAGCAAGCGAGTGAAACGTTGCTTGCCATAAAAGTGCAGGCGATGGAAAAAGGAGGAACACATATCTCTGAGGCACAACAACAGCAACTTCTGGACGAGATCCAGGTACAATACGAAATCGAATTAGATCCAAAATATGCTGCCGCACGTTTATGGGTCGACGGCATTATCGATCCTCTAGAGACACGTAACGCCGTTTCCCGCGGTATTGCCATGGCAAATTGTAATCCTACCCTGCCGGAATTCCGGACCGGGGTGATGCAGATGTGAATGAGAAGATGATTTGTGAATAAGCGAAGGCCATCGTTCATTACCTATTGTGTAGCATTCATTTTTTTCCTTTTTCCTCCGCTGTTTCTTTTGGCACAGGACACTTGTGATACCTCCGTGTGGCTGCAACATGATTGGTATTACAGCCCCGAGCCGTCTTCACTTTTTGATCTTTCACGATATCTTCCTTCTCCTTTCAACGATGAACTTCAGTTGAAGCGTTATTTACGGGACGAGCGATTCATCGCGCTGCGGAAACTGCATGACGACACACTGGCAGTCGACGCAATCTACGATCGGGCGATGTTGATTACGGAAGGGAATATTCGCCATGCGCTGCTGATCTGCACTATTGCGGTACTGGACCATCATAGTGTGGGATTACGCCTCCCGCTAATCGGATATCTCTTCATTCCTTTGACAATGGAGAACGATTCACTGTTCAGGCGCCGCCGGACCAACCTGCCGAAAAAACTTCTTGATGATAATCCGCGTGCGAGCGATAAAGACAAATTGCAGCATTTCTTTGGTTCCGCGCTGCTTGCTTATCTTACAAACTCTGATACTTTTACTGCATTCGTCGGCGATATGTTAGAATTGGGAGAGGACCGTTTTGTATTAGGAGGACGGAACGATGCGCGTGATCAATTGGCAAATGAACGGGGGAGAGAATTTGGACTGGGATTACTCCGTGATCACGAGTTGTTGCCGAGCGATGTATTGTGGAAAAAAAGAGATCATCTGTCCCCAAAACCTTTGAAGAACAATTGAAGTGTACGAAGAGGTGCAATGTCCTGTCGCAACTACAGGGCCGCTATAACCACTTTTTCTTTTTGAACCAGCGGTAGATCCCTAGTGTTATTATTCCCATTAGAGTCAGGACGACGGGATAACCGTATGGAGACCGGAGTTCGGGCATGAAGTCGAAGTTCATTCCGTAGATACCGACAATGAATGTCAGCGGCATGAAGAAAACTGAAAAGAGCGTCAGTACACGAACCACTTCATTTGTTCGTTGTGATGAGAGAGAGATGTACAGGTTCAGCAGGTTATTTGCATTTTCAATGGTCTGATCGTACGACGTTTCCAGACTCAGATGGAATTCCCGAAGGTCCTGGTGGACCGCTGCGGTGGTATTCTCTCCGAGATTATCAATGATCGGTTTTGTCAGGCGCAGAATCCTCAGACAAACGGCCGCTTTCCGTTTCAGATGGTACAATTTTCGCAGCACGGTATGCGTTTGATTCTTAAGCACGATAGCCGCTTCCAGTTGATCGAGTTCCGTCTCCAATGTTAGAGAGGGAGATACGTACGAATGAAGGACATAATAGAGAATTTTAATCAGAAGGTCGTTCGGTGAAGGACACTGTCCTGTGCTAAAATATTTTGTTCTGATCGCTTCCAGGAACGGCTGTTCACCGCGGTGAATAGTGATGATGAAATCTTTCCCTGCAAACATCGCAACCTTATTGCTGATCTCCTGGATAGTGTCAGCGTCATGAAAGGAGAGATGGTCATGCACCCGAGCGATAATGAATACGATGCTGTCGATCCATTCGAATTTTGGGAGATGCTCCGGCTGCAGGCTGTCTTGCACGGAATTGCTGTGTAGTGAGTATTTTTCCGCGACCGTCTTCAGTTCATCCGCTGTTGGATTAATGACGTCGATCCATTCATATTTCTTTTTCCCGCTATTTCGAAATCGTGTGATCATAAGGATTTGTCAGGCGGAATGCCGGATTCAATGTGCTAAGATAGTAAATCTTCTTTTAAAAGTTTATTATTTAAAAAGTTCGGCGGTGTCTTAATATCAAACTTCAGAATATCGTCAAGCATCTTTGCTATTTAAGGATGCCGAAACGAGTTCGGCATGACGTTATCTTTTAAATTGAGACACTGCCAAAATTTCAGTGGCGCTATAGGGGCGGACATGTACAGTAAAAAATGTTGAAAAGGGTGAGCAGCGGGGTTGTTGCGGGAACTACAATTTAGAACGTTTTCTCAGCACTTCATACATCACAATGGCGCCGGCGACGGAAGCATTTAGTGATTCAAAATCCCCTTTCATCGGAATCTTTACCAAAAAGTCGCATTTCTCCCTCACCAGTCGCCGAATACCTTTTCCCTCATTTCCGATCACAAGTGCAACCGGTACGGTATAATCCACTTCGGTAAAGTTCTTTTGCGCAGTCATTTCGGTCCCAACGATCCATACTCCCTGGTCCTTTAATTCGTCGATCGTTTGAGCGATGTTTGTTACCCGGGTCATCGGAAATTGCAGACTGGCACCCGCAGAGGTTTTTATAACAGTATCGTTGACTGGGGCATTGTGGTGTTTCGGGATGATTCCGCCGTGTGCGCCCGAACAGACACCGGTACGGATTAACGCACCGAGATTATGAACATCTTCGATTTCGTCAAAGATAAGAAAGAACGGTTGTTCTTTTTTTGCTTTCGCAATGTCGAAAAGATGGCTGATATCAGAGAATTCTTTTGTTCCGACGAATGCGAGTACCCCCTGTGTATTCTGGTTCTGTGCTGTGCGTGTTATCTGATCGATCGGGGAGAATTTGAACGGAATGTTTTTTTGCCGTGCGATCTTCACAATCTCATCAATCACATCGCCCCGGGAATTTTGCGCGATCATGAGTTTGTCGATCGGTGTATTCGCTTTCAGTGCATCCAATACAGGTTTTCGTCCGATGATCAGATCCATAATTATAACGGCAGCTTCTTTTCCAGCCGATTCAATGAGTTTAATCCTATCGCACCGATGGCGACCAGGATCACGGCAATGATCTGCGCTTCACTGAGTCCGAACAAGAGCCGAGGGTTTAGGCGGAAGAATTCCACGGAGAACCGTTCTATACCGGCGAGAACAAGATAGGCATAAAACATTTGGCCTTCCGCTTTCCATCTCAAGCGGTTTTTCCACAGGATGACAAAGAAGATGGAGCAGATGATTGTTTCATACACCGGTGTGGGATGACAGAGGATATTATCAGGTACGATGCCGTTCGGGAATTGTGAAGTGACTTCGGGAAAATTACGGAATGCAGCCGACGGGGGATATGTGCCATTCGAATAATCCGTTCCCCATGGCAGTGAAGTTGGGAATCCATAATCTCCATCTCCGGCAAGATGACATCCGATTCGAGCAATGCCGTAGGCAAGCATCACCGCCGGAGCGATAGAATCGGCAATCTGGATGAACTTGATATTTTTCTTCTTTGCATAGAAATAGACAGTAATCGTGGCAAGAACAAATCCGCCGTAGAACGTCAGTCCACCGGGAGAAAAAATCATACCGATAGGATCTTGAACAAATTCAGACCAATTCTCCAGCAGGTGGAGGAATTTCGACCCGGAGACACCGGCAACGAGTGCTATCAGCGTGATGTTCGAAGCGAGATCAGGATGCAGTTTTTTTCGCTTGAATTCCTTCGTCAATAAATAGTTGCCGATCAGGAATGAGACGCCCATCATCAGTCCGAAACTGTATATGGTGATTCCACCGAATGAAAAAATGACTGGATGCATTATTATTTTTTCTTTTGAAATAATTGTTTCGCTACTACGGGTTGCTCCCGATGAAGATCAGGCTTTGGTTCCGCTATGATAACATCGCTGACTCTGTTCTTTTCATACGCCTGCTCATCCGTGTAAATCTTCAGGAACGCACTTGCTGATTTGGATGATGCAACTGATGTTCCTGAAAACGACAATTCCGTCTCCGCCTTCACTGTACCTGTCTTTACCAGGGTAAACCGAACCGACTTTGGAAGATTGAAATATACCTTTTGAAAACGGGCGGTGCCAGTCGACGGCATGTTCATGGACGGTGCGCGTAATCCATGCAGCGTCCATTGCAGTTCCCTTTGATTGATCGAATCTTTTACATCGATGAAATAACTGAAATTCGTAAACTGCATCACAGTCTCCAACAGAAACAGGATCCCAGTTTTCTTCTGCCGTTCATCATACGAGAATCGTACCAACAATCTATATTCGATCGGCTGATTTTTTTTTGCCATTGGAAACCCCCATGCAGTAACGGAATGACACTGCTCTTCCGTTATTTGTTTAGGAATCCGACGATGTCGCTCAGCAAAATATCCTGTTGAGTGTGGTCGGTTAGATTCTTCAACACTGCTTTGCCGCCGTCAAGTTCCATTTGTCCGACCACCAGTGCAAATTCCGCACGCTGCCGATCAGCTTCCTTCATTTGCGATTTGAGACTGCGGGAAAGGAGGTCACATTCGGATGCGATCCCGCGAGACCGCAACACCATTGTCGTTGTCAGCACCCATTGCCGTGCTGCATCGTCCGCAGCGGCAATGAAGACTTTTGGTCGCTGTATGGGGGTTTGAAATCCTTTCTTTTCCAGGATCATCATCAATCGTTCCATGCCCGCTGCAAAACCAACGCTGGGTGTTTGCTTTCCGCCGAGTTCCTTCACCAGCAGATCGTATCTACCGCCGCCGGCAAGAGCGTCCTGTGAGCCGAGTTCGGTGCTGGTAATCTCGAATGCCGTTTTGGTATAGTAATCCAATCCGCGCACCAATCGTCCGTTCACTGTGAAAGGAATTCCATAAGCAGTTAACAACGATTTCACTCGATCAAAGTGTTTTGCACATTCTTCATTCAAATGATCCGTGATCAACGGCATTCCTGCGGTCAGTTTTTGGTCATTTTCATCCTTCGAATCCAGCACCCGCATCGGATTCTGGTCGATACGTTTTTGACTTTCCGTGGAAAGGGATCCGGCAATCTTCTGCAGTTCCGTACGGAGGATCTCTTTATATTTTGGACGACATTCTTCGTCGCCGACGGAATTGATCTGCAGCGTGTATTGTGTAAGACCGAGACGTTTATAAATCTCGATGGTCATCGCAATGATCTCAACATCCGTTTCCGCCGTGGGCGAACCGATTGCTTCAGCACCGAACTGATGGAACTGGCGGAGCCTTCCGGCTTGAGGACGTTCCTGACGGAACATCGGGCCGAGATAATACACCTTCGTCAACGGTAATGCTTCGCCGAGATTGTTTTGAATGTATGCGCGGATCGCCGATGCGGTCCCTTCCGGACGAAGGGTGATACTGTCTCCGCTCCGGTCCTGGAATGTATACATCTCTTTCCCGACGATATCGGTTAGTTCCCCGATGCTGCGGGCAAAGAGCGAAGTGGATTCAAAAATGGGAGTACGGATTTCTTTGTAATTGAATTGATGGAAAACACTGCGAATGGTCGATTCAACGAACTGCCACAGAGGCGATTCGGTTGGAAGAATGTCTTTTGTACCTTTAATCGAACGGTAATTCACGGATGACATGATAATGGTGAAAAGAGGGTTTTCGGGTGTAAGAGCGTGCAGCGTCGGACCGAACGTGATGATCTAATTGTCAAAATATTGCGCTTCTTCGGTCTTGAAGATTTCAATCACGTCCTTTGGTGTTTTTGCCTCCAGTAATTTCTTCCGGAACTCTTCCTTATTCATTAACCGGGAAATTCGGCTGAGCAGTTTGATATGCGGACCGACCATGCTGTCTTTGCCGATCAGCAAGAAGATCAGGTGGACCGGCTGTTCGTCCAGCGATTCATAATCGATCGGTTCTTCGGTGATGGCGAATGCCGCGACGATATCCAACACTGCGTCGCATTTTCCGTGCGGGATGGCGAATCCGTTGCCAACGCCGGTGGACATGATCTTCTCGCGTTCGAAGATTGCTTCACGTACTTTCTCAATATCGGTGATCCGGTTGGAATGGTTGACGATCGCGATCATTTCGTTGATGATCTCGTCTTTGGATTTCCCTTTGAGTTTTACGCGTACTACTGATTCGTCTAAAATATCGCTGATTTTCATTTTTTTGTTAATCTCCAAACTGAAGAACGGACAACCTGTTCAAAGTGACTTAAATATACGATTTTCGTCCGCTAAATGGAAGTAATAATTCAATCCCGCGTATCGCGCCATTCAACGATCTTCTCTTCATACTGTGAGACAAGGATTTCCGCCAATTCCTTGTCCGCGGATTCGGCGTGGACATGGAATGACGGTTTCGCTCTGTCCGGCCACATCAGTACCGAGGTGGAAGCCTTATGATCGAGGACGAGTTTCACGCCATCCAGCAAAATGCGGTGCGGCTGATTATCCGTGTCCTTCATCAGGTATCGCATTACGCGTCCCTTTTTATCCCACGGGACATGGATTACCTTCTTGTTCATGTGCAGCTTCGGCACCATCTTATCCAATTGGCCGAATCGCGTATTTGCAAGGGCAAGCATTTCAAGTATCTTCGCTACGGAATACATTCCGTCGCTGGCAAAAAGGAAATCGGTAAAGATAAATCCGCCTTTTGTGCCGCCGACAAACTTAATATCCTCTTTTGTCGCTGCTTCCATCAATGACAAATGGCTGTCGCGCGTTTTTACAACTTCGACACCCATATGTTCCGCGATCAGGTCGATCTCTGCTGAAGCAGTAATCGGGACAGCGATTTTCTTGACTTCCGGGTAGACCGTCAGGAAGAGGTGTGTGACCAGCGTAAGCAGCCGGTCGGTATCAATGAACTTTCCGTCCTCATCGACGATGAGGCAGCGTTCGGCACCGGCATCCAGAATGAAGCCGACATCATACCCCAGCGACGTGACGATATGCGACAGCTGTGAAACATTATTGTCGAATTCATCCTTACTTTTCGTAATCTTTTTTGCATCCAGGTATGCATTCTGTGAAAGGACCTGTGCATTGAATGAACCGAGGATGTTCGGGAAGATAGAAGAGGCAATACCACTGGAGTAATCCACGACCAATCGGAATTTGGACTGACAGATGGCGTCGACATTAATGGTGGATAGGAATTTCTGGATATAACTTTCCTGCGCACGTTCGGGGAATGTTACTCCGCCGACATCATCCTGTTTCGCCCGAGGGAAATCTTCGCCAAAGAACAACCGTTCGAGTGATTTCGTCCTGCCCGTCGGGAGATCTTTCCCCTTGCCGTCGAAGAAAATAATGTCGGTCAGATTCTTGTCGATGGGAGATTTCCGGACATGGACACCGCCGGCATGTTTCCCGCTCCGCAATTCCTGCCGGAGGATTGGGATGGAGACGGCTCGCAGATCGCCGGCATCAACTCCGGCAGACATCAGGCCGCACATCAGAGCGCGATTCATCATGCGCGAAACATTGTCCGAGTCTCTGCTCATCAAGATCGATTTCCCTTTTCCAATCATTCCACCGAAGGCAGCGCCGATCTTTGCGCCGAACTCCGGATTCATTTCGATATTGGAGAGTCCGGTGATTCGAGAATCGGTGAAAAGATCTTTCAGCCACTTATCTTCCCATACCAGGGAGCGTGTCAATACAGCGCCGTCTTCCACCTCTTTTTCCGGCCACAGTTTTATGTTCGGGGCCAGCTTGCTTTCGGTGCCGATAACACACTTATCGGAAATGTACACGTTATCGCTAATGATTGCATAATCGCCGATTGTGCACCATTTTGCAACTACACAGGAGGTCAGTTCAGCCCCTTTTCCTACTTTGGAGTCGGACCAAATAACGGAATTCCGGATAACAGTTCCGTCGTCAATTATGCAATCGTTTCCGATGACGGATTTGATGATCTTCACATTTTTTCCGATAGTGCAATTCTTACCGATCAGCACCGTTCCCTGAAGATTCTCAACAGAGGTTTCGATCTTTGTATGAGCACCGACAAAAGCAGTGCCGATCTTTTCACCCTCATGCTGCAGTTTCACGCCGTCATCCAGTGCATCTAAATGCGCTTCCTGATATTCATTCAGATTGCCGACATCACGCCAATATCCTTCGGCGATAAATCCATACAATCCCATATCCTGTTCCAACATGGCGGGGAAGAGATTCTTGCTGAAATCGAATTCCTTTTGGTACGGGATCAGTTTCAGTACCTCCGGTTCGATAATATAGATACCGGTGTTGATCGTGTCGCTGAACACCTCGCCCCAGGAAGGTTTTTCGAGGAATCGGGTGATCTTTCCGTTGTTATCAGTGATGACAACGCCAAACGCAAGTGGATTGGTGGCACGAGTGAGAACGAGCGTTGCTTTTGCCTTTTTTGATTCGTGGAATTCGATCGCTTTTGTCAAATCGAAATCGGTGAGCACATCGCCGCTGATGATTATGAACCGTTCGTCCAAAAAGTCCGCCGCATTACGTACGCTTCCGGCAGTGCCATAATCCGCTTCTGCTTTCCGGTACTGCATCTTAATGCCGAATTTTGAACCGTCGCCGAAATAGCCCGTGATGATATCCGGTTGATAAAAAAGAGTAGAAACGATTTCTGTGATGCCGTGTTTTTTTAACAAATCAACGATGTGTTGCATCATCGGTTTGTTCATCATCGGTACCATCGGTTTGGGAATATTGCATGTAAGTGGACGGAGTCGTGTACCGAATCCGCCGGACATTATCACTGCTTTCATAGTAATCGCTCGGTTGGTCGTTAAAAGAGGTTTCTGTTTGAGTGTAGGTAAAAATTGAAATCAAGGCAACATCTATTTTCGTTAGAAGCTCCACAATTTCTGCGGCGGATTAACAAGAAGTAATGAATTCTTCATTGACTTTAGAACGAATTATGGGTAAATTCACCAAGTTTTTTGCGGTTTCTCAACGTTCAAGGACTCATTAATGCCGGAAAATCAGCAGGAACCTGTCCATTCTAATATGCTGCAGCAGCTGTTAGAAGAGATTGTTCTTGTCGGTGTTGGAGTCCTTCTCGTATTTTTGGGCGTGTTCAGTTCGATGACCCTGACGAACATCGTTTCTGTCGGCATCGGTACCCTCCTGTTCTACATCGCGTACGAATCGTACAGGATCAAATTCGGCGTCAGTACAGCGTCACAGGATGATCTTGCTGTAGACGATGAGGAGGAGTTTGTGGACGAAGCATTTAATGATGTACAGGCGGACCATTGGGAAGAACAAACGATAGCACCGACAAGAGTAATCCAACAGCAGGTTACACAAACGGAGGGCCAGAAGACATCTTCCGGACAAATGCAGAAACAGCAGGAATGGCAGCGGGGGCCGATCAATATTTCCGCAACACAGTTTGTCGAGGAGAAGCAGAAACCATCAATGAGTCAAGCAGAACCGCAGAGTGAATTCAATAATTTACTTTTAAAATCGTTGCAGATCGTCAAAGAGGTGTGCTTTGCCCATTCGGTGATTTTTTTCTGGGTGAAGGCAGAAACACGGCAGTTGGTAGTGGAAGGGAAGCTTTCGGACTCAAGTGCTTTCACGACAGAACGGAAGCTGCCGCTCGGACTTGATATCGTCAGCAGGATCGGCGTCAATGGGCAGCCGCAGGTGGTGAACAATATTCTGCCCGAAACGGAACGGGATGTGCTCTGCTATTACAAAAATCTGCAGGATATCAAATCGTTCATCGGCGTGCCCGTGTATTTCGCTGGAGAATCCTCGTCGCAACCGGTGGGAGTGCTGGCGGTGGACAGTAAAGCGCCCGATGCATATGGTGAAGAGACTTTCGCGATGTTGACCCATTTCTCCGCGTTAATCTCATCGCTGCTGATCAGCTATACAGAAAAGTACGACCTGTTTGCCGATGTGAAATTGATCGAAGCGGATACAAAATTAAAAAGGAATATCGCCAATCATCCGTCTATAAGTGCTGTCGTGAATTCTTTGGTAGAAGAGCTGGAAAACATTGTCTCGTGGGAATCTATTACGATCGTATTATATGATGATGCACAACGGGCTTGGGCGGTGGCATCCACGCGGGTGCGCGGCAATGACCGGTTCGTTTCGCCAAAACAGCTTATCAATTTCGACGGCAGTATCGTGGGGGAATCGATCCGTTCCAACAGTGTGCAGACGGTAAATCTATTGCATAACTCGAAGATGATTTTTAATGATCACGAGCGGTCGTCCGAAGTATTGAAGCAGGGGACGCTGGTGGTTGCACCGATCTCCTCTGGAGGAAAATGTTACGGTGCGGCAGTGGTTTCGGATCGGAAACCGAATGCATTTTCTCCCAAGGATATTGCTGCGATCCAATTTCTGGCTGCAACGATTGCGCCGGAATTTGAGATTACCGAATTAAACACGATTCTGAATGAACATATTTCTGTGGATGAACTTACGGGAGTGTTCTCCAGAAAATTTTTTTCAACACGGCTCAATGAAGAGCTATCCCGTGCGACCGAACGGGACGAAGACCTGAGCCTGGTGTTGGTCACACTCTATAATATCGGCGACATTCAACAGCGGTATGATGATGATGGACGGGATGCGGCACTCATCCATGTTGCGCGGCATCTGCGGGCAAGTGTCCGTCCGTACGACGTAGTTGCTCGATTCGACGCATCGACGTTCGCCGTGGTTCTGGCCGATACCATTGCCAACGATGCGTTTCTCTGGGCGGAAAAACTCCGGACTGCGATCGCCGGAAGTATTGTCTCCGTTGGCAGAAAGAGTTTTTCCATTTCCGTCACGGTTGGCATAAGCGGTGCTGCCGCGAAAATGTCCGGTGACGAATTGGTCAAGAACGTTTCACATGTTTTGGACCTGGCAAAAAAAGCGGGCGGCAACATTGTTCGAGTATTTTAGTAAGTTAGTGTTATCGATCCATTAATAGGATCAGGTTGTGACGAAGAGTCACAATGTTTGGGATAGTGAGGAATCTCAGCGGTTACGAGAAACCATAAAGGAGCTTGCTCATCCCGAAGTCTTATTAAAAAATAGTACACCTCGCGCTTCGAAATAACATTGTATCGTCAAAGTTCGGTTGTCAACATCTGTACAGTTTCACCATGAAGAAAACGGGAAAAGTGATTTGTATCGTTCTGGACGGAGTCGGCATAGGTGCTGCTCCGGATGCACATCTCTATCACGATGAAGGGGCGAACACTCTTTGCAATACCGCATCAGTTGTAGGAGGATTGCACCTTCCGAATCTTGCTGCATTGGGATTGGGAAATATTGCTGAGATAAGAGGTGTTCTAAAAACTCCCGCTGCAAAAGGAAACTTTGGGAAGATGCGCGAGGTTTCCAAAGGGAAAGACAGCACAACGGGACATTGGGAGTTTTCCGGAATAATCGTGGAAAAAGATTTTCCGTACTACCCGAACGGATTTCCCAAAGATCTGGTCGAAAAATTTTGTGCGCTCACCGGATGCAAAGGAGTATTGGGAAACAAAGCGGCATCGGGGACGGTTATTCTTGAAGAACTCGGTGTGGAACATGAGCGGACAGGATTCCCGATCATTTATACGTCTGCAGATTCGGTGTTACAGATTGCAGCCAATGAACAGATAATATCGCTGGAGCGGTTGTATGAGATCTGTACCATTGCGAGGGAGAAAGTGATGACGGGAGAGCATGCTGTAGGCAGAGTAATCGCACGACCATTCACCGGCACGAACGGAAAGTATAAGCGAACGACGAACCGGAGAGATTTCTCGTTACTGCCGCCGAGTACGACGATGCTCGATATTTTGTTCGATAACGGCATACCGACTGTGGCGATTGGCAAGATTGACGATCTATTCGCCGGGAAGAGTCTGAAGGAAAAGATCCACACAAAATCGAATGCTGAAGGAATCGAAGAGATTATTGCATGGTCAAAAAAGACTTCGACGGGATTCATTTTCACGAACCTTGTCGATTTCGACGCTCTTTTCGGACACCGTCAAGATCCCAAAGGGATGAAAGACGCACTGGAATATTTTGACGTTCATCTTCCCCGAATTATGGAGACAATGCACGGAGACGATCTACTGATGATCACTGCGGACCATGGAAACGATCCGACGGATAACAGCACGGATCATTCGCGGGAATATGTTCCTATCATTGCAGTGTCGCCAAATGGTAAAATGAATGTGGATCTTGGCACTCGCCAAACATTTGCCGATCTTGGGAAAACAGTTGTGGAGTATTTTGGTTTTGATGGGAAAGAACTGAAGGGGACAAGTTTTCTGAACCAGGTTTTGTAACGGAATCCGAAATTGGAGATTATCATTTCGGTTGCCGCTGTTCGGAATAAGAAATAACTGAACGGACGATATGGAAAAAGCAAAACACAGCATTCAGTTCGAAACGGAAGTCGACGCCGATGGGAAGGTTTCATTTTCGAAGAAGGTTGCTTCTCTTCAACTAAATCCCGGTGCGAAAGTAACGGTGAATATCTTCGGCGGGGTTCTTTCGAAACGGCTTTCTCAATTGAATGTAACCGAGGAGGAAATTGAACGGATCGGTAGTACGCAATTCGAAGACCGTGAACATGTGATGACCTTTCTGGGGTCGCAAGGCGTTTTGTGCAAAAATAAGGGATTTGCGGACCGGATCCGGCGGACGGCAGTGTGACAGTGAAAAAGATTGTTGTTGATTCCAGTGTTATTGCCGAGCATCTAACAACAAAAAAGAGTACATCGATTCTCCGTCGTATTTCGCAAGAGTATTTTTGTTATACTACGGTATTCAATGCCATCGAACTTTTTGCTGCCGCCGGCAGTCAAAAGGAAACTCAGGCAGTGCAGGATGCGATGGATGCGTTGAAAGTACTCGGAATTAACCCGAAAAGTGCTAAGAATATTGCCTCAGTTGTTTCGTCCAATACAATGGACTATACGACGTTAATTGCGGCTATTTGTATCGAAAGCAAACTGCCGATTGTCACACTGAATCCAAAACGGTTTTCACGCATCAAACATATTACCATTGTCTCAGCGAACGATCTGAAATTGTGAGGCATAATATAATGGTATTGCAATCGACCATCACCTGTCCGGAATGCGGATTTCAACGGACCGAAACAATGCCGATTGAAGCGTGTCAGTTTTTTTATGAGTGCTTGCATTGTTCCGCAATGCTCAAGCCAAAGTCCGGTGACTGCTGCGTATATTGCAGTTATGGCAGTGTTCAATGTCCGTCAAAACAGAAAGCAAAAGAGTGTTGTTAAGAAGTTTGTTTATTCATGTAAATAATCAGTAAGGTGATGCAGTAATGGTAAAAATTACAAAACAGTATACCAACCGGGAAAGTCAATCGCTCGACAAGTATCTTCAGGAGATCGGTAAAGTGGATCTGCTGACGCCGGACGAGGAAATTGACCTTGCCAAGCGGATCAAAAAAGGGGAGCAGCGTGCGCTGGAGAAATTGACGAAGGCGAATCTGCGGTTCGTCGTGAGCGTTGCGAAACAGTATCAGAATCAGGGATTATCGCTCGGCGACCTGATCAACGAAGGAAACCTTGGACTGATCAAAGCGGCAAAACGTTTCGACGAGACGCGCGGATTTAAATTCATTTCGTACGCCGTGTGGTGGATCCGGCAATCTATTCTGCAGGCATTGGCGGAACAATCCCGTATTGTCCGTTTGCCGCTGAACCGTGTCGGTGCGTTGAATAAAATCGGGAAAGCGTTCAGTCAGTTGGAACAGGAATTTGAACGCGAACCAAGCGCCAGCGAACTTGCTGAAGAGCTGGACATGTCCGTGTTTGAAGTTGCGGACACATTGAAAATCTCCGGACGTCATCTTTCCGTCGATGCGCCGTTCGCGCAGGGAGAAGACAACCGATTGCTGGATGTGATCCAGGACGAACGCCAGCCCGCTCCCGATTCGATTTTGATGGATGAGTCGCTCAAGGAAGAAGTGAAACGTGCTCTTGCCACTTTAAGCGAACGTGAATCGGAAGTGATCCGTCTTTATTTCGGATTGCACAAGGAACATTCGCTGACGCTGGAAGAGATCGGCGAGAAATTCAATCTGACTCGTGAACGAGTCCGTCAGATCAAAGAAAAAGCGATCCGCCGCCTTCGGCATGCATCGCGCAGCAAGAATCTTCGTTCGTATCTTGGATAAGTGATGATAACGCCGTTTAATTTAAGGCCCCTTCTTTTATTGAGAGGGGGCTTTTCATTTTTTGCTTTCACCGCAATGCTTTTTTTTATCGGTTGTGGTCAATCATCTCCGCGTTTTGCCGGGCATGAAAGCACAAAAAAAGAAACAACAAAAGAGAAAAAAGGGAATATCCGTTTTTCATCAAAAGTTATAGAAGAAGAAACACGGGAAGACGATAAGAAAGTTGACATTAACAATGTCGAAAAACGGTACAGCAGTGGAACATCCACCCCTTCGACGGCTATTCCGAAAACAGAAGCGCGGGAGCCGAAAAAATCCGATATTACACCATCCGGGAAATTTGAACAACAGAAGATGATGGATGCGATACTTGCATGGATGGGAACGCCGTATGAATATGGGGGCGAAACGAAAAGCGGTATCGATTGCTCGGCGTTCTCACGGGAAATTTTCAGATCAAGTGCCGGAACGGATCTCCCGAGATCAACATTCGGACAGGCAAAACAAGGATCGTCAGTCACGCTGGAGAATCTGAAGTTCGGCGACCTGGTTTTTTTCAATACGACTGGAGAAAATCCTTCCCACGTGGGGATCTATATCGGAGACGACATGTTCGCACATGCGAGCGTGAGTTTTGGGGTAACACTTTCGTCGATGTATTCTTCGTACTATAAAAAGAGATTTACTGAGGCGAGAAGAGTAATACATTGAGACATTGAGACATTGAAACATTGAGACATTGAATCATTGAGACATTAAGACATTGAAACATTGAGACATTGAAACATTGAAACATTGAATCATTGAAACAATGAACCAATGAATCAATGATCCAATGAACCGATGAACCAATGATCCGATGAACCGATGAACCAATGAACCAATGATCCGATGAACCGATGAACCGATGAACCGATGAACCGATGAACCGATGAACCGATGATCCGATGATCCGATGATCCGATGATCCGATGAACCAATGATCCGATGAACCAATGATCCGATGAAATAATAACTATAAATTTTTACGAGGTGTTTTGTGGCTTTTTTACCGATCTACCTTTATGGAAATGAAATCCTGAAGAAAAAAGCAAAGCATGTCTCTGAAGTGACCGATGCGGATATCAAATTGATACAGGATATGTTCGAGACAATGCATGAATCGAACGGTATCGGACTTGCGGCTAATCAGATAGGGGAATTAAAGCAGATTCTCGTCGTGGATATCTCCGATATGGAGGTTGGCAAGGGGACCAAGCCGCTTGCGATCATCAATCCTAAGATTCTGGAGGAAGAGGGGGAGTGGGAGATGGAAGAGGGCTGCTTGAGCATTCCCGATATTCGTGAAAAAGTGACGCGTGCAGAAAAGATCAGAATCAGATACAACGATGTGAACTTGAACGAAGTGGAATTGGAAGCGGATGCGATGCTGGCGCGAGTGATCCTTCATGAAATGGATCATCTGAATGGTGTGCTCTTTACGGATCATCTTTCCTCAACGAAAAGAACATTGCTTCGGTCCAAGTTGAAAAAGATCATGAAAGGGGATGTCGAAACATCCTATGAAGTTGTAATCCACGGGACGACCAAAACGAAGACGAACAAGAAAAAGTTTGTTTTGTAGGGTGCGTAACAAATGAACGTGTTATTCCCGAATGATTTTTTGCCGATGGTTCAATGTAATGGAGTCACGTCACATCTCCGCGGGAATACCGATGGCGTGATGTTCGGTCCACGGCATTACAATGTAAGTATATTCATGGTGAAGCATGAAAATCGTATTTATGGGAACTCCGGACTTTGCTGTTCCAAGTCTGGAGATGCTGGTGCAAAACAACTACACAATCTCCGTCGTTGTCACTGCGCCGGATAAACCTCGGGGCCGCGGGCAACAGGTTAGTTATACCCCGGTAAAAGAGTTTGCGATACAAAATTCCATTCCGGTGCTGCAGCCGGATTCGCTGAACGATCCGCAATTCATTTCCGATCTCACTGCAATCCATGCAGATTTGTTCATCATTGTTGCGTTTAAAATTCTGCCGAAGGAAGTCTATACGCTCCCGTCGAATGGTTCGTTCAATCTGCACGCATCGTTGCTGCCGAAATTCCGCGGCGCGGCACCAATCAACTGGGCGATTATCAATGGCGAAAAAGAATCAGGCGTTACGACATTCTTTCTGCAGGAGAAAGTCGATACAGGAAATATCATCATGCAGCATCGAATTCCGATTTCCGATGAGATGAATGCCGGGGAATTGCATGATGCACTGTCCGTCCTCGGTGCATCCGCTGTCATTGAAACCGTGCGGATGATCGAAAGCGGCAGTGCTGCTCCGCAGCAACAGAATGATTCGTCTGCCTCGCCTGCGCCGAAACTGTTTAAAGGAAATACCCGCATCAACTGGAACCAGCCGTCGGAGAAGATCCATAATTTCATTCGCGGACTTTCGCCATATCCCGCGGCGTGGACGCAGCATAATCAAAAAGCGATCAAGATATTTAAAAGCTGCCTGGAACAATCTCCACAGCAATTAACCGTGCCTTCAGGAGCAATTATTGCCGATGAAAAAAAACTGTTTGTGACAACGATAGATGGTAATCTCGAAATACTTGAACTTCAACAAGAAGGGAAAAAACGGTTGAGTGCGGAAGAATTTTTACGGGGATATACGTTTAGTCAGGCTGATCGGTTTGAATAACAGTTCTCTTCTTTACCGATACTGGTTATGGCGAAGATCAACGTTTTTAGGCGGGACGAAACGATGATAGTGAAAATCGAAAATGTATCAGGTCATTCCCCCGCTGTATACTTCCGAACATCTATCCGCTCGACAGTCATCATTGCACCGCATTTCGCTTTCTCGATCATATTATCGATCATCGGCAGTATCATTTCAATATTCTCTTCAGTGTCGGCAATCTCGATGATGATCGGGAGGTCAGACGACAAATCCACCAGTGACGATTTGTGGATATGATGCCGTGCGCCAAATCCTTCAATTCCGCGGGTGACAGTGGCGCCGGCAAGCCCTTTTTCTTTTGCCAGATAAAGCACTGCTTCAAACAATTGTTTTCCGCCGTACCGGTCGTCTTCACCGATAAAGATGCGAAGGAGTTTTCCTTGTCCGGAGAGTTTCATAATTCACCTCAAAAGTTTTTTCCAGCAAGATATCCGCCCCATGTTGCCAACAAGCAGCCGATGAGGCTAAGAACGGAGTTTACTGTTGCATCAAAAAAATTCCCCGCTTTCATCAACGCAAATGTTTCATAACTGAATGACGAAAATGTCGTGAATCCGCCGAGTACGCCGATAATCAGAAAGAATCTCAAGTTCGGTTGCACGGCCATCCGATCTTGAAAAAGCGTCATGAACAGTCCGATCACAAAACAGCCGATGATGTTCACAGTCAGAGTCCCGAATGGAAATGACTCCCCGGCTGTCCGGTAGACGGCATTGGAGAGTGCATAGCGGGCAATACTTCCCAAAAATCCACCTAAACCGATAAATAAATACTTTTCCATAAGAGATTGATAATCAAAGCAAATTCGTTGCTTCCATTTTTGAAATGAAGTATATTATTAAACTCTTGATACAAAATAAGAATTTTTCACCAATAAAAGTGCTTCATGGGTAAAGTGATCGCAATAGCGAATCAAAAAGGGGGTGTGGGAAAAACCACCACTGCGGTGAACCTTGCCGCTTCGCTGGCCGCCGCCGAACACGAAACATTGTTGATTGATATCGATCCCCAGGCAAATGCAACGAGCGGTGTGGGTGTAGAAAGTAAATCCCTGGAGAAAAGCACATATGAAGTGATTTACGGCAGCATTCCCGCAGAAGAAGCAATCATTAAAACCTCCATGCCCTTCCTCTCTATCCTGCCGTCCCACATCAATATGGTCGGATTAGAAGTGGAACTGGTGAATGAAGAGAACCGCGAACAGAAACTTCGCGACGCGCTTGCCCCGATTCGGAAGAAGTTCGAATATATTATCATCGATTGTCCTCCATCCCTCAGTCTGATTACGCTGAATGCACTCACGGCATCCGATTCGGTATTGATCCCTGTACAGTGTGAATATTATGCACTGGAAGGACTCGGTCAGCTGCTTAATACGATCAATGGAGTGAAGAAGACTTTCAATCCTTCTCTGGATATCGAAGGAGTGCTGATGACAATGTTCGATTCGCGGCTGCGGCTTTCCAATCAGATTGTGGATGAAGTGAAAAAGTATTTCGGAGAGAAGGTGTTTTCGGTGATTGTGACGCGCAATGTACGGTTGAGCGAAGCGCCGAGTTTCGGGAAACCTATTTTGCTGTACGACGCCGTCTCCTCCGGCAGCAAGAATTACATCGACCTCGCCAAAGAAGTGATGGCCAATTACGATCAACAGCGCGCATCGCATAGGAACGCTTCGCTGAAGTCTGTTGCACATTCAATGTAAATACATGTCTGACCCAAAATCAAAATCAGTGTTAGGAAAAGGTTTAAGCGCACTTATCCCCCGTATTCCGGACCGGAACATTCCGTCATCGTTGCCGGTGACGAAGGACGGTGTTCAGTCCTCTTCGACAATGGAGATCGAGATCGCGCTCATCTCGCCCAATCCGTACCAACCCCGGCTGGATTTTGATCAACGGTCACTGGAAGAACTGAAGCAGTCGATCAAACAAAACGGCATCATCCAGCCGATCACTGTCCGACGGATGATCAGCGGGACGTACGAACTGATTTCCGGGGAACGCCGCGTTCGCGCATCGCAGGAACTGGGAAAGAAATCGATTCCTGCCTACATCATCACGGTCGATTCCGATGCGGAGATGCTGGAGTTGGGATTGATCGAGAACTTGCAGCGCGAGAATCTCAATCCAATCGAAGTTTCGCTCTCATTCAAACGGTTGATCGATGAATGCAATCTTACGCAGGACCAGGTAGCGGAAAAAGTCGGGAAAGAACGTTCCACCGTGACGAACTTTCTGCGGCTGTTGAAACTTCCGGAGAAGATCCGGCAGGGAGTGCGTGAAAATAAGATCTCCATGGGACATGCCCGGGCATTGCTCGGAGTGGCGGATGAGAAAAAACAATTGAAGTTGTTTACCAAAATTGTTGTGGACGGATGGTCGGTACGCAGGATCGAGGATGAAGTGAAGGGGAAGGATGAAAAGAGATCCAAATCTTCATCGAAACCATCCGGCATGCGCGGAGATACGGCGTTCCAACAGATCGAAACGCGGCTGCGCCACAAGTTCGGAACGAAGGTAAGTGTCCGGAAGAACACTAGCGGCGGCGGAGAGATCGGCATTGAATATTACAGTGCTGATGATCTTGAACGGCTGATTGATTTATTAGATAATTGAATTCACAATGAATCATCATCTCAACAGTGCATTCCTCAATTCCTCTTTTGGGAATACGTTCGGGATGTCACTGCAAATTATTTTTCAACTGACATTCAATTTAGTAATTTTCTCTTCACTAATTTCCGCACAAACCAATTCTGGAAAGCCTATGAAAACCGTCATCAAAACTGAACAGGCGCCGCTTCCTATCGGACCGTACAATCAGGCTGTCGCAACGCAGGGACAATTATTGTTCACTGCCGGACAAATTGCGCTCGATGCAAAGAGCGGACAGATGGTCGGTACAACGATTCAGGAACAGACCAAACAAGTCTGTGAAAACCTGAAAGCAATCCTGTTGGCATCTCACACGGATTTCAAATATGCGGTGAAGACGACGGTATTCCTGAAGAACTTCAACGACTTCGCGGCGATGAATGAAGTGTATGCACAATATTTCGGCGAAGCATCCCCGGCCCGTTCAACGGTGGAGGTGGTACGCCTTCCGAAGGATGCATTGGTAGAAATCGAAGTGGTCGCCCTGATACCCTAAAATGAAACGCCTACAATTATATTCGCTGGTCTGTTTTCTGGTAAATGTCTCGTTCGGATCTGCGCAATATATTTCCAGATTCGAGCGTCCGATAAGCATGCCGATCTTTTTTACCCCTCTCACTGACTCCCTGATCAATCTCAACGAAGACTCATTGATTGCCGCACAGATTGGACTGGTCGACACGACAGTCCTTCCGCCGAAATCGACGACGATCGCCATGGTCAGTTCCATGGTACTTCCGGGTGTCGGCCAGATCTATAATGAATCATACTGGAAAGCGCCGGTCGTATGGGGCTTCGGATATTATTTCTATTCTGTCTATCGAAATCAGGATGATAAATACAAAGTAAGCCGCTTCCAATACGACACTTCCATTACCGTGGCAAATCCGAACGGAGACGCACAGTTGCGGAGTTTGCGGGATTTCTATAAGAATCAGCGGAATGAGTTCGGATGGTACCTTGCGATCACGTATGTATTGAATGTTCTGGATGCATACGTGGATGCGGCGCTCTATAATTTTGAAGTGAGTCCGAACCTGCAAGGGACGAGTGATTGGAGATTGAGGATCAGTGTTCCGATTCGGCGCCGATGAGTGTTCCAAATGAAACTGTAATTACAATGCATTACGAAGCTCATAATTCCATACAACGTTATACTCCGAAGTGCAAGCGGAGCCACAATGTACAACTCTGTGATGGTGGATGTACATTTAACCTACAATGAAGCGAGGTCTATATGAAAATACGTGATCAAGAGGCACTTGATTATCACAGTCAAGGACGCAAAGGCAAACTCGAAATCTCTCCAACCAAACCATTCTCTACACAGCGAGATCTCTCACTCGCCTACACTCCCGGCGTCGCAGTTCCCTGTTTGGAGATTGAAAAAAATCCCGACGATGTATACAAGTACACTGCCAAAGGAAACCTTGTCGCCGTCGTTTCGAACGGCACGGCGGTTCTTGGCCTGGGCAATATCGGACCAGAAGCGGGAAAACCGGTGATGGAAGGGAAAGCGGTGTTGTTCAAGAAGTTTTCGGATATCGACGTGTTCGATATCGAGATCAATGCAAAAACTCCTGCCGAGATTATCAGTGTGGTAAAAGCACTCGAACCGACCTTCGGCGGCATCAATCTGGAAGATATTAAAGCTCCCGACTGCTTCATTGTTGAGGAAGAACTCCGGAAGACGATGAAGATCCCGGTATTCCATGACGATCAACACGGGACAGCGATTATCACTGCAGCGGCTTTGATCAACGCACTGGAGATCAGCAAGAAAAAGATTGATGAAGTAAAAGTGGTGTATAACGGTGCTGGCGCCGCGGCGATTGCCTGCGCTAATCTGCAGATCGCACTCGGCATGAAGCGCGAAAATATTATCATGTGCGACACAAAGGGTGTCATCTACACCGGACGCCCGAATGACATGAATAAGTATAAAGAAAAATTCCAGAGTGATACAAAGGCTCGCACACTTGGCGAAGCACTGGTCGGTGCTGATGTCTTTGTTGGATTGTCGGCAAAAGACTGTGTGACGAAAGAGATGGTAAAATCGATGGCTCCGGATGCGATCATTTTCGCCATGGCAAATCCCGATCCAGAAATTTCACCGGAAGATGTGGCGAGCGTCCGTACCGATGTCATTATGGCGACCGGACGTTCGGACTATGCCAATCAAGTGAACAATGTGCTCGGATTCCCGTTCATCTTTCGCGGCGCACTGGATGTTCGTGCAACAACGATCAATGAAGAGATGAAAAAAGCGGCCGTCAAGGCGCTTGCGGCTCTGGCAAAGGAAGACGTACCGGATTCGGTGATCAAAGCGTACGGCGGTAAACCGATCACCTTCGGCAAAGGATATATCATTCCGAAACCGCTCGATCCGCGCGCGCTGCGCTTTGTTGCTACAGCAGTGGCAAAAGCGGCGGTGGACAGCGGTGTAGCACGCAATCCCATCACCGATTGGGAAAAATACGCCGATAAGCTGGAGGAACGTCTCGGTCGTTCGAAACGATTCACCAATATGCTCTTTGGCAAAGCGCGGGAAAAAATGAAACGGATCATCTTTCCGGAAGGAGAAGAAGAGAAGATCCTTCGTGCGGCGCAGATTCTGGTGGATCAGAATATTGCACAGCCGATTCTTGTCGGAAACGTTGAACGAATACAGAAACGAATTCAAGAACTGCATCTGGAATTCGATTCCCATGTTGAGATCGTCGATCCGAAATCCTTTCCGCAGCAGGAACAATTCATTGAGGAATTCTATGCGTTACGTCAGCGAAAAGGCATCACCCGGTATTATGCTGAACGGACAATGCAGCAGCGATTCTATTTTTCCATGATGATGGTGCGACTCGGGTATGCAGACGGCGTGATCGCCGGTTTGACTACTAACTATCCTGATACCATCCGTCCGGCATTACAGGTAATCGGTATGCGGAAGGGGATCAGAAATGTCTCCGGTATGTACGCCGTCATCGCGAAGAAAGGGACATACTTCTTCTCCGATACGACAGTGAACATCGATCCTGATGCCGAAACGCTTGCGGAGATTGCACTGTTAACGGCTGAAACAGTACAGCGATATAATGTGGAGCCGCGACTTGCAATGCTGTCGTTCAGCAATTTCGGCGGCACAAAGCATCCGCGGTCGGAAAAGATCAAACAGGCCGTTCAGATTATCAAGTCTAAAAATCCGAATCTGATGGTGGATGGAGAAATGCAGGCCGATACTGCCGTGACGCCGGAAATTCTGGAAAAGGAGTATCCGTTCAGTACGCTGAAAGGTGCGGCGAATGTCCTCATCTTCCCGAGTCTGAATTCCGCGAACATCGCCTATAAGTTGATGGGCCGCATCGGCGAAGCCGAACTGATCGGACCGATTCTGATGGGGATGGCAAAACCTGTGCACGTGCTTCAGCATGGTGCAGAAGTGACCGATATCGTGAATATGGTCGCTGTTTGCGCGGTTGATGCGCATGAAATGGCTTAATCAACAATCTCACCCGCGCTTCGGCGCGGGTTTTTTTATGTACTATAGTGTTTTTGTTCGATAAGCCTCTTTAAAGAGTTTCATTGTTGGCTAAACTCGGCAGTGGATTCATTTGTCTAAAGAGGGCTTGTCACAATTGGTAAGGGATTATGAAAAAAAGCATTCTACTCACATTACTTGCAATCGCGCTGATCGGCGGGACAACAGGTTATTACTTCTATTCAAAGAATAATGTTGAAGAGGTTCAATTCCGAAATGAAAAGATCTCCCGGGGTGATATGCAGGTAGTTGTGACTGCCACCGGTACAGTGAGCGCAGTTCGGACAGTGCAGGTCGGTTCGCAGGTCTCCGGCACGCTGCAAAAGCTTAATGTTGATTTCAATGACAAAGTGAAGCAGGGACAAATTGTTGCACAGATTGATCCGACTTTTTTGGAAGCAAGTGTGCGGGATGCTGAGGCAAGTTTGCAGCGCACAACAGCGCAGTACAATGAATCGAAACGGAGTTTTGAACGGACAAAAACATTACTTGAAAAAAATCTTGCATCGCAGGCGGATTACGATGCAGTACTCGCTCAATACGAAGCGAACGATGCCGCCCGGAAACAATCCGTCGCTCAAGTGGAACGGGCGAAGATTAATCTGCGCTATGCCACCATCAAATCGCCGATCGATGGTGTTGTGATCTCCCGTGCGGTAGATGTCGGTCAAACAGTTGCCGCCAGTTTTTCGGCGCCAACGCTCTTTACGATTGCCAATGATCTGACCAAAATGGAAGTGCAGGCAAACGTGGATGAGGCGGATATCGGTAAAGTGCAAGAAGGACAAGATGTTACGTTTACCGTTGATGCATACCCCGAACAAACGTTTCGCGGCACCGTTCGTCAAGTGCGCCTATCTCCCAAAGTGGAACAAAACGTCGTCAATTATACCGTCATCATCAATGTGCCGAATCCCGATTTAAAATTAATGCCCGGGATGACGGCAACCGTTACGATCCAGATTATAAAAAAGGAAGCAGTGCTGCGTGTGCCGACAGTGGCACTTCGCTTCAATCCACCGGAAGCGTATATAGAACAGAAAAAAGATTCAGCACAGTCGCAAAGCGGTACGGATGATTCTGCCCGGGCAGCCCGAAGAAAACAGTTTGCTGAACGGATGCAGAGGGAAGGAGGGGGCAATGGCGGAGGATTCGATCCTCAGGCAATGCAGCGCAGAATGGGAGGGAGGTCATTCAGCCGCGTTTGGGTGATGAATGATCGAAAGAAACTCGAACCGGTGATGGTCCGTACCGGCATTTCGGACGGTACATTCACGGAGATCGTCCGAGGCAAGATTGAAGAGGGACAGGAGATTGTCGTGGGGACGATCGCGCAAAAGACCAATGGTCAGCAAAACTCTTCACCTTTCAATCAACAGCGGCCGGGCGGTTCCGGCGGCATGCAGCGCAGGTTCTAACGATGGGCATTCTCGACATATTTGAAGTGGCACTAGTATCGCTCACGCGGAACAAGATCCGTTCGTTCCTAACGATGCTCGGCATCATTATCGGCGTCGGCGCAGTGATTGCGATGATGGCAGTGGGAACGGGGGCGCAGGAGAATATCAAACAGCAGATTGCTTCACTGGGGACGAATGTCATCCTGATTTTTCCCGGTTCATTCAATCAAGGCGGTGTGAGAACAGGAATGGGGACGGCGTCGTCCATCACTCCGGAAGATCTGGTGGCCATCCAAACGCAATGTCCGTCGGTTGCAATGGCGACTCCGTCGGTCCGTTCCGGTGCACAGATTGTGTATCAGGAATTAAATTGGCGCGCCAGCATCATCGGTGCCACACCGGAATATTTTGCAATACGCAGCTGGCCGGTCTCCAGCGGTCAATATTTTACTGATGCGGATGTTCGCGGAGCGACGAAAGTGTGTGTGATCGGACAGACGATCGCTGATAATCTGTTTAAAGGCGGCGATCCTGTCGGTTCGATCATCAGGATTAAAAGCATGCCGTTCAAAGTGGTCGGAGTTCTTTCTGTGAAAGGACAATCAGCGCAAGGTTCAGACCAGGATGACATTATCGTTGCTCCTTATACAACAGTACAGAAAAAAATGACGGGACAATTGTTTCTGGGGAGCCTTCTTGCATCAGCTGTAAGCGAAGCAGCGATGGAGGATGCGCAAAACCAGATTACCGAACTGCTCCGCACACGTCACAAACTGCAGCCGTGGGACGAAAACGATTTCACCGTCCGCAGTCAAACCGAAATTGCCACTGCAGCACAATCCACCTCGCAAGTACTGACGATTTTGCTTGCATCCATCGCATCTATTTCACTTATTGTCGGCGGCATCGGCATTATGAACATTATGCTGGTGTCGGTAACGGAACGGACAAAAGAGATCGGAATACGCATGGCAATCGGCGCCACGGGACATAATATTTTAATGCAGTTTTTGATTGAAGCGGTGGTGCTGAGTTTGCTCGGCGGACTGCTTGGCGTGATCCTTGGTGTTCTTACATCACGATTGATTTCCGTTTTTGCAGGATGGACGACGCTTGTCTCTCCAGAGTCTATTATACTTTCGTTTGTTTTTTCTGCAGCAGTTGGAATTTTCTTCGGTCTGTATCCAGCACGGAAAGCCGCACAACTGAATCCCATTGACGCATTACGGTACGAATGACCGCACAGCAGCATATCACCTTCATCCTAAATCCTGTTGCTGGCCGCGGTAAGGCGCAGCATATCATTGCTTCGCTGAAAGACGTTCTGCGGCACTCAACTCTCGATTATGAGTTCCATCTCACCGCTGGTCCGGGCGATGCGACTGTTCTTGCACGGAAGGCGAGCGCTATTTCCTCAATTATCGTTGCTATCGGCGGGGACGGAACGGTAAACGAAGTTGCCGCCGGTGTTGCCGGTTCGAATGCAGCGATGGCGGTGATGAGCGAAGGATCGGGAAATGATTTTGGGCGCATGGTAAGCGCTCCCAATAGTCCCAAAGAGATTCTTCCATATCTTCATGATCCGGTGCTACGGACATTCGATGCCGGGAAGATCCGATTGACACATGCGGATGGAAGAATGGATGAACGGATGTTTTTCAATTCCGTTGGTATTGGATTCGATGCAGCCGTCGCAAAAAAAGTGAGTTCCATCCGTTGGCTGCGCGGAATTCCACTTTATCTATCCGCCCTGTTTCAAACGATCGTCGGATATCAGCCGCACTTTCTTACCGTGAACCATAACAACAACACTTGGCAGAAAAACTATTTTCTCCTGTGCGTTGGAAACGGCAAGTGGGAAGGGGGAGGATTCATGCTGACGCCGAATGCGATGCCGGACGACGGAATATTTGAAGTGTGCGGCGTGACGGGTGATTCCATTATGAAAGTGCTGCCGATTCTTCCTTCCGTATTGACTGGCACGCATCTTGGGAAAAAATATATCGAATCATTCGATGCAACAACCCTCACCGTGGAGTGTGACGAAGGATTTCCTGTTCATGGAGACGGTGAGATCTTCGGCATGCAGGTGAAAAAAGCCGAAATATCACTGGTATCTCAATCCTTGAAGGTTGTTGTTGCGCACAACCAACGATAATTGTGTTAATTATCTCTTGCCTTCGGTCTGAAATCCCCTATATTGCACGAAATTAACCGATAGGATTATGGAATTTCCTAATCAAAAGAAGCCGTCACACAACGAAAAGATCCGCGAGTACGTGATGAAGCGTGACAACCGCTGCTGCCAATGGCCCGGTTGCGGCAGCACGTTGAATGTGGATGTACTGTTTTTGATTGAGACAGACAACGGAAATCCCTCAGATGCACCACTCTTATACAAAAACGGTGTTACACTCTGCCCGAAACATATGGAGATTGTGAATCTTCATGACAAGGCGTTCGGGCCGCTGATCTTCGATCTGATTCAGCTCGTAGAGTTCGAACGGGATTTGCAGGAGACGGAGAAGGTGTATAAAGAAATATTAAACAAGTAATTTCCCCGCTGCTTCAATCTATCTCCCATCCGGTATCTCATTATTGTTTTCACTTCTTTTTTCCAACGCCTCTTCGAGAACATACCATAATAAAATTTCGCTTCGCAAAAGCGCCAACCGTATGAAACTCAAAATCGAGAATCGCGCAGGATACGATTCCTAGTGACTGAGCGACCGCCATAAGCTGGCGGAGTGTTTGAGAAAGAGCTAAAATTCAGATACCACGCTCTGCTACAATTGAGTGTTTTTATAAATACCTAATTTTTGGTATTGATTGCTACACACATTTAACCTTATGCTCATACAAAAAGGATGCAATATGAAGAACGCGTGGTTAATTGCAGCACCAACGTGTATGATTCGTTTCAAAATTCATACCTTCTTTGAGCCTGGGTACACGAAAAAAATAATACAATCATGAAAAAAACACGCATATATCTTTTTATCATTTTTTCTTCAATTTCATTTTTCCAGATGGATTGCAAGGATGATTCGCCAATTCCTCCTGACAACAAACCGTTGCTCGGTAAGCGTGATTATACATGGAGCATCGATACAATTGCTTATCCTGATAATAATCAAACATTAATGTATGATATTTGTGGAAATTCATTTTCAGATGTTTATGTAGTAGGTCATTCGGATGGTTCAAGCGCAGCAACAATGTATCATTATGATGGTGCAAAATGGTTAACAACCAAATATCATGTTAATGAAAATGGACCAATTAAAGGCCCGATAGATTTACAAGGAGTATATACATTTTCTTCTAGTGACATTTGGGCAGTAGGTGAAAGAAGCTATGAATACCCAGAAAATTCTGGACAATATGTAGATTCTGGATTAATAGTTCACTACAACGGAGTTAGTTGGCATGAACACAATATTAATGTATTTCAAACATTATTAGCAATATGGGGAACGGATTCTAACAACGTTTGGATCGGCGGATTAAATGGAGAATTGTATAACACAAAAGGAAATAAATTTATAAAAGAATCATTCCCTTCGAATATAGGAATTGCACAAATTGCAGGATTAAATAGTAATACCATTTACATTTTTGGTTTTTCCCAAAGTACACCCAGATATTATTCAATTTATAATTATGATGGAATAACTTGGTCTATCGTTGATTCAACAAACACATTTCCTTCAAATCCTCATTTTGGAAATTCATCACTATGGGTTGTCACAAACAATATTTTATATTCAAGTGGATATGGAGGTGTCTTTCAAAAAAGTGATGATGGGTGGGTGAAGGTACTAAGCACTGGTACAGAAAATATAACGACAATCCGTGGAAATTCAAGCAATAACCTTTTTGCTGTTGGAAGGGGACAAATATATCATTTTAATGGAGTAGATTGGTTTAAGTATGAACAATTTTCAGATCAGAACATATTATGGTATCGAACATGGTCGGATGGCAATGTTGTTTTTATAATTGGTTTAACGTTGTCAGGTATTGGAAAAACGGTTGTGTTAAGAGGTTATTAATCAGTTAGGATAGTTATGAAAAAATCATTACATGTTTTATTCTCCTTGTTCCCAAACTCAGTTTGGGAACAAGATCCTACCGAAGCTCCGCTTCGACCATTTGATTTTTGCTAAATATGAAACGGAGTTTCGTCAAAACTGCGCTCCCAAACAGAGTTTGGGAGCGAGAGCAAAAATAATACAACCATGAAAAAAACACGCATATATCTTTTTATCATTTTTTCTTCAATTTCATTTTTCCAGATGGATTGCAAGGATGATTCGCCAATTCCTCCGGACAACAAACCGGTACTTGGTAAGCGCAATTTTGTTTGGACGATAGATACTATAGCCTATCCTGAAAGTTATCAGACAATGATGCGAGATATTTGGGTCGATAAAAGTAGCAATGTATTTATTGTTGGACAAAATGAACGTGGTTATGGACAGATGTATCATTATGATGGAGTAAAATGGGACGATGTTAAGCTAAGCAATTTCCTTAATTTTGCATTTGATCTTAATTCGATTCAGGGTTTCGCCTCGAATAACATTTGGGCAGTTGGTGAAGAATTACAGACATCAATTTCAAATCCTATAAAGATTTTGGATTCCAGTTTAATAATACATTTTGATGGAGTAGTGTGGTCTAAGTATCAATTACCAAGTAGAGGGAGGTATTTAATTGATATTTCAGGTTCAAGTCCCTCAAATATTTGGGCAGGTGGCTACCAAGGTAGTTTGTATCATTTTGATGGAAACTCATGGTCATCGGTAAGATTCCCTGATTCGTTAAATATCGGTTCAATCTTGGTGAATTCTCTGGACAGCGTTTTTATTTATGCCTATACATTAAACGGCTCATATTTTTTAAAGAAAGTTGATACTCTTTGGAGAATAATTGATTCAAACATTGGAGGTTCAACAATAAAGTTTGGAGGAAATTTAGGGCATTTAGGCGACGCAATTTATTCTATAGGTCCTAATTTATATCGATTTGAAGATGCTCAATGGACAATGATAAAGGCATTTCAAGGTCAATCTTTAACATCATTTAGCGGAAAAAATGAAACAGATTATTTTGTTGTTGGGGATAAGAATTTGGTATACCATTATAATGGAATTGATTGGTATCAATATCCTTCCTTCTTGAATGATAATGTAGTCTTTGTGTCAGTTTGGTCCGACGGGAAAGAAGTTTTTATTGTTGGATTGAATTATGGACAAATAACTAAAACAATAATAATTCACGGGAAATAATTCGGAGGTTAATATGATTTGGTCTAAAAATAAAAAATACTATTTCTCCTTGTTCCCAAACTCAGTTTGGGAACAAAATCCTACCGAAGCTCCGCTTCGACCATTCGATTTTTGCTAAATATGAAACGGAGTTTCGTCAAAACTGCGCTCCCAAACAGAGTTTGGGAGCGAGAGCAATAATATCTGTCAAAGCGGAACAAAGTATTCGCAATCCTTTCGCTCATCAAAGCACGCGTCATTCCAGAAAGTGAAATAACTCATTTGAACGGACTTGCCCGACAAAAAGCTTGTCGGGCATCCGTCCGTTCCGACAAGAAAATACCTCATCAGACTGATGCTCCCAAGCATAGCTTGAGTGAGAGAGAGATAATAGGAGTTGACACTATATGGCATTCGGTCGGTGAGTCTGTTTCGTCAACCCGAACTTGTTTTAGGATGATTCAGAGAAAACCTCCTTCCCATTTGAACAACTCCGCCATTTTTGCTATACTGTATCCGTTCGGTCATTCCGGACGGATTTTGTATTTTTAGGAGCAATGAATGCACATAGCGGAAATTCTGAAACAGCCGGCGCCACACTTTAGTTTTGAATTTTTTCCACCGAAGACGGAAGAGGCTTCCAAAGTCCTGTTTGAGTCCATTAAGGAATTGACTCCGTTAAAACCATCCTACGTCAGCGTTACCTACGGCGCCGGGGGTTCCACGCGGCAATTAACCCGCGATTTGAGTGTCCGCCTGCAGAAAGAGACACAACTGACCATTGTTTCGCACCTGACCTGTGTCGGTGCGACCAAGGATGAAATTAAAGAAATCCTCTCCCGCTATAACGAGAACGGCATTCAGAATATCATGGCGCTGCGGGGCGATCCGCCAAAAGGTGAAACGCAGTTCGTGCAGACGGAAAACGGTTTTAGATATGCGGCGGAATTGGTAGCATTTATTAAAAAGAATTTTCCTGCAATGGGCGTGGGTGTTGCCGGATTTCCGGAAGGACATCCTGCTACACCAAACCGTTTGAAAGAAATTGACAACCTGAAAGCGAAAGTGGATGCCGGGGCGGATTACATTTGCACGCAGTTATACTTCGAGAACCGTGATTTTTTTGATTTCTGCGAACGGTGTGAAATTGCCGGTATAAAAGTCCCCATCATTGCCGGCATTATGCCAGTCACATCGCGAAAAGGATTTGCACGCATGGCGGAGCTGGCACTTGGCGTGCGGTTTCCTGCAAAACTGATGCGCGCTGTTTCTCGTGCTCAGGATGATGAATCAGTGGAGAAGGTTGGGGTTCACTGGGCAACAGAACAGGTGAGAGATCTGATCGACAGGAAAGTTGCCGGTATTCATTTCTACACTCTCAATCGCTCTAAATCGACGCTGAAAATTTACGATAACCTCGGTATGAAGTCTTCGGATACATTGCGAAGTGCTCCGGTTCCATTAACTTAATCTTTCCCATTTTTTTTCACTATGTCCACTGCGAAAGAATTAGTATCCATCGCGCATCGGGTTGAGGCGAAAGGACTTGTGGTCGCGACGGACGGGAATATCAGTGTCCGTCTTCCGAATGGGAATATTTTAACGACACCGACGTCGATCAACAAAGGCCAGGTAACCGAAGCGGACTTGGTGGAATTGACGATCGACGGAACGCAGGTAAACGGAACACGGAAGCCGTCCACAGAAATACAAATGCATCTGTTCATCTATCATGAACGACAGGATGTGAATGCAGTGGTGCACTGTCATCCGGTCTATGCGACGGGATTTGCTGCAGCGGGGATTCCGTTAAAGGAAAATGTTTTTCCGGAAGTCGTCGTGAGTTTAGGAAATATACCACTCGCACCGTTTGCGATGCCGTCCACGGAAGAGGTTGCTGAATCGCTCAGGCCGTTCGTAAAACAATATGATGCAGTGCTCCTTTCCAATCATGGCGCTGTTACGTACGGTAAAGATTTGTGGGATGCATGTTTTAAGATGGAAAAGGTAGAACAAGTTGCACGGATGTTATTCATTGCTGAAACTCTTGGGGGAGCTCGCCAGCTAAATGCCGCGCAGGTTACTCGCCTTAAAGAATTAGCCGCAACAGTTTACAAAAAATAAATCATATTACATTTATCATCTACAGTAATTGGTAAACGGATTCCTTTGCTGAGCATCCGTTGCCGGTCAATAGAAGGGGAGTTACGTTATCGTTTCGTTGGTACGCAGGATCTTGATTCCCGCACTTTGTATAATCACGTTTGCATTCCCGCAGTCACAACATTATTTCTATTCCGGACCCCGTGCCGGATCGGAAATGATGTACAATCCTGTTACTCTGATTTTGAATGGCAGTTATGATGTGCTGCAATTCGAGGGGGAAACGAAACATCTCGATATGGTTCGTTACCGGCAAGCCGGTGCTCAGGTGATCTATAATCTTACGAGTCCATTAGCCGTTATATCCCGGTATGGAGGTTCAAAATTCCTCCGGCAGGAGCTGCTTCCGCTCTCTTTCACTCCTACCAAAATGCAATGGTGGCCGAATTACAATCTGCATCTTTTGGGAGGCGGGATGACGTTTGTGAAGATGACGGAATGGTACGATTATTATGGATTTCCGAATCCCCAAGTGTCATCACTGGCGACTATGGCAGTCTACCACTATCTGAATGAAGTGGTCGAAATGCGGAATCACACAGGGGATAATGTCGATCCGATTTCGGATGTTTACATATTCGACATCGGCGGGATTCTGCTCTTCAGTTCGGACAATGTGAAACAGTTTTTTAGTCAAACAGTGGTGATGTCCGACTGGTCCGGACAGCCTCTCTTTTCACTTCGGGACGGGACACTTTCCAACAACGGACAATTCTTTTCCTTCAAATGGAAAATTCCGACACTCGATCACTGGCATCTCTTCTATCTCTCCGGTGTGGAAGGAATTGTCGGTCTGTCATATAGAAAAGATGATGGTGCATCGATTTCCGCCGCTGCCGGTATGATCGGATCGAGGAGGAATACGCTGAACCGTCACACGTTTGAACAATCTGTCAGTCTGCAATGGCGTGCCGGACTGTTTTATGACCAGGACAATTCACTCCTTGCTTCGCTCTATGTCAGCGGACTTCCTACCGAAATGATCAAGCTCAATATCTATCCTGGTTACATCGATTTTGCCGGGCTCTTCTTTGGAGGAGTTCTCAGTGTCTCGCAAAACGGACATGCAACCTTTGGTTTGACGATGAATTGGTTCCCCGGTGTATCAATGTCCACCAACTAAAAATTACTTTGAGAATGCTTGTGAATGTGTGTATTTTGTTTTCACTGTTTGTCACGGACAGAGTCTACGACACAATTATCTTTTAAGTCAATTGAATGGTAGTGATTGTCTCGAAGAAATTCATAGATTGAATCATTGAACCATTGAATCATTGTAACATTGCAACATTGAATCATTGAATCATTGAATCATTGAATCATTGCAACATTGAATCATTGAAACATTGAACCGATGAAACAATGAACCGATGAATCAATGAACCGATGAACCGATGAACAAATGAATCAATTTCTCGAGAGGTGTTCATGTATCAACAGGAAGAGCTGAAGCTTCGTTCGAAGAAATTCGCATTGCAGATCATTTCATTGTTTAAGGCATTACCGAAATCTGATGATGCGAGAGTGTTGGGAAAACAGTTGCTTCGTTCCGGGACATCAGTTGCGGCAAACTATCGGGCATCATGTAGAGCAAGATCAAAAGCGGAATTCATTGCGAAGATCGGAATTGTCGTTGAAGAGGCCGATGAGACTGTTTTGTGGATGGAAATGTTGACCGAATCCGGGATACTTCCGATACAAAAAACAGAACTGTTGTTGAAAGAAGGGAATGAACTGCTAGCAATCTTTGCAGCATCGTACCACACGGCTAAATATGGAAAAAACTCTTGAATTGAAACATTGAAACATTGAACCATTGTAACATTGAATCATTGAAACATTGAAACATTGAAACATTGTAACATTGCAACATTGAATCATTGCAACATTGAATCATTGCAACATTGAACCAATGAATCAATGAACCAATGAATCAATGATCCGATGAACCAATGAACCAATGAACCAATGAACCAATGAACCAATGAACCAATGAACCAATGAACCAATGAATCAATGAACCAATGAATCAATGATCCGATGAACCGATGAACCAATGAACCAATGAACCAATGAACCAATGAACTATTTTTTCTATGAATAAATTAAAAATCGGAGTTCTTTTCGGCGGCCGCTCGGCAGAACATGAAGTCTCTCTCGTTTCTGCTGCTTCTGTTATCAATGCACTGGATAAATCGAAGTATGACGTAGTTCCGATCGGAATTACAAAAGACGGCAGATGGCTGCATGCAGTAAATGCAATCCAACTGCTGAAAGATCATTCACCGATCGAACAACTTCCCGAACATGTGTTGCTGCCAGATCCGCGCAAACAGTCACTCGTAAATATCAGCGGTGCGTTTCCGCAAAATGCACAGAAGATTGATGTCATCTTTCCGGTGATTCATGGGACCGGAGGAGAGGATGGAACGATTCAGGGATTATTCGATCTGGCTGATATTCCGTATGTCGGCGCCGGCGTACTAGGGTCTGCCGTTGGCATGGATAAAGTAATTGCAAAACAGTTATTGGAAAATGCCGGCCTTCCGGTAGCGCCGGGAATATCGTTTCTCTATTCTCAATTCCTAAAAAAACCAAAACAGTTTGTAGAGAATATTGAAAAGAAATTGAAGTATCCCTGTTTTGTAAAACCACCGAATCAGGGATCGAGCGTCGGTATCAGCAAAGCGCACAATAAAAAGGAACTGATTGCAGCAATCCATCTTGCCGGGGAATATGACCGGAAGATTCTGGTGGAGAAGGCTGTTCTGAAACCGAGAGAGATCGAACTCAGTGTGATGGGGAATGACGAACCGATGGTCTCTCTGCCTGGAGAAATCGTTCCGTCCAACGAGTTTTATGATTATGATGCAAAATATGTGGATGGAAAATCGGTCGCACATATTCCGGCAAAACTCCCTAAGACTGTTATTAAAAAATTGCAGGAGTGTGCATTAAAAGCGTATGCAATTCTGGACTGCTCCGGAATGGCGCGAGTTGATTTTCTTGTCCAGCGGAACGGGAAGATCTTTCTGAATGAGATCAATACTATCCCCGGTTTTACTTCCATCAGCATGTATCCGAAAATGTGGGAAGCGTCCGGCATCCCGTATCCCGAATTGCTGGACCGGCTGATCGGCTATGCTATTGAACGGCACACGACGAAAAAGAATTTAAAAACAATATATACACCAAAAACAGATTGGTATAAAGAATAAGCTTCGTAGATTATCGCAATACCGGTGCCGAATCTATTCTCTCAGAATGGAATCGGCATTGTTGATTTAAACTGCTTTGCGGCGTCCTTTACAACTATCTTTTCGGTACTGTGTGATAGGAAACATCGACAGATGTGGAATCGGACAAACGAATCTTTGACCCGTCATATCTTTTTATTATACTGTACGCGCTGGGGAATATGAACCATCAATGAGAATGCTATGATCAGCAAAGAATTCCTCTCGAAAATACCGATCTTTAAATTCCTTCCGGAAGAGGATCACATCTCACTTGTGAGCTTGTGGAGAATGAAATCCTTGAATGCCGGCGAAGTTCTTTTTCGAAAGGGAGAACCGGGTTCTTCCATGTATGTCATTGAAGAAGGCGAAATCGAAATCGTACTGCCGGTCGATCCGCCGGTAAATGAAGTTCAGCTGTCAATCATGCGGGAAGGTGAATTTTTTGGAGAGCTGTCGCTCTTTGCCGATACGCCGCGCACCGCGACGGCGCGGGCTTCGGTTGATACGAAACTCGTGGAAATGCAGCGGGGAGATTTTATTACGTTCGTGATGGAACGTCCTTCCATCGGCATTTCCATGCTGAGCGAAATGGCGAAACGCTTGCAACTGACGAATGAGTTGATCACTTCGCTTGCATCGAAGAATCTCAACGAAGAGATCGAAGAAAAACTGACATTCGGCGACCGGGTTGCCGATAAGATCGCCGAGTTCGGCGGAAGCTGGAGATTTATCATTTCATTCGGTGCGTTTATGGCAATGTGGATCGGGATTAATGCATTGCAAATTATCGCACAGCCGTTCGATAAGTATCCATTCATTCTTTTAAACTTAATGCTCTCCACCGTAGCTGCACTGCAGGCACCGGTGATAATGATGAGCCAGAACCGCGCGCAGAAGAAAGACCGTCTGAAAGCAGATCTGGATTATCAAGTGAATGTGAAATCCGAATTGATGCTGCAACAGATGCACCAAAAAATGGACCGGCTGCTGGAAGAAGAGTTGGGGCATATCCGCAGGGAAATTACGATCATGCGGCCGATCGTGCAAAAAAAGAAACGAAAGAAAAAATGAGTTCGCGCAAACCGTTCATCATTGCCGGCATCTGGTTCTTTTTAGGATTGATCTATTCCAGTCAATCCTTTTTTTATTCTCTCAGTGTCGGACGCGAATATGTTTGGCAGCGGTCGTTGTTTCACTCCTTCGTTTTTTGCCTGGAATGGGGGGTGTTGACGCCGTTCGTATTGAAGCTTGTCGAACGGTTCCGGCTGGATGACAAAAATCTTTACCGAAATGTAACATTGCATTTCTTTATTGGAATCGGTGTTGCCGTTCTGCAGCAGACTGCCTACGTGCTGTTCACAGATTTTGTGGAAAATGGATTCGCGTTCTCAAGAACATTCTCCGGTTATCTTCCATCTATCGTTGGTTTCTTTGAATATGGCGTGTTAATGTATTGGTCTATCGTGTTTGTTCACCACGCTGTCGGATATTATCGTCGCTACCAACAAGAAGAGCGCCGGAGCGCCCAGTTGCGGACTGAACTGATGGAATCGCAGCTTCAGGCGCTGAAGATGCAGCTGCAACCCCACTTTCTTTTTAACACGTTGAATGCAATTTCCGTATTGGTGAAGAAGGAGCCTGTTCTTGCCCAAAAAATGATCGTACGTTTGAGCGATCTGCTGCGCTTAACGCTGGAACGGGGTTCGGAAAACGTGGTGACACTGGAACAAGAGCTGGAATTTGTGAATACGTACCTTGCCATCGAAAAAGTCCGGTTCGGCGACCGGCTCACAATAAAAACAGAAATTGCGGAAATGACACTCCAGTCACTTGTCCCGACATTTATTCTGCAGCCGCTGGCAGAGAATTCCATCCGTCATGGCGTCGCGCACCGGTCGGGAGAGGGGTGGATCAAAATTCAATCTACTCAAAAGGAGCAAACACTTTTCTTGAGTGTAAGTGACGGAGGAACACGGTCAACGCGATCAAAGAAACAGAACGACGGATTTGGCGTCGGACTGGAAAATACGCAACAACGGCTCCGTCAATTATATGGAAATGCATTTCAGTTTGATATTCAGGAAAACAATCACAACGGACGTACCGTGACACTCGCGATTCCGTTAACAAAATAGTTCTTCTTTGTGGGACACTTGGTAAAATTCGTAAACAATATTACCGCAATCATTGTGGACGACGAGCCATTGGCCCGTCACGGTCTGCACGATATTTTGGTAGAAGAAAAGGATATTACCGTCGTTGCGGAATCTAAGGATGGCGAAGAAGCTGTTCGCCACATCCGGAAATATTCGCCGGATGTTGTGTTCCTGGATATTCAAATGCCGGAGAGCAATGGATTTGAAGTATTGGATGCCATTCCCAAAGAGACGATGCCTTTGATTATTTTTGTGACCGCCTACGATGAATTTGCCGTGAAAGCATTCTCCGAAAATGCGTTGGACTATATATTGAAGCCATTCGACAGTGAGAGGGTCCATTCGGCATTGCACCGTGTTAGGACAATGCTTCAGATGAAGGAGCGGGCGGATTATTCGAAAAAGATTTTGGAGATTGTGAAACACTATCAATCATCCCAAAAATATATTGACCGTATTCCTATCCGCAATGCAGGGAAGATCTCGTTTGTGAGTGTCGAGGATATTATTTGGATCGACGCTGCTGCGGATTATATAAACCTACATACAAGCTTCGGCACGTCAACCATTCGTGAATCGATTGGAGCGATGGAAGAACAGCTTGATCCCTCCAAATTTATCCGAATTCATCGTTCAACAATCGTTAATCTTCTTTTCATCCGCGAACTGAGACCGATGGATCATGGCGAGTACACTGCACTGCTGCGACAGGGGACCATACTCACCGTCAGCCGGACATACAAAAAACGCCTCGCATCAATGATTAAATAAACTGTAACCATCTATTTCATCCCTGCAATTCTCCACTTCATCGCAAAACAGTTCATTTCCCTGCGAGCAAGATGTATTTTTTCCTCACAACAATAGGAGGAAGAATGAAACAATTGTTCAGTTTGCTCTTTGCCGCAACTCTTGTCGTCCAGGCGCAATATTTCACCAAAGTCACTGTCGGTCCTCAATCCAATGACGGAGGAGATTCGCGCAGTGTGAATTGGGTGGATTACAACAACGACGGGAATCTCGATCTCTTTATTACCAACGGACCGTCGGCAAAGGCGAACAATTTTCTTTACAAAAATAACGGCGATGGAACGTTTACCAAAATCATCGATGCTTCGGTAGTGAACGATCCCGGAAGTTATGACGGCAGTACCTGGGCGGATTTTGATAATAATGGTTTCCTTGATGTGTTTACAGCATCATGGTATGGACAGAAAAACAGTTTTCACCGGCAATTGAACGGACACTTTGAGAAAGTAACACGCAGCGATATTGCCAACGATCAGACTTATTCGGAAACCGGCAGCTGGGGAGATTATGACAATGACGGGTATGTGGATCTGTATTTGGCGAACAGTGCCGTCAACAAAGCAAACCGCTTGTACAAAAACAATGGAGATGGAACCTTCACCACTATAACAACCGGCAGCATTGTCACCGATGCAAAGACTTCCCGGAGCGTGGATTGGTTTGATTATGACAATGACGGCGATCTTGATATCTTTGTCGCCAATGAAGGAGGGGAGAACAACTCGCTCTATCGAAATGACGGCGGCGGTATATTCACATCAATCACAACCGGTGCTGTGGTGAATGATGGAGGAAACTCCTTCGGCAGCAGTGTCGGTGATATTGATAACGACGGGGATCTGGATATTTTCGTTGCCAATCATGAAAATACGGCGGCATTTTTGTACAAAAACAACGGGGACGGAACATTCGCAAAAGTCAGTGCGGATCCTGTCGTGACACAAAACGGTTACTCCGTCGGCAGTGCATTCGGCGATCTTGATAACGACGGCGATCTTGATTTGATGGTGACGAATGCATTCAGCGGCAGCGTTGCAGCAAAAAATTTTCTGTATCTCAATAATGGAAATGGAACATTCGAGAATGTCGATACCGGCATAGTTGCGAACGATCCCGGCTGGTCATACGGCGTAGCATTCGGGGACTATGACCGTGATGGTGATCTTGATATTGCTACGGGAAACTGTTTCGGAGCGAATCAAAACAATTCACTCTATAGGAATGAAGGGAATGGTAATGCCTGGATCACGGTGAAGTCGGTCGGGACTGTTTCGAACCGTTCCGCGATCGGAGCCAAAGTGCGGGTAAAAGCTACTATCAATGGAATTCCGGTCTGGCAGTACCGGCAGGTTGCAGGTCAATCCGGTTATTGCGGACAGAATCTGGAATCCCATTTTGGATTAGGAAATGCGACGGCGGTCGATTCGCTGGTGGTTGAATTTCCTTCAGGTCAAAAAACAGTTATGACAACTGTTTCTGTGAAACAGGTTCTGACTGTAACGGAAACAGTTCCATCCGGATATTTGCGCGGAGCATTGATCGCCGATTCGCTGGACGGAAGGATTCCGTTCACTGTGCAGTTCAGCAGTCTGTCAATTGCAGATGCATCATCTCCGGTCAATTCGTGGAAATGGGATTTTCACAATGACGGTATTGTGGATGCAACAACGGAACATGCACAATGGACCTATACCGTGCCGGACACATATTCCGTCCGACTCATTGTCTCCAATGGAAGTGCCATTGATACTGTTTTTGCTGATGGTCTCATCCGGGTGCTGCGACCCGCATCGAAGCCGGTCATCACATCGTTTCTTCCAACTGTAGCGGATACCACTATACCGAAAAACGGGAAAGTGACCTTTGCAGTTTTCGTTCTGGATACATCCGATTCTCCGGTCCGATTCGTTTGGACGAAGAACAGAGCGGTGCAGGCTTCTGTTATCAACTCACTATCGTATGTATCTGCAATTTTCCAACCGGCACCGAGAACAGATACTATTTCTGTGGAAGTCTTTAACGATTTTTATTCGATCAAAAATATATGGTTTGTTCATGTGGCGAATCCCGCCGGCATTGGCAGCGAAGATGCTTCAATTCTGCAATATCAACTTGCCCAAAACTTTCCCAATCCGTTTAATCCCGAAACAAAAATTCAATTTTCCATTCCTGTTTCGGGCAGAGTACAGTTGCGCATATGTGATGTTCTGGGACGGGAAGTCGCACTGTTGTTGAATGAGGAACGAGATGCGGGAATACACTCTTTCATGTGGGATGGAAGTTTTTTGGCGAGCGGGATCTATTTCTGCACTCTGCACGCTGGGTCTTTTGTTGATACTAAGAAACTGGTATTGGCAAAGTAATCCTTACACAATCTCTAATAATATACGAGTTTACAGATGTCAAGATTAATAAACGAAGATTGATACCTGCTTGGAATACTCTCTTTTTTCCTCTACATTCACGAGTCAATTATCTTTCAGGAGTGATAATGGTTCGTCGATGTATAGTGGTATTGGTCTTAATTTCCGTCTCACTGGCAGTGGGTCAAAAATCCGTCAAGCGTTCGCATGATGAAGCGAATCTCGAAGGAGTGACAAAGGAGCAGTTGTTCGATTATCTTTCCTTCATCGCGTCGGACGAACTGGAAGGACGCGATACGCCTTCCCGCGGCTTGAATATTGCTGCGAAGTTCATCGCCACACATCTCTCGCGGTGGGGATATACACCGGCGGGAGACAGCGGTTCCTTTTTTCAAAAAATTCTCCTTCATAAAACCCGCGTTGTACCGGAACAATCGACCGTTACTGTTGGAGGGCGCACTTTTTCCTTTGGATCGGACTTTATCTCGCAGGCCATCACAGGGAATAGTACCGCACCCATGGTCTATGTGAAGAATGGCTACATTGTGAACTCGTTAAGTATCAATCCGTATGCTGGCATTGACGTGAAAGGGAAGATCATGATCGTCACCGAAGGATACCCGAAAGGAGTTACGCGCGGAGATTTCGGACAAAAACTCGGGGAGGATTATGACACCCCTTCGAACTATGCCAAAAACAATGGTGCGGCAGGAATTATCTTAATCCCTTCTGCAAAGACATTGCAGCGATGGGAAACAGAAAAGAATTCGGTCACCATGAAAGGGACACTATCCGTTCCGGCATTAAAAAAACAGGATGTAAAAGGACCGGTACCGTACGTTACTGCATCGCATGCATTAGTGGAAGCGATCTTTGCCGGTGAAAATATCGGCGTGCAAACCATGACGGAAAAATCTGCAGCGGATTCTGCCCGCTCCTTTGATTTGTCCCCTACCAAGAAATTATCAATGTCTATTGCTGTCCGCACCGATTCGTTATATTCACAAAATATTGTTGCAGTAAAACCCGGTTCGGACAAAAAACTCAAGGATGAGTATGTAGCGTTTGGCGCGCATTACGATCATATCGGTATCCGTCCGGAACCGGTGAATGGTGATTCGATCTACAATGGCGCGGACGATGACGGCAGCGGAACAGTGGGCTTGCTCTCCATTGCCGAAGCGATGGCGAAAGGACCTGCTGCGAAACGGTCCATTCTGTTTGTATGGCATATGGGTGAAGAAAAAGGATTGTGGGGATCAAAATATTTCGTGCAGAATCCGACGGTGCCGCTTTCGAATATCGTCACACAGCTGAACATCGACATGATCGGCCGCAGCAAACCGGATACGGGTGAGGCATCGAAGAATGAGGAGTATTCACGTCCGAACGAACTGTTTTCGATCGGTTCGAATATGATGAGTACTGAACTCGGGAAAATGAACGACCAGGTGAATGCTTCGCTCTACAACATGAAACTCAATTATAAATACGACGATCCTTCCGATCCGAACAAACTCTTCTACCGAAGCGACCATTATAATTATGCCAGGATGGGAATTCCGATCGTATTCTATTTTGACGGCATCCATGAAGATTACCACCGTGTGTCCGACGAGGTTTCCAAGATCGATTTCACAAAACTCATGAAGGTCACTCGCACGATTTACGCACTGGGTTGGAAAATCGCAAATCTTCCGCACCGTCCGGTTGTCGATAAAAAGTTTTCCAGGGAAGAGATCGACTGACCGGTAATCAAGACGAGGCTGTCAACTTGTTGACAGCCTTCAGATCGGCGTTTGTCCCTCCCCGGCAGCTGTTTATCCCTTTTGACGCACAGGCAATATACTCTCCCCCTTTTTTTTGCTACATTCAGTCATTGTGAAAATAAAATTTCTCTCTATTGTCATATTCTGGCTTCTCTTCGCCGTATTCATGACCGGCGTTATGTTGCTTGTCCATCCTATCACCAATCGGCCTGAACCGGTGTGGCATGAGTTCATGTGGGAATTGGCTATTGCCATCGTATGGATCATTGGAACACCCATCGTGATGTGGCTTGCCAGAAGATTTTCCCTGCAGCAGAAGGACCGATTTCGAAACGGCTTTCTGTTGGTGATCATCGGCATCGTCATGTCCGCTGCGCAATGTGTTCTGCACGGGATCATTACCTATCTGACGCGATCCGATATAGCAACATTCAACAGTAACATCATCCTCACATCTCTCTTTTACAATATCGATAAGATGCTGATTATCTATTGCGGACTGGTAATCTTGCAGCATGCGATGGATTTCTACCGGAGTTCTCAGGAGAAGGAATTGAAAGCATCGCGACTCGAAACGCAGCTGTCGCAAGCTCAAATGATGGCGCTGAAGATGCAGCTGCAGCCGCATTTCCTCTTCAATACACTCAATGCCATTGTGACACTGATCCATAAAGATCCGGACCAAGCGGAAGAGATGATCGTCCGGTTAAGCGATTTTCTGAGGATCACACTCGACGCTTCGGGTAGACAAATTGTTTCCTTAAAGGAAGAATTGGATTTCATCAAGGCCTATTTGTCCATTGAAGAAGTGCGCTTCAAAGGGAGACTGAAATTTCACAACCGTGTTGAAGCAGATGTGTATGATGCACTGGTCCCTATGCTGATTATTCAGCCGCTGGTAGAAAATGCCATAAAACACGGATTTTCGCAGTTTGAAGGGGCTTCGGTATTGGAAATTTCAGCGCAAAAGAATAACGATATTCTGACGCTGATCGTACAGGACGATGCTGCTCCGGACCTCGGCCAACAAACGATCAATGAAAAGATCGGTTTATCCAATATTCGCAGCCGGCTCTTGGCGTTGTATGGAGAAGCCGCTTCATTGACAATCATGCCGAACAGCAGCCGCGGCGTACGTGCAGTGATGAAAATCCCTTTTTCAGTGGAGCAGGCATGACGATCCAAACCCTTATTGTCGATGATGAAGCGCTTGCGCGAGAGAGGATCAATTCACTGTTGAGCAATGAAAAAGAATTTCATGTTGTAGCGGAATGTGTCAACGGGAAAGAGGCGCTTCGGTTAATCGGCGAGAAGAAAATCGATCTTCTCTTTCTTGATATAGAAATGCCGGCGCTCGACGGCATCGGGTTACTGGAAAAACTTCCGGAAGAGAAATTACCGATGGTGATTTTTACAACGGCATACGATTCGTTCGCGGTGAAAGCATTCGAACTGAACGCGATCGACTATCTCTTAAAGCCATTCACAAAAAAACGCTTTCAGGATGCTCTTGAGCGGGTGAAACATAAATTCCGTTCTGAAGATAAAGATCTGTACTTGTCGCAAATGCTCGCCACAATCAAATCCGTTGCCGGGAAGAGCGTTTCGGACAAGCTGATTGTCAAGTCTGAAGGGAAGATCCGGTTCCTGTCTGCAACGGAAATTCTCTGGATTGAAAGCGATGCAAACTATCTCCGGATACACACGGCCGGTGAAGCTGTCGTGATCCGGGATACGATGACCAATATTTCCGCACGGCTGGATTCTTCGGTATTTCTTCGATTGCACCGGACTGTTATCGCCAATACAACGCACATCGTTGAACTGAAGCCGTGGTTCAACGATGAGTATATCGCCATTCTTCGCAACGGCACGCAGCTGCCCGTGGGACGGACATACCGCAAATCAGTAAACGCATTCTTCCAACTCTGACCGGCAAATCGGCGATTCATCCCTTTCCACCCCCCATTAATCCCGAAACCATATCCCTGTAATCGGTTTGTGCGTAGATTGCACCATCCAATACACACATTACTGCACACTCAAAAGGAACCTCCTATGGTACGATCACTTCTACTTGTAATACTAACAGCGGTTACTGTAACGGCGAACATTCGCACTGTGCCGGCCGAATATGCAACGATCCAGTCAGCAATCAACGCCTCGGCGGACGGTGATACAGTCGTCGTTTATCCCGGGACATATTTTGAGAATATCAATTTTAACGGGAAGAATATCGCCGTCACGTCGAGATTTTATGAAGCGAACGATATGCAGTTTGTTCTGCAGACTGTGATCAACGGGAGTCAACCGAAACATCCGGACACTGCAAGCTGTGTGTTGATCGTCTCCGGAGAAAATTCCTCTGCTGTGCTACAGGGATTCACATTAACGGGAGGGAAGGGAACGCGATGGACAGATGAACACGGTGCGGGAATATATCGCGAAGGGGGAGGAATATTGGTCACGTTTTCTTCGCCGGTGATACGGTACAATTATATCGTCAATAATGAGATCCTCAATACGGACAATGTCACGAGTACCGGCGGCGCCGGCATACGGATAGGAGACGGCGGCGGCATTATTGAAAATAATGTGATCACTTTAAACAAAGCGATGTACGGTGGCGCCATCGTGCTGAACTATTGTTCCGGAACGATCATACGGAATAATATGATTGTGGAAAACAGTGTCCGTCAATATGATCAGTTCAAGCAGGGATTCGGCGGCGGCGGTATATGGATGGGTGCACCGAAACCGGGCGATGCATCTTCAAATATCGTTGAAAACAATACCTTTTATGGGAATATCGCTTTGGACAATTGGATGTTGAGTGCGCTTGCTGGTCGTGGCGGTGCAATGATTATTCACGGCAGAGCGAAAGCGATTGTTCGCAATAACATACTGTGGGAAAATCATTCGTCCTATCCGATCCCGTCACTTGCGATTATGGCCGGCACTCACCCTGTGGAATATAATGATATCATGGGAGGATATTTGGGCGTTGGCAATATCGATGCAGACCCGCAATTCGCCGACTCCGGATTCATCCTGAAACCATCTTCTCCTTGCGTAGATGCAGGTGATACATCTTCACTTTCGTTCGATCCTATGGATGGATTAGTTGCCCGTTATCCGGCAAAAGGAACGGAACGGAATGATATGGGAGCATACGGCGGACCCGGCAGTCTTGCGTTTTTTGCTTTTTCCCGTCCGAGCGTCTACCTTCCGCTCGATCAGGTGAATTTCGGTTTACTGCTGCCGGGAGATTCGATATCACAAGGATTGACGGTGGTCAATTTTGGTTCGAAGGCGGCAGTGATTGACAGCATTCGGTTCACTTCGGCAGAGTTTTCCACAACAATCAGTATTCCGTTAACAATGGAAGTAAACACATTGGAATCACTTCATCTTCAGTTGAAACCGTCGGAACAGAAGCGATACACTGACACAATGTTCATTTATCATAATTCCACCTTCATTCAGAATCCGCTGAAGGTTGTTCTGCGCGGGAGTTCAATTCCTACGCCCTTGATGAGCGTGAATCTGCTGGAACATAACTTCGGTGTTCTGGATATCAATACGCCATTGAAGGACACCACCATCTATATTCATAACCATGGGACGGGAAAAGATTCGATCCGTGTTTCGCTGAATTTCTCAACGGTAAAACCTGCGGATGCAATGACACTCTCGCAGACTGTGTTCACTCTTGCAGCGGGAGATTCACAGGCGGTGACATTTACATTTCATCCAAAGCAGATCACGAAGACGATCACCGGTCTCTATACTCCGCGAATCCTTTTTAAATCTTTCTTGGGAGAGGATACCACAACCGTCGAAAAAATTATGCGGTTCAAATTGTCGGGAATTCTCGGCCTTGGGGATAATTCCGTTGCCGTCGGGGAATACTCACTGAACCAAAACTACCCGAATCCTTTCAATCCGTCTACAAACATTAGGTTCACTGTTGCTGCGGATGGTCCTGTGCTATTGAAAGTGTTTGACATCCTCGGAAATGAAGTTGCAACAATAATCAATAAGTACTTGAGTGCAGGCGAGCATCGCATTGAATTTAGTGCTGACCGGCTTGCCAGCGGGATCTATTTTTATCGGTTGATAGCAGGTAATTTCACCTCCATTAAAAAGATGACGGTCTTAAAATGAAAACTCTGATGATAGGTGCAGTAATCGGATTATGCGGACTCTTGTCCGCGCAATCCCGTCTCGATAGTGCCGCGTTGGAAGTAGCGCACAACGAACTGCTTTTCTCGCACTCTTCGGTCGTTAAAGGAAGGAATGCTGCGTTTTTGGAATTCTTTGACGACAGCTGCATGATATTCAATCCTTTGCCAGTCTTGGCAAAACCGTATTATAGGTCGCTGCCATCCAGAAAGACAATCTTGACTTGGAAGCCTTCTCGAATTGAGATTGCGTCCAGCGGTGACTTTGCATATTCCACCGGACCGTGGGAAATAAGGCCGGCAAAACTGACAGATACACCAGTCGCTACTGGTCATTATTTTTCTATCTGGAAAAAAACAAGTGCAGGCTGGAAAGTATTTTTTGACCACGGCATCGGATATCCGGCGGCCGCCGTAAAAGAGATACGTTTTTCTTATCTCGTACCGGTAGAGAGGCCGGGCAAGGATATTCAACGTCTCGAAAAAGGCCTGGTTGCTGCTGAAGAAAAACACTGCTTCGATCTGAAACAAGGTGCTATCGTATCGGCATACGAGCGGTATGCGGCAAATAATATCCTGTTACAGCGTGGAACTAAGTTTCCATTCGATGGAAAAACAGTTGCAATTGCTGAAGTCAAGAATGACCGCCGCCCGGACCAGATTCGGCAATTTGGGTCTTCAATTTCTAACTTTGGTGATCTTGCGGTTACCTATGGTATTTCCATCGCTGCAGAACAGGATACCAGCAACTATATCCGTGTGTGGAGATATGAAAAAGAGTGGAAGATTGCAGTGGATATATTGAATTCCATAAAATGACCGAAAGCTAACGTTATGAAAAGTATGCTATACATTTTCATAGGAATGCTCTCCATTGCACAAGTGAAGAGCCAAAGTGTTTCACCACAATCGGGGAGAACTCCCATGGATATTGGATTGATTGAAAAAGAAGTACTGGAAGTTGTAAAAACCTGGAATGATTGTTTTGAAAAAAATAATGCATCAGCATATTTCTCCTATATCCATAATGATCTGACATTATTCACTCCCTCAAATCCTTATCGCGTTGACGGTAAACAGGAGGATCAGAAAGAATTTGAATGGTCGCTGGGCAGATCGAGGACCACGGTACACTTTTTTCAGGAACTGCAGCCTTCCGTACAGGTCTATGGCAATACGGCGATCGTCACCTATTACAATCGAGGTGCGTATGGACCGGACGGTAATGAACAGATGTATTATTTCAAAGAAACCGATGTTTTGGTGAAAGAAGATGGCAAATGGTTGATTGTTCATATTCATGTATCAAAATAACTAACTTTGTAAAAGAGTAATCTATGACAAAAGTGATGGTAGGATTCGTTTCGGTATTATTGACAATTCAAATGCAAAGCCAGGAAATTCCTGAGCGTGAGAAATATTACACCATTATTAATGCTGCCATTGAAGAAACAATATATATGCAGCAAAAAGCAATCCGGCTAAACGAAATTCATTCAGGGAAAGAGAGTTTTGCAATGGTGAAAGGAATGAATTTCACTGATGGAATAATAGAAGTGGAAGTAGCCGGAAAACCTCTTCCAACAGCAAACGCTGCTGCTCGCGGTTTTATCGGTATTGCTTTCAGATTAACGACCGTTGATACAATCCGGTACGATTGTTTTTACCTCCGTCCGTCGAACGGCAGAGCAGACGATCAATTGCGTCGGAATCATTCAACCCAGTATATTGCACATCCTTCCTTTCCCTGGTATAGACTGCGAAAAGAATTTCCCGGTGTGTACGAATCCTATGTAGATCTTGTTGAAGGTGAATGGACAAAAGTCAGAATAGAAGTAAAGGGAAAACAGGCAAAACTGTTTGTTCATGGATCGGAACAGCCTGCTCTTATTGTTACCGAACTGCTCGGTTCAGAAATATCCGGCGGGGTTGCATTGTGGGTTGGCCAGGGTACAGACGGATATTTTCGGAACCTGAAGATCACAGGGCGGTGACCCCACGCCCGGATCTTCTCATCCAAATGAAGAAAAACACTGCATTCGATACTGTTCATCACACTCTGACTCCCTCCTGTCGCATAGTTCTCTCAAGGCAAAAATTCTGGAAATATATTGTCACAGAGAATTAAATCGGGCCTATATGGAAAAAATACTGTTCTTCTGTGTTTCTTTGATATCGATATCTTTGGGATGTTCGGATTCTGCCGGTCATCAGCCGACCGAAGATAGTCCTCCATCGGATTCCACTATCAACATCCTGTATGTCGGAAATAGTCTGACATATACAAATGATATCCCCGTATTGGTGCAGGAACTCGGCAAGAAAGACTTGATCAATGTTTCCCATTCTACTCTGTTGTTTCCGAATTCTTCGATTGAAGATCATTTATTGCAGGGGAAAGTGCAGAGTGAGATCAGCTCTGGAAAGTATGATGTTGTCGTGGCCCAGCAAGGTCCATCCGCATTGCCGGAGTCACAAGTGATCTTATTGAGAGACACAAAAGCACTTGCAGAATTATGCAGTGCCACTGCTCATACAACTCTGGCTCTCTATATGGTGTGGCCGGCAGCAGAACGATCCTTCGATTTAGATAATGTGATCTACTCATATCAACATGCGGCAGATGTTGCGGGGGTGCTGCTCTGTCCGGCTGGACTGGCCTGGAAAATCGGTTGGCAGTTCGATGCAACACTTCCATTATATTCGAAAGATAATTTTCATCCCAGTATAACGGGAAGTGTTTTGGCTGCGTTGACAATCTATGGAACTCTTGCGAAGAAAGAGGATTTCAATTCTATTCATCTGGATGAAATGTCATGGCGTTATACAATGACGGAGGAACGGTTCATGATTCTTAAGCAATCTGCATTGATAGCGCTGAACAATGTCCGTTAATCGTTCCTCTCAAATACCGGAAAACGAAGCATTCAATGTATGGAATCAATGCGACCGGATATAGATTGAAGGATTCGGAAAGGCATCATCATTCCCGCCGATTGCTGTGATAAGCTGCTGTAATTCTTCTGTCGTCGCTGTAAGAATCACCTCGCTGTCCCGAACGATATGAGGAATAGAAATGAGTTTTGTCTCTATCTGTTTTTTCAGCCAATCCGCTTCGAAAGATGCCAGCCGCAGCGTATCTCCCCGTAGTTCCAGCCTCGTTATGACATGGACAGAAAGGTAATGATGATCGTTCGAACTTTTTATCGGAGAGGAATCAAGAAACCAAAACGCACCCAGTTTCCCCGAACTTACTGAATACACTATAGAGTCATTCTCATCCCGGGATCGAAGAAGCAAACGATATCTGTTTCCTGCCGCTTGGTCGAAAGTATAACTGTCATCGTCAGAATTCCAAGTGCCAGTTAAGCCTGGCACCGACACGGACTCATTCTCTGTAAAGAGAGGGTGAATGGACCGGGCAGGACATCCGAGAAAGAGTAATGCGGCGAAAAACGGGATGGCTGTAAGTAGGGATTTCATACTGACCTCCTGTGCTATCAAACGGTATGCGGCGGGACTGTTGCAAATATGGAGAGAAAGCCTGAAAGAGTAAAGTACTGTATGACTGTAGAGTGTAATAGAATTCTACAGTCATACAAAGAGTTTTAGTGCAAGCCAAATTCCGCCGCTTTTTGTACTTCTGGTAGTTGATGCAGCCGATCCGGTGTGAGATATAATTGAACATAACCGGAGTATTTTTTCTCGGAAAACCGTATTACCCAGGCCGAAGCCTTTCCGTTCTCATCCAAAGCAAGCACTGTTGTTACATCATTCACTGGCATACCGCAAATCGCAACAAATGGACTTTTCAAACCCCAGCGTTCTCCTTCGGGTGTAATGGACGACGCGTAAAACCCTCCATGAGTCCGCAAATCCTTAAAGCGATAAGGAATGCCGGTAATGTTTTTTGCTTGTTCAAAGTTGAGTGCAACGACAAATTTCTTTGTGCTGTCCAGTTCGTACGAGGCAGGATTCATTCCGAGTGAGACAATCCTTCCGCCTGACTGCAAATACGCTTGAAGAATATTCGAACCAAGTGTATCGCTTGTTATTGACGGTATAAAATAGTTTGTCGCAAATACCAGCACAGATGCAGTATCGCTGTTGATCCTTTGCAGCAGAAACGATTTCACATCGGTCTCATCATAAAACTCATATCCCTCACGAATAAAGTAATCCCGCACAGCTACGTCCATTCCGCTTCTGAACGATTGGAAGACAGGCTCCTTCATCCAAAATACCGCACGCTTGAATGATGTCAGAGGTGTTTTTTGGGATTCTTTTGTCCTGAGCGCATACAGGCAACCGTCGTCACTCCCAAAAAACAGTTCGCTTCCCGAGGGGAATGCGGAGGAAAACATTTGCGGCCCGGTCTTATACCGCCAGAATTCTTTTCCTGTCTTCAAATCGAGGGAATACACATACCCGTCGTTACTTGGAATAACGACGACATCATTTCCCGTTATAGCAGGTGAAGCCCACACCGTTGCCTGCGTCATGAATCGCCAGAGTTCCTTCCCTGTATTCACATCCAGCGCATGAACGAACCGTCCATCCGAAGTGCCGGTAACGAGAATATCGTTTTTTACCGCGACAGTGGAGATCTCCCAGGAAACTGCGTAATCAAAATTCCATATTTGTCTCCCGGACTTTTTCTCCAGCGCATAGAGATACCCGTCTCTGCCGCCAACAAACAGTTTTTCTTTATACAGTGTCGGTGATGCGATCACCGCATTTCTGTCAAATCCGAATTGCTCGTTCTTCAGCGTATCGCCGATTGTCGAGAATTGCCAAACCGGTGTGCCGGTCATTTTATTCACCGCAAATACTTTCCCCGCATTGTTTCCAAAATAAACATTCTCTTCATCCACGGCTGGTGTGGAACGGATCATCGAAAGTGTATTGTATTTCCAGACCGTTGCGCCTTCTTTCATTGTCAGTGCATACAAATGTCCGTCCGCACTGCCGACATACAGATACGCACCCTCTGCGGATGGCGAACCGACATAATAATCAAATCCCCAATCGTAGTTCAACGGTTTCCCCAAATTCTTTTTCCAGATCTGTTTTCCGTCGTTAAGACGGAGAGCGTAGATCATAGAATTTCTGTTGGTGAAATAGACCGCTCCGCCAGCGATTACCGGAGTGGAACTGATGGAACCGTCCGATACGAACCGCCAAAGCTCTTTCCCATCGGAAGAGAGGCAATACAGGCGACCGTTCGTCGAACCGATCACGATTTTTTTTCCGCTCAGGACAGGAGTGGATCTGATGGCACTGTTCGTCGCGAATTTCCATTTCAATTCAGTTTCATTCTGAACCGTCGCGTTGGTGTAGACTCCAACGTGAGTATTACCTCCTTGAAATTGCGCACGGATTTTTCCGGAAGGGATGAATACAATGGTAAGAATGATGATGATTGTAGATCGCAGTGCTGTGTGCATAAGAGAACCTATGAATGATATGGGAAATTGTCGGCATACGCGGCGGGGGAGATGCATGCTGTGCGGCATCAATGTATCGTACGGTAAAGTTGCGTGCAATACACAATTGTAGAAAATGTCAATCCGACAACCGTTTGAAGATCGCATAGTGGTCGCCGAACTTCGTCGGCCGGGTGTATTGCCCCTTCTCAAGTTTGGACAGTATCGCTTTCACTCCCTGGGGATAGACCTGTATGTTCACTGTGCCGATTTCACCGTTGCGATCCCGCGATTCTGCAATGGAATATCTCATCGCGATCGTTGAAAAATCCATTCCTCGTCCGAGCAGTAAGAATGCGGAATCAGCTTCCTCATATGTTGTGCAGATAATCTCTGCGAGTGTACGGTACTCCGGCTCTGCGAATCGTATAATCGCAACCTGATGAAGCCAGATATTAAACGGCTTTCCATCGCTCCGGGCCGGTATATATTTCCAACGCCGGATCGCAGAGATTGCGGCGGAATCCCAAGCAAGAATGCCGCTGCCGTTGGTCATTTGAACGTCGCCGACGGTACCATCTTTCGTTACATAGATCTCCAACATGATCCGCATCGGCGCAATGCCGGTCATGCGGGGGAATATGGGTAGAGGATGTTGATATACCAGTTCCGGCGGATTGAAGTCGTATATCGTTTGGGAAGTGGAACAACCGGAACTTGCACCAGTAAGAAGAAGGAGAAGCAGGATAATCAAGAATAGAGGTTTCATGATGACCTCCTTGCATTTGCTGTACAAATGTACCACTTCGCAGCAGTAATATCCAGTGCGTGAGAATTAGGATAGTGTCTTAATTTGAAACTTCAGAATAACGTCATGTCACGAAGTGATGACTTCGTCACTGACGGATGTCAGCATCTTTACTATTATAATATGCCGAAACGAGTTCGGCATGACGTTATTTGTTAAATGAAGACACTACCAGAATTAGTAGTTCAATCGTATTTTTATTTTTGTTGTTCCAGAAGGACCATCATTTCCACCTCATCCGTTCCAGGGAACATGTCGAACGGCCGCGCCTTCACCGGAACGTATCCGCACTGCTTCCATCGGCGCAATTCCTTTTCAATAATCGTGGAGTTACAAAAGATGTGCAGCACTTTGTGCGGCTGTTGTTCGGCAAGAAATTCGATCACATTTTCCGATGTCCCGTTCCGCGGAGGATCAAGCAGAAGCTTCAATTGACGTTCGCTGCCGGCAGTTGGAGCCGATGATCGGTAATTGAAGAAGCGGGGAAGATGGTCTGCCGATATATCTGCTGTATGGAACCGAACATTGTTCAACTTGTTCCGTTTTGCATTATCGATGGCATCGTTAATGGAACTGCGGGAGAGTTCAATGCCGGTGACGCTTTGTACACCGGCAGCCAGGGAAAGGGAAAATAATCCGTACCCGCAATACAGATCATACAGAACATCATCCTTCGAAAGCGACAACAACTCTTTTGCAGAAGTGATAAACTTTTCAAGGATCGAATGATTGGTCTGCGTGAATGAAAGCGGTGAATAGAGAAATTTCACTCCGCATGCAGTGTGGAACAGTTTTTCATTTCCATAAATCTTCGTCAGCGGTTTGGGATTGGATTGTACGCCTTTCCGCGGTGTGCCGGAGAGATAATACTTCGACCGCTCTTCGTCCGTAAATACGTAGACGCCCTGCACATTCTTCGCTTTAAACGTCAAGGACTTTGAGAGCGTATTCACTTCCCGCCGATTGGAGGAGGAGAAGTGATTCATGTTGAAAATAACAATCGCTTCACGGTCATCGCCTTTGACTATAACGTAGTTGAATTCCTTTACCAGCGTGGATTGTTCTTTCCGCTGCAGTATCTCCTGAATGACGGTATATATGCGGGCATGAGATTCCGGTTCGATTGCACACGCGCCGATATCCATAGGGAAACTCTTTGCCGAATCTTCATCCACTCCGATCAGTCCCAAAAAGAACCGGTGTCCCACGATAAATGCTTTCCGTTTACTCACCGTTCTGTAATGGCGGCCCAATGGGGATTGGACGAGCGGCTCGCAAGGAACGGTAGGTTCAAGTTGGTGCCAGAAGTCCGAAATTGACTGCTGTTTGCTCTTTAATTCGGCAGTGTAATCAATTTTGGATGAAAAACAGAGCGAACAGCGCTGCTGGCGGGAGGTAAGACATTCCCCGCTCCCGAGATTCCGGGAAGGGATTTTCGCTGCGGCTGCAGAGAGTATATCGGAAAGTGATTTCAATGAGCGTTCTTATGAGAAAGTATGGAAGATATTTGAAACTCTGTTTTTAACTTACGTCAATTGTTCTTACATTTCAATGAGAATATGAAATTTTATCGAAAAATTAAGAAACAGATTAGACCTGAAAATCTTGCGGAAACGGTGAAGGAGAACAAGCGGGCGACCGTCATTGTTGCTGCTGCATTCCTGCTCTTCCTGTATGTAATGTTCAACAATAACGGCATCGTTGCCCGCATTCGCTTGGAGATGCAGAAGACCGAAACGCTGGAAAAAATCCGCACCGCGGAAGAAGAACAGAAAAAGCTAAAGGATCAATCCAAAGCGCTGGATGGTGATTCGAAAGCGGTGGAAAAAGTCGCACGCGAAAAATACGGCATGGTGCGCCAGAACGAAAAAGTGTACAAAGTTGCGCCGAAAAAATGAATTTCAAGATTTTCAAGCCTCTTAAAATTAATCGGGAAGAAAGAATCTTGCAATCTCGAAAATCTTGTACTGTGGGTCATGATGTATTATATCAATTAATCATTTGTCCTTGAACGAAAAAAATATTCCCCTTGCAGAACGTGTCCGCCCGAAGACGCTGGATCAGTTCGTCGGTCAATCGCATCTGCTCGGGCAGGGGAAACCGCTCCGGTTGATGGTGGAAAAAGATGAGCTGCGTTCTTTCATCCTGTGGGGCCCTCCGGGTGTCGGAAAAACGACTCTGGCAAGGATAATTGCGCAACAGACGAAGTCTGAATTCTTTGCATTGAATGCCGTTTCGTCCGGCGTGAAGGATGTTCGCGAGGTGATCGCCCGTGCGGAGGAATTCCAACGGGCATTCAAACGGACCATTCTGTTTATCGATGAGATTCACCGATTCAACAAGGCACAGCAGGATGCTTTGTTGCATTGCGTGGAATCGGGAACCATCACTCTGATCGGTGCAACAACGGAGAATCCGTCGTTTGAAGTGATCTCACCGTTGTTGTCGCGCATGCGTGTCTTCGTCCTGGAACCGTTAGGGAAGGCGGAATTAGAAACAATCCTGAACCAGTCACTGGAACAGGACGAGTTGATCTCAATGAAGAATATTGCGATCGATGATACAGAATATTTCTTCCTCCTCTCCGGCGGCGATGCACGGAAACTGCTTAATGGATTGGAGATCGCTTTTCAGATCGCCCCTCAAGAGGCAGACGGCGTCCATCGGTTGACTAAAGAAATCCTGGAAGAAGCATTCCAGAGAAAATATTCCCTCTATGATAAAAAGGGAGAACAACATTACGACATCATTTCCGCATTCATTAAAAGCATGCGGGGAAGCGATCCCGATGCCGCCGTCTACTGGCTGGCGCGGATGCTGGAGGGGGGCGAGGACCCGAAATTCATCGCCAGGAGGATGATTATTCTCTCATCGGAGGACATCGGGAATGCGGATCCGGTGGCGCTGATGCTGGCAGTGGATGCATTCACTGCTGTGGATTATGTCGGCATGCCGGAGGCGCGGATTATCCTGTCGAATGTTGCTACATACCTTGCCGGTGCACCGAAAAGCAATGCTTCCTATGTTGCCATCGATGAAGCGATGAGTGATGTCCGGCGATTGCCGAATCTTCCGGTGCCTCTTCACTTGAGGAACGCGCCGACAAAACTCATGAAGGAACTGAACTACGGCAAAGAATATAAATATGCACATGACTATAACGGGAATTTTGTCGATCAACAGAATTTACCCGATCAACTAAAACATAAACGCTACTACACTCCGACAGAGAACGGCAGGGAAAAGCAGATCAAAGAACGGCTGGACGCTCTGTGGAAAAGAAAGAAGTGATGGTATGGATGCACAAGCGATGATAGAAAAACTGAAAGAGCACTGCACCATTGTAGTGTTCGGCGATTCCATTTCCCGCGGCGTTGTCTACGACGAGGAAAAACACCGGCACTCGCTGATTTTGGAAAGTTTCACGAACCTGGTAAAGGAACATTTGCGCGGTGCCGTTTTCAATGCGGCAAAATTCGGCAACACCATCGTAGAAGGACTGCAACGGCTGCAGAACGACGTTTTGCAAAAGAAACCGGATATTGTCCTGATTGAATTCGGAGGGAATGATTGTGATTTCCAATGGGATGCCATAGCGGAGAATCCTGCGGGGGAATTTCATCCGAAGACCGAGTGCAAGACCTTTTATCAACACTTACGCGAATTGGTGGGACAGTTGAATTCCATGGATATCATTCCGGTGCTTGTCTCGCTCCCGCCGCTGGATGCGGAAAAATATTTCCAGTGGATCAGCAAGAACAGCGATCAGGCACAGAAGAATATCCTGAAATACATCGGAAACATCTCCCGGATCTATTCCTGGCATGAACAATACAACGCCGCCATTCTTCGCGTTGCTGAAGAGACCAAGACCCGGTTGATTGATATCCGTTCTTCGTTTCTTCAGACGGAAGACTATACGAAATTGATCTGCCTCGACGGGATCCATCCCAATAAAGAGGGACACAAAGTGATCGCGGATAAGATTCTCAATTATATTCAGACGAACTACATGTTCTTACTCAATACACAAACGCAGAACTCTGCATTACGTTAGGATAGATGAACTATGGCACAACAACTCGCAATCGGTGTCGACCTTGGCGGCACAACAGTAAAAACCGGACTGATTAACAGTGACGGAACAATTCTCGCTCAATCGAAACTCCCCGCGCTTGCCGAAGTAAATCCGCAAGCGGTTATCGGACAAATAGTAAAATCCATTCAAGAGGTTCTTCCGCACGCAAAAGGCGCTCCGGTTGCTGGTATCGGCATCGGTGCTCCCGGACTTATCCAAAATCCGGGCGGCATCGTAAAAAGTCCCCCGAATTTGAATCAATGGGATGTTGTCCCGCTGGCGGACGAAATTTCGAAGGTATTCAAAATGCGCGTTGAAGTGGATAATGATGCCAATGTTGCAGCAGTTGCGGAATCGAAATTCGGAGCAGGGAAAGATCATCCAAATTTTCTCTTCATTATTTGGGGCACGGGAGTCGGCGGCGGTATAATCATGAATAATCATATTTATCGCGGCGTCTCCGGCGGTGCGGGAGAAGTGGGACATATCTCCATCAATTATGACGGACTGCAGTGCAACTGCGGTACGAAAGGGTGTGTTGAAGCATATGTCGGACAGAAGTACCTTTCCAAACGGACGATTGAAAAACTGAAATCCAATCCTTCTTCAAAGATCCTGGAACTCGTCGGCGGTGATGTGGAAAAGATTTCCCCAATGTACATCTCCAAAGCGGCGGAAGCCGGAGATGCATTGGCCAACGAGATCCTCGTTGAAGCAGGCACTCTACTCGGCGTGATGATTGGCGGCGTGATGAACACACTCGATTTCCGAGTGACAGTAATCGGCGGCGGTGTTTCCGCTGTTGGTGATTTTGTCTATCAGGCCATCCATCAATCGGTGTTACGGAATGTACAAAAACCGCTGCGGGACGGGATCAAGATTGTCCGCGCACAGCTCGGCAACGATGCCGGCATCTTCGGTGCCGCTGGGATGGTCCTTTAACATACGGTGACACACGACGGATATACGCGCTTGCTGGATTTTTTAATGAGAACATGGATCGATACTGAATATCGGATGTACTCCGTCCGTACTGTTGCCTTTCTAATCGTGCTGCAGATCGCACTCTGCTCTGCAGCATTTTCTCAAACAAGTGATTCCCTCTCCGTCCTTTCCGACTCGACAAAAACTTCGTCAGACTCACTTCAACAACCTTCCGGCGGCATCGATTCGGTTGTTGTCTACTCCGCGAATGATTCCATCGTCTTTACCTTTGCTGATAAACATATGATGATTTTTGGAAAGGGGGACGTCCGCTTTAAGGACGTCAGCCTGAAATCCGAACGCATCGAGGTGAATTGGAATACCAACGAACTGGAATCGTACGGTGTGCTGGATACGGTGAAAGCACAACAAACCGATTCGCTGAAGGAACGCTATTCCGGAACCCCTGTAATGATCGAAGGGGCGGATAAGTACGAAGGATGGAAGATATCGTATAATTTCAAATCACAGCGCGGAAGGGTAACGCTGGGAGAAACTGCGGAAGATCAGGGATATTACCAGGGTCAGCATATTAAGAAAGTCGGCAAGGATATGCTCTTTATCTCGGATGGATATTATTCTACGTGCGAATACGGCCATCCCCACTTTTATTTTTTCAGTCCTGAAATGCGCGTTACGGTGCGTGATAAAATCGTTGCACGTCCTATCTATCTCTATATCGCTGATGTTCCGGTCTTTGCACTGCCGTTCGGTGTCTTCCCCAGCCAGGGGGGCCGCCGCTCCGGCATTATTGCCCCTGCATTCGTGGATAAAGGTTCGCGCGGGACCGGATTGGAACACTTCGGATATTATTTTGCACTAAGCGACTATATGGATGCTGCCGTGGTCGGCGACTGGTTGACCAGTGGAACGTGGCGCGTCAGTCCGAACTTCCGGTACACAAAACGGTACGATTTTACCGGATCGCTCTCCGGTTATTATCAGCGTGCAATCGAGAATGAATCGAGGGATCCCGATTATCTGGACCGCGCAGATTATTACGCAAATCTTGTTCACAATCAATCGTTCAATCCTACCACACACATGAGCGTGAATTTTTCCTTTGCCAGTTCCGAGAGTTTTAAACGGGCATTGACACGGCAGGAATACCTCAATCAAGAAATCATTTCCAACGCAACCCTCAGCAAGAATTGGGAGGGGACAAACAACAGCATGAGCATGAATATCAACCGCCGTCAGAACCTTGTCAACGGCTCCATAACAAATACACTTCCATCTGTTTCATTCAGCCATTCGCAAAGTTATCCGTTCAGATTCGGCAGTTCGAAAAATGCAGCCCGGTCGGACTATGCGTGGTACGAAATGATCGGTATGAGCTATGGAGGAAATTATCAGCGTGTGGATAATAAAACGCGCTCGGTCGATACGCTGCCATTTAATACCTATAATCGGCAGGGAATCAATCATTCACTCTCCTTTAATGCTGCGCCGAAAGCGGGATATTTCACGATTTCACCATACTTTAATTATAATGAAAAATGGTATGATAAAAGTCTTGCCATCGTAGGGAAGGATGCTTCCGGGAATCCTGTGACTGCAGATAAAAATGGTTTTGAAGCTGTGCGCACCTTTAGCATGGGTGTCGGCGCCTCAACAAAGTTGTACGGAATTTTGCAGCCGCCAATTCCCGGTGTTGCAGGATTCCGTCATACAGTGCTGCCTTCGGTGAGCTATAATTATCAGCCGGATTTCTCAGAAAAAACATACGGCTATTATACACGGTATCTCGATGCTGCAGGAAGAGAACAAAAGTTCAACAGGTTTCAGAAGGAAATTTATGGCGGTGCTTCGGCACAGGAGCAGCAGGCGATCAGTCTTTCTGTTGGGAATATCTTTGAAATGAAGACCTCAGCCAAGGACACATCGGAAAAAGAAAAAAAGTTTCAATTGATGAACGTCAGCTTGGGGACAAGCTACAATTTTGCTGCGGACAGCTTCAATCTGGCGGATCTTTCCGTCAGCTATCGGACCGATATCGGACAATACTTGGGGATTAGCGGCAGCAGCACCTATCGCTTTTATGATTACAATCGGTCTGCCAACAGGCGTGTGAATAAATATTTAATCGAAGAGGGGAAAGGGATCGTTGAATTGACGAATTTTTCGGTCAGTCTTTCTACATCGGTGCGCGGTGAAAAGAAGCAGGCGCAAACACAGCAGCAGGTCAACGACAGCACCCGTGTGGCGGATAACGAGCGGAACTTGAATGCAAGCGGTTACAAGGGTATCTATGATAATGCAGAGCCGGACTTCAGCATCCCATGGAGTCTCTCTCTTAATTTTAATTTCTCCCAAAATCAGGAAAATCCGAACCATAAATTCCGGTCAGCGAACATCAGTGGTAACCTGGATTTTAATTTGACGGAGAACTGGAAATTCACAGCCACATCCAGCTACGATCTTGTCACAAAACAATTCGCCGCTCCTCAGATTAACATCTCCCGCGATTTGCACTGCTGGCTGATGAACTTCTCCTGGAGCCCACTCGGTCCTTATTCCGGCTACCGCTTCGAGATCCGCGTAAAAGCTCCGCAGTTGCAGGATATCAAAGTGACGAAACAGAATAATGATCGGTTGTAATTTGATGAAGTGGAATTTGGAATAATAATGAACCGCCTCTCCCTCGAAAAATCTCCCTATTTGCTTCAGCATGCTTCCAATCCTGTCGACTGGTACCCGTGGGGAGAGGAAGCTTTCCTGAAAGCGAAGCAAGAGAATAAACCGATCTTCCTTTCGATTGGATACTCCACCTGCCATTGGTGCCACGTGATGGAACGGGAATCGTTCGAGAATGAAGCGATCGCTTCTGTGATGAACAAGTACTTCATCAACATCAAAGTGGATCGGGAAGAACGTCCGGATGTCGATAAAGTATACATGTCCGCAGTGCAGACAATGATGGGACAGGGCGGCTGGCCACTCACTGTTTTTCTGACACCGGACCTAAAGCCGTTCTACGGCGGTACATATTTTCCGCCAAAAGATGCACACGGACGACCGGGTCTGCCAACATTGTTGGAAAGGATACACGACGTGTGGCAGAACGAACGGGAGGATGTCATACATTCCGGCGAAGAGCTCACAAAACAGTTGCAGCATCGGCATTATATAGAGAGCAAGAATACTGAGATTGATGAGACCATTCTGAAACGGACCTATCATCAATTGGCTGCAGGATATGACCCAAAATATTCCGGATTCGGAAGCGGGACGAAATTTCCCAGGCCGGTCGTATTGAATTTCCTGTTCCGATACTATTATAGGACGAAGGATGCAGAAGCGCTGAAAATGTCGCTGACAACGTTGATGGCGATGGCGAGCGGAGGCATGGTCGATCATTTGGCCGGTGGTTTTCATCGATACTCCGTTGATCCGCAGTGGAGAATACCTCATTTTGAAAAAATGTTGTATGACCAGGCGCAGCTTGTCCAATCATATCTTGATGCCTATCAAATAACTCACGACGGATTCTATGCAGCGATAGCGCGTGAAACACTGGACTATGTTCTGCGAGATTTAACCGCTCCCGAAGGTGGATTCTATTCAGCAGAAGATGCTGACAGTATCGATCCAATGAATGTCGAGAACCGAGTGGAAGGAGCATTCTATGTCTGGAAGAAATCCGAGGTTGATGGAGTTCTTTCCGTCGAAGAGTCCGCCGTTTTCTGTCACCATTTTTCAGTCGAGGTTCAAGGAAATGCCCTCAGCGATCCGCATCAGGAATTCGTACAAAAAAACATTCTGTTCAATCCATTCACCATCGAACAAACAGCAGTACATCTTTCGATGAATCCTTCACATGCAGAACAATTGTTGGCATCCGCAAAAAAGAAACTGCTCGACGTTAGGAACACTCGTCCCCGGCCGTTGAGGGATGACAAAGTGCTCACCTCCTGGAACGGATTGATGATCGGAGCTTGTGCCAGAGCATCGGCGATCTTACAGGATGAGCATTATCTTCAGACCGCCATTAAGGCTGCCGAATTCCTCTATACGACGATGTATAGTGCGGAGAAGAAAACATTGTTTCGCCGGTACAGGGAACAAGAAGTGAAATTTGAAGCTCATCTGGACGATTATTCTTTTGTTGCATCCGGATTGTTGGAACTATTCAAAGCAACCGGCGATATGCGGTGGCTGCTTTGGGCTGACGAACTGGTCGGCACAATGATAACACTGTTTTGGGATTCGGCGGAAGGAGGATTCTACGATACCTCCGGTAAGGATCCATCTATCCTTGTTCGAATGAAGGAAGCATATGACGGTGCGGAGCCGACCGGGAACTCAATCGCGGTTATGGTTCTGCTTCAACTATATCATTATACAAATAATGAATCCCTGAAGGGTTATGCGATAAAGACGCTGAAATATTTTTGTACGTTGCTAGGGCAATCTCCGCAGATTATGCCCCAACTGATGGCGGCGGTCGAATACTTCATATCCCCTCCGGAACATCTTGTGATTGCCGTCGAGAATATCAGTGATGCAAAACAAATGATCCGTGCCGCGTCGGATGTCTTTACCCCGAACTTGAATATTGTAGTATTGAACGATCAGGCAAAGAAGTATTTTTCTTCCCGTTTACCGTTCATGACTGATATGAAACCGGTGAACGCTCGTGCGACTTCGTACCTGTGCAGGCACTATGCATGTCAGTTGCCCGTCGTTGAAGCGGAAGAATTACATCGGCAATTAATTCACTAATGGACACACTGCTGTCCTGTGTTTGGTCTGTGTGAGAATTTGTCCTACAGGGTCGTAGGAATGAAGAAATGCATTGAAAAACACAAAATTTCTTATTGCAAGTTGAGTTCTCTCTCTTTATCTTGATAATATATCATAGTTGACTGCGGTCATAGCGCCGTAATTTCACATACTGATAAGGGCTAGTACGATGAAAATAAAATCTTCAACGCTGGATGACGGCAATGTCGTTGTTCTTGAACCGAAAGGTTCGTTGGTCGGCGGGGATGAGACAGACGAATTGAAAAAAACTGTCGCAGCGTTATTGGAACGGGGGAATCGGAAATTGATCGTTGATCTTGGCGATGTGGAATACCTCAATTCATCCGCAATCGGGGCACTTGTTTCTGCACATACCTCCTATCTAAATCGGCAGGGGAAACTGATTCTCTGCAATGTCAACAAAAGTATCACCAATGTTTTCGTCGTTACAAAACTGGCGACGATTTTCACTACCGCGGAAAAGCGCGAAGATGCGATTTACGCGATTGCTAAGTAAATAACGTTTAACTACTATTTTTTACATTACAAGGAGTCGATTTATGAAACAAGGTTCACTCAACTTCGTCATTATTTTCGGTGCGTTCGTGCTGGGATTTTTGATCTATGAATACATGTTGCCGCAGTTCGTTAAAGACGGCGGTTATCTTGTTATCGGTCTAGTCGCATTGTCTATTATGGTCATCACGTATGTTATTGAGCGGCTTCTTTCGCTGAAAAAAGCAGGCGGCCGCGGTCCGTTGCCGAAATACCTGAAAACCCTCGTCACCAACCTTAATACCAATGATATCGCAGCAGCGATCTCGGCATGTGATGCACAGCGAGGCTCCCTTGCCAATATCGTGAAAACCGGTTTAGAACGTCATCAGGAACTGATGCCCAAAAAGGATATGAATAAAAAAGAGAAGATGGAGGAAGTGAAGCGCGTAATTGAAGAAGCAACAATGCTGGAAATGCCGATTTTGGAACGGAACCTGATTTCTCTTTCAACAATTGCTTCTATTTCAACCATGTGGGGTTTGCTCGGAACGGTGCTTGGTATGATCCGTTCTTTCGCTGCGTTGGCAAAAGCCGGAGCGACAGACGCCGCCGCGCTGTCTCTTGGTATTTCTGAGGCACTGATTAATACAGCCGGTGGTATTGCTATTGCCATCATGGCAATCGTTGCATACAACTACTTCACCACCAAGATCGACGGTATGACGTATATGATTGATGAAGCGAGCAAAGACATCCTGATGAACCTGCAGTCCAAACACGAATAATTTAAAGCGGAGCCGCTATGTCAAAATCGAAACGAGTCGGGTTCAAATTAGATATGACCCCGATGGTGGATGTCGGCTTTCTATTGTTGACGTTCTTTATGTTATCGACAACATTCAAACCGCAGGATGTTGCCGAAGTATCGATCCCCGTATCTCATTCCGCCTTCAAACTGCCGGACATCGATGTGATGACGGTAACGGTGGACAAGGAAGGGAATGTGTTTCTCGGCGTCGATAACCAAAATCTTCGCGGAGCATTGTTTGGTCCTCAATATGTATTGAAAGCGGGAGTTGAAGTCACATTGCAGGAACTTCCTGAACTGCTTCGCAATGCGCGTATCCGGAACCCGAAACTTCGAACCGTGATTAAAGCGGATCGGGAGTCAGAGTATAAAGTGATCCAAAGTGTTATGGAAACTCTCCAGAAAGAAAATATCACACGGTTCAATCTGGTAACGGATCTGGAAAAATAATTTTTAGGAGTAACGACCTATGGCAGATGTAGATTTATCGCAATCGAAAGGAAAACAAAAACACGGCGGGAAGAAGAAGCGTAAACGCATCAATGTACGCATCGATATGACGCCGATGGTGGACGTGGCGTTTCTGCTGTTGACCTTTTTCATGCTGACGACATCAATGAGCAAGCCTCAGACGATGGAGATCAACTTACCCCCGTCGGATACCAAAGCGGACGTCGCCGAATCCAATCTTTTAACGCTCCGCATTACAGAAGATTTTCGAGTTTTCTGGAATGTCGGTACGGAAAAGCCGGTAACAGTGGATGGGGCAAATAAAAAAGAACGACTGATCAACCTGGGTAAATTACTGAAAGAACGGAGTCGAGCGAATCCTAAATTGATCACCTTGATCAAAGTGGATGGCAAGGCGAAGTATATTGATATGGTGGATGTGATGGACGAACTGAACATCAACGATATATCCCGCTTCAGTCTTGCGCCGATGGAAGATAAAGACAAAAAAGAAATAGGTACATTGTAATTGTCGAAGAACAATGTAATTCAATGGAGATAGTATTATGGCAATAACAACAACCGAGAAACTAGGCTACGGGTATCAAGAGCTGCGGTTGCTATCCAGAAAGTATTCCGTTACCGCCTTGATCATCGCAGGGAGTTTCCATTTTTTTGGGATGGGAGCCTATTACGGTGTGCAGGCATTGCTCGAAGAAGACGAACCCGTGTATTCCGTCCGGATTATGAAATACAGCGACCTCGGCCCGCCTCCGTCCATCACCAACTCCCAGGCAGCGCCGGCCGTTTCCGTGGAAGCGCCAGTGGCAAAACCCACCGTCGGTACACCAGTGCCTGTTCCGGATGCTGAAATCAACCCGGAACAGACGATTGCAACACAGGAGGAGATGGCATCTACGGCGCCGATCGGTGATGGTGAAGGAGCCGGAGGACCGGTGGAAATTGAATCTGATATTAAGATTGAAGAAGACGGACCGCCACCGGATTTTGTGCCGGTGGAAAAACAACCGCAGCCTCTTCCGGGGAATAATCCCGCTCCGGTTTATCCAGAGATTGCCCGCAGGGCCGGTGTCGAGGGAACCGTATGGGTGAAGATTTGGGTCGATAAAGAAGGAAATCCGAAAAAGGCGCAAGTGTTGAAATCGGATGCAGAACTGTTCAATCAGCCGGCAATTGATGCCGCAATGAAGTGGAAATTCACCCCCGCCATTATGAACAACGGCCCCGTTGCAGTGTGGGTCTCAATTCCATTCAAATTTAAATTGAACGCTGGGCGGTAACGGTTACGATGGATCCTTCGAAAATTTTTGTGTACTTCGGGTATGCAATGTCGGGTGTGTTCTTGGTGATGGGGGTGTATGTGCTTTTCTTCTTCCCGGAAGAGATCCATCTTCCGGGAAAGTTCCGCGTGATGTTCGGTGTTGTGCTTCTTCTGTACAGTGTTTATCGTTTCATTTCACTCCGAATCAAACAACGGCAAGCAGATGAAGAACATCAGTTTGAATAGCATACGTCGTTTGTTCTTCGCTCTTACTTCCGCAGTACTCGTCATGTCGTGTTCCAGTGAAAAACGTGAAACGCTCACCAGCGGAACGTTTACGATGATTACATCGGAAGACCTCTTTCCGGTTATTGATATTCAAGCGACCGATTTCCAACGGATGTATGACCAGGTTACAATCAACAATATTTCTGCTTCCACGCGGGAGGCGTTCGTTCAGCTCTTGAACGACAGCATCAAATTGGTCGTGTGTGCCCGTCCGTTGAATAACGAAGAACGTACCGTTGCGGTAAAGAATGAGTTTGAGATCGATTCTGTGAAGATCGCGTATGACGGTGTTGCCGTCATTGTGAATGAAAAAAATGCATTGACGAGACTGACGACGGTTGAATTAAAAGATATCCTTACCGGTGCGACGGGACGATGGTCCGCTGTAAAGGGATCGCGGCTTTCCAGTGCTGTTGTGATCGCCATGGGTGATCCGAACAGCGGAGTGCATGAGTTTATGAAAACACGTGTCGCCGGAGACGTACCGCTGTCGAACACTGTTGTTTCGTGTGCGAATACTCCCGAAGTACTGGCATTGGTGAACGACCGACCGAATGCGATCGGATGCATCGGCACGGCATGGTTATCGAAATTGCCCCAAGGCGTTCGCGTGCTGGAGATCGGCGATCCGCAATTCCGGCGCGATAGTACATCCACAACGATGGAATATTTTCAACCGCACCAGGCGTACATCTATCAACGGTATTACCCGCTGACACGGACCATTTATATTTATTCCCTGAATGTCGGCAAGGGACCGGGGTTAGGATTTACATCGTTCGCTGCAAGTTCCGACGGCCAGAAAATTATTGTTTCCAACGGTTTGGTCCCGGCCACGATGCCGGTCCGGCTGGTTCAATTAAATACCCCATAATCGCAAAGGAAGAATGATGAAAGTTTTCGTTTCGGTACTACTTCTTGTTTCGTTCAGCATTGCACAACAGGATGACTTGGCCCTGGGAAAGGGTGCTTTCAATAAAAGTTCATATGACGAAACAATTCAGTACATGCAGAAATACCTGGTGAATAATTCGCGCAGCGTCGAAGCGTATTACTATATTGGAGAATCCTACAGGATGAAAGGCGATCTGCAAAACGCTATCACCTCGCTGGAACGGGCGCTGGATTATGACGATGAATATGAGCCTGCTCTTGTTTCCATCATCCGTGTGTATGGCTCTCTGGCAATGTGGGACCAGGCAGCGAAACGGTTCAAGACAGCAGAGAAATACCACAAAACAAGTACACTGGCGCCGATTGCCTATGGTCAGGCGTTATTAGAGAAGGATTCGCTGGACAAAGCGTCAATCTATTTTTCGAAAGCCAAAGAGATCGATCAGAACAATGTGGAAGCGTATGTCGGATTATCCGAAGTCTACGCTCGCCAAAACGTGATCGTGCTGGCGGAATCAAATCTTCGTACTGCAACGCAACTGCGTCCGACGGATCCGGCCCTCTGGTATCGACTTGCGACCACCATCCTGAAGAACCGCGGTTTGAATGCTTCACAGATACAAGAGATTATTGCTGCCCTGCAAAAATCGATCGAGCTGGATCCGACGAATGATAAAGCCATCTACGATGCGGCGAATACCATGTACCGCACCAAAGCATATTGGCGTGAAGCGGCGGAATTCTTTAAGCGTTACGTTGAACTGAAGAAAGACAATGCCGAAGCATGGGAAAAGTATGCGATTTCCATGTACAATGCAAAAGCCTATAAAGAGGCCATTCCGGTGCTGGAGCAAGCGATAAAGATGAATCCCAACAGTGCGGAGATGAAACCGATGCTGGCTCATTCCTATTATCTTGCAAAAGAATATCAGAAATCTCTGACACTGTATAAATCGTTCCCGATTGATTCGCTGACCGTTGATGAAGTATACCGAATGGGATTTTCCTTCTATCAGATTAAGGACACGGTAAATGCGATCACCTATCTGGAACGGACACTCAAACTGGAGAAGGACAATACGGATGCCATCGGAACCCTAGCCGCAATATTCCTGAATAAAAAGAATTACGAGAAGGCGGGAGGATATTACGAACAACTTCTGGCGAAGGATCCTCGAAACGTCACGGCGCTGTTCTATGCAGGATTCTCATATTACGTTCTGGGAAAGACCGACACTGCGAAAAACTATTATAAACAATTGATTGCCCTTCGACCGAACAATATGCAGTCGCATCAATATCTGGTGCAAATTTACAGTCAGCAGGATTCTTTGGACCGTGGACGATATCATGCGAATATTCTGATAGCCCTTGCGGACAGTGCAATTAAGGCAGATCCTTCAAAAGTAGTCCAGAATACACAGCTGGCAATGAGTGGATACCGCATGCTGGCATTGTTCGAATACCGCGAAAAGGATATCAAAGGAGCGATTGAACAACTGGAAAAAGCTACTGCCTATGAGAAAGAGAAAAAGGACGAGGGTCTTCATCTGTTTTTAGCACAGATGTATGCAGTACAAAGCGGCGATAAGGAATTGCTGCTGGAAGAGGCGAAAAAGATCAAAGAACGCGCCTGTCAGGAATATGCATTGGTACTGAAGATCAACCCAAAAAACGCAGCGGCAAAGAAAGAATCCGGTCAAATGAATTGCGGAAAATAAACCTCACACATTTTCACTCAACCTATCTATAGAAGGTGAACTATGAAAAAACTCTCTTCGTCTCTTCCGTTCCTCGTTATGCTCCTGTTGAGTATCGGCATCGCCGGGATCATCAGCTCCTGCCAGAAAAAAGCGGAATTGCCCACCGTTGAAGTGTGGGAAACATTCCAGGATCCGATCAACGGATTGGAAGTGCAGTATCCTAAAGGGTGGCTGATGAATACAGATCCGAAACGGACAAAAGTGTATTCATCACAAGTTGTCGCCGATAAGTTCTACGAGGTCTATTCTCAGGGAAGCACAACCGTTAACTCCGAACAAGGGGGCGTGGAGATCGAAATCAGCTCAGAAAAGTTCAAAGATGCCGGTGTCGGAACAATCGAAGAATATAAAGCGACAACCATGCAGAACTATTCAGCATTAAACCTTGCTGGCGAACAACCAGCGATGATCGGCAAGGAAAACGGTTTCAAATTCTCTTTTAAAGTGAAGGTCGGAAAAGAAACAGTACTGCAGGGCGAAAAGATGATCGTAGCCCACGACAGTACTTTCTATACCGTCAGCATCTCCGGCTTTAATGATTATTTCGATGTGTATAAACCGCTGCTGGAAAAGATCGTGGAAACGGTTAAATTACCGAAACCGAAAGTCTCTTATAAAGATCCCAATGCGGCAGCATTGCCGTCGCCGGAACTGACAACCTTCAGCAATGACTTTGTGGAATTCAAGCATCCGGACAATTTTGAAGTAAGTATGCCGAAAGAAAAGAAGGGCGGATCGCTTGTGACGTTGCATTTGGAAGGACTTCGGAAGGATTGCACGATTGACATCGATGCTTTTGCAACGAAGACCGACAAGGGAGAAGTAAAGTTCGAGAAATTCGTGGAGGACAATAAAACGAAATTCAAACCAAAATCGACAGGCTCGGTAAAGATCGACGGTCAGGACGCAGTTGTTGTAACCGCAACTCCTCCGGCTAAGGATATCGAACGAACCGTGTATTTCGTCACCAAAGGTGAAAAGATCTATCAGTTGGTCGTCACCTGGTATAAACCTCTGACGAACGATTTCAAGCCGGCGTTTGATAAAGTTGTAGAATCACTGAAACTGAAATAAACATCAACACATATCAGAACGAATGCCGGAATGTGTTAAATTTCGGCATTCTTTTTTTAGGAAAGCAAATACATGGATTTTAAGGATCTTCCAGTCGGTAAGGATTTCCCCCGCGTTATCAATGCTGTTGTCGAAATACCCAAGGGGAGCAGGAACAAATACGAATACGATGTCGAACTCGGCGTTTTCAAACTGGACCGGGTACTCTATTCCTCAATGCACTATCCTGAAGCATACGGATTTGTTCCGAGTACATTGTGGGACGATGGTGATCCGTTGGACATCCTGATCTTCATCGATCAGCCGTTGTTCACCGGCGTTGTGGTGGAAGTGAAGCCAATCGGTATCTTACGCATGCGAGATGAAAAGGGACCGGATGATAAATTACTTTCGGTTGCGGTTAATGACCCCATCTTCGGGAGTTATAATGATGTTCGGGAAGTTCCGAGGCATCTTCTGGTGGAAATCGAGCACTTTTTTACCAGCTATAAATTGCTGGAAGGAAAACACGTAGAGAGTTTCGGTTGGGATAATGTTGTGGTCGCACTTGCCTCCGTGAAATTGGGTCACGAAAAGTATAAAAAGGCGAAGAACAAGTGATGCACCGGCATCCCGTGTATGAAAATGTAGTTGAGTCGTTTCATTTTCCTTATCACCGCCTTCTGAAACACTAAAACGATGATTGAAGTCGTTTCATGAAGTAGCAAACTGCTGATGCGCTTCGGGAATCTGAAAGTTGTGTAAAAATTTATAATTTATAATAGTGAAACGGTCGGTATGAAAAGCATAACGATAATTGGTGCCGGAGCAGTAGGTCGATCTCTTGCTCTTGTGTTTTCCCGGAGCGGTGTGACCGTGTCCGGCATCTATTCGGAGCACGGCAGGTCTGCGGCTTCCGCGGCAAAAAAGGTTAAAGTGAAACACTTCGGAACACTCGAAGAGTTCAGAGCCGATTCTTCAGTTATTATTATTGCCGTTCCTGATGGTAGGATCACAGACGTATCACGCACACTCGCTTCGCTTGGCTCCGGGTTGAGAGGAAAAATAGTGCTGCACACTTCCGGCGCTCTTTCCAGCGATGAATTATCGATGTTGCGAAAACATGGAGCTTCAGTCGGATCCTTTCATCCGTTGCAGACTTTTCCGAAATCTCTTCCGGTTACGTCGATGAAGAATATTTGGTTTGCATTGGAAGGGGATGACCGTGCGATCTCTGTGTCGAGATCGCTTGCAAAAATAATCGGTGCACGAACTTTTCTGCTGACGAAGAAAAATAAAACACTCTATCACATCGCAGCTGTTTTTGCTTCAAATTATCAGGTAGCTCTCTTCTCGGTTGTTGAAGAGTTATCATCGGTTTTGGATATTCCCAAGCATCAACTGTGGAACATCTTCAAGCCGCTGATCACTCAGACATTGAACAATGTGTTTGCGACATCACCGGTCGAAGCGTTGACGGGACCGATCGCGAGGGGCGACTATAAGACCATCTCAAAACATCTTGCGGTTCTCGAGGCTTCAAAAAAAATGAAACATCTCATTCCATTATATTCCACCCTTGGTGTTGAAACCGCCAAACTTGCGAAACGAAAAAATAATGCTCGTTGATTATCATACCCATAACTACCTCTGCAAACATGCGGACGGCACGCTCGAAGACTATGTCCAGCACGCGATTAAGATCGGCTTGAAAGAGATCGGGCTATCTGATCACACGCCGATGCCTGATGCGTGGGATATTGAAGTGCGGATGACCGAAGATCAGTTCTGGTCCGAATATTCGCCGACGGTCCGTTCGTTGCAGGAAAAGTACAAAGGACAAATCGCGATCAAGTTTGCGCTGGAAGGGGATTTCTTCCCGGGGACGGAACAATGGGTAAAGGCATTCAATGCTAAGAGCGATTTTGATTATGTGATCGGTTCTGTACATTATCTTGGTGAATGGGGATTTGATAATCCTCAGTTTGTCACGACATACGATGTAAAAGATGTCAATGAAATCTATACAGAGTATTACGATCATATTTCACGGTCTGCCCGATGTGGATTGTTCGATATTATCGGGCATTGCGATTTAGTGAAAAAATTCGGTCATCGCCCGACTAAAAACATGGAAGAGATTCTGCGCGAGACATTCAAAATAGTGAAACACGCCGGCATGGCGGTGGAGATCAATACTTCTGGACTTCGCAAACCCGTCCGTGAAATGTATCCGAGTGAATCAATCCTGAAAATAGTTTCCGAATTCGGAATTCCGCTTACACTGGGATCAGATGCTCATTCGCCGGCCGATGTCGGCAAGGATTTCGATCTGGCGAAACAATTGGTGGAAAAATACGGCAATGGAAAGATATCCATTTATAACAAACGGCAACGGAGCGAAATTGCCATATAAAATGGATAAACGAATCATCATTATTGCATTATTGACGGTGCTCGCCGTAGTGCTTACGGTAGTTCGGGAATCGAACGACGCCGGTGCGATGACTTTTTCTCTTCTGTCTACCACAAAGCAGGAGATATCAGGTGACCGGGTTCATCGTATGGCTGATACTACACTGCGCGCACTGGGGATCAAAAAAGAGTTTATCCGTCCGGTAAAGAACCGGAAGGATGTACGCGTGCTGATGCCTTCGACTTTTGATCCAATTTCTTTCGTCAAAGCGATGAAGGATTCATTGGACGAGTTTAACGCACAGATCATATCTATCGAGAATGCCAAAGAGAAGACCTCCATTGTCCAGATAAAGGATGAGGAAGAGATTCTCAGGAGTTATATTTTCAGCAAAGAACCTGTCACAGCTATAAAGAAAGGAGTTTCACCATCGGTACCAAAGAAACAACCTCGGTAATGGAAAAGATCGTGTCGCTGGCAAAGCGGCGCGGGTTTGTATTCCAATCAAGTGAAATATACGGTGGGCTCAACGGATGCTGGGACTACGGTCCGTTGGGAGTTGAATTGCTGAACAATCTTAAGCAGACGTGGTGGCGTTCCATGACCTACCGTGATGATATCGAAGGTGTTGATGCCTCCATATTAATGCATCCGCGGGTTTGGGAAGCCTCCGGTCATGTGGCCAATTTCACCGATCCTATGGTGGATTGTAAACAGTGCAAAGCACGATATCGCGTTGATGTATTGATGGATGAATTGAACACGAAGAAAAAAAAGGATGTCTTGCGGGAGATGTTCCCGGGAGAATTCGAAGGGCAACAGGCGGACGAGAAGATCAATACAGAGTTTACTGCACGAATATCAGACGATGCGTCCGTCGCAACGGCGATGAAGAGCATTGCCTGTCCGAACTGCGGTACGAAAGCATCGTTCACCGATGCGCGCCAATTCAATTTAATGTTCAAGACATTCGTCGGTCCCGTGGAGGACACGAACAATGCGGTCTATCTCCGTCCTGAAACCGCTCAGGGAATTTTCGTCAATTTCTTGAATGTCCAGAATGCTTCGCGGCAAAAACTTCCGTTCGGGATAGCGCAGATCGGCAAAGCGTTTCGCAATGAGATCAACACGAAGAATTTCCTTTTCCGGACACGCGAGTTCGAACAGATGGAGATGCAGTATTTCGTCAAACCGGGTGAAGAGGATAAGTTCTTCGAGTACTGGCGCGGCGAACGAATGCAATGGTTCCTGGACCTGGGTATGAAACAGGAGAATCTGCAGTGGCATAAGCATGAAAAACTTGCCCATTATGCGAAAGCGGCATTCGATATCGAATTCAAATTTCCGTTCGGATGGGGTGAGATCGAAGGGATCCACAGCCGGACGAATTTCGACCTGTCCCAACACGAACAATTTTCAAGTAAGTCGTTGAAATATTTCGATGAACAGTCGAAAGAGAAATTCGTACCATTTGTGATTGAAACATCTGCGGGAGCGAGCCGTTCGTTCATGGCGTTTCTATGCGCTGCATATGACGAAGAAATGGTCGAAGGCCCCGAAGGGGGAGGAGAGATGCGCACAGTTCTGCACTTGCATCCCAAACTGGCGCCAATGAAGGCAGCGATTTTGCCGCTGGTGAACCGGGACGGGATGGACGACATCGCCCGGAAGATGACTAAAGACCTGCAAAAATATTTTCGCGTATTTTATGATGACAGTGGTGCCATCGGCCGGCGGTACCGTCGGCAGGACGAAATAGGAACGCCGTTCTGTTTCACCGTGGATTCTCAAACCCTACAGGACCAAACGGTCACTGTTCGCGAACGGGATACGATGAAACAGGATCGTGTATCGATGGACAGCGTACAGGAATATCTACTGACGCGGATGTAATCGTACCAATGGCGGAACATCCTTGCAGCGGGGATGTTCTTTTCTTGTCGGAGATTACTGTATGAACTCTACACTTAAAAATATCTTTGTGAATCCGGAATTGGATTACCTGCGCTCCGGTTGGCGCATCGGCATCTTTTTCCTGATTACCGCAATGTGTACTACCGTCATTACCGAGCCGGTCGTGAAACTTTTAAAGATGATTCCCGGATTACCGATGGAAGTCGCCGGGACATTCATTTTTTATCTGACGACCACTCTTGCCGTTTGGCTGGTCCTTCGCTTTGTTGATAAGCGCCCGTTTAAATCTATTGGTGTAACGTTCGCTTCCGGATGGGGAAAACAACTTTTCCAGGGATTCCTTTTCGGTTCAGGAATGTTGACCGTCATTTTTGTGATTGAATATTCGACAGGAATGGTAGTCATTGAATTCAGGGGAGTAAACATGGTGGAGGGTTCTATCATATTCCTGAATAGTATATTACTTTATACGTTTGTCGGGTATGGAGAAGAATTTCTCTTCAGAGGATATTTCTATCAGACCTTCATCGAAGGCTCGAGCTCTCTCATTGCCACATTGACCATTTCCCTGGTGTTTGCACTGGCGCACAGTCAAAATCCCAACGTCTCCCTTTTCGGATTGATCAACGTCGGATTGGCAGGTATTTGGTTCTCCATTGCATATCTCAAAACGAAAGCGCTCTGGCTACCCATTGGACTGCATATTTCCTGGAATTTCTTTCAGGGATTTGTCTATTCCTATCCTGTCAGCGGCACAACATCCGAAAGGGTGCAGATTGGCACGGCGATCGTTAATGGCCCCGAATGGCTGACCGGAGGGACATTTGGACCGGAAGGAGGAGCGCTGGCAACTTTAATGCTTATCATCGGGACGTTTCTGATATATCGATGGGATTGGGTGTCGGCGTCAGGAAACGCATGGAGCGTTGAACAATGGCGTGAAGAGCGAAAACAACAAATCGCACTCCGGATGCCGGAACCAGTGCAAACCAATCAGTGAGACAGTAGTTGCGCGCCATCATCCTTATCATTCTCTTCACCTCTGCCGCATCATCACAGTGGATCACATCGCCGGAATTTGATGCACAGGCAAAACGTGGTATCGCCGCTGTGTATAATCTGGAATTTGAAAAAGCTCAGGGTGAATTCTCCTCTCTTGCTAAAGACTATCCCTCCTACCCGGCAGGAATTTTTTTTCTGGCAATGATCGACTGGTGGAAAATCCTGATGACCATCGATGATGAATCATACGATGATGCTTTTATTGGTAAAATGGACGAAGTCATCGATCTGTGCGACAGTTTGTTGGATGTGAATGAGAATGATGTGGGAGCGCTCTTTTTTAAAGGCGGCGCACTGGGATTCCAAGGCCGCCTGCGAGCGAACCGCAGCAGTTGGATTAAAGCGGCTAACGACGGACGGCTCGCATTGCCAATTGTTCAAAAGGCATATACACTCGCTCCTGATAATTACGATATCCTTCTCGGGATCGGCATCTATAATTATTATGCATCGACCATTCCAGAGAAATATCCGATCGTGAAACCGGTGATGGTGTTCTTTCCAACCGGTAATAAACAAAAGGGGATTGAACAGCTCACACTGGCGTCCGAGCATGCAAAGTTTGCTGCTCTGGAATCGAAATACTTCCTGCTGCAATTGAATTATAATTACGAAAGGCAGTATAGTAAAGCATACGAGCTTTCCACCTCGCTGTTCAAGCAGTTCCCGAACAATGTCGTTTTCCACCGGTACGTCGGCCGCAGTTCGTTCTCTTTGACGAAATACGGAGAATCGCAATCAGCTTTTCAGGAGATCCTGAGACGATGTGAAAGTGCGCAGCGCGGATATTCCAATATTGCAAAACGGGAGGCGCTGTACTATCTCGGTTTAATCGCCATGACGATGGAGCAATATGAACAGGCATTACAGTATTTCTATCAATGCGATGAACTCTGCCGGATCGTCGATAAAGACGATGATTCCGGATTTATGGTCATGACGAATTTGAGGATCGGAATGGTCTTTGATGTGCAAAAGAAACGAAATTATGCTATACTGCAGTATCAAAAGGTCCAGCGCTTGAAAAAGTTCGAGAATTCACATGAACTGGCATCACAATATCTGAAGGCTCCATTTATCCCATGAACGATATATCTTTCTTTATCATTTTAGCAGGAATTGTAGCGGGAGGTGCCGAAATTCTCGGCGGTGCGTTTGTTGCATGGCAGCGGGAGCTGTCGAAACGAATTCAGGAAAATCTGATCGCTCTTGGTGCCGGATTCCTGTTGGCATTGGTCATGATCGACCTTCTGCCGGAAAGTATCGAAAACATCGGCAATTCCGCACCGTTGTGGATGCTGTTCGGATTCAGTGTAATCCATTTCGTCGAACATACCGTTGTAAAGCATCTGCACTTTGGCGAAGAAACGCATTCCCATGTAATGGTCTCCAAGATTGCCAGCACGTCGGCCTTTTGGGGATTGTTCATCCATGCGTTTTTTGACGGGTTGGCGATTTCCTCAGGAATGTACTATGATCTGCCTCTCGGCATTCTGATTTTCATAGCCATTTTGCTGCACAAATTTCCTGAAGGATTGACAATCGCTTCCATCATGCTCGCGTCCAACCAATCACGAAGAACAGCGGTGAAAGCCACGGCAGGCATTGCCGGCGGCACAATGATCGGAACCTTTATGATTTTCTTCCTGCAGAATATGGATCAGCAGATCACAGGTTTTGCATTTGCATTCTCTGCAGGAGCGGCACTGTATGTTAGCGCAAGCGATTTGATTCCGGAGATCAACCGTTCGGACAATAGGATCCTTTCACTTGTCGTTTTTGTCGGAATGGTGATGTATTATGGCAGCGGCGTGCTCCTGAAAGGAATGATCGGACACTGAACGCTAAAACTAAGTTAGTAAAAATAAAAATCCCTCGCTGCAATCGAGGGATTTTTATTTTTCAAATGAAATAAGAAGGGATTACACATCCAACGCAATAGTGAATCTGCTGATATTGCCGATCTCACCATAGGAGTTGTAACTGTAATCAAGCCTGAGGGTCTTCAACACAAGTCCGCCGCCGAAGGAGAAACCCGTCATGCCGGCCGAGGTGCCGATCTTCAGTTCTTTTCGCCGTTCATTGTTATAACCGAACCTGAACCGGAGCGTTTTGCTGAGTGTGAATTCGCCGCCAATAGTAAACGATGTGAATTTGTCCAGGAACGAATTCTGTTCTTCGTTCAATTTATGGAAGTTTACATTCAGATGAAGCGGAAGATGCTGCGGTTTGATCGTGCCGCCGATCGTTATATCCAGAGGAAGTGATTCTATCGTGGTTCCGTATGCATCGACCTGAGTTCCGAGATTAGAGATGACAACACCGAGAGTGATAGGATCATCTCCGGAAATTAGATATAGTAATCCTAGATCCGCAGCAAACGCTGAAGAACTTGCTTCAGCGATGGACGAGTGAATATATTTTCCAGTGACGCCGTAATACAGATTCTCTTCCAGCGGATTGGCCAGCGAAATGGATGCAGCCAGGTCACCGGCTGAAAATGTTCCCAATTTATTTGCAAGAACATCGGTCTGATCGAATATACCGTAGTCGACATAATTAACCCCGATGCCTACCACGCCAAGATCTTGAATCTCCTGAGTGTATGCTGCAAATCCGGCGTTGATATCCAACAGATGGCTGGTATAGCCAAAAGCGGCGACCGGGGTGAGGGATGTGCCAATGCTGGCGGGATTATAAAAGATCCCCGCAGGATCCCCGCTCATCGAGACGAAACTGCCGGCCATTGCCGCAGCGCGGGCACTAACGTCATTCTGCAGGAATTGATACGTCGGCCTGTCTCCTGCATGAAGTGAAACGGTTATCAGAATCCATGAAAAGATGTTGCGAATGAAGTTCAAGCGCTTCATTATTCCTCCATAATGCAGTGATCGGAATGTTCTAATAGTGTACGGCAACGCAAAATGTTATTGTGTACGGAATTAGTAGCAATCGATCATGAATCCAATGTAATTATCTGCCGATTGAAATTCAATATTTTTATCTCAAAGGAATTATTCCTATACTTGAACTGTATGAAGAACGTTTTGTCCCGCTTTCTTTCCTTAATTGTGCTCGCCGGCTGTGCCGGTCAGCGGCCGCCCGAGGGCGGACCGGTCGATACCGTGCCGCCGGAGATTATTTCCGTGTTTCCGCAGCCGAATACCGTCAATTTTTCCGAACAGAGCATCCTTCTGGAATTCAATGAATATGTCGATCGTCGATCTACGGAAGAAGCTATTTTTATATCTCCCGCGATTGAGGAGAAGGAATTCGAATGGAGCGGAACAGAACTGGAAATTACGCTCAATGAAGAACTTCGAAAGAACACCACCTATGTTGTCACCGTTGGTACGGATGTCATTGATATTCGTGCCAGAAATAGAATGGCGAATTCATTTACATTATCCTTCTCCACCGGACCAAAGATTGATAACGGCGCCATCGTAGGGAAAGTCTTTGATGAAAAATCGGAAGGTGTGATGATTTTTTCCTACCGAATAGACAATATATTGGCAGATACACTGAATCCGGCCGTTACAAAACCGGATTATCTGACACAGACAGGCAAGGATGGTGAATTTTTATTAAAGAATCTCGCTTCGGGAAAGTACCGAGTCTTTGCGATTCGTGATGAGTACCGGAATCTGCTATATGATCCGGAAACGGATGATGCCGGGACGACTGACGATATCATACTAACAGAGAACGATACACTGAAATCCGGTATAGCATTCACGGTTGCGAAAAAGGATACCACACCGCCGCGACTGTCTTCGGTCCAGGCGCCGGATGATCATCACGTGACGATTCTGTTTAGTGAACCGATGGACACGGCATCTGTCCGATTGAACAACTTTATTGTCAGCGACACATTATTCCAGCGCTCGCTTCCTCTGCGTCAACTGTTTCCGAACAACGACCTGTTGAACAGTTTTTCACTTGTTACAGAGAAACAATCGCCGGATGAACGGTATGTTGTGATGGTCCGTTCTGTAACCGACCGTAACGGATTTGTGATTAATCCTCTCGCGAACACCAAGCAATTTAACGGTTCCTCCGTCCGGGATACGATTCCGCCGGCGCTCACCGGCACAGTGTTGAAAGATCCTGCGGCAATAATTTTCCCCAATGATCCTTTCTGGTTTACGTTCAATGATGCACTTCAGCCGCTTCCGGATTCGGCACTGTTGCTGCGCCGGGCGAGGGATAGTTCGTTGATTTCTACCGACGCTTTGATGGACAATCCGGCGAAGGTTACACTTGTCCCGACCGTTCCGGTATCCATCAATGAACAATTGCTGTTGACCATCCATTGGAAAAAAATTAAAGATCTTTTCGGGAATTCGTTGAAGGACAGCGTGACCGGGATGAAATTTATTACCACCGATCCTGAAAATTATGGAAGTATCCAGGGGGCGTTTGCGGGCCTCTCCGCAACGTCAACGATAATTCAGGCTGAAAATATCAACGACAGGAAACAAGCTGCGCGGAAGGTAAAACCCGGACAGTCAGGAGCGTTTAATTTTTCGCGACTGCCGGAAGGGCGGTACATACTGAAAGCCTTCGAAGATAACAACGGCAATATGGTGCAGGACGCCGGTACTGTTTTCCCATTCCTTCGAGCGGAACGATTCTCATTCTATAAAGATACGATCCGGGTCCGTGCCCGCTGGCCGGTCGACGGAGTTCTCTTTAAATCGAACTAGTGCCGATTCTACAAAGGAATCTTGCATTCATCTCTCAAATGCTTCAACTCCCCATCTGATTGACATCATTCGAGACGTTGCTCCATGTGACTATGAATAAATACAATCCAAAGAATTGGACAACACTAGATTAATCGATGACGGATGTGCTGTCAATCGGTGTCGGCAGCGGTGGTTTTGGTGGTTGGTTTTTGATGATCCGGTCCGGCACGATCCATGCCTTTCTAAATCCCTGTTCCTGAAACATCTGAAGCAGCGGTTTTGCCTCTGCACGATTCACAAAATCTCCCACGCGTATCTTGTACGTCGGAGCTTCGAACACGAGATAAATCCAAAGATCGTGATTTGCCAGCGTCAGCGCATTACGCGTTGTATTTGCCTCGTCAAAATTGTTTGTTGCCAGCAGTTGAATGCGGAATCCCTGCAATGTTTCCGGCGGCGCAGCTGTCAATTGATCGATAGAGCGGCCGTTCGTTTTGGTGCTGTCATTCCGTTTGAAGAGATACACTTCGGTGTCGTAAAAGGATGGTTTAAATGACCGTTCGAATGTTCCTAACAGTTCCTTTCGCTGCGTGTATGAAGAATGAGCACCGGAATCGGATTGTGGATAGACAATGCTAGAGAACAGTATGATCGAAAAGAATAGTTTCACGGGTTAAGTGTTTATTTGGTCCAATAGGAAACCCAGCAATCCGGGTAATCCTTCGGATATTGGGACTGCAGTTTTTTCATGAAATTCAGTGCGAGGGATTTTGTGGAGAACGTTCCGATGCAGACGCGTGTGAGGCTGATGGTACTGTCGTACAGCACACGAACAGGAAGAGTAAATCGTTGTGCAAGTTGACGTTGATGACGTTTGATATTGCCTTGCTGCCGGAACGCACCGATCTCTACCGTATAGAATTTCTTTGGAGTTGATGCTTTGACAGAAATGGTGGAAGTCGGCGCCCCCTGTTTCTTTCGGCTCAAAACATCAACGGTGTCTGCCTGCATGGAGAATCGTTGTGCGGATGTATGGGAATTCTGTTTTGACTTCGGCCGTTGTGCCGGGACGCTTTGTTCAGGCTGTGTCGCCTGAGGCCTCGCCAAAGTATCGAATTCTCCCAGTTCGGTGAGTGAAGAGTCATCCGTTGCCTGGTCGGAGGAAGAGCATCCGGCCAGTACTCCCGCAAGAGCGGCGATAATAACAAATTGGACGAGGGGTTTAATATTTTGCTCCTGCTGTTCCGATATTCTCGATCGGGTGCCACGTTGTTTTGATTTCCTGGAGATCAAGGATCATGTACGGATGTTCATTTTCTTGGCGCGACCAATCCTTTTCCCACACATAGTTCCGTTTCACATTGAGCGCCGATTGCTGTGCGATCGTTTTCTTTTCCTCTTCATTGTTTCTGCAATAGATGACTGCGTTGACATCCATATGACTGGAAAAATGTTCGTGCAGCTCTTTGCTGGTCCCTGTTAGAATGTTAACCACTCCGCCGGGGAGGTCCGATGTAGCAAGTACCTCGGCAAACGTAACAGCGCACAGCGGCTTCTGTTCCGATGCGAGGACGACACAGGTATTACCGCCGGCAATACACGGTGCAATCACCGAGATTAGTCCGAGAAGGGATTGTTCTTCCGGGGCGATGATGGCAACGACGCCGGTCGGCTCCGGCACCGAAAAGTTGAAATGGGACGATGCAACAGGATTCACCGTGCCGAACAGTTGTTGATACTTGTCGCACCATCCGCTGTAATAGACAAGCCGGTCGATGGCGGCGGTAACCTCGCCGGCTGCGGATTTCCGTGAACTGCCCTGTAGGACTAGCTCGTCGATAAATTGGACTTTCCGTCCTTCCATCATCTCTGCAATGCGATAGAGAATCTGCCCCCGATTAAATGCAGCACGGCTAGACCATCCGCCGAAGGCATTGCGGGCGGCAACAACTGCGTTCCGGAAATCCTTGCGCGAGGAGAGACAAATGTTGGCGACCGGTTGTTTCTTTTTGTTGGTCAATGGATAGAATCTTCCGCTTTCCGTGCGGGGGAATTGGCCGCCGATATAGATCTTATATGTTTTCAATATTTCTACGCGGGACATAATTGTCTTCCGAATAATTATAATTGTAAGTAGGGGAGAAGGCCGTGCAGTCCCCCTTCACGTCCGTATCCGCTCTCCTTATAACCGCCGAACGGAGAGGTAGGATCAAATTTGTTGTAGGTGTTTGCCCAAACTACGCCGGCTCTCATCTTTGTCGTCAGATTGAAGATCTTTGAACCTTTATCTGTCCAGACGCCGGCGGAGAGTCCATAAGGAATGTTGTTGGCTTTTTCGATTGCTTCTTCCACGGTGCGGAATGTTTGTACCGCAAGTACGGGTCCGAAGATCTCTTCCTGAACAAGCCGATGCGATTGAGAGGTATTCAAAAACAGTGTCGGCTTACAGAAGTATCCTTTGGACGGGAGTGTGCAGGAACTTTCGTAGAGTTCAGCTCCTTCATTGATACCGATAGTAATATACTCGCGAATCTTCTGCAACTGTTCTTTCGAGTTGATCGCACCGATATCGGTATTCTTGTCCATCGGATCACCGACGATGAGTGTTTCCATCCGGTCCTTCAGTTTTTTGATAACGATATCAGCGACACCTTCCTGAACCAATAATCTGGATCCTGCACAGCACACGTGTCCCTGGTTGTAAAAGATACCATTGACAATTCCTTCAACTGCTTGATCAATCGGTGCATCATCGAACACAATATTTGCCGCCTTCCCGCCTAACTCAAGTGTCGCTTTCTTTCCGGTTCCCGCGATCGCTTTTTGGATAATTTTCCCCACGTCGGTACTGCCGGTAAACGCCACTTTGTTTACTTTCGGGTGATTCACAATGGCGGCACCGGTTTTCCCAAATCCGGTAACAATATTGACGACTCCATCCGGCAGTCCGCTCTCGGCGATAAGTTCGGCGAGTTTTAATGCGGTTAATGATGTCGACTCGGCCGGTTTCAAAACAACGGTGTTGCCGGTGGCAAGGGCAGGGGCGATCTTCCATGCTGCCATGAGCAATGGAAAATTCCACGGAATAATCTGTCCGGCAACGCCGACCGGTTGAGGTCTGCGATTGGGGAATGCATATTCGAGCTTGTCTGCCCAGCCGGCATAATAAAAGAAATGGTTTGCGGCGAGGGGGATGTCAATATCACGCGATTCCCGTATTGGTTTACCGCCATCCATTGTTTCGATGACGGCAAATTCACGGGCACGCTCCTGGATCATTCTTGCAATACGATAGATGTATTTTGCCCGTTCCTTCCCGGGCATTTTTCCCCAGACAGCGGTTGATGCTTTTGCAGCGGAAGACACTGCATCGTCCACATCCTTTTCATCTGCTTCGGCAATTTCGGCGATTTTTTCCTCAGTGGCAGGATTGATCGTCGGAAAATATTTTTTACTGTGCGGCTGGACGAATTCGCCGTTGATAAACAGTCCGTATTGTTTTTTTAAATGGATATGGTCTTTGCTTTCCGGTGCAGGAGCATAGGTCCAATCGTTGAAGAATTTCAACGATGTTCCTTCGGCGTCGATTGATTCTGTTTTATTCATAGTCATTCATTTTGTTAACAAAAGCAGCTATCTACAGTAACATGAACGGAGCGCATTAATCGATAGAAAAATAGTCTTTTCCTTGATACGAGCCTTTTTGCTCCTTTGCAATCTGCATCAGGATGTCGTTGGCAAGACTGCTGGCGCCAAAACGGAACCATGTATTACTCATCCAAGCATCGCCAAGAGTTTCGTGGAGCATTACCAGATAATGGACGGCGAGTTTTGCCGTGGAAATGCCTCCGGCAGGTTTCATCCCGACCATTTTTCCGGTTTTATAATAGTGATCCTTGATCGCTTGCAGCATTACCAGCGTGACCGGCATAGTTGCGGCGGGTTGGATTTTCCCTGTGGATGTTTTTATGAAGTCGGCGCCGGCATATATGGCAATATCACTGGCGCGGCGGATATTGTCCAACGTTGACAGCTCACCTGTTTCCAGTATCACTTTCAACCGTGAAGTACCGCAAGCTTCTTTCACTGCAGAGATCTCATCATACACAAAGCTATAATTCCCTTCCAAAAACTCTCCCCGGGAAATGACCATATCGATTTCATCGGCTCCTTCTTCCACGGCAAAACGAACATCGCTAAGTTTCACTTCCCTGGTTGTATTGCCGCTAGGAAATGCCGTTGCAACTGATGCGACATGTATCCCGGTGCCGGCTAAAGATTGCTTCGCTGTACGGACATGGTTAGGGTAGACACAAACTGCAGCTACATTGGGGAGATTGGGCAGTTGATCGCACAAGTGGGAAGCTTTGTAGCACATTTGTTTCACTTTCCCCGCGGTATCTTTCCCCTCCAGTGTGGTCAGATCGATCATGCTTAGAGCGAGTTTCAGCGCCTGCATTTTTGAAGACTTCTTAATGCTGCGGGTGGTAAACCGTGCCACTCGCTCTTCAATACCGACCTGATCAATGACAGGACTCATGCGAAAATTCGGTAATTCAATTGTTTTCATCATTTTATGACGGTCATTTTCTTAATATCGGAATGATTCCCAGATGTAAATCTATAAAAATAAACCCCCGATGACAACTGTTTAGCATCGAATTTTATTGAATACCTGCCGGGTGCCATGTTTTGATCTAAAATTGTCGAAAGTTCCTGCCCAAGTAAATTATAAACGCGAAGTGCAGTTCGACCCTGGTGGGCAACGGAAAATTCTATCATTGTTTCAGGATTGAAAGGATTCGGGAAATTTTGCGCCAAAAAATAAGAATAGGGAACGGAAGTTTTCGGAACATCATTCGTAATGGACGAATATGCCATAACTCTGATATCATCCAGATACCAACCGTCCGATTCGCGCCAGCCGTCGGAAGACAAACGAAACCGGAGAATGATCTCATTTCCAACAAAAGGAGTGAGATCTGCGGACTGCTCCACCCAGCTCAATCCCGGTGTGTAGGCATCATATCCAAATACATTCACCGGTTGCTTGCTCGGACTGCCATCAGAAGTTCTTCCCGAACCATTGCGTGACAGTTTCGTTTTCAGTGAGGTCCAACTTGTTCCTCCGTTCGTTGATACTTCAATGACTGCGAAATCCCAGGTGGACTCAATTTTCCATTGTGTTCGGAATTTCAATTCTGCAAACTGATACTCCAGAAGCGAAAGTGGAGAGAGTAACGTCAGCGAACGATCCGCAAAGGGTTCGTAATTGCCGGCGGGACTATCGGTGAAGCAGGAGTTTCCGGTGAGCAGATCGTTTGTTACGTTCCATCGTGAATCAGTCGACCATAACGAAGTAGATTGAGCGCTGTCGTACAGCAACACTTTAGGTTCACCAGATATGAATGTGATGCTGTCATTCATCATTCCACCTGATGCTATGGTGAATGTTATTTTCGAAGCAATGCTAGTCGGTCCATCAACACTCAAAGCGTTATACGAGAATTGCAGTTCCTTTTCTCCCATAGACGGTATAATTCCTGTTTGGATAAAGGGAGTCACAATTCCGGTATTTGCTGTCAACTGGATTTTCGTGTCCTGCAATTCCTCCAGACCGTTGTTCACAATCCGCACAGTAATGGTGTTAATGTTTACGGAAAATGACCTGATGGAAGGATAAGCGCCGGCATAATGAGCAAGTAAATTATTTTGGAGAACATTTTCCTGGGCTAAGGGGTAAATAAGTGATGTAGCCGGCCAGAAAAAACCGGTCGTTCCGACTTCTGGAGTGAGTGAATACGTTCGGGATTTTGCCGAATCGCTGTACATAAAATCGTCGGAATTTCCCCGGGTGGAATAACCGACAGTTTGCTGATCCGTACCGATTGAATACCTGTTTATCATCGACATGTGATACGTCCATGTCCGAAACAACAGCGAATCACTGCTTTCAGAAGAACTGTATCCCCACGGATAGATCAAATAGTTACCGTACGAATGGTAATTGAAACACGCCTTAATGGTGTGTGTTGTGAGGAATTGTTGGAGAGTGTATATCTCCGGTTCAGAAAAAGGGTGAGTTCCGCGGTAATCCTGCGCTGAGGTAATCGTTGAGGACCCGTCGTTCGGTGCATCCCACATGAAGAACGGGCCGTAATTGCGGTTGAGATCGACGCCATATGTATCGTCGCTGTTCTTCCGCCGGTTCTTCCTCCACATTCCTCCGCCGTTGGGATTCGTCGATTGGTTATGCACATATCCGTCCGGATTGACCACGGGAATGAACCATAACTGGCGGTGTTGTATAAGATAGGCTGCTTCCGGATCGGATTGATAATTCTCCAAAAGCCACCACATGTAATAGATGAGCGTCATCATTCCCTGCGGCTCGCGGGCGTGATGAAGCGCTGTATAGAGCACTTCAGGCTCGTTTGTTTCATTAATGTCCGGATTGTCCGAAATTTTTACAGCATAAATTGTTCTTCCCTCGATAGAAGTGCCGACGAAATCCTTTACAGTGATCAAATCGGGATAGAGAAGCTGCATGGAATCGAGTTGCTGAATAACCTCCTGATATGTTAAAAATCCTCCCATTGCACCGTACCGGAAGTTTTTCGGAACATTGTTAGCAAATACTTGCTGTTTCGAAATATCCTGTGACTGTTGTTTCTGATAATATAGATCCCAATCCGCAATTTGTACTCGATAAGGAATCCCTGAGGTTTGTAACAGATGTAATTCTGATTCATTGAGGAAAACAGAAATTGAGCTTCCGATCTTGCCGGTAAAATGGTCCACGGCTATTCCCAGAGAAGAGAGTTGTCGGTATTCACCAATAGTCTGCACCGGAATTTCTACTTGGCTGTAACGTTCCTGCGAAAAGAGCAGTGAGATGCAAAAGAGAAAAATGGAGAGGAATTTCATCGTGTCAGCACCATTCTTTTTGACGAAGTCGCATTGCCCGACTGCAGTGAATAAAAATAGAGGCCGGAAGGAATCATTGAGGCATCGAACTCGACAGTGTAAACACCAGCTTCCAGTTCCTGGTTGACCAGAACAGCGATTTTTTGGCCGAGAGAATTAAATACTTTCAGTGAAGTAAATTCGCGCGACTGTAGTTTAAATGATATCTTCGTGGATGGATTAAAGGGATTAGGATAATTTTGGAATAATTCAAAACGATCCGGCGTTCTACTGTCGCGATCTCGCGCCATCGACGTAACACCCTGTGTGAGTTCTATATTGAACGATTCGAGCAATCCGGGAAGAGTGTTCACCGTTTCCAATCTGGTAATATATCCAGGTTTGGAAAAAGAAATAGTGTGCGTACCTTCAGCTGAACCGTACAAATACTTTCCGGCAGAGTCGGTCATGATCGATCTTCCCATTTCTGTTACAGTAACCTTTACATCCGCTAGGGGGGCGTTAGTTCCCGCATCGCGCACCACTCCGTTCACCCGTCCTCCTTTTTTTTCATCGACGGTAAAGATGTATAATCCTGTATTCATATCCGAGACAGCAATTTTTCCTGATGCGAAATAAGGATACACGCCCCAGCTGCCGGCGAATAATGGTGCGCTCGGATTGGAATATGTTTTATAAAACGCCACTTCGATGGGAGTATAAGGATCTGATATGTCCAGCACACGGAATCCTTCCGTATAATAAGCGATATACAGGTAGTTTCCTTTCACGAACGAATTATGAATGCTGGTGTTTGGATTGGACATCCAGGAAGAAATCTCTATCGGATTTTTCTTGTCGGAAATATCGTAAATATGGAGTTTGCCGTTTGACGCCTCGCTGGAGACATACATGTACCTGCTGTCATCACTCAGCCATACCTGGTGAGACCAAAATTCCGGGATCGTTGGTGTGACGCTGACCATGACACCGGCACTTTTTTCAGTAAAATGACCTTTCATCGTGAAATCAACAATGTCCACACTCCCGTCGAAAATTGCAGCTGCATACAGCGTATCATTTCTAATGAACGCATCATGCACATAGGGAGTGCTTCCTTTTCCGTATGACCCCACCTGTTTCGGATTCAGCGGATCCTCAATATCCATAATGCGTGTTCCGCCGAAATCGCCCCCATTCACATAAAGATAGTTCTTTTCAATGCTCACCGTATGTGCCCGGTAATAGAGCTTCGTTGTCAATGGTGAAATATCGACGGTATCGATCCACACAAATGATTTTTTGAACGACGCAGAGTCTGGAAGTGTACTGAGATCAACGATTTGGATACCGGCTCTCTTTGCAAGATCACTCCCTTCGGAACCAATGAATAGATAATTACCGTATGTACGAAATTCATGGTACTTATAGTATGAATATGGGCCGGGGAGAAATGCTGATTCTTTTAAGTCGGAAGCGGTGATGTCGACAATGGACGATCCTAATGTCGTGCCGATAATCGCGTATTCTTTTCCGGAAGGAGAAGTCCATCCCCAGATCTCCGAATAGTCATTCCTGCTGTTCGGATCGATTGCTTTGCCGGTATTCTCATATTTGTTCATCTGTCCGAAGAGCGAAACATGATAACTCGTTTGTCCTTGAAGGGAGAGTGTGCACAAACTAACCAGCAAGAGTATTCTCTTCATTTCATCCAGGGGAATGGGTAGAGAAAAAATATCCGAAGTGTTTTTTCACTTCGGACGAGGGATTGGTAAAAAGTAACAAAAAAAAGACTATTCGGAAAGCGTTACTTTAAACCAACCACGGATTGAATTGCAGAGATAGAGGGCATCGGAATTGCGTAAATCTTCTAATTTGATCACTTTTTCGGATGCATGGGGATTTGTTCGAAGTACTTCGTTTCGAAAAATTCCCGAAAGTACGCCGCAGTGGATCGGCGGGGTAAAAAGGTGACCGTTTTTTTCCACGAAGAGATTTGTCACCGTTCCTTCCGTTACATCACCATTCTCATTTAAAAATATGTAATCGGCAATCTTGTCATCGTCTGCTTTTTTCCAATATCTATTGTAAATTTCACGCCTTGTTGTCTTATGGAACAAGAAGATATCGGCAGAGTTAGTCCGTTCGGGTGCGACAGTAATAACTGTCCTGTGGATTTCCGTATATTCTCGTGCTTCGACTGTGGGTACTCCGGATTTTGATAGCAGCAGTCGCACTCTATATCGCTTGTCCGAATGGAAAACGCGTGCAGAAAGCAACAGTGCATCGATGATCTTTTCTCTATTGAACGGGAATGAAAAATAGTCGGCGGAATCTTCCAACCGGCGCACATGCTGGTCAAAAAAGGTAAATGTTTTTTCCCAAAGGAGAGTTTCGATCAATTGGAAGTCCGGCCGGTCTTGCAGCAGAAAAGAGGCTTTCAGTGCACACTCATTAAATTCACTTTCAGGCTTGGAGTCGTACACGATACCGCTTCCAACCCCCATGATCCCTGAACTGCCGTGCACTTCCACTGTGCGGATGGCGACATTGAATACTGCTTCGTCGTTCGGAGAGATGAAACCGATCGCTCCGCAATAGATGCCGCGAGAATTTTTTTCCAATTCATTGATAATCTGCATCGTGCGGATTTTCGGTGCACCGGTGACAGAACCGCAAGGATGGAGCGAGCGGAAAATATCATAATACCCGGATTCTTTTTTTAGCATCCCGTGAATGGTGGAGGTCATCTGCAGCACTGATTCATATCGTTCGATGGAATACATTTCACTGACGTTTACCGATCCGTTCTCACAGATCCTTCCGATGTCGTTTCTTAAAAGGTCGACGATCATCAGGTTCTCACTCCGGTTCTTCTCGTCATTCCGCAACCATTCGGAAAGCCGTGTATCTTCTTCTGTGGTGCGGCCCCGTTTGCACGTCCCTTTCATCGGTTTAGCTGTTATGGTATTTCCGATACGCCGGAAAAAGAGTTCGGGAGAAAAGGACAATATCTGTGCTGGACCAAGATTGAGATATGCGCCGAACGGAACATGTTGTTTCTGCCGCAATTCGAAAAAGAAATCACGGGTATCACCCGTAATGTCGAATTCAAAACTTCCAGTGAAATTAACCTGATATGTATCCCCGTTCACAATGTATTTTTTCAGCTGCTTAATTTTCTGGATATAGTCGGGTTTATCGAGTGAGAATTCCGGATGGAGGATTGCTGACTTCATCGACGGTTCTATTGAATTGAGCAACTCAGACTCTAGTTCAATCGGTGCTTCATACACTCCAAGCCAGATAAGTGGCAGTGCTGTTGTTTTATCGAACACATCAAGGATCCTGTCGAAATGATATCCGCATTCATAACTGAAGTATCCTGCGATCCATTTTTTCTGAATCAGCCGCTCTTCAACAGCGCGGAAAAGGGAGGGGATTTCTTCAAATGTGTTCGCAGTGAGAATCTCATCGGGAGAATGGAAGAGAAAGTTCTTCTTATTTGTATTGTCGCGCAGCGAAGAATCCAGAAGAATGGTGTGTTCTTGCTGAAGAAGTGAAAATAAAAAAGCACGGTCGATAATCTGACCGTGCTTTGGCATGTTGAATTGGCTATCCAACCAATTGCTCCAGGTTCGTCTTTAATTTCTGGATGGTCTGTTCGAAGTTCTGTTGTTTATTCTTCTCTTTTTCGATGATCTCGGCAGCGGCTTTGTTGACGAAGCTGTCGTTATTCAGTTTGGCCATCACTCCGCGCAATTGGCCTTCCAGCCGGTCAATCTCTTTTTGCAAACGGTCCCGCTCTATTCCGGTATCAATCAAACCTTTTAGCGGGATAAAAATTTCCTGTCCGTTCACAACGGAACTTGCCGCATATCCTGGTTTTGGAACGGCAATGCCGATCGTCATAATGTCCAAGCGAAGCAGTTTTTGCAGTGCCGACTTGTTGTTTTCCAGGATCGCTTGTTTTTCAAACTCGTTGCAGCTGGCGACGAAATCGATCGCTTTAGACATCGGAATGTTCATCTCACTTCGGATCTGACGGACGGCGGTGATGACATTCTGCAGGAATTCCATCTGTTTTTCAATATCCGGATTAATCCGTGATTCCGTCTGTGCCGTCTGTGGCATTGTGCATCGCATGATTGTTTCATTGTTCTTTCGATCGGAGAGATGTTGAAAAATCTCTTCGGTGACGAACGGCATGAACGGATGCAGAAGTTTTAAGGTTTCTTCGTAGATCGTCAATGCGCGGGTAATGATCGCCCGTTTTAGATGGACATCGCTGGTTTCCTGCATCCGGTTCTTCACGAACTCCACATACCAATCGCAGAAATCCTTCCAGAGAAACTCATACAACAATTTCACTGCATCATTCACGCGGAAGTTATCCATCGCTGCGGTGACTTCTTTTACAGTAGAACTGAATCTCGAAATAATCCATTGATCCGTAAGATCTTCGGAATTATTTGGATTGATAATCGTCAATTGTTCATTGTCAACCGTCAAGAAATCTCTGTGCATCATCAAAAACCGTCCGGCATTCCAGATCTTGTTTGCAAAGTTCCGGCCAATCTCACACTTGTCGTTATCATAAAGCACATCCTGACCGACAGGTGCGATAAATAACACAGTGAATCGTAATGCATCCGCGCCGTACGTGGCGATAACATCCAACGGATCGGGAGAGTTGCCGAGCGATTTGCTCATTTTCCGACCCGATGCATCGCGGATAAGGCTGGTGAAATAGACATGCCGGAACGGTACTTCTCCTTTGAATTCTAACCCGGCCATTATCATCCGTGCTACCCAAAAGAAGATGATATCCGGCGCGGTGACCAGTACATCTGTCGGGTAGAAATATTTTAGGTCGTCGGTCTCTTTCGGCCAATCATGGACGGAAAACGGCCAAAGCCACGAAGAGAACCATGTATCAAGAACATCATCATCCTGTTTCAAATCTTCTTTTTTATATTGCGAACCCTTTGCTTTAAGTTTTTCCCCAGCTTCATGGATGTTTCGTGCCACGATGATGCTGCCGTCCGGCAGATAATATGCCGGAACGCGATGACCCCACCATAACTGACGCGAAATGCACCAGTCGCGGATGTTCGTCATCCAGTGCTCATATGTTTTTGTGAATCGGTCGGGATAGAATTTGATGGTCCCATCCTGCACCGCTTTCAGTGCCGGTTCCGCCAGCGGCTTCATCTTCACAAACCACTGATCGGAAAGATACGGTTCAATCACTGTATCACAGCGGTAGCAATGGCCCACATTATGGACATGATCATCCGTCTTGACAAGCAATTGTAATTTTTCCAGATCACGAAGAAGTTCGCGCCGGCATTCATACCGGTCCAGTCCCTGATATTTCGGCGGGACAATATTGTTCATCTTCGCCGATGTATCCATCACGATCATCTGGGGAAGATTCAACCGGATTCCGGTTTGATAATCGTTTGGATCATGGGCGGGAGTCACTTTCACTGCACCGGTTCCGAATGTCGGGTCGACAAAGTCATCTGCGACGATGGGAATAACGCGGTTCGCTATCGGCACAATCGCATTTTTCCCGATGAGGTCCTTATATCGTTCATCTTTTGGATTGACTGCGACTGCTGTATCGCCTAACAATGTTTCAGGACGTGTTGTGGCAACGACAATGTATTCTTCCGATTTTTCTATCTGATATTTGATATACCAGAGGTGACCTTTACTTTCCACCGGATTCACTTCATCATCGCTTAATGCCGTCTGTTCGCGCGGGCACCAGTTGACAATATATTTTCCCTTGTAGATCAGACCCTTGTCATATAACTGTACAAAGACCTCCTTCACCGCATTGGAAAGCCCTTCATCCATCGTAAATCGTTCCCGCTCCCAATCGCACGATACGCCGAGTTTGCGGAGCTGCGTGTTGATCGTACCGCCGTAGAGTGTCCTCCACTCCCACACACGCTCGACGAACTTTTCACGGCCGAGGTCGCGCAGTGTTGTCCCTTCTTTTCGCAGAGCTTTCTCCACAACATTCTGTGTTGCGATGCCGGCATGATCCGTGCCGGGGATCCAGCACGCTTCAAATCCCTGCATTCGTTTCCAGCGGGTGAACACATCCTGCAGTGTGTTGTTCAGAATATGTCCCATATGCAGGATACCGGTGATATTCGGCGGGGGAATGACGATGGTGTGCGGTGTTTTGTCGGGATTGATCGACGCGTGAAAAAATCCGTTCGATTCCCACCATTGATACGTTTTATCTTCAACTTCTGCAGGATTGTATTGTTTTGCGAGTTCGGACATTCAATAATTCTTTAATAAAAGAGTGATAGGAAATGATTAACGTTCAAGTGCAAGGCTTAACGCAGTGGTCAATTTGAGGACATCTTTGGTAGTTTTGGACAATCGGTCGCTGACGATTTTAACAATATTTTTCAGAATAATATAACCTACCTCGTTATCGCTGTCAGTCAATTGGAAAAACGCTTCGCGTTTCAGCGCAGCAATGGTGCAGCGGGTCTTGGCAACAACATTGGCAGTGCGTTCGCTTTTATCGTCGAACAATCCCATTTCACCGAAAAATGCATAATCATTTGCCGTTAATTTGTTCAGCATCTTGTCGCGATGGTCCATCCCGGAGCCGGAAGATTTCAACAATAAGGAATGGGAGACTTCCACCTCACCGTCGAGTAAAATGTACATCTCATCGCCCAATTCATTCTCTCGGATGATGAAAGATTCTTCGGGAACAGACTTGATTGTCATGATCGATCGTACTTTTTCCAATTTCTCTCTCGTTAATCCGGTGAACAGCGGAATCTTGGCGAGAAAGTCGGTATCGAGTGTTTTCATTCCAGTGTCCCCATGATGACGGCGATATCGTTCTTGTGCAAAACATAATCGAACGGGGGATTAACATTAATGCGTGTTCCGGATTTCTCCGAGACGTTAATTCCTGCTTCACGGAATTTTCGTTCGATAAAGACATCAATGGCCGAGGTATCGTGTGAAAGAATGTCGCTTAGATTCACTGTCTCTTCTTCATTGACAAGCCCGAGAATGGTCCAGTTCTTTGATCGCTTAAAGTCCAGGAACATTTCGCCGAAAGTCTTACCGACAAAGTGTTCCGGTACGGCGACGCGATGTACATCGTTCCCGCGTTCGTAATCCAGCATTTCGCCGGCAACCTGGGCGGCACCGGGATACAAAATGTTATTCGCCAGAAAGAACGCAGTATATTGATCACTGACGATCACTTCGTCTGCATTAGCCCGTTTCACATGCTGCCGGTTTTCCCTGTTCATGATGTGTGCGCACACTTTCAGTTTGGGATTGAGAGATTTCATGGTCAAGATGGCGAGCAATGTTTTCTCATCCGTGCCGACGCTGCTGCTGTCCGGCACGACTAAAGCAGATGCCGCCATTTTTACGTTTGCACGATTCAAAATTGTCTCTCGTGAAAAATCACCACGGACGAATTTCACTTCGATGTTTTGATAGGCATTGATCACCGTTTCGATCCGGTCCGGCGGAGCATCATTGACCAGTACCACCTGCATCTGTTTAGCATGGATGCGGTCGAAGATGCGAAGGACATCTTCCACCTGTGAATTCCATCCGCAAATAAGTGTATGCTGTGTATAGTCGATCTGTTGCAAGCCTTGGCTCTCCTTGATTTTACGCGCAACAAACACTGAAGAGATCGTCGCGGTCAACAGTGAAATTAAAATAACGCCGCTGAGGATAGTCAGGGAAGCAAAGATCCTTCCCAGTTCCGTTTTGGGAACAATATCTCCATATCCTACAGTCGCAACAGTGACAACCGACCACCAGACAGCATCGGCGTACGAAGAGAATTGCTGCGGATTGCTTTTGTGTTCGAAGAAAAAAACGATGACGGCGGTGACGTTAATGACAATAAAAATTGCAATGGTCATCTGGACTATCTGATTGCCGCGCAAAATCCGCAAAGTATGTTTTACTGGTGAGGATTTTTTCATTGCACAGTATGATGAATTGTCCCGATGCCGGTGATCTCGCCGATCAAAATGTCGCCCCGTACGACTTGGCCCACGCCCTCGGGTGTTCCTGTATAGAGTACATCGCCTTCTTCCAGAGTAAAAATGGAAGAGAGGAACGAAATGAGGACATCAATCCTGAAGATCATATGCCGTGTGTTGGAATGTTGACGTTCTGTTCCGTTTACTGACAGCCGAATTTCAAGATTGTGCGGATCGGGAACAGACGTTGCTTCCACAAACGATGACAGCGGCGCTGAAGTGTCAAATCCCTTCGCAATGCTCCAGGGATTTCCAGACTTTTTCGCTTCTGCTTGTCGATCGCGCATTGTCATATCCAATCCGACACCATATCCGGCAATATAGGACAATGCTTCGGATTGCGGAATATTCTTCCCTTTTTTGCCGATTAATACCGTCAATTCAATTTCGTGATGAATATTTTTTGAATAATCGGGAATAATTATGGATTCACCGTTTTGAACCACCGCCGAATTCGGTTTTAAAAAGATAATGGGTTCTTTTGGAACATCTCCTCCCATCTCTTTTGCATGATCAGCATAGTTTTTCCCGACGCAAAAGATATTGTTAATCCGAATTGTTCTGTTGGCAGGGAGCAGTGTCGCTGTTTTCATATAAAAGAATATAAAAAATCTGGAGGAGAATTGAAATAACTATGAAACTCAGTCATTTTTGATTAAATTTGAGTAGAAATTTTTTTTGAAAGGATTTTCCAGTGGCATCAACATATAAAAAAGCCGGTGTGAATATCGATGCCGGTGAAGAAGTAGTTCACCGCATTAAACGGTCGGTCCGCTCCACGTTTACAAAGAATGTTTTAACAGATATCGGGATGTTTGGTGCTTTCTATGAAGCAAAGTTCCCCGGGATCAAACATCCTGTGCTAGTCTCCAGCGTAGACGGGGTCGGGACTAAATTGAAGATCGCTTTTGCCATGAAAAAATATGATACAATTGGTCAGGACCTTGTAAACCATTGTGTTAACGATATTGCTGTCTGCGGAGCCTTGCCGCTCTATTTTATGGACTATTTCGCTACAGGAAAACTGTCGCCAAAGGTGGCGGCAGATGTCATTGGTGGGTTTGCCAAAGCATGTAAAGAAAACGGTTGCTCTATTATCGGCGGAGAAACTGCAGAAATGCCTGGATTTTATCCTGCCGGGGAATTTGATGTTGCAGGGACAATTGTAGGAGTGGTCGATAAATCTAAAATTATAAATGGAAAAGGGATCAAAAAAGGGGATGTGCTTATCGGTCTTCCCTCCAATGGACTTCACACGAACGGATATTCGCTTGCACGGCATGTGCTGTTGCCGAAATTCTCGTTAAAGAAAAAAATTACCGGATTGGAAAACACCCTCGGCGACACTCTGCTGGCCGTCCACCGTTCATATCTTAAACCGATCCGGGTATTAACCGGGAAGAACCTTGTAAAAGGGATGTCCCACATTACCGGAGGTGGAATAGTCGGAAATACTTTGCGTATCGTTCCGAAAGGCCTTCGATTAAAAATCGACTGGCTATCCTGGCAGCGTCCGTATATTTACGATGTAATTCAATCCGTTGGACGGGTTCCGGAGTACGATATGACTCGCGCATTTAATCTTGGAATAGGTTTAGTCTATATTGTCAGTAAAAACAATGTAGATCGTGTTATGACCGAATTGAAAAAACTGAAAGAGAACCCAGTGTTGATGGGGGAAGTGAATTAAACTGTTGTATTATTAGCGCTGCGTTTTGATGCTGTCAATTGCGGCGGAGACATCCTGAATGAAAAATCTCCAGATTTGAGCATCCCGCGACAATTCTTCTGTCTGTTTCTTGAACTCTTCCTGCTTCAGACCTTTCTGTAGAAAGAATTCCTGTACCTTAACTTGGTAAAGGGAATCGGTCTCTTTCTTTTCCATCTTCTCTTTCTCATACAACAGTGTCAATTCAGCATAAGTATTCACAAACTCTTTGGAATAGTTCCTGGATGGTTCTGAAACACAGCCATGAAACGTTGTAATCGCAAAAAAGAACATTGCAGTGTGCCAGAGGGACAAACCTGTCATTTTATATCTTCCTATCTCTTTTCTTGATTATGTAGCCCATTCTTTCTATATTTGTTCACTTTCGTATTAAAAATCAATCAATTTTCCCTAAAAGTAAAGGATTTTCCCAGATTTATGGCAACTACCGCAGATCTTAAGAATGGTGTTTTCATCCGCTTCAATAATGAATTGCACATCGTCGAAGAACATCAGCATCGCACTCCCGGAAACCTGCGGGCATTTTATCAAGTAAAAATGCGGAATATGCGCCACGGTCGTGTCGTTGAGAACCGTTTTCGCTCCGGTGAAGAAATCGAGATCGTACGTGTCGAGCGGAAAAAATTTTCCTATCTGTATCATGATGGTCAAAGCTATAATTTTATGGATCAGGAATCTTTTGAACAAATACCGATAGAGGAATCACTGCTTGGCGGCGGTGCTCAGTATTTAAAAGAAGGTGAGATCGTTGAAATTATGTTTGACGGTTCCCAACCGATCGGAGCAGAACTGCCGTTCAACGTTAATTTGAAAGTAGTGGAAACGGTCCCCGGTGTTAAGGGAGATACTGCAACCGGTGCAACGAAACCGGCAAAGGTCGAATCTGGCGCGACAGTCAATGTGCCGCTCTTTATCAATGAAGGAGATGTGATTAAAGTGGATGTTCGCACGGGACAATATCTTGAACGCGTGAAACAGTAACAGGCTCACCATTCATCCATTAATCTTGGAGCTTCAATGGACTTAAAATATGTAAAGCAATTGTTGGAGATGGTTGAAAAAAGTGCTGTGAATGAAGTTGAGTTAGAAGAAAAAGGTCATAAGATCCGGATCACAAAATCTGCCCCGCAGAATATCATGTCTGCACCGGCGTACCAAATGGCAATGCCGGCACCGGCACCGGCCGTTCATGCATCTACACCAACCCCGCAGGAATCGGCAAAACCAATCCCTGCGGCGGAAGGAAAAAAATACCACGAAGTGAAATCACCGATCGTCGGGACATTTTACCGATCACCGTCACCGGATGCCGCACCGTATGTTGAGGTCGGATCCAAAGTGAAGCAAGGGGGCGTTCTCTGCATCGTTGAAGCGATGAAATTGATGAACGAGATCGAATGCGATACCGCCGGTACCATCGTTAAAATTAATGTCGAGAACGGGAAACCGGTCGAATACGGACAGGTTCTCTTTTTAGTCGAACCGTAATTGATAATCCATAGATGAGCGAATATTGACTGATTGTAAGATCAAGAATGTTCATTTGTGGATTTTTTATTTTGGAGTAACCGAGTGATCAAAAAAATACTCATAGCGAACCGCGGTGAAATTGCATTACGAATCATCCGCGCATGCAAAGAGATGGGGATTAAGACTGTTGCCGTCTATTCCGAGGCGGACAAGTATTCCCTTCATGTTCGCTTTGCCGATGAAGCTATCTGCATTGGTCCTGCCCCGAGCAAAGAAAGTTATTTGAAAATCCCCCGAATTATGGCTGCAGCAGAAGTAACCGGCGCAGATGCAATTCATCCCGGTTATGGATTTCTGGCAGAGAATGCCAATTTTGCTGAGATATGCATTTCGTCCGGCATTACGTTCATCGGACCGACACCGGAGATGATCAATGCTATGGGGGACAAAGCATTTGCAAAAGACACTATGCGTAAGGCGAATGTGCCGGTTGTTCCGGGAAGCGATGGCATTATTAAGGACGCAGCGGAAGCAAAAAAATTAGCAAAAGAGATCGGTCTGCCGGTGATAATTAAAGCAACTGCTGGCGGCGGCGGACGCGGGATGCGTATCGTGCGCGATCTTGATGAGATCGAAAAATCTTTCAACACGGCAAGTGCTGAGGCCGAATCCGCCTTCGGCAACGGTGGTGTGTATATTGAAAAGTATCTTGAAGAACCGCGGCATATCGAAATCCAGTTGCTCGGCGATAAGTACGGCAATGTGATTCATCTCGGTGAGCGGGATTGTTCAGTGCAGCGGCGGCATCAGAAACTGATTGAGGAATCGCCGTCTCCGGTTGTTGATGATGAACTGAGGGAAAAGATGGGTGCGGCAGCAGTCCGCGGAGCGAAAAGCGTTAAATACCTTGGCGCGGGAACGATCGAGTTTTTGCTCGACGTCCATAAGAATTTTTATTTCATGGAAATGAACACCCGTATCCAGGTAGAACATTGCGTAACGGAAATGGTCTCCGGCGTCGATCTAGTGAAGGAACAAATCAACATCGCCAATGGAAAAAAACTCTCCTTGAAGAAAGTAAAATTATGCGGCCATGCCATTGAATGCCGCATTAATGCGGAAGATCCGAATCATGATTTCCGTCCTTCTCCTGGAAAAATTACCAGTCTTCATTTCCCCGGCGGTAATGGCATCCGCATTGATTCTCACGTATACACAGATTATCACATACCGCCGTTCTACGATTCCATGGTCGGGAAATTGATCGTACACGGGAAAACCCGCGAGGAGGCGATCGATAAGATATCGATGGCTCTGGATGAGACCATCATCGAAGGCGTCAGCACAACGATACCGTTTCACAAAAAAGTGATGAAGAGCGAAAAATTCCGCAGCGGTATTTTTGATACAAAATTCATCGAAACTTTTAATTTCAAAGATTAACCATTTAGTCTCTCAACAGAGTTGAGAAAAAGGACGACATATGAACTTTCCCGAAGCATTGAAATATACCAAAGACCATGAATGGATCCGTATCGACGGTAACATCGGAACGATCGGCATCACGGAATACGCGCAAGGCGAACTTGGCGATATCGTATTCGTCGAACTCCCGTCCGTCGGCAAGAACGTCGAAGCGGGACAGTCATTCGGGACGGTGGAAGCGGTGAAGGCCGTTTCCGATCTGTACTCCCCGGTCACCGGTGTAGTGAAAGAGGTCAATAAAGAGATTCAGGATTCACCTGAACTCATCAATAAAGAACCATATGAACGCGGTTGGATGATTAAAGTAACGCTCGCCAACACGGAAGATGTGAAAAGTCTTCTTGATGTTGATGCCTACAAGAAACTGATCGCGAAATAAGGAGTAACCACCATGTCAGTCAATATCGTTGAACTTCTCGGAGCGGATGCAAAACATCTGCTCGACCATAAATGCAACACCATCCCGAAAGAAACGCTCCATCTTCCTTCCCCGTCATTTGTTGATGATATCTTCATGCTGACCGACAGACCGACTCCCGTTCTGAAAAGTTTGCAGCAGCTGTTTGGCGCAGGCAGACTTGCGAATACCGGATATGTGTCGATCCTTCCGGTTGATCAGGGAATCGAACACAGCGGCGGAGCATCCTTTGCAAAAAATCCCATGTACTTCGACGGTGAAAATATCGTGAAGCTGGCTATCGAAGGAGGATGTAACGGAGTTGCGTCGACGCTCGGCGTTCTTGGCTCAGTTGCACGGAAATATGCGCATAAGATCCCGTTCATTTTGAAATTCAATCATAACGAATTCATGTCCTATCCCAACATCTATGACGAATCACTCTTCGCAAGCATCAAGCAAGCATGGGATATGGGATGCGTAGCGGTTGGTGCGACTGTCTATTTCGGATCACCCGAATCACGCCGTCAGATCTGGGAAGTAAGTCAGATGTTCCAGCAGGCGCACGAACTCGGGATGGGAACGATTTTGTGGTGCTACACGCGGAACAACGCTTTTAAGACGAAGGAAAAGGATTATCATGTTTCTGCGGATCTCACCGGGCAGGCAAACCACCTCGGTGTGACGATTGAAGCGGATATCATTAAACAGAAATTGCCCGAGAACAACGGCGGATACAATGCCTTGAACATGAGCGGTTCGAGCTACGGAAAGATTGACAAACTTGTCTATGAAAAACTCACTTCAGATCATCCGATCGATCTCACACGGTATCAGGTAGCGAACTGCTACATGGGTCGCGCCGGTTTGATTAATTCCGGCGGAGCTTCCGGTGCGAACGATCTTGCCGATGCAGTGAAAACGGCAGTGATCAACAAACGCGCCGGCGGTATGGGACTCATCTCCGGACGGAAAGCATTCCAGAAACCGATGAAGGACGGCGTTGCCATCCTGAATGCGATCCAGGATGTGTATCTCTCCAAGGAAGTGACAATAGCATAACGACGATTTCTGTAGGACACCATGGTATGGTGTCCTACAGTTTTTTAACAGAGGAAATTCCGCATACAATTTTTGATAAACGGTTACAATGTGAAGCGTCAACTGCTGCAGTTTGCATCGTGACGCTTTTTTTATTTTATGAAACGATATAAGTGCATCATCTTTGACATGGACGGGACGCTGACGCAGACGAATCAATTGATCTATGATTCGTTCAACCATATCGCGGAAAAGTATATTAAAAAACGGTTGTCGCAGCAGGAGATCATCGCGCTGTTTGGCCCTCCAGAAAAAGAAGCGGTGGAAAAAATGATCGGATCCGAACGAATCGATGCCGCTATGAAGGAATATTACGATTTCTATCATGTCCGTCACAATGAACTCGCATCGATCTTTCCGGGGACGAAAGAGATCCTGGCATTCCTGCGGTCGAAAGGTGTTTTAATCGCGCTATTCACCGGGAAAGGGAGACGAACAACCGAGATAACCCTCGAACAATTCGAAATTAGTTCGTACTTTGACGTCACTGTAACAGGAGATGATGTCGACGAGTTCAAACCTTCCGGGGACGGAATTCGCAAGATCATGAATAAATTCTCACTACATCCCGGCGATGTGTTGATGGTGGGAGATGCTGTGGCGGATTTTAGAGCGTCGAGGGAATCGGGGGTTGCCATTGCGTCAGTACTGTGGGATTCCTATGGTAAGGATGAGGTGCTGAAATTATATCCCGATTTCATTTTTCATGAAGTGCGGGTATTTTTCGATTGGTTGAAAGAAATGTATCAATAGTATCAACCGGGTAATATGGATATACGTCAGATAGATGGGAAAATAATGAAATCAACAATTGCTTTGCTACTTGTCATCGCATTTTCGGTGAGTGCTCAGGTGAAGATCTACGGATTGCGGGCATATGCCAATGATGACGAATACCGTCCACCCGTTATCATGCAGGGCGAACAAGTAACGATCGAATTCGATATAACAATATCGCAGCCGCCCGATCTCCGTATCGTTTTCCGTCATGCAAGCAAAGACTGGGTGGTAGACGACAATCTTTTCGTGAACGATCCGCCTAAGATCCGTTCGGAGGCGCTGCTATTCTCTCCCGCACCGACTGGAATCTATCATTATACATTTCGGTACAAGAATTCTTTCCCCAATTCAAAAAATTTCGTCGAGTTCGTCTATTCCGGGAATTACATCTACACGATCGTCGATCATGGTGAAGATAATCGGGAAATTGCGTCAGGAAAATTCATTGTTGCGGAAAATGCCGTTCCGGTATCGATGACATTAAGGAACATCTATCACTCGGACTTTGCCCCTCCTATGAATCAGGTGAACCAAGTAACCGTGAATGTTGCAGCGCCGTCTGATTTTGTGGCTGGTGACATAAATAGCATACAACATTCCGATGTCACCGTCGTCGATATCATCAGAAATTGGGATTTGGAACATCCAGAAAGAATCGATGTCAATGACCGAAATCCGGAAACATTTGTCGATGATTTTATCCATCCGAACAAGACATTCTCAAAAAGAGATCTGTTTGTAGGCAATGAATATCGCCGCCTGGATCTTTCCTCCATTGAGTGGTATCCCAACAACACGCTCGTATTGCTGCATAATCAACCGGACGTGTCACGTTTCCAGTGGCAATCGAAACCCGATGCGAACGGCGCGTCCAAGTTGAAGGCTTTTACCGGCTCCAACAGTGATTATCTCGAGGTCATCGTGCGCCTTCGTCTGCCGCGATCACCTGGAAAGAAAATCTTTTTTGCAGGTTCATGCACTCAATGGCAAGTGCTTTCTCAAAATGAAATGAAGTTGGACTCAACGACCGGACTCTATATACTTCGACAATGGCTGCGCCGTGGTGTGTATGACTATCAATATGTCCTGGGAGATATCGGTGAAGATGGGACTGTGATCGATCAGGATTGGTACACGCTGGAAGGGAATGACTGGCGCACCATCAACCGGTATATTGCGCTGGTGTATTATCGCGACCGAAGATTCGGCGGTTTCGACCGAGTTGTCGGTTTTGTTCGGGGAAGAAATCCTGGAACGAATGAATCCGGGAAAGCAGCCACGGTAACGGGCCCTGTAATGCAAAAATCGCCGCCGGTGATAAAAATGGAAAGGAAATAAAATGTCGAAGGTTAAGGTTGGCGTCATCGGCGTTGGTCACCTCGGTTCATTACACTCAAAGATGTATGCGGAGATCGATGCTGCGGAATTCATTGGTGTTTTCGATGTGAACGAAGAAAAACGAAACGAGGTTGCGGCGAAATATAAGGTAAAGCCTTTTTCTTCTCTGGAAGAATTGTTGGAAAAGATCGATGCTGTCAGTATTGCGACCGTCACTACCACCCATCATAAAGTAGCACAACAGGTGCTGCATGCCGGGAAGCATGTGCTGATTGAGAAACCGATTACCTCAACACTCGAAGAAGCAGATGAATTGATTACCCTTGCTCAGAAAAAAAACGTAGTGATTCAGGTAGGACATATTGAACGGTTTAATCCGGCAATCATTTCTTTGGAGTCTTACCAATTGAAACCGATGTTCATCGAATCCCATCGTCTTGCACAATTCAACCCGCGGGGGACTGATGTGGCAGTCGTGCTTGATCTGATGATCCATGATATCGATATCATACTTAGTCTGGTAAATTCGCCGGTGAAGCAAATCGATGCGAACGGCGTTGCCGTTGTGTCGGACACACCGGATATTGCTAATGCACGTCTGCAATTTGAAAACGGATGCGTTGCCAATGTCACCGCCAGCCGGATATCCAGGAATAAGATGCGCAAAATGCGGATGTTTCAGAGTAATGCATATATAGCCATCGATTTCCAACAGGGAAGTGCCGATGTTTTCCGGTTGGGCAATGAAGGGGAAGGAAGTATCTGGTCGACGATGTTGCTGGGACAAATCGGTGAAGGGAAAAAGAAACGGAGCATCATTTATGAACAGCCGGAGATCAAAAAGATCAATGCATTAAAATATGAACTGGAATCATTCCTGAAGAGCGTTCAGACCGGATCCCGTCCCGTCGTCAATGGTGAGGACGGCAGATTGGCACTCCAAGTAGCGCAGCAGATCATGTCAAAAATCCAGGTGCAGAAATTCAATGTGTAATTTTATTTCCATATTCAAAATCAGCAAACAAGAAAAATGTTACAATGATGAAGCTTGAGATGACGAATACATATTTAAGGAAAATTGGTGCAGTAGCAGATGCGCTGTCAATACATGCGTACGTAGTTGGAGGATATGTACGGGATAAAATACTCGGGAAAGAGGTGACGGATATTGATGTTGTTGTTGTTGGCAATGGGATCGAATTTGCAGAAGCAGTCGCTGTAGCATTAAAAAAAAGGAAGATCGTGACATATGAAAAATTCGGTACGGCGATGCTGCCAACCGAAGGGGGAAAAATAGAATTTGTCGGCGCCCGCAAAGAAAGCTATCATCGAGAATCGCGCAATCCCACGGTCGAGGTCGGCACGTTGGAAGAGGATCTCTCACGGAGGGATTTTACGATGAATGCGATGGCGATCTCAATCAATGCTGCAACGTGGGGCGAAGTGATCGACCCGTTTTTCGGTGCGGCTGATCTGCAGAACAGGACCATACGGACACCCCTGGATCCAGAAACGACCTTTGACGATGATCCGCTTCGGATCATGAGGGCGATCCGTTTTTCAGCCCAGGTCGATTTTATGATCGATGGGAAGACTTTCGAAGCCATACCGAAAATGAAAGAGCGCCTTTCCATCATTTCGCAGGAACGGATCACCGAAGAGTTTATGAAGATCATGGCAAGCCCAAAGCCATCTGTGGGCTTGCGGTTGTTGTTCGACACTGGCATTCTGAAAATCATATTTCCTGAAGTTGCAGATCTATCAGGCGTTGATCAACGGCAGGATCATCATCATAAAGATGTATTTCTTCACACGTGTCAGGTGGTCGATAATATCAGCGGCATGACGGACAACCTATATTTGCGTTTTGCAGCGTTATTGCATGATATCGCCAAGCCGAAAACGAAAAAGTTCATCGAGGGCACCGGTTGGACATTCCACGGTCACGAAGAGATCGGGGCACGAATGGTGAAGCATATTTTCCGCCGATTGAAACTACCGTTGGAACATGTTCCCTATGTTGAAAAAATTGTCCGATTGCATCAACGTCCTATGCAGCTGGTGGATGAGACAGTAACAGATTCAGCGGTTCGCCGGATCTTATTTGAAGCCGGTGAACAGATCGATGACCTTATGATACTGTGTCGTGCCGATATCACATCGAAAAATCCGAAATTGGTGAAGCAATATTCCGAAAATTACGACCTTGTCTATGCGAAGATGAAAGAGGTAGAAGAAAAGGACAAATTAAGGTCATTTCAACCCCCCGTGCGAGGTGATGAGATCATGAAGATCTGCAATCTACCGGCAGGAAAGCTTGTCGGTATATTAAAATCAATGATCGAAGAGGCAATATTGGAGGGTAAAATTCCCAATGAACATGATCCTGCGCTCCAATTTCTCCTAGAAATTAAAGATGAAGTGATGCAACAACACCACACATAGTCAAAATCATTCGCTATTTGACGATATCACCTCTTTTTCCTTCCGCTTACGTTTCGTACTATTCTTGTTAAACTTGATTCGAATTATGCAGTCCAAACGGTAAGAATTATGAACTTTCTTGTAACTTTTAGTAGTGCGACCCGTTAAAATCACTTAGTTTTGTTAAATTTTGGAGAAAGCAATGAATAAAATCCTCGCTATTGTGCTATTTTCGCTGTTTTTAAATATAACACTTCAAGCACAAGAGAAATTGTCCCTTCAACAAGCAATACAAACCGCTCTCGATAAAAATATAGATGTTATCCGCTCCAAGAATTCAATGCAAAGTGCAGACGCTAATGTCACTTCATCCTTTGGAAATTTCCTCCCTTCACTATCGGCATCAGCAGGTGTAGGTCGCAGCGGTTCGTCATTCGACCCGACACTTTTCATTCCATCAGGTGTTTCTGCAAATGGAAGTGCAAGCGCAGGATTGAATGCAAATATGGTCATCTTTGACGGATTTCGTAATTTATCAACATATAACCGGGCTTCATCTTCTGCAGATGCAGCAGCATTCAATTTTGCTAAACAAAAACAAACCACGGTTCTTTTGGTAGAACAGGCATATCTGACAGTATTGCGCAACGAACAATTATTGAAAGTAAGCCAGGAAAATCTAAAACGTTCTCAACAGCAACTCTCACGGATTGAGGAATCGAACAAAGTAGGTGCGCTGGCAAAATCCGATGTGTATCGGCAGCAAGTGCAGACGGCAAACGACGAACTAGCGCTTATTAATGCTCAGAGCAATTACGACAATTCAAAACAGGACCTGCTCTATCTTTTGGCACTCGATGTGACAAAGGAATATGAATTTGCTGATGCTACCGTAATTCAGGAACTCAATGCTTTGGTATTGGACTCTCTCCGGCAGGAATACGCCGATTACAATAAATTAGTACAGGAAGCTCTTGAAGCCAGGCCCGACTATCAATCGTCGGTGCTGGCAAAACGCGTTTCGGAAAGCGATCTGACCATTTCACGATCCGGCCATTATCCAACTCTCAGTCTGAATGCGGGATATGGTTATTCAGGGAATGATCTTGGAACATTGACAGATACGAAAACATGGAATTGGAGACTCTCGTTATCTTTGCCGATCTTCAGCGGCTTTCAGACGAGCACATCGGTACAGGCAAGCCAATTGAACTATGAATTGGCAGAACAACAAGTTGAACAGGCGAAACGAAACGTAGCGAAAGAAGTGAAATCGGCTCTGCTCAATCTTGAAGCAGCCCGCAAGCGGTATGATGTTTCATTGAAGAATGTAAAATCCGCAGAAGAGGACCGCAGGATTGCCGAAGAACGTTATAATCTCGGTTCGAACACGCTGCTGGACCTCTTAGTAGCAACGGCAAATTTCACACAAGCGCAAAGTAATAAAGTATCTTCGTCTTATGATTTTGTGTATGCGAAACTGCAGTTCAGGATCGCCGTGGGAAGAGAAAAGTATTAATAATATCAAATCATGGAGTAGTTATGGCAAATGGAAAAAAGAATAAAAAGAAATTATTCATCTTCTCCGGTATCGGAGTTGTTGCAATCGTTCTGGTGCTCGTAGTTCTTCTCGGAAGCAAAAAAGAGAATATCATCACGGTGCAGTCGGAAAAAGCGACATTACGAACGATTACGCAGGTAGTGAATGCCTCCGGAAAGATTCAGCCGGAAACAATGGTGAAGATCAACGCAGAAGTGAGCGGTGAAATCACCTCACTTCCTGTAAAAGAAGGGGATAAAGTAAAGCGCGGTGATCTGTTGGTGAGAATCAAGCCGGATCAATATCAGGCGCAAGTGGACCGTGCGGAAGCTGGTCTGCAATCCGCTCGTGCCAATCTGAACCTGCAACAGGCAAACCTCGAAAAAGCGGAATCGGAGTATAAACGTGCTCAGGAACTCTATGAAAAGAAACTGCTTTCGGATCAGGAGTTCATCGCCGTGAAGACTTCCTTCAATGCTGCGAAATCTCAATATGCATCGTCACAAGCAGGAGTTCAACAGGCACAAGCCTCCCTTCGTGATGCAAAAGAAAGTCTGGCAAAAACGACAATCTATTCTCCTATGAACGGTACTGTATCGCAATTGTTATCGGAGCTTGGTGAACGAGTCAGCGGAAGCAGCTTTACACAGGGCACTCAGATTATGACGGTAGCGGATCTTACGATGATGGAAGCCCGAGTCGATGTTGGTGAAAATGATATCGTTACGATCTCAATCGGTGACACTGCGCGCATTACGATCGATGCATATCCGGACAAGAAGTTTGTCGGATTTGTCTATGAAATCGCCAATACTGCGAAATCAAAAGGACTCGGTACACAAGAAGAAGTAACGAATTTCGAAGTAAAGATCCGGGTTTTGAACAAGGATATCGCACTTCGTCCCGGCATGTCCATGACCGCCGATATTGAAACTGAAACAAAGAAGAATACTGTCTCTGTTCCGATTCAAAGCGTTACGACTCGTGCACCGAAGCCCAAAGAAGGGGAAAAACCGAAAGAAGAGGCATCACAGAATTCTGGCGGTCAAGGCGGACTTTCCATGAACGAAAAACCGGTTGAATGTATCTTTATCGTAGAAAATGGTAAGGCTAAAATGGTTCCCGTAAAGCGTGGAATCAATGATGAAGGATATGTCGAAATTTCCGAGGGTTTGACGAAAGATATCGAAGTGATCAGTGGATCATATAAAGCGATCAATCGCGACCTGGAAGACGGTTCGGTAATCAAAGTAGAAAATACATCAGCCAAATTTTCTATGGGAAAACCGGGTGAAAATAAATAATACAGTTGCATGATGACAATGAATGGTAAACTAGTTATTCTTCTCTGGATTTCAGGAATTTCGCTCGCCCAGGTGGACAGTACAGGCATTCAGCTGTTGAATAACAAGAAATACAGTGAAGCTCAATCGTTCTTTGAAACAGTCCTGAACCGCAATACAAAGGATGCTGAATCGCAATATTATCTTGCCGTAGCATTGTTCTTCCAGCGGAATCTTGATGAAGCTGAAGATGCCATTGATGAAGCGATCGATCTGAATGATGGTATTGCACGTTACCATATGCTGCGCGGTCAAATTCTAGGGCAGCAGGCGATGAATGCAAATCTTTTTTCGCAGGGATTGCTTGCACCAAAGATTAAAAATGCATTTTTGCGGGCTTCCGAACTTGATCCGGATAATATTGAAGCACGGCAAGCGCTTTATAATTATTATGTCATGGCGCCGGGAATCATGGGAGGAAGCGATGAGAAGGCATTTGCACAGGCGACATTCGTTGTGTCGAAGGATCCCTTCCGCGGCCATCTGATGCTTGCGAATTTCTTCATGAGAGTGAAGAAGGACACTGCGGAAGGAGAACAGCAATTTAAAAAGGCCATCGCTGCGGATCCGGATAAAGGAACCGGGTATAAACAGTTAGGATATTTGTATGTCAACCGAAGACAATTTTCAGACGCATATTATCAAATGCAGAAGTATATTGACCGTGAGCCGAAGAATCCCGATTCTTACGACAGCTATGGTGATGTTCTGAAAGCGGAACAAAAATATGACCTGGCGATTGAAAAATATCGGTATGCACTATCTGTCGATAAAGCGTACAGTCCTTCCATCTTTTCATTAGCAGAGTGTTATGAACTAACCGGACAAAAGAAGAAAGCAAAAGAAACGTATCAGTGGTACGTTGCAGTAGAACCGCAGGGACGCCGCACCATTGCGGCTCAAAAGAAGATCAAAGAATTATAGAGGACCTATGCAGCCAGTAATCAACATCAAAAACATCAAAAAAACATATGTGATGGGTGCAGTGGAAGTAAACGCACTTGTCGACGTTTCGGTGCAGATCAATAAGAACGAATACGTTGCGATTATGGGGCCTTCCGGATCGGGGAAATCGACGCTGATGAATGTCGTCGGTTGTCTGGATACTCCGACATCGGGATTATATGAATTCAACGGAGTGAACGTCAGTGAAATGAATGATAATGAACTGGCAAAGATCAGGAATAAAGAGATCGGATTCGTTTTTCAGACATTCAATTTGCTGGCACGTTCCGACGCTCTTCACAATGTTGAACTTCCATTGATCTATTCAGGGATGAAAAAAGCGGATAGAAAGGCCCTGGCGGCCGAAGCGTTGTCCCACGTAAAACTGGAAGATCGAATGCATCATAAGCCGAACGAATTATCTGGAGGACAGAGACAGCGTGTGGCGATCGCTCGCGCGCTTGTTACGAAACCATCAATTATCCTGGCCGATGAACCGACCGGTAATCTCGATTCGAAAACCGGTGTGGAAATTATGCATCTCTTTAATGAATTGCATGCACAGGGAAACACAATCATTCTGGTAACGCACGAAGAAGATATTGCCCGCCACGCACATCGAATTATCAGAGTGCGCGACGGTTTGGTAGAAAGTGACACAATGGTCGAAGAGAGGATTCTGCCGGGTATCCATGCGTAATTCATTCACTCCCTACCAAATGGTGTTCCTATGAAAATGACAGATTTTGCATATGAAGTAAAAGAAGGGATCGGAATCTCGTTTCAGGCGATCCGTGCAAATAAGATGCGCTCGGTGCTGACGACTCTGGGTATCGTTATCGGAATCGTGTCAGTCACATTGATGGGAACCGCCATTGAAGGAATGAGCCGATCATTCAATGAAATGGTTTCGAAACTCGGAGCAGATGTTTTGTATGTACAAAAGTTTTCCTGGTTTTCGAGCGAGGAAGAGTGGCTGGAAGCACGTAACCGGAAAAATATCGACTTAAAACAGTTTCGTGCAGTTCGGGAACAGGGGACAACGATAAACACACTCAGCCCTATTGTGGGAAACAGATCTCCGATCAAATACCGCAGTATAACCTCGGATGGTATCTTTGTGTCGGGGGTGAATGAGCAGTATGCTACGGTTGCCGGATTGAATATGGAAATGGGCCGGTTCTTTTCGCAAGCAGAAGCCAATGGAGGCCGGCCGGTAACAGTGCTTGGATATACGACTGCAGAAAAATTATTTCCTAATGAAACACCGTTGGGGAAAAATGTGAAGATTGGAGCACATACATTTCGTGTCGTCGGAGTAGTATCGAAACAGGGTAGTTTTTTAGGGATGGATAACGATAATCGCGCATTTATTCCCGTCACAAACTTTCTTGAAAAGTTCGCCAACCATCGACGGGGAATTAGTATCCAGGTGAAAGCGGCCGACATCAACGATTTGGATAACACAAAAGAGGAAATTCGCGGTATCATGCGCAAAGTACGCGGTGTAAAACCCGGTGCGAAAGATGATTTTGCGATCAACCAACAGGAAATGTTTATCCAGACATTCAACCAGATCGGCGGAGTGATTGCTGGCATCGGATTGTTCATTACAGCGCTCTCACTCTTCGTCGGCGCTATCGGGATCATGAATATTATGTTCGTATCGGTGACCGAACGAACAAAGGAGATAGGAATTCGTAAGGCCATCGGCGCGAAACGATCAACGATATTATTCCAATTTCTGATTGAATCTGCTGCCCTTGCATTGTTTGGCGGCATTATCGGTATCATCATTTCCTATCCGTTAAGTTTATTGATCAACCAGATTATGCCGACATCTATGCCCTTTTCCGTTGTGGGAATAGCATTATTCATTTCGGTGCTGGTTGGAGTTGTCTCAGGATTTTTACCGGCGAATCGTGCCTCAAAAATGGATCCGGTTGAAGCATTGCGCCACGAATAACAGAAAGCGACATTATGCAATTACAAGAAAGTATAGGAATGGCGCTGAATGCGATCCGCGTCAATAAATTGCGCTCTATCTTGACGCTGCTCGGCATTGGTGTTGGAGTTTTCTCCATTATTGGTGTAATGACAGCGATGGGTGTGCTGCAGAATGCCATTGAAACCGGCGTGAGCCAATTGGGCGCCAATACATTCCAGATACAGAAATATCCGCAGAATAATTTCAACGATCATGATCGTTCTCGATACCGTAACCGCAAGGATATCACGTATGAACAGGCAGATCTGTTTTATGAACGCATGACTTTGGCGAAGTACGTCGGTTTGGAAGTGTGGACGTTTGGGAAGGTTGTTGAGTTTAAAAATCTTAAAACGAATCCCAGTGTTCAAATAGCAGGCGAATCGATCGACGGACTGGCGACGAATAATTGGGATGTTGAATACGGCAGGTCGTACACTGCTCAAGAAGTACAGGCCGCAGCAAAGGTTGCGGTGATCGGTAGCGATGTAGTGAAGAAATTGTTTCCTATCGGAAACCCCATCGGTGAATTGATCCGTGCAGACGGGATACAATATAAAGTAATCGGAACACTTCTCGACAAAGGTTCTGTCCTTGGCGGGTCACAGGGAAATTTGGTGATAGTGCCGATCACAACACATCTTAATATTTACGGCAGGGATCGATCGGTGAATATCATGGTTTCAGCGCGCGATCAAAATTCCTATAGCGATGTGCTTGAATTATCCCGCGGCGTATTGCGCGTCATCCGCCAGGTGCCGCCGGGACAACCGGATGATTTTGAGATCTTTTCCAATGAAACGATTATTGCGCAGTTCAACGAAACGACATTTATGATCAAGATCGGTGCATTAGGTATTGCGTGCATCGCATTGCTTGCCGCCGGTGTCGGGATTATGAATATTATGCTGGTCTCTGTAACAGAACGGACGAAAGAAATTGGTATCCGGAAAGCGTTAGGTGCTACAAGGACAAATGTACTTTCGCAGTTTCTGACCGAATCAGTTGTTTTCTCTCAGATCGGCGGAGTCATCGGTATCATTTGTGGATCTCTAATGGGAAATATCGTTGCAGTACTTCTGGAAGCTCCTCCTGTGTATCCTTGGAATAATACAGTAGCGATCCTGCAAACACCTATTATGGACTTTACTGCGCTACAAATGAATATTACAGCATTGATTTTCTGTTCGCTGATAGGAATCGTGTTCGGTGTTTATCCTGCGTGGAAAGCGGCAAATTTGGATCCTATCGAAGCGTTACGTTTTGAATAACTAAGCAGCGTATGAATCACTAGAGCCCATCCGGTTATTCGAGGTGGGCTTTGTTGTTTTTAAAACTCAGCACTCACTCCGATTGACGGTAGGAGTCCGATGGCACCCCCTGATTGTTTAACCTCTTTTGTCCGCTCATCGAAAATCGGCACATCAAGGGGTTTTCTGTTATACACGTTTTGTACGTCGATGTAGGTGATCAAATTCCACCGGTCAAAGTTCCAGCGGCGGTCAATACGCAGATCGAGGCTATGATTTGCACCGATCCTCACGGTATTATAGGCGCTGATATTTTGCGTGCCATCGGCATTATATGGTGTATACGGCCGGCCGGTGGCCAGTCGGAACTTCCCGCTGAATTCCCAGGCTTCGTCCAGGATATAACCGCCTCCAAGATTAATGATCCATCGCTGATCGAATGTGCTGGATCGTAATATCCCGTCCAAAGCAGAGAACCGTGCCTCATTCCAGCTTATACTAATCAGTCCATAAAAAGGTACTTCGGACAGTTTCTTTTGAAAGAAAATTTCTACCCCATGTGCAACGCCGCTGCCCGAACTGACGAGCGGTTCCAATCCGAACGCCGCGTAACCGTCCTGAGATCCACCGAATCCGGCACCAGTATTTGCCAGAACAAGATACGTGCGGGAGGTGCTGGCTGGATAATCCGAATATTCCTTAATATAGCCTTCCAGACTGATTTTCACATCCGAGCGAAGTAAGTATTCAATACCTGTTACAAACTGGTTGACAGCAACAAAGCGTAGATTTCTATTCGAGGGATTTGCAACGAGCCAAACATATGACGGCGCTTGATGGTATTTGCCGATACTGGTGGTCAATGTCATTACAGGAGTTGCAGCATAGGAGAGTGAGAACCGAGGTGAGATGGCAATATTATTCTTGATAAGGTTGAAATAATCGATCCTGCCTCCAACTGTCAGCCGCAATGCATTGGTGAGTGATCTGGAATACTGAATATAGGCTGCCGACTTTATTGCCGTGGTATCCAAAGCAGCATCGATCGTCAATTGTTGGCCAAAATTCGTCCAAAACGGTACCGGCAGAATAATACTGGAATTGAAATCGATATATTTTACAAGCAATCCAAATGACAGATCGGATTCTTTCCCCAATTGAAGCACAGCATCGCCGCGCAGAGACGTTTCCGTTTCATCGGATACGCTTTTGAAAATCGGATTCAATAGTGAATCATTTTGAAAAAAACTATACCCGACATATGTTGTGCTCATCGTGATATTCGTGAATCCTTTGTCCAAAAGATGTCTCCAGGAGAGGCCGCCAAGAAATTGCGTTTGGTCGCTGGAAAGGATGCGGGAATTTTTATAGCGTTTTTCTTCTGTTTCGTTGAACAGTTTTACGTTATCCAATGCAACGATGCTAATTGCATTCAGCTGGTCTTTGGGTGAAAGACGATAATTAACTTTTCCGAGAAAATCCCAGTATTCCGGAACGAAGCCGAATCCTGCTGCTTTGAAGATAAAGTCCAGATAACTTCTTCGGGCGGAAAATAAGAATTCACCATTCTGGTCTGTCGGACCTTCCAGATTCAAGCCGAACTGGGATGCAGAAATGGTCGCTTTCCCGCCGACACGATCCTGCCGCCCTTCCCGGAGGTCGATCGTTAATACTGAAGAGAGTTTATCTCCGTATTTTGCTCCGAATCCTCCGGTTCTAAATGAAGTTTCATTCACAAAATCAAGATTAACATAACTGAGAGGCCCACCGCTGGCTCCCTGTGTCCCAAAGTGGTTGATGTTCGAAATCTCAATATTGTCTATTACGAAAAGATTTTCTGATGGGGCACCTCCGCGAACGATAAGATCATTCCTGCCGTTCTGAACTTGTGCGACACCCGGAAGAATGGAAATAGCGCGTACGACATCCTCAAGTCCTCCCGGCAGCCGCCGGATTTCTTCAACGCTGAGTGTTTGAATGCTGATTGGAGCATCCGGTGATTTTTGGAAATATTCCGTCGTTACTGTCACTTCTTCAAGTTCGAAGGTAGATTCGTTCAATTCAAAATGTACGTCTGCCGGTTTTCCGACAGAAACAACAATATCCGTTTTTGCAGTTGGCTGGTGTCCCAGTGCGCTTGCCCTTACAACATACGTTCCGATAGGGACATTGGAAATGAAGAAGTTCCCGTCGATATCGGTTGCTGCCCCGATTAATGTCCCTTGGAGAATAACTGTTGCGCCAATTAACGGCTCTTTGGTCACAGAGTTCTTAACATGACCAACAATCGATCCGTTTTTTCCTGATTTTTCCTGGGCTGAAATAAATGAGAACAGCAAAAGAGCAACAATAAGAGTGGTATAATTTTTCATATTTTGTTTTATGAAATAAACGATGAATCAATGCACATTCTCCGAAATAGAGGCGCTATTTTTAAACGCCGCGTCGGACTAAATGGTTCAATTCCTGTACAAAGCGCTGGACATGCATAAGGTGTTCCGGTTTCATTAATACGGAACGAAGGATGGTTGTTGTAGGTGTATCTGGTATAAAATGTGGATATTTCTTTACAATTTCGGAAGAATTTACACTCATCGTGGCAAGATACAGCGGGTTTGCAGTATGTTTCATAGCGTGCTCAAATACCCATTGGGAAGTATTTGTTGTTTCTGACGCAGTGCGGGATGCTGTGGCAGGAAAATAGGTCACGATATCCAGATCCGGATCTTCAAACATAAGAAAAGAAGAATGCGCATTTATTTCCTTACTCCAGAGAAGTGCAGCTTTCCGCGTCTTTGTCAGGATGTCGCCGAAACCACCCAGAACTGTAAGAGGGAAATATTTCAATGTTGCCCACAATGCGGCAGCAGATGCACCAGCGCGGGAACACTCGAGTGAAATTTCACCAAGGTGGAGTTCTTTTGAAGTAAAATATGTGTACGGCGAATGATGCTTATAGTATGTGCCTACGCCGGGATCTCTAAAAAGAACACACCCGCAACCGTATGGCTGTAATCCGTGCTTGTGCGGGTCAACAACTATACTATCACATTCCTTTAATACAAGGAACGGTCTCGGATCGATGATCGGCTCCTGTGCATGGGCAAGGATCGAAAAAAAACCGCCGTAAGCGCAGTCCGCATGCACCCGTACGCCGTACTGTTTCGCGAGAGGAAGGATATGATGCAGCGGTTCCACAGAACCAGTACCGGTAGTACCGATGGTAATAACAATTGTTCCGATAGTGCCGGACTTGAATGCGCTCTCAACTTTAGCGGGATCATTGACATCCACTTCCACTGAAGCGCATTTGATTACTTCACTGAGGCGGCGGTGTGTATAGTGCGCATTGGGAGAATAAGCGATTAATTTGTTTGGGTGAATGCAACGGCTGATCCACAATGCTTCCAGATTCGCAAACGTTCCGCTCGAGGTCAAATGACCGAGATGTTCGCCGTATCCGAACATTGCGGCAATCTGTCCGACTGCTTCCATCTCCAGCTTTGCTGTTGCCGGTCCGCCATCTAATGCATGATTATTCGGATTGATCTGCATTGCCATCAGATATGCTGCGATCGCGATCGGATGCGGCGGTTTCAGCATTTGTCCGGCATATCGAGGATGGAAGAACGGATAATTATCGTCCAACCGTTCCGCCAAATCGGAGAGAATGGCGTGCGATCGGTCCATATCCAGCAATTCGGAACTGTCATCGACAGTCTCTTCCCAATGGCTCCGAAATCGCCATTGAGAAGTAATACTCGCATCAATCAGTTGGCGAAATTCTTGTTCTGTCATTTTAATCCGCTTTTCATGTACAGAATATAGAAGGAACATTCTTCGCAAGCAATATGGTTGATGAATTCCATTGAACAGAGGATAAATATTTTCTATTTTATTTAAACGTATGTCATTGTTTTATCGGTGGACTGTAGATCCACATATTGAAGACAGGATAACCATGATACAGATTGCCGTTGAAGCTGCACTTGAGGCAGGAAAATTCTTAAAAGAGAATGTGGGGAATATCAAATCAATAGAACGGAAAATCGGGCAGGAAACGAACCTGGTTACCGAGATTGATAAACAATCCGAGGCGATGATCATTCGGAAGATTTTTGAATACTTTCCATCGCACGCAATCCTTGGTGAAGAAGGAGGTTCCAGCGTGCAGCAATCCGATTATCGCTGGATTATCGACCCGCTGGATGGGACGACAAATTTTACACATGGTCTGCCGCTTTTCAGTGTCACCATCGGCATTGAACATCAAGGTGAAATGATTGCGGGAGTTGTTTACGATCCGAATGCGGAAGAATTATTCACTGCCGAAAAGGGAAAAGGAGCATTTTTGAACGGGAAGAAAATCTCCGTATCATCGACAGACACACTGATCAATTCCCTGGTGGTGACCGGTTTCCCGTATAACGTGAAAGAAAATCCGGACAATGTCATTCAGCATTTTATTAATTTCTTGCCAGTCACGCAGGGAGTGCGCAGGCTCGGATCTGCAGCGATCGATCTCGCCTACGTGGCATGCGGACGATTTGACGGCTATTGGGAAGTATTTCTGAATCCCTGGGATAAAGCGGCAGGAGTGTTAATCGTGCAAGAAGCAGGAGGCATGGTAACGAATTTTTATAATGAAAAGAATAATACAGTGTTTAATCCGAACACCATTGCGACGAATGGACGGATCCACCAGCAAATGCTGGACATCATTTATAAAACTCTACGGCCATGACCTCCATAAGAAAACAGACCATCCTGCTTGTTGATGACGAAGAGAGTCTTCTGGATATCGTTGGTTCCGTACTGGAAGCTGAGAATTTCAATGTGCTGCTTGCCTACAGTGTGGACAAGGGGATTGAACATCTGAACAATACGACACCGGATATTATCATTTCAGATATCACCATGCCGGGGAAAAACGGTTTCGATTTTTTTGCATATGTCCGTTCGCTTCCCCATTTACAGCACGTCCCCTTTTTATTCCTTTCTGCACACAGTGATTCCGAAAGTGTTGTGGCGGGGAAAGAGATGGGGAGTGATGATTATCTGACAAAACCGGTGGATTTCCATCTACTATTATCATCCATCCGCGGTAAATTAAAACGAAAAGAACAGTTGACCGAGGCGGCTTCGTATCATGCGGACAAGATGAAGAATGAGATTTTCCGTTTGATCACGCATGAAATGCGTACGCCGCTGACGTCGATCCTCGGTGCGACGGAAATGCTTTCCGACTCGCAGAATAGTTACTCACAAAAAGAACTGACGGAATTCCTGCAGATGTTGCAGAACAGCAGCAAGCGATTGAACACGATGGTGGATGATTTTTTGACTGCAACGAAAATAGAATCCGGAGAAATAATGCGAGAGATGGAGATCAAAGAATATAGGATATCTCCGTTCCATATTGTCAGTCGGTTGATTACGGACCTGGACTATCAATTAACCCATCACCGGGTGGCGATCAACAATTCGATTCCGGATATCATGATTTCCGTTCACATGTTCGCGACGCATATCGAAAATATTCTTCGTCGGCTGATTGATAACGCCATTAAATTTTCTAAGCCGGACAGCATGGTGATTGTGAACCTGCATGACAATGACGGATATGTCTTTTCCGTACAGGATTTCGGAGTAGGAGTTGCCGTCGATAAGCGATCGGTTCTGTTTCAAAAATTCGGTCAGATCGACAGAGAGAAGCAGGAGCAGCAGGGTTCCGGACTCGGGCTCTATATTGCCTATCATCTTGCCAAACTAAACGGCGGCGAGCTGTGGTTCGAGAGTCAGGAAGGGAAAGGATCCACGTTCTACCTGAAAGTCCCGAAATCTGCATAGTGTTGATTCAAAAAAGTAATCCTGTATTTATTTCCCGGACGCCGCTCAGCGTGACAATTTTAAAAAAAACACAATGCGAGATATTGGAAAAAGTACTAGTACTCTTCTCCAGCCACCCGCGTGATGGAACCGCCAAGCGATCCCAGTTTCTTTTCGATTGCTTCATATCCGCGGTCCAAATGATATACGCGCAGCACTTCCGTTTCACCTTCCGCTTTCAGTGCCGCAAGGATTAACGCTGCTGATGCACGCAGGTCGGTGGACATCACCTTTGTTCCGGAGAGTTTTTTTACGCCGCGGATGATTGCTGCATTCTCCTTCATTTCGATATTGGCACCGAGTCGCGCAATTTCAGGAACGTGGGCGAACCGATCGTGATAAATGGTATCTGTCACGGTGGAGGTTCCTTTTGCAATGGTCATCAATGAAATCCACTGTGCCTGCATATCTGTTGGGAAACCGGGATAAACCGCTGTAGTAATATCCACCGGCAGAACGGTCTTTGGCGCAGTCAATTCGATGAAGTCTTTGCCGATGAGTAATTTAGCACCGCAGTCTTCCAATCTGGCAGTAACGGCAGAAAAATGGTCGGGAATGACGCGTTCAATTCTGATCTTGCCGCCGCACATCGCACCGGCAATCAACATCGTGCCTGCCTCGATCCGGTCCGGGATTGTAGTAACATTTGCCGGATGGAGTTCTTCCACTCCTTCGATTTCTAGCGTCGTGGTGCCGACACCGTCGATCTTTGCTCCCATAGCGATCAGCATTTCCACCAGGTTTGTGATTTCCGGTTCCATTGCTGCATTCTCGATTCGCGTTGTCCCTTTGGCGAGGACGGCAGCCATAAGGATGTTGCCGGTGGCGCCGACGCTGGAAACGTTGAATGCGATGCGAGCACCTTTTAATCGTTTTGCTTTTGCATGGATATAGCCGCGGATCAGTTCGATCTTGGCTCCGAGTTTTTTCATCCCTTCGATATGCAGGTCAACAGGCCGTGGACCCCAGGCACATCCGCCGGGGAGTGATACTTTTGCCTGACCATATCGCGCAAGCAACGGTCCGAGCACATAGATGGATGCGCGCATTTTTTTTACGTGTTCATACGGTGCCTCGAACTTGTTCACGCGGAACGTATTTACCGCCAGCGTGGTTCCATTCCGTTCAAACGTTACTCCCATTGTCTGTAGCAGTTTGGACATTGTCGACACATCGCGAAGGTCCGGTGTGTTGCGGAGTTCGTATTTTCCGCTGGCAAGGAGTGTTGCCGGCATTAATGCCAGTGTCGCATTTTTTGCACCGCTGATGGAAACCGTTCCGTTCAGCTTCTTTCCGCCTTTAATGACAAATTTATCCATAGAATGAGATGAGATCCTTTCAAAATGACCGTAAGAATGTCAAAAAAAATTGGTCAAAATACAACTTATGCGAAGTGATGGCGCAGTTTTTGACGAAGAATGGACATTGCAGTGCGGATGCGGGTTTTTACTGTACCCAATGGTAGTTTGAAGTGTTCAGCCATTTCAGATTGGGAGTATCCGCGGAAATAGGCGAACTCAATTAATTCTTTTTGTTCATTTGAGAGGGAGGTCAGAGCGATCAGAATCTCTTCCTGTTGTCCAGACAGCATCGCTTGCTGGTCAGGATGTTCCAGATAATCGGCTGCAAACATTTCCGAGAAGTTATCGATATCGGATTCCTGAGCTCGATTGCGGTAATTTTTCGAACGTAGACGATCGACAGCCCTGTTGCGGGCGATCCGGCAAAGCCAGGCTCCCGGATTTCCCATCCGATGGTCATATTGGTCGGCATTCTCCCAAATATTCACAAACACTTCTTGTAAAATATCCTCGGCCTCAGTCTTTTCTTTCAGAATGCGGATGATGATGGAATAGAGCAGGATGGAATGGCGGTCATACAAATCGGACAAAGCGGTAGCATCCTTCTTCGAGATCTTCTCAAGCAGTACGATATCACGCTGACTCATTTTGTCCGGTACGATACTTAACATAATTTAATTTGAAATTCCTGGTGTACCCATCAAATACATCACGCCGGTTGGCTGCGGTACACCCCCTTTGGGTTCAACGGTGACGACAAATGCACTAATATCTTTTTTATTGTCCGGGACAGGAATGGAAGAGACACGAAAGAATTGTTCCTCCTTTTCTACGACTGTGAAAACTCCTGCACTAACCGGATTTTTCTGTTTGGATAAATACCATAATTGATACTCTTTGTCTGCCGGAAGCGCAGGGAGTTTGGACACCTGAAGAATGGCGAGCTTGCTTACCGGATCCCAAATGATCTTACCGTACCCTTCTGGATTTGATTCCAATCCGTTCATAATCACGATCTCAATTTTCGGTGACTGGAGCACATTCAATATTTCTTCTTTCACTTGAAGATTGCTGGAGAGCGCGGTAAAGCGTTGTTGCTGTTCTAACAGTCGGGATTCAACGGAGTACACCTGCAGTTCAGACTGTTCGAGATCGATGTTTACTAGATAGGCGTAAATCCCGATCTCCGCGGCAACGACTGCCATCAACAGTGCCACCACGAGACTAAACCTGGGACTGCCGAATCCAAGTGCGATCGCCAATCGTTCGAATGAAAGTAAGAAAGAAAATGAGGAAGGATTTCCCTTTTGAATCCTTTTCAACAATTTGGATTTAACCAACGGGAGTGGGGCAACACGCTTTACGCCTGTATTGATGAAATATGATACCCCAACAGATTCATGGAAGATTCGTTTGAATTCTTCATCCCCGCTGGAGAGCGCTTCATCGAAGATCGCTTGTTCTTCCGGGTCCAGTGCACCTAACGCAAAAGCGGAGCACATCTCTTCAAATTGTTCTTTTTCAGGTTTCATATGACATTCTACGTAACTTCAGCATATATGGATTGGGGATTCCATACCCGATAGAAAACTCTTTATTAAACAATATTACACGCAGTCCATCGGAATATTGAAAATCAACAGTTGTATTTTCTTGCTAGTGCCGTATCAAATAATTCATTTTGCGTTTTACTATATTCACACAGTGCGACACCCGAGAAATAAATACAAGATTACTTTATAGAATCGGCACTAGTATGTTGGTTTCCAGAGGGAGAATCGCTTAACAACTGGAATCAATATTAAAGTCAGAACAACACCAATGCCGGTCGTACTAACAAACGTAATCACACCCTGTCCGACAGTGCTATTAGTGCTCCGGTTCTGGTCCATAAATCTTCCGATCTCGTCATCGGTAGCTCCGCCCAGGATCAATCTTTTTCGCTGCCAATCGACCATAGTGTCGATCCATCCGGGGTTGATATAATTATTATATACGAAAAGGAAGAACGTGAAGATCGCCGCAGAAAGAATTGCGATATGAAATCCTATGTTGATCCCTGCTTTTATCCCAAGAGATCCATTGGAAATAGATTTCAGTTCTGACATAGCCGTAAAGATGAAGAGTGCGGGCACGACAAAGGAAAAGTAACCGCTGTATTGTCCGATTTCCAGGGAGGTGGTATGGAAACCGAGTATGAACTCCAGCAGAATCCATCCGCACATTCCGAGACCACACAAAATACCGTATCGATTTTCAATGCTCATGATTGAACAAGAATGCAACCATGCTGCCGTTGCCTTGTTATTGGACAGAATCGATGAACGAATATAAATGATTAATTTTTTTGAGCTTTTGCGACGCTGTCGAAAATCGGGAAAACCTTGTCCAGTTGCGAGATTTTTAAGAGCGAGAGAACCTTTTTATGCACACCCACCAGGCGTATCTCTCCGCCGTGCTGGCGCATTTGACGATCTGCAATGAGCAGTGCGCTCAATCCGCTGCTGTCGCAGAATTCGACCGAAGTCAGATCGATGATCAAAGATTTCAAGGAAGGCCGGCACAACAGAATGAATTCGCCCTTCAGCTCCGGCGAAACAGAAACATCCAATTTCCGCTCCTTGATCGTCAACACGGCACCGGTCCCGTTTTTGTTTACATCGAATTTCATATGCTTTCCTTCTAATTAAAACATCGATAAAGTTCTGAACAATTGTTCGTACCGCATTTTCGCATTTCGGTTCGGCGCAGCATTGAATTGAAAATTATAGTATGTGTCTGCATGTTCCTGGGAAAAACCCACTTTCAGCGGAGCGTTGATGCTGCGACAAAGATAGGCAGATGATGGTACGAGCGACAGGTTCAGATCCAACAGCAAGTCGAATTTCTGATTAAGCAGAGAATTGATCTCGCTCTTTTTCGGCAGAAAGAAAAAATTGAGATTCTCGTTCTTAATGGTGGTCACATTGGACCGATTTAGGGTATTGGAAAAACTCCTGTTCCCATCGTTCACAACCAATGTCAGCCGGTTTCCCTGGAATTTGTTCTGCAGAAGTATGATTGTCTGTGCTACGACAGATCGTTGTTCCGGGCTTTCGGGAATGATAACAAGAGCGGTTTTTGCATTGGAAAATGAGCCGGAAAACGACATCGGTTTCGCTTTTTTACCCCGAAACACGATACGCGTTAATGCTAATCCGAGATTTTTCCTTTGTTTTTCAAACATTTTCCATCATTCTTTCATTCGTCGGGTGTAAAGTGCAAAACGTTTTAGTGAATTTCAAGGGTAGGTCGTACCAACACGTGATATCAGCGCAGTGATGGGAAAATATCGCTTGACACCTATCCCAGCATTTTCAAGAATTCTTCTTCCGTAATGGTGGTTACACCAAGTTCTATCGCCTTCTGCAATTTTGAACCGGCATCGGATCCCACAATCACAAAATCGGTCCTTTTGCTGACGCTGGAAGAGGATTTTCCGCCAAGAGCTTCGATCTTTTCTTTTGCTTCGTCTCTGCTCATCGATTCAAGTCCGCCGGTTAAAACGAACGACTTACCGGCTATTGAAGAATTTCCGGTTCGTTTTTTCTTATCGGACCTCATCTGTACACCGGCTTTTTCCAGTCGGTCAATCAGTTTCTGGGAATATTTATCTTGAAAGAAACGAACGACACTCTCTGCGATGCGTGGTCCGATTCCTTCGACTTTCTCCAACTCTTCTTTGGCCGCGGATCGTAGAGATTCCATGGAAGGGAAATGATCGGCAAGGAGTTTGGCAACACCTTCTCCGACGAACCGGATTCCAAGCCCGAAAAGTACTCTATTGAATGGCAGTTGTTTGCTCGCTTCAATTCCGTCTAATAGGTTCTGAGCGCTTTTTTCTCCCATACGTTCGAGATCTGCGATCCGCTCCTTTTTTAATCCATAAATGTCTGCGATATTGTGAATCATACCGTCACGGACAAAAAGGTCGATAACTGCTTCGCCAAGACCCTCGATATTCATTGCTCTTCGGTGTGCAAAATGTTCAATACGACCGCGGACCTGTGCAGGACATTCAAAATTCTCGCAGTAATAGGCTGCCTCTTCTTCCGGACGGAAGATTTTCGATCCGCAAACGGGACATCGCCCCGGAAACTTGAACGGGGAAGAAGATTTGGGACGTTTCTTTAGGTTCACGCCGGAAACTTTCGGAATGACATCGCCCCCTTTTTCCACAAACACTGTATCACCAATGCGGATATCCAATTCTTTGATATAGTCTTCATTATGAAGAGTTGCCCGGCTGACCGTACTTCCGCCGACAAAAACAGGTTCCAGTTCTGCTACAGGTGTGATTGTCCCGACACGGCCGACCTGGAGAGTGATCGCATTTAATGTGGTTTGCATTTGCTGAGCGGGGAATTTAAAGGCGATCGCCCAGCGGGGTGATTTTGCGACAGCGCCAAGTTCTTGCTGCTGCGGAATGGAGTCTACTTTCACGACGATTCCGTCAATGTCGTACGGTAAGCATGCCCGATTGTTGTTCCATTCATCGCAGTACTGTTTCACTGCTGCGATTGTTTTACACACCCGTGCATTTTCATTGACAACGAATCCTAATTTTTTTAATAGAAGAAGGTTTTCCGAATGGCTTTTCAACGGAACATCGTTTGTCCGGAGAAAATAAGTGAACATGCGCAGTTTCCGCTGTGCGACAATTTTTGAGTCCTGCAATTTTAAAGTTCCGGAGGTTGTGTTGCGTGCATTGACGAAAGTTTTTTCGCCCTGCTCTTCCTGCCGCTTGTTCATTGTTTCGAAATCTTTTTTTGCCATATAGATTTCGCCGCGGACTTCGAAATCCTTTGGCAGGCCTTTTCCCGAAGCTGCACGAAGCGGGATAGAACGGATTGTCCTGAGATTGGCTGTGATCTCATCTCCCTGGGTGCCATCGCCGCGTGTGGCACCTTGTATAAAGAGCCCATTCCGGTAGATCAGGCTGATAGCAACGCCGTCGATCTTCAGTTCGGAGACGAATTGATACCGATGACCGCCCAGAATGTCCCTCACACGGCGGTCAAAATCGATCAACTCTTCCTCGCTGTAGGTATTGGACAAGGAGAGCATGGGTACTTCATGAATAACGGTCGGGAATTCCTTGGTGGGTTCTCCTCCGACGCGCTGCGACGGAGAGTCGGATGTGAGCAGCTCAGGATATTCCTTCTCCCAGTGGATGAGCTGCTGCATCAGCTGGTCATATTCAAAGTCGGATATTAAGGGTTGCGAAAGGACGTAGTACTGATGATCGTGACGTCGAATGTTGTCGCGAAGTGTTTCGATCTTTTGTTGTATCGAAGCAGGGGCTCCCATTATTGCATCAAGTGCTCTGCCGTGATTTTCGCATTGCGGACGCGCTTTCCTTTTTCACCGATCGGTGCGATCTCTTTTCCATTCAACAATAGGCGGACCGATCCTCCGTCGCTCACGCTGATGGAGAAGCCTTTCCGGGCGATGTATGTCCGATACCGACCGCGAAGCATATATCCGCTTCGCGGGGGGAGAGAATCACGAATAATCGTGATCCAAACCGAATCCGAGGCAACCACGCGCAAAACCAGTGAATCTACTTTCGGGACCACGGCCTTTGCAATACTTGTGGAATCCACCGTATCCACAGCAACGGCCTGCGGCTGCAACAATTCCTGTTCTTTCACAACATTCTGGAAAGCCGTTTCCTTCACCACCTGGGAAGGGATAACTGATTCAAAATAATCCCACAGATAAAATGCCAGGATGACCAGTCCAACGACCATCAGCACGCTCATGGTGATCATCCGAACTTTCTTCTCCTGCTTGAGCTCGTGGTCGGCATTTTCGGGGTGCAGGTAATTCCGTGCTTCATCTTTGGTGGTTGCCGTTTCGAATTTATGTTCGGGTGTGCTGTGAATATCATACTTCTTCAATGCTTCCACCGCATTCACACCGATCGCTTCGGCGTAGGCTTTAATAAACGCACGGACATAGGTCTGGGGGAGCACATCGAACGCCCCTTGTTCGATCGCCTGAAGATATTTGATATTGATGCGGGTTCGTTGCGAAATATCGGACAGGGTGATTTGCTTGGATTCTCGTTCTTTGCGTAATTCTTCGGAAAAGGGATTCATTCGATTTTACTGCTTCAGGGATTTTTGTTGTAAGATAAAAAAAAATAGGAAGTGCTCCAAGAGAAGAATTTCTCCTCGCAGAGTCACATATCCAGCACGTCGCGCACTTTTTTTGCGAGCTCTTCAATCTTGTATGGTTTTTGAAGGAAACCGTCGATGTTTTTGGTAAACTTCGCCTCTTTAAGGATGGCGTCACTGTACCCGCTGGAGACGATGACCCGTGAACGTAGTTTTAGTGATTTAATCTTCTGGAATACTTTTTTCCCGCTTACTTGCGGCATGTTCATATCCAGCAGCACCAAGTGATATTTTTTTCTCTTGGAGAGGAGGGCGATTGCTTCCTTTCCGCCCGCGGCGGTCGTCACGGCATACCCGAGATCGGTCAGCATTGTACTGAGAGTCAACCGGACAAATTCCTCGTCGTCAACGACTAATACCGATTCCGAGCCCCGGACGATCTTTTTTGACGATGCGGTGAAGATGTCAGCAGGGATATCCTTGATCAACGGGAATATCAATACGAACGACGTTCCTTTATTCACTTCGCTGGTGAATGAGACGGCGCCATTATGCGATTTGATCACGCCGTACACAACGGAAAGTCCCAGTCCGGTCCCCTTCCCATGCTCCTTCGTTGAAAAGAATGGGACGAAAATCTGTTGCTGCACTTCCTTCGACATCCCAACGCCGTTATCGACGATCCGAATTGTTACCGTACGATCCTGATATAAGTCCACTGTTGTTTCAATGGAGAGCCTGCCGCCGCTCCCCATTGCATCTTTTGCATTGATAAACAGATTTAGGATCGCCTGTTGGATCTGTCCTTCGTCCCCGTTAATAATGGCGGGGAGCGGTGAAAAGTTCCGGGCAACTTCGATCAGCGGTTTCACACTTGGTTCGAATATGCGGATTGTCTCTTCCAGAATCTCGTGAAGGTTTACGGGATGGAATTCGATCGGTGTTCTGCGTGCAAAGGTGAGCAGCTGATTGGTCAGCGATTTGCCGCGTGTCGATGCAGTTTCAATAATCTCGACAAACGGATAGTTCTTGTTCTTCGGGGAAATTCGTCTGCGCATGATCGATGATGCACCCATAATTGACGTAAGAATGTTGTTAAAATCATGGGCGATTCCGCCAGCCAGGTTACCGATGCTGTCTATCTTTTGCGCTTGCATTATTTTTTGTTCCAGCAGTTTTTTTTCGGTGATATCCCGAACCACGCACCGCATCAGGACCGGCTGATTGTTCTCATCATAGACCATGGAAGTACTGACGGAAACATCAATCAACTGCCCTCCGCGCATCCGCATCTGCTCTTCACTGCCGCGGGTATCACGGTGGCCTTCGAACGACAACACCAGCTGCTCGCGGATCTGTTCATGGAATTCCTCGGGATAGAGACTCGTCAGCGGTTTGCCGATAATCTCGGATTTTGGATAGCCAAGCATCTGTGATTCGGTCTGGTTACAGTTGACCACTGTTCCGCTGCGGTTTACCAGATGGTACATATCCGGGGAATGTTCGAACAGGTCTGCGTACCTCTTTTCGGATTCCATAATCTTATCAAAGAGGTGGGCGTTGTTCAGTGCGACGCTGATCTGATTGCCGAATGCAGCGACGAGATTCACTTTCCGTTCTGGAAAAAACTCTTTCGTTGTGCTCGCCAACAGAAGGATTCCTTCGGATTTATCAGCAACGCGCAGGGGGACGGAAACCCACGAAGCGATCTCCAACATCGGTATGTTTGCATGGAACACGATACCGTCCGTTGCATTTGTCTCTTTGTTTGTCCGGACTTCTTCGGTCCATTCAAGAAAGGATTTGCTGGATAGCATCTTCTCCGAAAAGAAGCCGAACTCCGTTCCATAGAAATTCTTCAGTTCAAGTCGGTCACCTTGCAGCACGTACAACCATCCGTATTCGACCTTCAGAATGGTTGCAACATTCTGAAGCGCATTGCTGAAGATATAGAATAGGTTGATGGATTTACTGACGACTTGAGACATGGTATTCAGCGCTTCCAATTCGAGGCGCTGCTCCTCCAGATGCCGGCCATATTTCAAGGAAAAATAAACACTGGCAAATCCGATAATACCCACGGTGACGATACTGATGAAATCAAAAAATCCGAGTTCTTTTTGAAGCAGAATGTTTGCTGCAATAATCGTCACCATGATGACGATAACGGCAGTAGATGCAACAATTTGAGCTTGTTCGACGAGGCCGAGATTGAAAGAGATAGAACGGATTCGCCGGAAGATTTTTTTCATTCAGAAGGATTGGTTGGAGGATCAATAATCAACAGCTTTTTTCATTTCCCTCGAACGCCGGATACGGCCTTCGATTGCGGCGAGGAGTACGTCATTATCAACCGGCTTGGTCAAATAATCATCCACGCCGATCTTTTTCCCCGTTTTAATGAGCTCTTTTTGATTTAACGCAGATATGAAAATAAACGGTACTGTCGCAAATCGTTCAATGGAGCGAAACCGTTCATAGAACATGAATCCGTTCATATTCCGTTGACCGAATGCGATGTCGCAGAGGACAAGGTCGGGAGAGAAATGTTCCAGAAGATTCAGTGCTTCTTCGCCGGAAGCGGTATTCAAACTATGGTAACCGTGTTTTTCCAGCAGCCGCTCCACCAGTAACAGAAAATTCCGGTCATCATCCAATGAAAGAACGACTCCTTTTGAATTCAGAGATTTGATCAACCGATCAACTTTCTGCTGCAGGACGCTCTCCTCTTGTTCGGTGATTCTAAACGTTTCTTTCACGGTCGAGAAATCGCGCGTTCCTCTGTTCCAATTATCGCGGATGGCATTTAAGTAACATGTCAACCGTGCGTTCTGTTCCAGGTAATCGTGTTCGTCGCGCGAAATGGCAAAGAATTCTCGCATCGTATCCACTCGTTCTTGTTCCCGCGGTGTAATGGAGCCATCCTTCCAGATTTCATTGAGCAGTGTCTTATAAGCTTCAAGCACCGCATCCGAGATCTTCTGTTCGTACTTTGACGGTATCACTTTTGCAACTGAATCATCGTAGCCTTCGGTCAGCGGAATGTTTGGAGCCGGTTGTTCCTTCACGAGAGGGAGGACTTCGGCGGAAGTTTTTTTTGCCTGCTCCTTTTGCAGTACTTCGATCCGCTCTCGATATGCTTTCGCATAAATATTCTTCGGGCTCAGCGTGAGGATTGTATCGATACGTTCGGCCGCGTCGATCAAATTTCCGGACTTGATGACTTTGTCGACTGCGCGCAGCATTTCGCTGATATTTTCTTTTGGTGAGCTCATGATGGTATCACATAACTCTTTTCAATTCTCGCGAGCGGCGTAGTTTCCCTTCGATGGTAGCAAGCAGCATTTCCGTATCGATGGGTTTGAAAAGGTAATCGTCTGCACCGAGTTTTTTCCCGGTTCGGACGAGCACATCCTGATCCAAACCGCTAAGGAAGATAAACGGTGTGGCAAGGAACTTATCGAGAGAGCGGAATTTTTCATAAAACGCAAAACCGCTCATATTCGGTTTCGAGAAATTGATATCGCAGATGACAATATCGGGGGTCATGGACTCCAGCAGGCGAAGTCCCTCTTCGCCGGTCGTTGCAGTGAAGCAGTAATAGCCGCCCTCTTCAATAACGCCTTTGACGATGCGCAGGAACGGTTCTTCGTCATCCAATACCAACACAGAACCATTCGACTGCAAGGATTGGATCAACTGGAATACTTTCGGTTCCAGCGCGATCTGTTCCTGGTCGCTGATTTGGAACTTTTTTCGCTGGACTTCAAAATCTGTTATTCCTCTTTTCCATTCATCCCGGATAGCATTGAAGTATGATGTTTGACGCACCTCTTTTTCAAATGCGGCATGTTCCTCGGGAGTGATCGCAAATGTTTCCCGCATGGAATCGATTCGAGTCTGCTCTTCAGCGCTGATTGCTCCGTCCTTCCAGATCTCCAATAAAAGAGAGCGATATGCTTCTGCTGCTGCAGCAGTCCGTTTGATCTTCCGTACAGGCGGTAATGCCGTCGAAAGAGGTTTGGGTGCAGAAGGAGCAACTGGCGGTGCCCCCGTAGGTGAAGGTGGTGCAGGAACCACTGCGGGACGCGGAGGAGTTGGAGGAGGAAGCGGAACTGCGCTCTTTTGCTCGATCTTCGTAGGTTGTGGCTTCGGTAATTCTTGCCGGGGCGGTTCCGGTTTCGGCTGTTCTTTGATCTCCGGCGGCAGTTTTGATTCTTCGGTTTTTGGCTGTTGAAGATCCAACGGTTTGATCTGTGCCGCTTTCCGTTCCGCTTCAGCCCGGGTCATTCCTTGTGCTTCGAATAACGATGTGATACGTTCGCGATATGCCTTTGCATATACATTCTTCACTTCCAGCTCATGGATTGTGAGGATGTATGCCATCGCAAGTTCAAGGTTTCCGTTCTTGATCTCCCGGTCGGCACCGCGCAGCAAATCGCTGATATGTCTTTGTTTATCGGTCATTGGTTGTTCCCGTGCGGGTGCATCAATTCTTTCAGGATCACTTCCCGTGCCGTGTTGATCGGAAATTCATTGTGCGTGAATAGTTCGAATGCTTTTGCACCTTGTCCCAGCAACATCTCAATTCCGCCGATTGTTTTTGCACCGGCATTATGTGCTAATTTCAACAGCGCGGTCTCTAATGGATTATAAACAATATCCATGACTATCTGGTGGTTCTGGATCACAGCCTCAGGAGGAAGGGGGTGCATATTCACGAGCGGTTTCATCCCGACGGAGGTGGTGTTAATGAGCAGTGCCGCGACGTCGATCTCTCTTGCAGTGACATCATGCTCGTTGGTATAGAAAAATTTTGTCAGTCGGAATTTCGGCGTAAATTCATCGGCGATCGCCTTTGCATTCTCCAGAGTCCGGTTAATGATCATAATCCGTTTCGGAGAAAAGAATTTCGCTACGGCATAAACCGTTGCACGGGCTGCACCGCCTGCACCAAAGATTACTACATGATTGTTCTTGATCTCCTCAGCATAATATGCAAGAGAGATGTAGACACCATGGGCATCGGTATTGTAACCCACCAATCGGCCGTTATTATTCACGATGGTATTCACCGCTCCGATCATCCGCGCTTCTTCGGAGACCTCGTCCACTAACGGGATAACCTTTTCCTTATACGGAATGGTGATATTGGCGCCGCGGAAATTCAGGCTTCGGAGTGCTGCGATCAAATTCGGGAGCATCTCGGGATTCACATCCATCACACCGTAATCATATTCCAGATTCAGTTTCTTGAATGCCGCTGTATGCATTGCGGGAGAAAGCGCATGGGAAATCTTATGACCGATGATGCCGATATGCCGTTGATGTTCTGTGAATTTTTGTAATTTCATAGATGAATATACGGATTCTTTAAAAGATAAAAAACCTAATCGCAATGATTAGGTCCCCAAAAAAACAAATACCTGCTGTGCAGAACAATTCACTGTTGAAGGAGCGAAGCGAACTCTTTGATCGACTTTACACCCTGGAATTCGATATCGAATTTGGATTTGAGTTCCGGATTCAGTTTCAGAGCGGCATTCAGCGAGTCAACTGCTTCGAGATTCTTTTCCAAGACAAACAATACCTTTGCCCGGCTGTAGTGCGAATCCGCAAATAACGGATTGAGTTCGATCGACCGGTTCAGCGCTTTCAATCCTTCTTTAAAATATCCCATAACGAAAAGTGTATCGCCGTAATCGTACCATGCTTCATAATTATTCGGATCAAGTTGTACGACCATCTTATAACTGAGGATGCATTCTTTCATCTTCCCCAGATTGAATTCTGCATCCGCTTTAGCATACCATAGCTCTGGATATTCCCTGCAGAGCTCAATAGCACGATTATAATCGGTCAGAGCTTTTCGGTACTGCTCCTGTGCATCATAACAGCTGCCGCGCCCGAAATACGATTCATAATGGCCGCTGTCATATTTAATTGCCAGCGTAAAACACTTGATCGCTTCGGTATAATTCTCCAGCTCTTCATATGCATTTCCTAAGTTATGCAGCGCAGGAACATCTTTCGGCTCATACCGGATTGTTAGTTTATAACACTCAATCGCTTCGGACAGTTTATTCTGCATGGCATACACGTTTCCCTTATTGTAGTATGCTGAGGGGAAATTCTCTTTGATGGCGATAGCCATGTCATAACTGTCGATCGATTTTTCATGTTCATTCAATCGGTTCAGTACGATCCCTTTGTTATACCAGGCGTTAAAATTATACGGATCCAAATCGATATGCTTATTATAGCATTCCAGGGATTCTTCCATATGGTCCATCAGATCATGGCAAAATGCCAGTTCGAACCAAACATCTGGATTAGAAGGTTCCTCTTTGACTAAAAACTTCAGAATTTCCAGCGCTTCATCGAACCGTTCCAGCTTTTCAAGAATCACAGCTTTATTCAGCAAAGCCTCGGTGTCGCCCGGGTGAAGTATGAGAGCTTTTTCAAAGTCGAGAAGCGCTTCGTCGTTCCTGTTGAAATTATCAAGAGTGATGCCGCGGTTGATGAACAAATCGCTGTCATTAGGATTGAGGGAAATGGCATGGTTGTAACATTCAAGTGCTTCATCATATCGGAAGAGATTGTTCAGGATCATTCCTTTCCGCATCAATGCTTCGGAAGAATATGGGGCAAATTCCACCAATTGTGAGGCAAAATTCAGTGCCTCATCATATTTTTCCTTCTCAAAGTAGTAACTGATGATCTCTTCCAGCGCTTCAATGCTTTTCAGTCCGTTGCCGCCTCTGCGGAGCAATTCCTTGTAGCGCTCAATTTCCTCATTCCTATCGCGCCGAGGAGAAGAATCGCCTTCGAAATCGTCATCGAAATTATCGTGATCAAACGTGGACATGAGGAGAAATATAGGTGAATGATAGGAACGTTGCTCTTTTCAAATAAACAAAAAAAGGGGGGGTAAGTCAATAATCCAACCATGATCAATTTATTTTCTTTGAAAATCAACAAAAATAGCCGAAATTTGGGCAGTTTATTAATCACTGCATCGTCAGTTAAACCATAACTTGAAGCTAACTCATGACCCCACTTAAATTACGTATCAGCCGAATTTCAGAATCCACCCGTGATGTTCCTTTGCCGGTCTACGCAACCCAAGGATCGGCAGGGATGGATATTTATGCTGCGGTCGAGGGAGAAATGGCAGTTCCGGCGGGGGTGACAGTTCTAGTGCCGACTGGGTTTTCAATGGAAATACCGGCGGGATACGAGGCGCAAATACGCCCCCGATCCGGATTGGCTATAAAAAATAACATTGGATTGATGAATGCACCGGGGACCATCGATTCCGATTACCGGGGAGAAGTAAAAGTATTACTGACTAATCATGGGAAGGGGGATTTTGTCGTGAACCGCGGTGACCGAATAGCGCAAATGGTGATTGCGAAATATGAACGTGTGGAATGGGAAGAGACGGGGAGCCTGACAGAAACAAAGCGCGGCGTAGGTGGTTTTGGACATACCGGCATCTCACAATAACATCGACGGAAGAACCATGCCTAAACAAAAAAGATCTGCGGTAAAAATAAAGGAGAATGGAATCGGTAAAGAACAAGCACCCGCTCAACTTTCTGTGATGGAGATGATTGTTATTTCAACCGGTCTTGTTTTAATGATGTTCCTGCTCTATTCACTGGAAACGCTCATCTCGCCATTCCTGATCTTTATTACGATTCTCTTTTTACTCTATCCGCTTCGCGCCAATTCCATTGCAAAGAACGTGATGCTACTCTCAACAGCGTTGTTCATGCTCTGGTTCTTTATTACAATTGATGAAGTCATTTCACCGTTCATCTTCTCCCTCTTCCTTGCATATTTGCTCCATCCCATCGTTACAAAACTGGAAACAGTCTGGAAGATTCCGCGGTGGACATCTGCCGTGTTCATTATCTGTGTGAGCATCGCACTGGTCATTATTATTCTCATCCTTGGACTTCCGCATATCATCGGCCAGTTTGAAGGGATCCTGCAGGCAATCGGGACAATCTCGACGCAATTTGTGGAATGGGTATTGGATGGACGTTTCATCAAGGCGATCCAAAAGTACGGCATCTCCGTGGAGCAACTCCGTTCGATGTTGACGAACACGATCGCGCCGCGAGTGGAAGACATTCTGAAAGGGATCTTACAAGGGACTTTCGGCATCGTCAGCGGTCTGCACATACTTGTCTCCGGTATTGTGAATATCATCATCATTCCGTTCCTGACATTCTTTTTGCTCAAGGATTTTCCGATCGTCCGTCACCGAATCAAAATGTTGATCCCCCGGAAACGGCGGGAGCAGTCGGTGGTCTTCTACCATCATGTGGATCAGATTCTTGGACGATACATCCGCGGTACGACGATTATCGCGATTTTTGACGGAGTTATAGTCACTGCAGGATTATGGATCATCGGCATACAATATCCACTTGTGCTCGGTATTCTTTCGGGATTCCTGTTTTTCGTACCATACTTCGGCTTTATTACTATCCTTTCTGTTTCTGCGTTTGTTGCATCTATGAGTATGGGATCCATGTCTCTGCCGGTTATCTCGACAGTCTCGTTTCTGGGAGTACTGCACCTTATAGAGAATTACGTTATCACGCCGAGGATCATCGGCGATAAGATAGGTCTACATCCGGTGTTGCTGATCCTCTCGCTGTTCTTGTTTGGATCTTTCTTTGGATTCATCGGCCTGCTGGTTGCCATCCCTGCGGCAGCGATCATCATCGTGTCCGTGAAAGAGTGGGAAATGAACCGACGCAAAGACCTGAAACAGGAAGATCAACAATAGTTAATTTGTGCTAAGAAGGACTCTATGCCTGGAACATTGTATCTTGTTGCAACACCGATCGGGAATCTGAATGACATGACCTTTCGGGCAATTGAAACCCTCAAATCTGTGGATATTGTCGTCTACGAAGAACGCAAAGAGGGGAGCAGATTACTGCGTCATTTTGGAATTGAAAAACCCGTGGAAAGTCTGAACGAGCACAATGAAGCAGCTTCGACATTCATCATCTTCGATCATCTGCAGAACGGCAAAAACGTAGCGATCGTTTCCGATTGCGGAACGCCGGTCTTTTCCGATCCGGGACAACTCCTTGTCCGGAAAGCGGTGGAGGCAGGGATCAAGATTGTGCCCATTCCCGGTGCATCGTCCCTGATGCCGGCACTGACAGTCTCCGGTTTTTCCATCGATCAATTCGTGTATTACGGCTGGCTTTCACCGAAACGGCCCCGCCGGTTGGTGGAATTACAACAGCTCCGTCGTGAACTCCGCACCATTATACTGATGGATACTCCGTACAGACTTGTGCCGCTTATGAAGGACATTTCGGAAGTATTTGGATCAACCCGTCGCGTTTGTGTTGCGTTCGATTTGACGATGCCGGATGAAGAAATTTTTCATGGGACTGCGCCGCAGCTGGCGATGAAATTCGAGAAAGAGGGCAGGAAGGGTGAATTCGTTATCGTGATTGAAGGCAATGGAAAATGAGCGTCAACTTCGGAATATCATGAAACTGATCCTGATTGCCGCACTTAATAATCGCCGTGTCATCGGAAGGCAGGGGAGTATTCCGTGGCAACTACCGGAGGATCTGCAACGATTCAAAGAACTGACGTCGCACCATGTAGTATTGATGGGAAGGAAGACGTTTGAATCCATAGGGAAGATCCTGCCGGATCGCAGAAACATCGTCCTCACTCATCGCGCAACATTATCGGATGATGTTGAACAATATCATTCACTTAAGGAAGCGTTACAGCATCTTGCAGCAGAAGAAAAGGTATTTGTCATCGGAGGGGAGGATGTGTACCGTCAAACAATCGATCACGCCGATGAACTTCATCTGACGATTGTTGATAATGACGAGGAGGGCGATGCACACTTCCCGTCATACCATCATTTCATCGGTCGCCGATATTTGCTCAGTTCAACAGAGCAACGCCAAGGATTTCGTTTTGAACACTATGTTAGATTGGACGATACTCCGGCAATTCAATAATGAATGTTGAGCCGTTGCCAAATTCGCTTTCAGCCCAAACCTTCCCGTTATGCATTTCCACAATCTTCTTCACGATGGCGAGACCGAGTCCGGTAGAGATTTCGCCGCCGGTCGGTTGTGCCGAGAGCCGTTTAAACTGCTGGAACAACTGCTTCTTATCTTCTTCGGTCAATCCCGGTCCCTGATCCTTGATTCTGATCTTCACGATAAATTCCAACACCTCGATTGATACGGCAATAGATGTGCCCGGCCGTGAGAATTTTCCGGCATTATTGATCAGATTGTCCACCGCTTCATTCAGCCATCGTTCGCTGCCGCTGACAATACATTTTTCTACGGACGATGTGAACTGGACCGACTGTTCTTTTTGTTGCAGCTGGATCCTGTTCTTCATTACGGACAGTTCCACCAGCTGAACGATATCCACCCGCGACTTTGTGAAAACCAGCTGTCCTTGTTCCAGTGCGGACGAGCTCAGTGTGTCTTCGATCAACCGGAGCATATACAGCGTCGTCTGTTCCATCAGATGGGCATGTTCTTTTACGGACGATTGATCAAATTGCGGATCGTTGATTGTATGTGCGAATTGGTTCAGATTCACTACTTTGTTCTTGAAGTCATGCGACAGGATTCCTAACAGATCTGATTTTTCCTTATTGGCTTTGTCCAAGCGCAGATTACTGCGGGATAATTCATCCCGTGCGGATTCGACATCCTGCAGGTGCACCTCAATCTTTTCCTTCGCTTCTACGAGGTCCTTGGTCCGTTCATCCACAACAATTTTTAATTGTTTTGCATGCCGATGGATACTGGCTGTTCGCAATGCGTACAAACCGGCTCCCATCAGGATCAAACCGACACCGATTAGTGCATAGAAGTAGGGGGTTTGATAAAAGAACGGCAGCAGTACGATTGTAGCCTTTGCTTCGTTCTCGCTCCACGTTCCATCGTCGGTAAGTGTGCTGACACAAAATGTATATTGTCCCGGCTGCAGATTCGTGTAATAGGCCGCCCGCCGTGAACCGGCATCTACCCATTCATCTTTAAATCCGAGAAGCCTGTATCGAAACCGAATTCGCTCCGGTGCGACATAGCTGATAGATGTATAATGAAATTCTACTGATGAATTGCCCGGTTCCAGAACAACAGTCGAATCCGGGTATACGGTGCTGTCCGCGATTCTGATCTCCTCAATATGAAGGGGAAAACGAACTTCCTTTTCGATCATTCTATCCGGATCGACGCGCGCCAGACCTCCAACTGTAGTGAACCAGATCTTTCCATCATGTGTCTTGATGATACATGGACTGGAAACGCCGCTGATTTCAGCATTTTGCAGTCCGTCGGAACGGCCGAAATCGATCTTAGAGAATTTCGCCGTTTTCTTTTCAAAAATGTCCTGAAACTCTGCTTTACGGATCCGTGTGATCCCCTGGTTTCCGCCGATCCATAAGAATCCCTTATTATCCTCCGACATCATCAATGTCACGTCCTCGCGCAATCCATCTTTTGTTGTAAACACCTGTACGATGCCATTGCGGATCCTGTTAATGCCGCCGCCGTTCGTTCCAGCCCAGACATCGTTCTCTTTATCAATATACAATGATAGAATGAAATTATTGGAAAGACCATTCTCGGTGGAGATTGTTTCGATCCCTTTCGGAGTGATCTTATTGATGCCGCCGCCGTTGGTGCCTACCCATATCTGGTCATTTCCGGACCTGACCATTGCCAATACATTATCATTGGCGAGTCCCTGCATTGTCGTCAATGGAAGTATACTGTCGCCGACAATGCGGGAGATACCGCCGCCGTATGTTGCGACCCATATTTCATTATTAAAACCTTCCAGTATGGCGCGAATATAATTCTCCGCGAGACCGTCTTCCGATGTAATGCGTTTAAACTGTGCGCCCTGTTTCTTCCGTTCATCGAATTGAAGCACACCGCCGCCGTCGGTCCCGATCCACAACACGCCGTTTTTATCCTCATACAATGCCCTGATGAATTTATTCGGAAGTTCTGTTTCGTTATTCCAGATTTTTATCCCGTCGTTATCTATTCGATTCAAACCGTTGCCGTTTGTGCCGATCCACAACCGGTTGCGCGAATCTTCAAAAACTGTACGGACGTACGAATCACTCAGCCCGAATTTTTTTCCAAACAGTTCGAATTTCCGGATATGGATCTGGCTGAGCCCGTTTCGCGTACCGATCCAGATATTGTTTTCGTTGTCTTGAAAAATTGTCCGGACAAAATTGTTCACCAATCCCTCATCGACTGTTAATGCATCGAACATCCTTATTCCGTTCGTTTCGATGCATCGGTTGATGCCGCCACCATCAGTTCCGATCCACACAACGTTGGATCGATCTACGAACAATGTCCGGATTGCGTTGTTCGTCAATCCGTTCGCAGTTGTGAAGACCTGAATTTTGTCATCCTGCAATCTGGCAAGCCCGCTTGGTGTACCGATCCAGATAACGCCGTTTTGATCGATGGCCAGAGCGGAAATGGAGTTGTTCGGAAGTCCATTGTTTATGGTCAAAGTGCGGGGTTTATCGTTATCGACGATGATCAAGCCGACATCGGTGGCGAGCAGAATCCTGTTCATTTTATCCCTGACGATCGTTCGGAGCAGAAAATTCTGCGGAAGGACCGCGGAAGCATACGGAACGATGCCCAACAGTGCCCCGGTGTCATCGAACGAAAGTTTTTGAATTCCGTTCCGTTCTGTTCCGGCAAGGAGATAATTATTTCCGTCGTACAAGAAGGTCTTGATGAATTCATTCCCGAAGCCGCCGATTTCCTGTATGGCCGAAAATGCATGGCGATCATATTTCACAACACCGCCGCCATTCGTCCCGATCCAAACGATACCGTTTTTATCTTCAATCAGCGTCGTAACGTGGTTGATCTTGAATGCTGGTGTGAGGGATTTGTTGAAGTGTAAGAATTTATTCCCGTCATATCGTGCCAGCCCAGCGTATGTGCCGATCCAAATATATCCATCCGATGTCTGGTAGACGAGATCGACAGTATTTTGCGGCAGACCGTTATCGGCAGTGAAATTGGTGATGACATAACTGCTGAATGGTGGGATAGGCCGGTTTTCCCGCATTATGGAAAATGCGTGAGAGGTAAAGAGGATCAGGGAGAGAATGAGAGAGAACGTTTTCATAGGGCGCTGCTCAATAAGTGCAATAATTTACTAATTAAATCTTGAAGAGTTATAGTGAATTTGTTAGAAAGTTCTAAATGCCCACTGAATTCTATTTATTTCTCTTTGCTTATGAATAGCTATAAATCCAGACAGTTTTATCAGCAATGTCTATGGTAATCGAGAATTCAGGCGGGAGCCAGTGCAACTTTCTAACTGTTTTTTCATCTTATAGGTGATGCATCCCACTCCTATAACAGATGAGCAGCTGGCGAGCCGATTGCAAAACGGCGACGAACAAGCGATTGCAATGATCTATGAACGGTTCAAGCATGGATTGTTCCGGTTTTGCATGCGGTTGGTATCAGAATCGGAGATTGCAGAAGACATCGTTCAGGAGACGTTTGTGCGGATGATCGACGAAAAGATGTCTTTGCACAATCCGGCGGCGCTGAAATCCTGGATGTACATGATTGCACGGAACGAAGCGTTTACCCAACTAAAAAAAAGGAAAAGGACCAGGATGTTGTTCGAAGACGACCAGGATGTGTTCATTGAAGAATCTACTTCAGACTCGATCGAGACAGCGGAGCGGAGCGCCATCATTACATCATTCGTCAATAGACTGCTTCCTCAATACAAAGAGGTTCTGGTATTACGGGAATATGAAGCGATGAATTATGAAGAGATCGCCGAAGTCATCGGTGCCAGTGTCGCGACGGTGAAATCGCGATTGTTCCGGGCGCGTAAAGCCCTTTCAGAAAAATTATTACCATTGCGGAAAGCGAGCGACCTATGAACGAGAAGGAAGAATTACTTCAACGGTGTTTTGATAATGACCTGGACGACGGAGAATTGAGGATGCTATTTGTGGAACTCGGGAAGAATGCGGTACTGCGGAGAAGTTTCCGCGCAATGCAATTGTTACGAGAAGATCTTCATTCTATTTCATCCCCGGAAGTGCCGAGGACACTGGATGAACGTATAGAAAGAATCGGACGCCGGTCCGTGTTGAGACTGTTGCCGAACGCAGCACCGTTCAAACGGTTTGCAATAAAGAAAATATCCGTGTCCGCTCCCGCCATTGCCGCATCGTTTTTATTAGTGTTGTTCGGCAGCTATTATGCTGCAACCCGGATTTTCGTTCCGGTACCAAAAATGGAATATGTGTATGTGGTTGAAATGCCTGCCTATGTGGTGCAAAGCAATTATCAGGAAATAAAAAACAATTAAACGGAGAAGCTATGAAAAACCAGATTCTTGTTATTCTTACCATCGGTGTGCTGTCTTCTGTATCTGCACAACCCGACCTTAATTCATTCGCATTCAATTCAGAATCCGAAGTGATCGAACAAAAACAGAAATCCAGCGGCATAGTGCTCGGCACGGTGATTGATATCGATGATCGCAGCCCGCTCGACAAAGCTACCGTGGAGATTCTCGGCACGGGAATCAAAGTCACCACGGCAAAGGACGGGCAGTTCAAGATATCCGGAGTTTCGGGAGGCTTCATCCAGATCCGGGCAACGGCAGCAGGGTATGATCAGCAAACACAGAATAATCTGTACGTGGACAGCGGGAAATCAGTAACGGCATTTTTCATGTTGAAAAAGAGCGGTCTCAGCCAGAAATCGGAATCAGAGCACACAATGCCTGTGCCGATTGCAACCAAATCTCCCGGATACCCGGAGGAGGCACGGAAGAATGGAGTAGAAGGAATTTTTTATTTCAGGGTTGATATTTCAGAGACCGGCGCGATTATTAAAGCAAATTGCTTCGAGCGGAGCGTCTTTGCTGATCACGGGAAATTGAAGGATCATGAAGTATATGACAAATACCGGCAGGCAGTGAATCAATTGGAGAAGGAAGCCCTGGAATCGATCTGGCAATGGAAATTCAAACCAGCATATAAAGAGGGGAAGGCGATCATGTCAACGGTGACTCTGCCCGTGAGATTCAAATTGTCCGACGATAAAAAAGATTAGTCCTTTACATCGACGCTGTAGGTGACAATTGCGCCTGCAGCTTCGAGTGTTTTAGAAACGGAGCAATATTTTGTTACAGAAAGCTCAACGGCGCGTTGAGCTTTTTCTTTTGGCACTGCGCCCTTTATTTCAAAATACAAATGTACTTTTTTCCAGAGGTTTGCTTCCTTCCCGGTATCACGTTCTCCCTCCACTGATACAGTTAATTCATACTGTTCAATCCGTTGTTTCTTCAGGATGGAAATAACGTCAATGGAACTGCATGCTCCAGCGGCGGCTAGCAGCGTCTGCATTGGACGAAATCCTTCATCATTCCCTCCGCCGGAGGAGGAATTATCAAAAACGATCGTTCTGGCAAATTCATTCTTTGCTTCAAGCTGAAACGCATTATTAACACGTCTGAGTGTGATTTTCATAGATCTCCGAAAGTAATGGGACAATATACGAAAAATGGAGCAGAATTTATCGCATTGATTTTGCTGCGAGTATTCTCTACTTTTCTCCGATCACACAAGAGGACTATCATGGAATCCCTGTCGAACGAATTACTCTGGTTCTTTTTTGGATTGGCACTCATGCTGGGAGAGATCATCACTCCGGGATTTGTGCTGATCTTTTTCGGTATCAGTGCCTGGCTTATCTCCCTGCTGCTGTGGTTCGGGGTGCCGATTACCTTCACGACGCAACTCTTCACCTTTCTTATTGTCTCGATCCTTTCCCTGATAGTATTCCGGAAGTACGGAAGCAAATACTCCCACGGCAAGGTCATCAAGCCGGATGCAACGGCGGCATTTGACGACATCCGGGGGGAACGTGCCGTAGCAATCACGGATATCATTCCCGCAACGGGGGGAAGGGTGGAATTTCATGGCACCGTGTGGAATGCGGAATCAGAATTTGCGATTAACAACGGTGCACCCGTAGAAGTCCTTGAACGGAACAATCTCACATTGAAAGTAAAACCAGCGGCATAAAGGAGCCAATGTTATGGAAGCATATATTCTCATAGGTCTCATTCTCTTTGCATTTATTTTGCTGGCGAAGACCGCCCGTGTTGTGCCGCAGAAGACGGTCTTTATCATCGAACGGCTCGGGAAATTCAGCGCCACACTGGATGCAGGATTCCATATACTCATCCCCTTTATCGACCGGGTTGCGTACAAACATTCGATGAAGGAAATGGTCATCGATGTTCCACCGCAGAGTTGCATTACGAAAGACAATATCGGCGTGGAAGTGGATGGGATTCTCTATGTTCAGATCACCGATCCGGTGAAAGCATCCTATGGCGTTGATAATTATATCTTCGCCTCCACACAGTTGGCGCAAACGACGATGCGAAGCGAGATCGGCAGGATCGATCTCGACAAGACATTCGAAGAACGGGATAAGATTAATCAAGAGATTGTCATGGCGGTGGACAAAGCCGCCGCACCATGGGGATTAAAAGTGACACGTCACGAGATTAAAAATATTATCCCTCCGCCTAGCATCAAGGATGCAATGGAAAAACAAATGCGGGCGGAACGGGAAAAACGGGCGTTGATCGCAGAATCCGAAGGTGATAAACAAGCGAAAATCAATCGTGCCGAGGGAGAGAAGCAGGAAGCGATCGCAAAGTCCGAAGGGGAGAAGATGAAACGGATCAATGAAGCGGAAGGTCGCGCACAGGAGATTGAACGAGTGGCACAAGCCACCGCAAAAGGGATCCGGGAGATCGCCAATGCGATCAATGAAAAAGGAGGACTCGATGCAGTGAATTTGCGCATTGCAGAACAGTATCTGGGAGAGTTCGGTAAACTCGCACAAAAGAACAATACGATGATCATTCCCTCCAATTTATCCGATGTCGCTGGAACGGTCGGGGCAGTGGCAAAGATCTTTTCCGGGATGAGTCAGACAAGCGGCGATGCGACAAAAGAAGCGATGAAGAAGTAAATTCCGACAGATGTCATTCACTACGGTGCAGTACACCACAACGGTGGACTGCACCGTCTTACTTTTAAAAAGCGGAACCAAGATTGATAGTAATGAAAAATCCTCCGAATTCATTTTTTCTGCGGATCTTTCCCGGTGTCGTATCATTCACGGGAGGATCCTGCAGGCTTTCAATCCCATTGCTGAACGGCACGAAATAGTACCGAATATTGATCCCGGATAAACTTCCCATATCGCTTCCGAAGAACGCCCCGAATCCTACGTATCCTCCAACAGTATAATGCGACCGTGCATAACTGAGACTGTTGAAATATTCACGTGCATAGGGCGAAGCCAAGACGAGCGAAGGGCCTGCACCGGCATTTACATACGGACGAAAACTATCGGTGATATCATCTGCAAACAATCTGTATTGCACTCCAAACATCAGCGGGATCAACAAAAAGCGGTTGAGTTTTCCCGGGACAAATGACTGTCCCCAATAATCGTAATATTCCACTTCATTCTCATCCTTCGACTCGGCAATCCCCAGAGTAACAGTTCCGAAAAGTTCGCGCGAATATTGATGCCGGTAAAATCCTGCCAAACCGAATCCATTGTTCGAAAGGAGAATATCCACACCCCATGCATCGTCAAAGGATGTCCGGATCGGATCCGACGATTCCGGTTCGGGGGAGGTAAAGACAATAGTGGAATCCGGTTGTTGCGCAACAAGCAGTGTCGTTGCGATCATCACTGCAGAAAGAATTTTCTTCATAGCTGCCTCGCGAATTGTGGAGTGACGCACGGCAGTTCTCTCCCGTGCGGCACGGTCATTCAACACTAAACAATGCAAATTTAAGATAATGAGTTTCAGGCATAGATGGAAGTGTCGGGTGATCCGGTGCTGCCCCAGTCACATAGAGCAGTTTAATCCTTCTGCCGACTTTGACACTGCTTTCCTGCACGATATTCAAAAATGTATCCTTGTCGATATGGTGTGAGCAGGATGCCGTCGCAAAGATACCCTCCGGCGCAACCAGTTTTAATCCGTTTTGATTGATTTCTTTGTAACCTTTTATTGCAGTTGCCACGGTCTTTTTACTTTTTGTAAAGGAAGGAGGATCAAGAATAACAACATCCCATCGTTTCCCGGCAACAACGGATTCTGCCAGAAACTTGAACACATCGGCGACATGAAAATTCATCGATGTCAGGTTGTTTAGTTCAGCATTCTCCTTTGCTTTTGCGATTGCTTCCTCTGAAATATCGACACTGTCCACGCTGGAAGCGCCAAATGCAGCGGCGTATAATCCGAATCCACCTTCATTGCAGAAACAATCGAGCACTGTGCTATTCTTGACGAACGGTTGTATTGCAGTCCGGTTCAACCGTTGATCTAAAAAGAATCCGCTTTTCTGACCGCCGAGGATATCAACGGTAAACTTTATACCGTTCAACTCGATAACCGACGGTGCAACAGTTCCTCTCAGGATACCTTTCCGCAGCGGAAGGCCTTCAAGTGTCCGAAGCGGTGATTCGTTTCGTTCAACGATCCCCGAGGGTTGGAACACCGATTCCGCTGCTGTGCAGATCTGTTCCAAGCGAATATCCATACCTGTAGAAAACGTCTGGACTGACAGGCAATGTTCGTATTTATCAATGACCAGACCGGGAAGGAAATCGCTTTCACCGTTCACCACGCGGAATGTTTCGCTCTGCGGATAGAGACGTTTCCGCAGGCGGTAGGCCGCACGGATTTTCTTTTCGAAATACTCTTCGTTGATCTCTTCCATCACCGGCGACAGGAAACGGACGGCGATGAGTGATGCAGGATTGTAGAATCCGATACCAAGCGACCGGCCGTCGCTGCGGAGAATCTCTACAACACTGCCGCTTGTTGGTTCGCCGACGATACGGTGAATTTCGTTACTGAAGATCCATTGATGGCCGCCCAGAAGACGGCGGTCCTCATTCTTTTTCAAAATGATATGTTGTGCACGTGTGCTCATAACTTCAAGTTATCAAGAATTTCATGATTATCAAACAATGCAGCGGCTATGAAATCGACATTTCTTCACAACTCTTTTTTCGTTACATTTTACACAATGGAAACTCCTCAAACTAATTTTCGTTCCGGGTATGTCGCGTTGATCGGCGAACCGAATGTCGGTAAATCGACTCTTTTGAATTCGCTGCTCCAGCAGAAAATATCCATCGTTACCAGCAAACCGCAGACGACGCGCCACAAGATCCTCGGCATTCACAGCGGAAAGGATCACCAAATCGTTTTTCTGGATACTCCCGGCATCATCAAGCCGAAGTATTTACTGCAGGAAGTGATGATGCATTTCGCATCGCAGGCGGTGGAAGATGCCGATGTGGTGATGTTGCTGGTGGATGCACAGAAAGTGAAGGAACAGTCGTACGACCGGAACAACGAAGCAGTGGAAAAGATTAAAGCCGCAAATAAAACAACCTTTCTCATTGTCAACAAGATCGATCTTCTCAAGAAAGAAGAAGTGTTGCCGCTGTTGGCGGACCTTCAAACTCTTTTTCCGTTTGACGAAATCATTCCGCTGTCTGCACTGACGAAGTTCAATACAAACGAATTGCTGACATCGCTGGTGAAATATTTGCCGGAAAGTCCACCGTATTACGACACAGAGATCGTCAGCGATGCGCAGGAACGTTTCTTCGTGAGTGAAATGATCCGGGAAAAGATATTCGAATTATATGAACAGGAAATTCCCTATTCGACCACTGTGGATATCACGGAATTCAAGGAACGGGAGAACGGCAAACATTTCATTGCTGCGGACATCGTGATCGAACGGAATTCGCAAAAGGGGATATTGATCGGGAAAGAAGGACGGGCATTAAAACGTTTGGGAAGCCTTTCCCGAAAATCCATCGAACAATTTCTCGGACACGAAGTGTTTTTGGAATTGCACGTGAAAGTTCGCAGTGATTGGCGAGAGGATAAGAATTGGCTCGACCGTTTCGGATACAAGGAAGAATAACAGCGAAAAACGACAGAACGCAATATTATTTTCGACAATACGAGGTGCTTTTATGGCAACGATAAAACCATTCCGCGCAATACGATACAATCAAATGAAAGTAAAGATCGATAACGTTGTTGCACCGCCGTACGACGTGATTTCCTCGGAGCAACAAAACGGATTCTATAATCGCGATCCGTATAATGTTATTCGACTGATTCTTGGCCGGGAAGAAGACCGGTATTCATCCGCCGCAAAAACATATGCCGATTGGCAATCATCGGATGTTCTTCTTCGCGATCTGACACCGTCCATTTATCCGTTGGTGCAGACATTCAAGAACACCGAAGGGAAGGAGATCCAGCGGAAAGGATTCATTGCACTCTGTCATTTGGAAGAGTTCGAAAAGAAGATTGTCCTGCCGCACGAGAAGACATTATCCAAAGCGAAGGAAGATCGTTTCAAACTGTTCAAGGCGACCAAATCGAATTTCAGTCAGGTGTTCAGTCTGTATTCCGATGCGGAAAAGAAGATCGATCAATATCTCGATCCCATCCATTCCACCTATCCGGTGATCGATGTGGAATTTGAAAGCGTCCGGAACCAGTTATGGCAGGTGACCGATATTTCCGTGATTGATCATATTGCCGTGTTGATGGAACCGAAGCAAGTTTTGATCGCGGACGGGCACCATCGGTATGAAACCGGTCTGGCGTACCGCGACCTGATGCGTTCGCTGAATCCGCATCACACGGGTCATGAACTGTATAATTATATCATGATGTTCTTCACCAACCTGGATGATGAAGGATTAGTGATCTTCCCAACACACAGGATCATCCACAGTCTTCCGGCATATGACGGCAGTTCATTGATGGCAACGCTGCAGCAACATTTCGATGTCCAAGTTTTCCCGACATCGCAGATGATGATCGATACGATGAAAAAGATCCCGAAGTTCGCATATGGTTTTGTTTCCAACCATTCGACGAAATTCTACATCGCTTCGCTGAAAAACGATTCGATGCTGGCATCGCTGGTGACCGAACCGCTGCCGGACGAAGTAAAGCAACTGGATGTGGTCCTTCTTCACAATTATATTCTTGGCAAACTGTTGGGTATTTCACAAGAGGCACAGGAAAAGAAACTGAACATCCATTATCTACAAAATGTACACGACGGTGTGGAGGAAGTTGCCAGCGGGAAATCGCAGATTGCGTTCTTTGTCAACCCGACACGGATCGACCAGGTTCGCGCTGTGACAAAGTCCAGCAACACAATGCCGCAGAAATCGACATTCTTCTATCCGAAGCTGATCTCCGGCCTGGTATTCAATAAAATGGAAGAGTAGATGCCGCGAAGCATGCAGTGATTTCCGGCTATTCAATCAATTAATCAACAACACGAATGTCTGACCGATTTAAGATCATTTTCGCGTATACGGCGATCTGTACCATTTGGGGATCCACCTGGTTGGTGATAAAGCTCGGCCTTGAAACGATGACCCCCCTTCTTTCTGCGGGACTGCGTTTTGCACTTGCCGGCGTGATTCTTTTTGCAATCATCCGACTGAGAAAAATTCCCATACCGTGGAACAAAGACACGCGGTGGTTCTTCGGCCTTGCAGCTTTGACATCATTCTCCATTCCGTTTGGCCTTGTCTATTGGGGGGAACAGCAGATCTCGTCCGGAATGACCTCAATTCTCTTTGCAACATTTCCGTTGTGGGTCGCTCTCATGTCCAGTGTGATGATCTCTTCCGAACGGATTACAGGACAAAAAATCTTCGGAGTGTTGATGGGATTCACCGGCGTAGTAACGATCTTTTCCAACGATATTCATTTTGACAGAAATTCGACCGCGCTGATGGGAATGGGTGCGGTCATTCTAAGCGCAGCAATACAGGCGTTTTCGGCTGTGCTTATTAAAAAATTCGGACATGAAATAAGTCCATTCGTTGTCAGCTTTGTTCCCATGTCCATCAGTGCGGTGATACTGCTTGTTGGCAGCATCGGTCTGGAAGATTATTCAGAAGTTCAATTCACTCCGATGGCTCTCTTCAGCATTTTCTTCCTTGCCGTGTTCGGTACGATTGTAACGTTCGTCAGTTATTTCTGGCTGTTGAAACGGGTGCAGGTGGTTCTGCTTTCACTGACCTCTTTTGTTACACCGCTGATTGCGGTGATGCTCGGTGTACTCATTCTGGATGAGCATATCTCGCCGCAGCTGCTTGCCGGTGCAACGCTTGTTTTTATCGGTATCGCAGCTGCAAATCTCAATGAAATCCAGAGCTTTCTCCGCAATCGGCTCATCTCGAAAAAATGAGACGCTTTCCTTCCATTGCAGTACTCATTCTGTTGGTTGCAGGTCTCACTGGAATGCTGTCTGCATGGGGATTGGAAGGGCATCGCGTGATCAATTTGAACGGAGCCCGTTCGCTTCCACTTTCCATGCTCCGTTTCCGTGATGTGGAATACTATTTCGCAGACCATGCCAGCGATGTGGACCGCAGGAAAGTCCGCGACGAAGAGGAAACCTACCGCCAGTTCATCGAACTGGAACGCTATCCTGAATTCTATCGCAAGAAAATGCTGCCGGATCTTTTGACACTGCAAAAACAATATGGCGAAGCATCGGTCCGCCAGAACGGCTATTTGCCCTATCTGATTCTAATGATGTACGATTCATTGCAACGGACGATTGCCGCAGGGGATTGGAACGGAACGATGACGGTCACCGCCGATCTCGGCCACTATATCGGCGACCTGACGATGCCGCTGAACACTACGATGAATTATGACGGGCAGTTGACGAAGAACAACGGCATCAAATGGCGATTTGAGATTGAGATGATGAACCGATATTATAATCAGGTCTATTTTAAAAGGATTGAGCCGAAAAAATTCGAGAATCCTTCTGCCGACCCGATGAACAGGATCTTTGTGCTGCTCGAGCATTCACATGCGAAAGTGCAAAGCATTATGCGTGCGGACACTGCGGCATTTCGCACTTCAAAAAAGAATTATAATAGTACATACTATAGTGCGTTATGGCGTGAGACCGGCCCTTTTGTTAATGAATTGATGCAGGAGGGGACGGAACTGTTTACGACGCTTATTTATAATGCCTGGCTGTTCGCCGGCGGAATCAAAATCCGTTGGGCGGACGATGAACGTTATCGCTTTGGAATTCGCGAACGGGAGCCGGAACATCTGGAGCAAAACTATCCTAACCCTTTCAATCCAAAAACAACGATCAAATATACCCTGAAAGAGAGTTTCGCAGTGAAACTGTCCGTGTTTAATCTCTTCGGCCAGGAGATGCAAATTTTGCATGAAGGCAGTCAAAGCGAAGGGCGGTATGAATTCGTATTCAACGGTGAGCAGCTTCCCGGCGGCGTGTATTTTATACGACTGCAGATGAATGACCGGATTGAAGCGAGGAAAATGATTCTGGCAAAATAAGGAAGGATAAAAAAATCATCCAGCAGGCTGGATGATTTTTTGGTTGCACACCGGGTTTAATTATCCTTTGCCCCTTGATCAATCCACATCCTGAAGAGATCGACCTCTTCTTCGGTCAATTTCTTTTTAGAGAAAATCGGCATCTGAGCACCTTTCGGGGGTTTCGGCAGAAGCTTAAGGATCAGATAGCTTTCCGCCCCGTTCCCGGGAACGATCATACTCTTTGTCTTGCCGCTGGTTTTGATCAACGTAACATTATCCATTGCGAAGTTACTCGGATTTTCATCATCCTTCTCATGGCATTTCAAACATTTCGATTTCACCAACGGAAAGACATCCTTTGAATAGGAAATTGTCTGTGCAGCGGAGGGGAGGCAAAAGAGGATAAGCAACAAACATATCAATAGTACAATCTTCATCAGACTATTTCCCTTTTTTAATTATTCTTTGCACCCTGATCGATCCAGGAAGAGATCAGCTCGATCGTTTCATCATCCAGTGGTTTTTTCCCTCTCGGCATTTGTTTCCCAAAGGAAGCCGTGCCGCGCAATTTCATGACCAAAACGCTCTCCTCGCCTTTCTTTGGTTTAATGACCGGACCGTGTTTGCTTTCACCTCTCATCAGTTCTGTGTAATTGTCCAGATAAAGTCCGCTGGGACTTTCATCCTCTGTATTGTGGCAGTTCATGCATTTTTTTGTGATGACCGGCAGTATGTCGTTTTTAAACGAGATCTTCGTTTTTTTATCCTGTGCCGAAGCAGAGAGTGTAAGACAACAGATGAGAAGAAAGAATGTTTTCATTGGTATGTACGATTAATTATTCAAAGCACCCTGGTTGATCCAGTCGACGATCTTTTGAAGATCGGCATCGCTCATTTGAGATCCACCGAACGGCATTCTTCCGCCGAAAGGAAGCGTTGCAGTCCGTAGCTTTTTAACGAGTACGCTGGCAGTAGCATTTCCCGGTGTAATAACAGGTCCGTGGTCGCTTGCAGCAGCGGTACTATATCCGCTGTTGCCGGAAAGGACATTATTATACGTGTCGAGCGACAAATTATTTTGTCCACCGTGACACCCGGTGCAACCGTACGTTGCACCGGTGAACAGAGGGAGGATCGCGGATGCAAAGCTGATCGGTGCGGCTATTGATTTGAATGATTTTGCATTACTCGTTTTACCGCTGACGGTCACCGTGATATTCACTGTGCCGGATGAGACACCAGCTGGAATAATCACCTTAATCTGTGTTGCATTCCAGGAAGCATACACTGTTGCAGCAGTGCTGCCAAAAGAAACCGTGCCGCTCGTTCCGAAGTTCGTTCCGACAACAGTGATTGTATCGGTGGCTTTTCCGGAATCGGGCGATACAGAAGTGATTGCCGGAGTCGCGATATTGGCGGACACCGGATCTCCCTGGTCATCACAAGCGGAAATAATAAACATTGTGGCAAATAACAGCGAAACAAGAATTCGTCCTGACATTGGTTTTTCTTCCTCTTATAAATAGAAATGGAACATGATATGAAGTTCATTATTAGAAAGTTCGGACGGTTTTTCCTGATTGATACGGTACAGCGGTCGTACTTCTAATCCCGTCATCGGGAAGATCTCGGCGCCGACGGTAAATCGGCTGATATTTCCATCCTGCAGATCGACATTCGGGTCATAATATTCATAACCGAGTTTCAGGTCGATTCCTTCCGTCAACAGGTAGTTCAGTTCTCCATACATGATGTTGCCAGAGACCTGTTTGTTAAGCGTTGAATTATACGTTGTGAGAATATCGAACTCGCCCTGGACGGTAAAATTATTATTAAAAGTGAACACGCCGAATGCGCCCATAATTTGTGTTTTGCCGGGGCCGCCGGCTGTGGGAAGGTTATAAACAGAACCGCCCACATTGAAATTGATAAAATCAGTTTGCACATTTGCATCAGCGCGGACGACTACCGCTTTATTCTTCGTCCCGCCCGTTCCGGCTAATCCGCCTTTCCTTCCATTGAACAATCCGACATTTACTGTAAAAATGCTCGGATTGAAACCAAACTCCAGCCCGGTATCTTCTGAACCCTGCCCAAATCCAAGTCCGCCGGGATATGCGGCAAGGGCAGGATTGATGGGGAAGAATGAACCGCCTCGGATCAGAAGATTGTGGTCATCCATCTTCAATCCATAGGAGGGTACGAAATTCCCAAGTTTGATGTACCCATCGATCGGCAGTACTTTGGCAAGACCGAACACTTCAAAGCCGCTATACAGGCCTTTGTCGATATAGATTCGGAACTTCTTGTTCAACCGGAGATCGAGATACAGGTCGCCCTGCATCTGGAAAAAGCTGGATGTTGTTGTCTGTTCGCGGTAATAGAACAGCGTCCGGTAATCCATCCCGACGGTAAAGAAATCGTTCAGCATCGGGGAGTATTCCTCGATATCGGTCTCTTCTTTGTATGTTGCCATCGTCAATTCTTCGCGGCCGTATGTGGAACCGAATGTGCTTCGCATTCCTTTCCCGGTCGGATTGATATGGCAGGATTGGCATTTTGCTCCCTGTCGTGTGGCGAACTTCGGCAAAGCGTTCGCGCTTGTAATGACGATGCCGACTATGAATAGAAACAGCATTAAGCGTTTCATTGAATCCCTCCAGTTAGAAAATCTTTTCATTTTTTATTCTGCGTCAATGTATAATTATCGGATATCATTTGCAATATGAACGGGGAAAAACGTGAGGAATGTCATACAAAAGAATAGTCACCGGTCAGAACTTCTTCCGGCGGTTGCGGATGTAATCCACGAAGAGGAATTGGCCGAGATTGTTGAGGGATGAATAGTACGCACGGCCTTTGTTTGCCTTGGTTAATTCTTCCACGAAATTGATCAGATACGGATCGCGGGCGATCATAAAAGTGCTGATGGTGATTTTTTCGCGACGGCATTGCACTGCTTCATCCAAAGTCTTATTGACGATTTTTGGATCGAGGCCGAACGAATTTTTGTACAGTTTTCCCGAATCGTCGAACATGGCAGAAGGTTTGCCGTCCGTGATCATGAAGATCTGTTTGTTCACATTGCCGCATTTTCGCAGCAGGGTGCGTGCCATCTGCAATCCGGCGCGCGTGTTGGTATGGAACGGACCAACCTGCAGGAACGGAATTTCTGCCAAGCTGATCAGATTGGCATCATCTCCGAATGTGATACATGCGAGAAAGTCTTTTGGGAATTTTGTTTGGATCAATTCCGCAAGGGCAAGTGCTACTTGTTTTGCCGGAGTAATCCGGTCCTCACCGTACAGGATCATGCTGTGGGAAATGTCGATCATCAGCACAGTGGCGCAGGAGGAAAGGTTCTCGGTCTCATAGACCTCCAGATCATCTTCCTGAAGATTGAAATTGTCGATGCCATCCCGTTTTAACGCGTTCGTCATTGTCGAAGTGAGGTCGATGTTCGTCGGCATGTCGCCAAAGGTCCATTTCTTCGTTTCACTCAGCCGTTCCACGCCGCTGCCGGTATTGGGTGTTTCGTGATTACCGAAGGGATTCTTTTTCAGGGAGGTAAAAATCTCTTTCAGAGCGTCTTGTCGTATTTTCTGAATGCCCTTTGTTGTCAGTTCAAAATTGCTGTTCACCTCTTCGATGATGCCCATCTCTTTCAACTTTTCAATAAGCTCTTCCATCGACAGATTCTCATCAAAAATACCATGCTCTTCCGCCAACTGCCGTAACCATTGCAGCGCTTCATTCACATCGCCGCTTGTCTGCAGGACAAGATAGTTAAACAGTTTGGTCAGTTGTTCGAGACGCTGTTCGTCGGTGGAGGAATCTTCATTCCATTGTGAATACAGAAAACGCATTTAGCTTAATTGATAATGGATAATTGAAAATGGAAAATGGAAAATGTTAGTGCTTCAGACTCTTTTTTGATGAATTTATACTTGATGTTAACATTTTAATTAATTCTTCACATTGGTCTAAAAATAATAGCGCAGTTGATGAATCAATGAAATCGGTATCTCGTAAAATTCTGATCCAATAGTGTGTCTCAAATGCCTCTTTATTAGCAATTGACAGTTTATGAATAAAATCTAATCTGCTTTCTGCTTGATTAGCCTCCTCAATATTCGCACCTATTGAAGTACCGCTTCTGAGCAGCTGTTTTGACAAGATATATTCTTTTTTCTCAATTGTTAAAATTCTGCAAATATTAACGATGGCAATAGCAAACTGATATGATTTCGTCTTTAATGTATTTTGTCTTATGCTCGACATGATTTCCTCCAATTGATATCCAATATCGGCGTAATTGAAATTGTCAATTATCCATTATCAACTATCAATTAAATTAAATCAAGAGCTTCCCTCTTCCATCAATGCTTTTTAATCGTACTCCTCAAACTTCCCTTTTGTGAAGATGCTGCCGACCATGTCTTTATACTGTGTTACATGATCGACTTCGTCTTTTGCAATTTTTGAATTTTGATGCAGCCCGTCCAGCACGAATTCCATCGCCGACGCGAGATCGTATTGACTGTCCGCAGTGATCTTGAAATATTTTCGCGTGAGATCGTTTAATGTGGGAATGCGACTCAGTTCGGTGTAATAGGCGTTGAACGGCATATCATCAGCAACCTGGATGGAATTTCCCGTTTCGAACCAGTTGACGATGGCTGCATATTCACTCGTATCTTTCTGTTCCTGTCCTTGAGGAGTCCGTTTCTTCTTTTGTAATGGATCGGGAAAATATTTTTTAAAGACTTCACGCGTTGCCTTGCCGATGAGCGCTTTCCCCACCTTCAATGAACCTTCCTGTTCACCTTCAAAAACCAATTCGACCTTGCCGGTGATTCCGGGGAGTGCATGCGGCAGATCGCACATTCGTGGAATGATATGCTTTTCGTCAAGAACAATCGCACGACGTTCGGCATTGCTTACCAGATTCTCCATTGCTGCGATGGTCAGGCGCGCACTCACCCCCGATTTCTGGTCGACGAATTCACTTTTGCGTGCTTCGAACGCGATGTTTTCGATAATCTCCTTGAAATAGTACGGTAAATGCAGCTGCATTCCGTCACGTTCAATCCAAGCTTCCTGCTCTGTGATCTCGATTGCATCTTCCAGCGTGCGGGGATAGTGCGTAAGAATCTGTGAATCGATCCGATCTTTCAGTGGTGTGATGATACTGCCTCGGTTGGTATAATCTTCCGGATTTGCGGTAAAGACCAGGAAGACATCCAGCGGAATGCGAATGTTGAATCCGCGGATCTGTACATCCTTTTCTTCTAAGATGTTGAACAGACCGACCTGTATGCGTGGCTGGAGGTCCGGCAGTTCGTTAATGGCAAAAATACCCCTGTTACTCCGAGGAATCAGTCCGAAATGAATAGCCCCTTCGTGTGAATAATGCAGACGCTGAGTAGCCGCTTTAATCGGATCGATATCGCCGATCAGGTCGGCGATTGTTACATCCGGCGTTGCAAGTTTTTCACTGAACCGCTGGTCCCGATGAATCCATTCGATTTCCGTCTCATCGCCGAAGTTTGCGATCTGGTCTACACCGTATTTACTCACCGGCTTGAAAGGATTGTCATTAATCTCGCTCCCTTTGATCGTCGGAATAAATTCATCCAACAGCGAAGGGAATTGACGGATCAATCGAGTTTTTGCCTGACCTCGCAGACCGAGAAGTATGATATCGTGTTTGGCGAGTATCGCATTGATCAGCGCCGGAATAACTGTCATTTCATATCCAACAATGCCGGGGAACAACTGTTCATTGTTTTTCAGTTTCTTGATCAGATTGTTCCGGATCTCATCTTTCACGGAGAGTACACGATATCCGCTGTTTTTCAATTCGCCGACCGTTGCTGGCATGGTCATAGTCGTTATCCTTAATTTTCTTTCAATATACTTTTGTGCTTATCCAAAATCAATTTCTTGGATTTGGGGGAATGATACGCTATTTTTGTAGAGAAGTGATATTCGAGACGCACGTATTGTTCGAAACATTCAACAGCGGTCGATTCTGCCTTTCCACCCATTGAGTTTGTTGTGACATTACCCTCTAAAACAGTAGTTCTTCGATTAAGTTCCATTGGTGATATAATTCTTTCATCGCCGTTGCTTCGTGTTCTGCGGAAAGCAGTTGGTAACGATGCACGGATTGATTTCGTCGTCCGGAAAGAGTATGCGGAACTGGTGCGGTACAATCACCATCTTTCTATCGTCCATGAATACGACGTTGCCACCGGATATAAAGGATTGCAGGATCTGGCATTACAGTTGCGTGCCGAACACTATGATCTGGTTATTGATATTCACGACAGCATCCGCACAAAATTTCTTCGCGCAGCATGCACAACAAAAAATGTGGTAGTAATGGATAAACGCAAACTGGAACGTTGGCTGATGGTGAATCTGAAACGGAATGCGTATTCGGACAATCTGACGGTAGCGGAACGGTATATTGAAACCGTAGAAAACTATGGAATCAAGAATGACAATAAGGGGCTCGAAATCTTCATCCCGGACTCGACGTTGTTCGAGATATCCGGGAAGATGGGAAAGCTCCGGCTGGACCGGTTTGAAAAAGTGATCGGCATTTGTCCCGGTTCAAAGCATTTTACCAAACGCTGGCAGAAGGAGAAGTTTGCGGATGTCGCCGTCCGTGCTGTAACCGAATTGAAAGCAAAGATCCATTTGTTTGGGGGACCCGACGAATGGGAGGACTGTGAGTTCGTCCGCCAGGAAGTGGCGCGAAGGGTCTCGTCTGAATCGGTTACGAATTTCGCCGGCGAATTCTCACTGCTGGAATCAGCCGCTGCACTTGAATTTTGCGATGCAGTGGTGACAAACGACAGCGGATTAATGCATCTTGCGGCCGCAAAACAGAAAAAGATTGTTGCGATATTCGGATCGACGGTGAAAGAATTTGGTTTCGCACCGTACGGAACTGAATCGATTGTTGTCGAGAAGAACGATCTCGACTGCCGTCCCTGCACCCATATTGGTAAAAAGGAATGTCCGAAAATTCACTTCAAGTGCATGACAGACATAGATGTCGATACAGTGTTTACTTCCGTGGCCGCACTCCTAAAATGAAATCAACCTTCTTGATTATATACTTGAAACATCTGAAAAACTCTCGAGTAATGTCATTGCCCCGAAGGGGTCACTTCGTGACGAGACGTTTTTTGTCGAAGTCCCGCTGTACGGGACTCTGTACAACGGAGCAATCTCGTTTTTTGGTAGTTTGAAGGAGATTGCTTCGTCGCTTCGCTCCTCGTCCCAAAGGGACCCCTTAGGGGCAATGAGTTTTTCAGAAGTCTCTACTTCATTCTAAAGACAATGTTGAATGATGGCGATTCTTTTTTATATCTATTCGTGTTGTGTGTTTCGTAACAGTACGATTATTTAGTGATAATCATTCCTTTCGATCTATTCTGTTTATTGGCGCTGTAAGAACAGTTGTGCAATCATCATCAACAGAACCTATTCGAAGGGATTATTAATGAGTCAGACACAACAACAATCTGTAACACCTGCCGCCATAGAAGAAAAAGTAGCGAATATCCTCCGATACACTTCGCAATACGCCCATGCCGCTGCCGCACAAAATGATCAGGAAAAGGTCATTTCATTGCTGCGCTTTGCGGAGCATTTTGCGCTTGCCGGCAATTTTGAGAGTGCCAGGATGCAGGTCAATCGTGCGTACGCAGTATGTCCAAATCATCCGAATATTCCGTTGGCGGAAAAGAAGTTACTTTTGATGCAAAGTGCATCTGCCGAGATCCATCCAGATAACCGCCGGGAGAAGACAGATGGGATTCGGACGGAATCCGAAATACCATTCCGACTAGAGGATTATGTAACAGATCTGGGGCTGGAGAATGAATGCAAAGAGATCCAAGAGTTATTGTGCCGGGCTGAATATTTCCTGCGTGGTAATAGTATTACCGCTGCGCGTAATTATCTTAATCGGGCCTATCTCCTGGATCCATTGAATGATTCAGTACAAATGATGGAACAACGGGTTCTCTTCAACGAATCACGGCCATCGGACGGTATATACCGTTTCATCCGTCAGATAAAATCTTTTGTCAATGAACGGAATTTCGCCGAAGCCGAAAGGGAGTTGCAGAAAGCATACCGGCAGGATCCGCTCAATGAACAGTTGCACGATGTGGCGGCGCAACTTCGGTTAGAGATGAAACGTGAATTGACGCCGGTTGAAGAAAATATCCTGTATGCACATCGGTACTTTGGAGAGAATCAACTGGAAAAAGCTATTCGTGAGATCCGGTTGGGATATCTGATTGACCCTTTTAACGAAACGCTTGCACAATTGGAACAGAGAATCATTTCAGTATTTGGCAATCATTAGGGAAGAGGAATCTCTTCCCTTGTTCATCATCCTGTCTTCAATTATTGCAGCCACACTTCGACGCGCTTGTTCCGATATTTCCCTTCAGGCGATTTGCCGGTCGTAATCGGGACGGCAGAGCCGAATCCATTGACATTCCCTTGTGCAATGTTAATACCCCGCGCTCTGAATTCTGACGCAATTTCTTCCGCTAATTCCACAGAGGTCCGGATATTGGAATCATTATATCCTTCACCATCGGCGAATCCGGCGAGCTTCATTTCCGGGTAATCATTCTCCTTCAGATACTCCACGATGCGGTCCAGGTCATTCTGAGCTTTCGTATCAAGAAGATTTTTGGTACGCTGGAACCGGAAGTTTACCGCAATGCGATTTGCACCTGCAATGAATTCCAGATATTCTTTCGGGGCACTCGCAGGAATTTTCGGATTGTTCTCAACACGGATGTTCAAATCAACAAATTTATGATCGTGCACAATTTGCTGCCCATCTTCACTTAACGCATACCGAATAAACTCCCGGATCAAAGGATTTTGGGGTGTTGCTGAAGTGTACAAATATAACCGACGAGCAAGCGGATAATCCTCACGTCCAATCGTCAGGAAATTGGCAAAAAGCGGATCGGAAGTATTTTCACTAATGGCGAGCACTTTTGTATCGCGAGCATACACAAAGCCCAAAAATCCGATGCTGTTTGGGTCCATTGCCACTGCATTGGACAACTCATCGCTGTCCTCAAAAAAATGGGCATCGCCGGAGATGTGATCTTCGTGTATTATTTTCATGACCAGATGTTGGAATGTCTCATGTGTCCCGCTGTTCGTATCACGTGCATACAGTTTGATAGTCGCATCGTCACCCGTAATAGATTTCCAGTTGACAATTTCGCCGGAAAAGATCCGACCGACCTGCTCAACGGTTAATGATTTTACCGGATTGCTTGGGTGCACAATAATTGCCAAGCCATCCAATCCCAGCACGTGTTCATTGGACTGGCTGTGCATATTGCCCAGACCTCTGTTTTGAAGGATAATCGTCTCATCGTGTTTAATTTCGCGCGATGCCATTCCAATATCGCATAGTGCATTTCCGAGATCCTTAAAAGCGAAGGTGGATCCATGAGCGAACACTTCAATGACCTGCCGCGAAACCGAATCAGGCAGAGTAAACATTGCATATTTTTCCTGATGATTCTTCCTCGTTTTCCATTGTACATTAGAACCGCCGAGTTGCCGGATATATCCTTCTACTAACGCAGGCATTAATTTCGCGCCGATGGTATTTGACCCATGGATCCGTAAAATGATTTTTTCTTCGGGGATTGCATTTGCTTGATAATAGAAAAACCCTGCCCCAAGAAATGCCGTCACCATAATGATACCGACGGCAATGAAAACAAATTTCCCGGCTCTTTTCGTACGCGGTGATGAATTGTCGGCATGACCAGTCCGTTCACCATTTGATGTTGGCTGCAGCTGTGAACGAATGGATGCAATCATTTTTGTATCGGGAGCTGTCTTGGGTGTAATACCGATGCCTCGAAGTGCGGAAACTATTTTGGGGATCATTTCGCCGATTGTGTCGAGCTTGATTTGAATTGTGGCAGCGGTGCCGACAACCTGTTTCCAGGGAGTCTGTTTCGTTTCGAATTCGGCTCTGCTCATATCGAACAATAACGGGAAAAGAGTTTTCTTTGAAAGCATTGCGCGTTCTATGATAGAGCGGTACAGTTCATAGGTCATCAACGATAAAGGAGATAAAATAAGGACAACTGCTTCCGATTGAATCAGTGCTTCGTCGTTACGGAGAGAATGAGTGTGACTGTGGATATAGGATGGAATTCCTGCCTCCTCCATCCTCAAAGCGATTTGGAGGGCAAGAGTGTGTTCCTCCGGATTGAATACAATATAGATCATGCGTTGCTCCTGGCTAGTAAAATGGTAGTAGAAAGTACCCTTCAGATGTTAATACGGTATTAACTGATTGTTAAAGATATGCCACGAAAAATTTCATATATCTAGACATATGCTCTGTTGACAAATGGTGAAAGTGTACGAATCGATGGGTCTCTTTTATGGAAGAAATGATAAAAATGGACGAAATTAGGCAATTCCGAATAATTTTCAAGGAAACAGTGTTCAATTCATATTGCTTCTCGTTACCTCATCATCTATATTAGCCCACGTTTTATGACATTACGACATTCGACAAAAACACTGTTATCAACCATACAGCAATCAACCGGGAAAACACTTCAGCGAGCAATGGATCTCGGCACACTGATTGAACTTGCGGAAACACATTCGCAGCAGAACACGCTGAAAGATCTTGCCTTCTCTTCGAAGTTTATTGTGAAATCGTTCGAATTGATGAAACGGATAGGCAGGGACGGAAACGGATATGAGAAGATTTCCGGAGAGTTTTCTATTCAAGTGCAGAAATCGCAGCAGGTGATGAAACAGATTCTTGCTCATGCGGATGCAATGACTTCTTCACACTTTGCCGCCAGTTATATGGAGATGAACACGCTGACGATGGAAAATTTGATGCAACTGTATCACGACCTGAGTCTCTATAAAAACTATCTGTTGGACCAACACTGCTGACGAACTGCATTGCCGGGGAGGTGCGGGAATATGAAAAATTTCGGCCGTAGCATCCAAGGTAAGTAACTGACGAAGGGAATCCTTCGACAGCGATACAACGATTTTCGAAAGGAATGTCGTATGGCAAAGAAGTCGAAAAAGAAAACTGCACAGCGTTCCAGACAGCGCACAGTAAAGAAAGTGAAAAAAAGATCGGCGGTAAAACCGGCTCGTCGTAAAAAAGTTGTACCGATCGCCATCGTTCCTGCTCAAAAGCCTTCCACACCATCGCCGACCGCTCATTACAATCCATACGAAGTAGTGCTGCATAATTTTGAGCTTGCCTCCAAAAGGATTAATCTCAGTGATGAATTAGCAATGCTCATCCGCACACCGGACAGGGAATTACGCGTAGAACTGCCCGTATTGATGGATGACGGCAAACTTCATTCTATTATAGGGTACCGCGTTCAACACAACAATGCGCGCGGTCCTTATAAAGGAGGGATCCGGTATCATCAGGAAGTGGATCTGGACGAAGTGCGGGCGCTTGCTTCGTTGATGACCTGGAAAACCTCAGTTGTCGACATTCCTTTCGGCGGTGCAAAAGGAGGAGTGACGATCGATCCGACAAAACTCTCTTTGGGTGAATTAGAAAGGTTGACGCGGGCATTCACCAATAAGATCGATTTGATCATCGGGCCATCGGAAGATATTCCGGCGCCGGATGTAAATACCAATGCGCAAACGATGGCATGGATGATGGACGAATACAGCAAAGTACATGGATATTCTCCTGCCGTTGTTACCGGGAAACCGGTGGAACTCGGTGGATCGCTTGGCAGGGAAGAAGCAACCGGACGGGGAGTTTGCATCGCATTGCGTGAATCAGCCAGAACGCATCATTTGGATTTGAAGAAAGTGACTGTCGCTGTACAGGGATTCGGCAATGTCGGTTCCCATACTGCACGGATCCTTGAACAGGAGATGGGCGTGAAGGTGGTTGCAGTGAGTGATGTGAAAGGGGGTATCTATAATCCGCGCGGAATTCGTTTTAGTGATGCATCAACACAATTTAAAAATACCGGAAGTGTTGTTGGATTAAAGGGTGCAGTGAAACTGACAAACGAAGAATTGCTGGAATTGAAATGCGATGTTCTAATCCCAGCCGCCCTGGGGAACCAATTACGATTTGATAATGCGAACAGAGTACAAGCAAAATTGATTGTTGAGGCTGCCAATGGTCCGACCACTTATGAGGCGGATGAGATCTTTGCATCACGTAAAATCCCGGTGATACCAGATATCTATGCCAACGCCGGCGGCGTCACCGTCAGTTATTTTGAATGGGTTCAGAATGTACAACGCTTCCGATGGGAATATGCCCGAGTTGTCAATGAATTGGAAAAGATCATGATATCCAGTTATGCTGCAGTGCTGCAGATGTCCGAAAAGCACAAAGTGCCGCTGCGAATCGGAGCATTTATTCTTGCGGTAGAACGTGTTGCGCGAGCGGCAAAACTGCGAGGTGTCTAATCCGAAAAGACAAAAATGGTATTCACTCCGAACCCGCTCTTGAGCGGGTTCACTATTTCTGTTGATAGAGATTCTCTTTCTCTTTATCTTTTGGTTTCACAATACAGAAGGCTGTTATGAAATTCTCCTTTTTATCCATTTTCATTATTCCATCAATTCTTTTCAGCAGTTCTATCGGTATTCTCCCGATGCCGCAATCTATCCACGAAAAAAGTGGACTTTTCAAGGTCACATCATCCACAAAAATCGTTTTGGGAAGCGACACACATGCAGAACAATTTATTGCCAGTCTGCTTACGGAGGAGATTGAAACGCTGCGAGAATCCGCACCGAAAGTAGTTGCAGAAAACTCCGTCCGCAAACTTACTTCTAATTTTATTTATATCGGGAAACCGACGACCGAGTACGGGAAAAAACTCCTGAAAGAACGGAAAGGAAAACTGAATCCGGAAATGAAACAGGAAGGGTACTTTCTGGATGTCGATGCAAAAGGGATCGTGATTATTGCGGAATCAGACAAAGGATTGATGTACGGCGTGATGTCGTTGTTGCAGATGCTGGAAACGGAAAAGAGGAGTATCGTCGTGCGAGGTGCGACGATCCACGATTATCCTGCAATGAAGATGAGAGGAATCACGGACGATATCAGCCGCGGACAGGTCTCGACACTGGAGAATTTCAAGAAGATCATCCGCTTTTGTGCACGATATAAGATGAATGTCTATTCTCCCTATATCGAAGATGTCTTTCAATTCAAGAAGCATCCGGAGATCGGGAAGAACCGCGGAGCGTTAACCGCTGTGGAATGCAAGGAACTAGATGCGTATGCAAAAAAATACTTTATTGAAATCATTCCAATCTTTGAAACTCTGGGACATTGGGAAAATATTCTGATTCAATCTGACTACAGTAAATACGCAGAATTTCCCGGGGCCCAGACGGTAAATGTGTCGGATGAACGAGTGTATGCTTTATTGGATGAAATGATTGGAGAGATAGCGGCATGTTTCAGTTCGCCGTACTTCAACATCGCTGCAGATGAATCATGGGATGTCGGACTCGGTGCGAACAAGGCGCGTGTTAAAAAAAGCACTCTCGCAGACGTACATGCAGACCATTACAAAAGAGTTTTCGAGATCGTCAAAAAACACGGAAAAAAGGCAATGATGTACGGCGATATCATCCTGCAGCATCCGGACATTCTTAAAAAAATACCGAAGGATGTAACGATGGTGGACTGGCAGTACGGCACAGGATTCGATTTCTCCAGTCCGGAAATATTCCGCGAGGCCGGATTTCCGTTTATTGTTTCACCGGCGGTGTGGAACTTCACCGGACCATTCCCGAACTATATTAATGCATTTTTAAATATCCGTAACTTGAGTCTGGACGGATATCGTAACGGTGCAATGGGAATGGTCTGTTCTAATTGGAACGATTTCGGCGGGGAAGAATTCAGGGAACTCAACTATTATGGATATGCGTGGAGCGCTGAATGTGCCTGGAATCCGCCGGGGGCGGATCAGGAAGAGTTCAATAAAAAATTCTTTAGAGATTTCTTCGCAACTGACAACACCGAACATTTGCGCGCCGTTTACGCTCTGCTCGGAAGCCAATCAAACCAATATCACTGGTATGAATTGTGGCGGCATCCGCTGCTGCCGAATAGGGACGACATGATCTGGGAAAAACGCACGCATTTAATCGAGCGGATGCAAAGCATCCAATCAACAATGCCGCTGGTTTTGGAATTGATTGATAGATCCTCGAAAGAGATTAAACAAAACAACGATCAACTCCGATATCTCGCCTATGTCGCGAAAATGAATCTCTGGTTTGCTCAAAAATATGAAACACAGGAACGCGTTAAAATGCTTATGGCGGATACTGTCAAATCAAAACCGTTGAACACTCAAGAAATATTCCGGTTGTGCAGAAGCGTTGTTGATTCGTTAGAAATCGTCAGGACAGAATTCGAACGTCTCTGGCCACGAACAAACAAGCCGGACGGATTATCATTATTATTAGCACGGTATAACCGACAGATTGCCTACTGGAATGAAATTGCAGGAGAAGCGGAAAGGGGTTTTGTTAATGCCGATCCAACAATAAAAAGCCAATGGCTGTATCATCCCAACACGTATCCGGGAGAGGCTGATTCGTTGCATTTCCCCAAAGCATATTTCCGGAAAACATATTCCATGGGAACTGAAGTTGCTGCCGGGAAAGTGCAGTTGCTCGGCGATACATGGGCAAAACTGTTTGTAAACGGAAAGCTCGTTGGCGAAGTCGCTGCACGTTCATCCCTTTCGCTCACCGTGGAAAATCAACGGGCGAAGATATTTGATATCACTTCCTTCTTGACCGATTCGATCAACGTTCTGGCTGTGGAAGCGCAGAGTTTCGAGAAAAACGGTTTTGCGGGAATGAACCTGTTTGGCGAGATCGTTTATAAAGACGGATCTCGCAGTGCTATCGTTACAGACAATACGTGGCAAGTATCGGATACTGTTTCTGTCAATTGGAATACTATTCCCTTCAATGCACACTCCTGGAAATCAGCATCGGAGAAAAAGTATCCGGTACCCGTCGTGGCACCCGACTTAAAGAACGGCAGAACTAGCTGGTTCGAAAGATGATAAATAGAAGCGGTCTTGTATATAAGTTTTAGAGTCTTAATTTAGTAGAAGCGGTCTCAAAAACACCTCCGCATAAGAATTTGGATACATGCGAGATGTACAAAGCCAAGAAAATTATCAAGATGGTAATCATGACGGACGAGCACTCGGCGATAATTTTGCAACCAA
>Ga0172379_10000158_pt1 | contig 183660 bp, 186 predicted proteins | sample GrowelOW334metaG_FD_119756 | JGI IMG/M metagenome (GOLD analysis project Ga0172379, IMG submission 119756) | Groundwater microbial communities from an aquifer near a municipal landfill in Southern Ontario, Canada - Groundwater well OW334 metaG | ecosystem: Environmental > Aquatic > Deep...
AGGACTATATCTATAACTACATCAGACCACACGATAGCTTGAATTTATTAACCCCTAGCGAGTATTGTTTACATGCATTATCAACATAACAAATGTGTACGGGATGTACTGAGCCAGTACATTATATTGCATCTACTTCAGTTAAGTGCTATATTTTTCGTTAACCAAGCTTGTTTTGGTGCACCCAAAATACATAGGAAGTGACCCAGATGAAGACCGTGCGCAAGTGTTGGCCGTTTGCTTTACTGCTCGCCATTGTCGTATCGCTTGTGTCGGCCTTTCTCTCGTTGCGACCAATTCTCAACTGTCTCACTGTGCGTGGAACCATTGCGTACATGGTCGAGGCGGCTTGCTACGAGGATCTGATGGATGCCGCTGCGTTCAAGCATACTGCCCAAGTGACGGCAGCGGCAAATCGGATCCCGTTTCCGACCGTCGCGGCTTTCGCCGCGAAATATCCCCAATATGTTCGGCCTGGGGTCAAAGTTGGTGAGCTAGAGCGTCAGGAGGGCGCTTCTCTGCCACCGCTCCCTTAGGTCAGTGTTGCACCTGTCGTACAGCCGTAACGTCGAAGCATCTCTTGGAGGATAACAACGTGGCAAACATAAGGCATCGAGATGGTGCGAGGGCGCAGGATAAGGCTCTAGAGACCAGGTCGGCGAGGCGAAAGGCTAAGACGAATCGCCTTGTCCCCGAAGACTGTGATGCGTCGCCCGCGACAGAGCCTGATGTCGTTGTCCAGCTTCCCCGTGTTCAGCCTGTAACACACAATCCATTCGTCATAGCCCTGCGAGGGCTCAGTCTGGACAACGACGAGGAAGCGCACATCTCGGAGGCTGCATCGTAGCCGTTCGGGCCGCCACGTAGTGACGGCTGAAGTGCACTAACGTGCAACAAACCGGGCCAGGCGTGAGGGGGAGACCTCGCGTCTGGCCCATACGCTTTTTTAAAAAATACGACCCTCGAAAGGTCGTTTTTGTGAATCGGAAAAAATATTACATTGATTTGCATTCCGCCTGCAAATCTGGCGGAGAGGCAGGGATTTGGTCACAAGTATTTTTCTGCTGAAAAATCTCGCGATCCCGCCTCTCTCGCCTTCACTCGGTCCGGCCTTCAAATCCTCGGCGGTTTCCGCCACGAAAAAAGCCAGCTTTCAGCTGACTTCTCATGGCGGAGAGGCAGGGATTTGAACCCTGGAAGCCCTTGCGGACTTACCGCCTTTCCAAGGCGGCGCACTAGACCACTATGCGACCTCTCCAAACATGATGATTCTATCAAACAAACCCGATTTTCTCAAGGATAATGGACGATTCATATATTGAATCTTTTACATTTTTGCTTTACGCTTGAATTAGCAAATAAAGTAGGAGAACTTATGTCAAAAACAGTTCTAATGTTAGTCGCGCTTTTGTTAGTTCTAATGGGAATTTTGGGATTGATACCCTCTTTAACCTTCATGACTATCCCAGCATGGCTCGCCATCGTGGAAATTGTCATTGGTCTTATTTGCGTTTACGTTTCTTCAACCGACAAGTAAGTTATCTAAAAACGAAAATCTAAAATGTAAAAAAACGCAACAAGTACGGTTTGTCTGAGTTCTTGCGTGGAATCATTTTCGATTTTACATTTGCGCTTTAAACTAATTTAAACTACATTTGATTCATGAATGAAGCAGATGAAATAAAAGGGCGAATCGATATTGTCGATTTCATCACTCAGTATGTGGAGATGAAAAAAGCGGGGATAAACTATTCCAGCTGTTGCCCATTTCACAACGAAAAGACACCGTCTTTTATGGTTTCTCCCGAGCGTCAATCGTTTCGCTGTTTTGGGTGCGGTGAAGGCGGTGATGTTATCACATTTTTTCAAAAAATTGAGGGTTTGAGTTTTCCGGAGGCTCTCAAAATCCTGGGTGAAAGAGTCGGTGTCGAGGTTAGATTTTCCTCTCGTGATAAAATCGATCAAAATAAAAATGATAAAGATCGATTATTTAAAATCAATCTTCTGGCTGCCAAATTTTTTAAGATGTCGCTTCAAGCCGAAGAGGGTAAATTGGCACTTAAATATTTGCATGATCGTGGTGTTAAAGATGAAGTTATCGAAAAGTTTAAGGTTGGCTTTGCGCCTAACAACGACAAACTACGACGCATCTTCAACTCAAAAGAAATTCACGACGCCGACATGTCGTATGCTGGACATCCCGAAAGATTTCGTTATCGCATAATGTTTCCAATTCTTGATAATTTTTCGCAAATCATCGGTTTTTCAGGGAGAATCCTGGAGGATCAAATTCCGGCCAACGTTAGCGTTCACCCAAAATATCTCAATACGCCCGAAACGCCGGTTTTTCATAAATCCAAAGCTCTTTATGGGATTAATTTAGCCAAAGAAACAATTAGGAAAAATAAAAGAGTTGTTATTGTCGAAGGGCAGATGGATGTTTTAATGTCGCATCAGGCGGGGATAGAGGAGGTCGTAGCGAGTTCTGGAACAGCCTTAACCGAAGATCATCTCAAATCATTGTCGCGACTAGCGCCAAATATTATATTTTCTTTTGACGAGGATGAGGCGGGAATCAAAGCGGCTAATTCAGCGATCATGATGGGGCTTGCGATGGGTCTTGAGATAAAGTTAACGACGATAGAAAAATATAAAGATGTGGGAGAGCTAGTCGAAGCAGAGCCAGAGGCGTGGAAAAAGATTGTTGATGCGGCTCTGCCACCAGTTGAGTGGTTTGTCAGTCGAGCTACCAAGGGCAAGGAGAGTCTATCGGCGTTAGAAAAGAAAGAGCTGGCCAGGAGTGTCCTGAGTTTTATAGTTAGAATGAAAGATGAGGTTGAAAAAGCGCATTATGTCCAGTATCTCTCGAAAGTTGTCGGTGTGCCACCGATTGCAATTGAAAAATCCTTGAATCAGATCAAAATTAAACCGATTGAGGCCGAGCAGGTGAAGCAGCACAAACTCAATCTTGAGGAGTACTATCTGGCGTTTTTGATGAATTATCCGAAGGTGGTTTCCAAGTATCAGCTAGCCCAAAAGGTCAATTTTGAAGAAAAAGAGCTAGAGGAAATTTACAAACAGCTTCATGAGTGTTATAATTCCAAACAGATTGCAGAGTGTATCAAAGAAACGAAGAGCAAGCTAAGCCGCGAAATAACTGAGCGGCTTGATGCGGTTTGTTTGGTTTGGGACGAGCGCTTTTCAGAGAGTGAAGATCTGGCCGAGGAGGAGTTTGTCTCAGTAAAGCTTCGTTTCGAAGATCGAGAGAAAGAAAAGATCAAGGATGGTTTTGCAAAGATGATCAGTGACGCTGAAATTTCAGGAGATTTAGAAAAAGTCAAAGAGTTAATGAAAAAATTACAGGAAAGTTTTAAGAAGTAAAATGTTAAAACTAAAAACTAAAATGATTAACAAGGCAGAAGACAGAAATTTAATGTCTGATTTTTTGCGATCTCATTTTACATTTTCGATTTAAGATTTTACATTTAATTTTGAGGTAAACAATGGCAAAACGCGCGATAAAAATGCCGGTAGATAATAGAATCAGGATGACGCCGACAATTGAAGTCTTGGTGTCAAAAGGTGAGCTGCACGGGTTCGTGACCGAGCAGGAAATCATGCAGGTTATTCCTGAACCGGAAAAAAATATTGCCGAACTCGATGAGCTTTACGATGTTCTGATGGGCAAAGGTATTTCTGTAATTGAAAAAAAGAGATTGATTGACACTGAAGCGCTTCTTTCCGACAAGGCAGTCGAGACGAAACAGCCTGATCTTCCAGAAATTTCCGATGACTCAGTTAGGATGTATCTTCGCGAAATTGGCAAAGTTCCGCTTTTGACAGCTGACGAAGAAATGCGGCTTGCAAAAAGAATCGTAGCAGGAGATAAGGTCGCCAAAAAGAAGTTGGCCGAAGCTAACCTACGACTTGTCGTTTCAATTGCCAAAAAATACATTGGACGAGGATTGTCATTGCTTGATTTGATCCAAGAGGGAAATACCGGACTTCTTCGTGCTGTTGAAAAGTTTGATTATCGAAAAGGTTATAAATTTTCAACTTACGCCACTTGGTGGATCCGCCAAGCTATTACTCGTGCAATTGCTGATCACGCTAGAACGATTAGAATTCCTGTCCACATGGTAGAAACTATCAACAAAATGATTCGTGTTCAGCGACAACTTGTTCAAGAATTGGGTCGCGAACCTAATGTTGACGAAATTGCCAAAGAGATGGGTGTTGCGAAGGTCAAAGTAGAGCATATTATGAAAATTTCTCAGGAAACTGTGTCACTTGAATCTCCAGTTGGAGAAGAGGACGACTCAAAGCTCGGAGATTTCATCGAGGACAAAGAATCGCTTTCGCCAGAAGAAACGACCATCAGATCGATGATGAAGGGTGATCTAGATGAATTTTTGCAGCACTTATTGCCTCGTGAGCAAAAAATTCTCAAGATGAGATTTGGTCTAGAGGATGGCAGAACTCATACGCTTGAAGAAGTTGGAAAAGAGTTCGGGGTAACCCGAGAACGAATCCGACAAATTGAAGCTAAGGCACTTCAAAAGCTCAAAAAGCACGAGCGCTCTGGCCGCCTCAAAGATTATTTGAACTAAGCCTTTCTAGAGTTCACTAGTGTATGAATGACTTGGTCGTTTTCGTGGTTTTCGATAACCGCAATTTCTTTTTTCTTGATATCGCTGAGTTCAACTTCTTTTTTGCTCAGCTTTTTTAGCAAGATCCCCAGATAGTCTCCGGTGATCATAGATGGAACAACCACCAAATCAGCTCCCATACCATACAGCTCAAGAGCTTCTTCGGAATCCTGGGCAGTTAGGATAATCTTTAATTTTTTATTAAATTTTTTATAAGTTTCAAGTATGAGGGTGTTTTCCTCGAATTTATGAATTGTCGAGATAACCATCTTGGCGTGATCCAGCCGGAGCTGCTCTAATACTTCATGGTCAACCGCATCTGCGTATGTGCATATTTCATTTTGTTCAATTAATTCCTTGATCCTTTTCGGGTCATAGTCGATAACTGCAACTTTTTCACCATTTTCCTTAAGCGAATTAAAGACAATCGAGCCGATTCGGTGGTAGCCAATCAATACAACATGGTCCTTGAGTTCTTCGGGCAGATTGTAAAGATCTTCATTTCTATGCCCTTGCTTGATAAACCCGAGATATGGTCGAAGGGAATGATAGATCGAATGACATCCGGAAATTAAATATGTTGAAATAAAGACCGTAATGATCGCGACGGTTGACACAAGCGTGAGTGCTTCTTTGGGCAGAATATTTGATTTTACCCCAAGGGCTACGACGAGAAATGAAAATTCTGAAACTTGAGTGAGCGAAATACCAGTTAGAAAACTAGTTCTTTTCCTATATCCAAGCGTAGTTAAAACGATAGTGACGACGACCGGGTTGATGACTAAAATTAGAACTGAGATTAATATCGACGGTGCGAGAGTTTTGGAGAAGTCGGAGAACACGAGTGTTGTGCCGAGATAAATAAAAAAGATCATTATAAAAAAGTCCCGAAGAGGTTTTGTTTTCGAGGCTACGTGAGTGGCGTATGGCAGTGACGCTATCGAAACTCCAGCTATGAAAGCACCGATCTCAGCTGAGAAACCTAACGTGATCGAAACAATTACCAGGAAAAAACACCAAGCGAGCGAAGATATAAATAGAAGCTCGTGGGATTTGGCAATACGCGCGAAAATTGGGGGGAAAACGTACTTACTGATTATAAATGTCGTAATAAATAAGATCGCTGCCTTAACGATGACTTGATAGCTCAGTGTAAAAAGAGAGAGATTCTGAGCCGAATTTATCCCAGAGATAATTGTCAATAAAAATATTGCGACAAAGTCCTGAACCAATAAAATTCCAACTAGGAGTTTGCCATGCAGGGAATCTAGTTCGTTTTTATTGGATAGCAAGGTGACGATAATGGCTGTTGAAGAAAAGGTCAGGGCAATTGCCAGATAGAGACTGGCGGCTGAATTAAAGTGAAATATTTTGGCTGCTAGAAAATAGAAGATACCCGAAAATAGTATTTGAAAGAAGGCGGCGACCAGGGCAGTATTTCCAATTTCGAGTAGTTTCTTCGGGTTGAGCTCTAGGCCAATAAAGAATAGAAGGAAGATTATGCCAATCTGAGCGAAGATTTCAATCACTTGACCACTTTTGATAAATCCCATGGCAAATGGGCCAATCAAGATACCGGCGACGAGATAGGCAAGAATAAGCGGTTGTTTAAAAAATCTGGCGAGTACACCAAGAATGGCTGCTACAACCAGAATAATTCCAAACTCAACTAAGAAAGCTTGATCCATTACATTAATTATATCAGAGAGGGCTTTAGACTAAAAAGAAAAAAGATCACTTTCGTGATCTTTTTTCTTGGCTCCCCTTATCGCAAGAATTTATAAATATGCTGCACGATTATGATTATTGGAGCTCGATTCGGGGTAAATTAGCAACTTTAGCGACTTGCCCAGCTTAAAACCACACTCGATTTAAATTCTCGACTGATTTGATCGTATCAAAGCGGAAGTGCGTTCACAATATGCAAAACGAGGCACTTTCGTACCTGTTATCTAAGTGCTATAGTTGACTCAACTAAGGAGACATTTTTTAATGGAGAATCTAAAATTCCCTGAAGATTTTATTAACAAAGTAGTTTGCGGTGATGTAATTGAGGTAATGAAGCAAATTCCCGATGGTTCAGTTGATTTAGTTGTGACTTCACCACCCTATAATCTAAAAAACTCGACTGGCAATGGAATGAAAGACGGTCGTGGGGGCAAATGGGCTAATGCAGCGCTTCAAAATGGTTATAGTAACCACGATGATTGTATGCCTCATGATGAATACGCCAAATGGCAGAGAGAATGTCTTGACGAGATGATGAGAATTATTCCTGAAGATGGTGCAATTTTCTATAACCATAAGTGGAGAGTACAGGCAGGTCTTTTGCAGGACCGCCAGGACATTGTTGCTGGACTTCCAGTCAGACAGATCATAATCTGGCGAAGAAAAGGCGGTTTGAATTTTAATGCTGGTTATTTTCTACCGACCTACGAGGTCATCTATCTAATCGCTAAACCCAAATTTAAACTTGCTGACAAGGCAAATGCTTTGGGTGATATCTGGGAATTTACGCAGGAAATGAAAAATCCTCACCCAGCGCCATTTCCTGTGAAGTTGATTGATCGCATCGTTTCTTCAACAAATGCCAAAACAATACTCGATCCTTTTATGGGTTCAGGAACAACCGCCCTTTCTGCTATAAACTTCAAAAGAGATTATATTGGGATCGATATTTCACCAGAGTATTGCGCAATGGCTGAGAAAAGAATAAAACAATATCAGGCACAAGTAACCTTAAATATCTGAGGATCTATGAAAGACAAACAAATCTTGTATACCAAAGAATCCCTAATCGAAAAGTTTAAGGAAATTTCAAAGATGGGCTGGATTCCAAACGCCCGACACGGCAATGCTGGGGGTATTGGCAATACTCTCGAGGATTTGCTAGGAATTAAAGAAAATAATCTTCCTATACCTAACGCAGCCGAATGGGAACTTAAAACTCAGAGATTGAATACTTGTTCGCTAACCACTCTCTTTCATATGGAACCATCCCCACGAGCTGTTGGATTTGTAAGCCAAGTATTACTTCCGCTTTATGGCTGGGGTCACCAAGAAGCGGGTGGTAAATATAAAGCCGACGAAATGAGTTTCCGCCAAACCATCTCGGGTGCCTCAGCATCAGACCGTGGATTTTGTGTAAAGATCGATCGAAAAGAGCAAAAGGTCCTTATTTCTTTCGACGCCAAAAAGATTGACCCTCGACATTCTGAGTGGAAAAAATCAGTTCAGAAAAAGATCGGAACGGGAGAGCTTGATCCTCAGCCATACTGGGGTTTTGATGATCTAAAGCATAAAGCTGGAACAAAGCTCTTGAACTGCTTTTATGTCCAAGCTGATGTTAAAACTGAAGACGGCAAGGAATTTTACAAATACTCAAAAGTGATGATGTTAAGAAAGTTCAGCTTTGAAGGTTTCCTCAAAGCTCTATAGGAGGCAAAAGTCCTTGTTGACTTTGACGCTCGCTCCGGTCACAACCATGGAACTAAATTCCGCATGAGGCAGAATTGCTTGCCGATGCTTTATGGCAAAACGAAAGAGATAATTTAGAAAAAATGGAATATAAAAGATTTCACATTGAAAAATACAAAGCTCTTATTAATTCAGATATAACCATTATGTCTAAACCCGTCCCGATAATAGGGGTTAATGAATCGGGAAAATCTTCCGCACTGGAAGCGCTGGCTCACTTTGATTATAGAAACGACGATTTGGTTAGCAGTAGAGGTTGGAAATTTTTTAATCGGTACAAACCAGAAGAAAAAGAATTTTGCGTTTCTGCAGATATCGAACTTAGCCAGAGTGAGCTCGATCAAATAATCGCGGGTTATATTCCTCCCGAACCAACACCTGAAGCAGTTCCCGAACCTGCGCCAGAAGGACAAGAAATCATTGCTCCTACCGCGGTTATTGTAGAAGATGCAGCAAATAATCCGGAGACACCTGAAGTATCTGCGGAGCCAATAAAGGAAAATTTTGACGATGTTCGCTCTTTACTTGCAAGTTCCACCACCATTAAGATTGAACGGCATTTTAATTCTCAAAATGAAACAAAAATCTATCATATCAATGGTATATCGAGGGATGAGATTCAGCCGATTATCAGAGATATAATCGGGAAACTACCCAGGTTATATTATTTCGACAATTTCTTGGACTCGCCCCTTCCTGACTCTATCGTATTTAGCGAAGAATATGCCTCCGGAAAGAGTGACGTACTCGACGAGTACCAAAGGATGGTCGAAGGTGCATTTAGTAGTATGGGTATATCTCTTAGAGATTTTATGAACACAGAGGATGAAGATACAAGGGATACATTATTATCTAGGGTCAATGACAACGTCACCCAAAAGATCATAGAGGATTGGACGAAAATGCATGTTCGTGAAGGCGAGATCGATGTTAATAAGTTAAGCAACATCAAGATTGCGTTTAAGCTCGATAAGGCGAAAAGAAGCATCGATATAAAAATCAAAGAGTGGTTTCTCGGAGAAGATGAGAAGGCGTGCTCGGATATTACGATGGGGCTTAGCGAAAGAAGCCAAGGTTTTAGATGGTTTTTTAACTTTAGCGCCAGAAAATGCTTTGCGGCTGTTCATGAAGAAAAGTTCATCTATCTATTTGATGAACCTGGCTCCTACCTTCACAACAGTGCTCAAACAGTTTTGCTTGATGCTATTATTGACTTGGCAAAAGATCACCCCGTAATTTACACAACCCATTGTGAGTTTTTATTAGACCCGATGAAGATTAACATCAACGACATCAGAGTAGTTCAGAAAGAGAATTATTCCATCGAACTGATTCCCTTGTCAAATGCTAAAACTCGGAAACACGAGGGGGCTCTCTCGACACTTAATAATGCCCTTAAAATGAGAACTCCCCTGGAAACCACGATAAACAAGAAGGTCGTGGTAACCGAAGGAATTACAGATTTCTATTTTTGGAAACCGATTATCGATTGTGTATTTCTACCTGGTAGTGGCGCTGGTAATAATCGTTACCTGATTAGCATAGCTATCGGATCAGCCAAGCAATATGTTGCTTTGTTTGATGGTGACGGTGCGGGCGATAGAGCGATCACACATTATAAAGGTTGTTTTGGCGAAGAAGAGTCGCGCAATTGGATTTCTTATTTAAACAGTGACAACACGCCAGTAGTACTAGAGGAATTATTATCGGATGCGGACAAAGCCCGCTTGAAGAAGATATCTGGTCAGGACGATATTAAACAAGCTATAACAATTTCATTCTTTGGCAAGAAATGTAACGAAGAATTTTGGAAGGGCATAGATTCGACAACTAAAGCCAATGTACAGAAAAATGTTGGTATTATTTCTTCTCATATTGGTTTGAGTAATTCAAACTTGCGATTTGGATTTACGGCTAAATAATTGTTTAAGCAGCAGGATGTTTGATCTCAATTATTCTATTCTTGCTCTGCTCGAGAGTGCTCTTTGTTGATTTCCCGTATCGTTTGTTCGAAGATAAAGTCAAAAATATCATCTAGGCGCTTTTCAGAGTCCTCTGATTCAACATATTCGTATCTTATCTCGATTTTTTTCTTATTTTTTCTCGGTTGCATTTTAGTTGGCTTGTAACCTTTAGCGAGTGATCGAAAGCGGTACACGATGGCACACAGGGGTAAATTATCGTGTAACAGGAGAGTGTCAGAGAACTTTGCGCGGTTTTGTACCTATTTGTGGACCGATTACGCCTTTTTCCTCCATTAATTCGAGCAGCTCTGCTGCACGGGCATAGCCAATCGACAGTTTTCTTTGCAAAAATCCTGCTGTGGCTGTTCTGCTTTCCCTGACAAGTTTAATTGCATTATCCAGTATTTCATCCTTGTTGTAGATTCCTGTATCGCCTCCGATCCTTTTCGCTATGGATTTAACCGCTTTTTTAATCTCTTTTAGTTCTTTCAGTATTTGGTCATATTCGCTTGCCATTGTTCTCCTTTTTAAACACGTTAGCGATCTAAATTTTTTGATCGTTTCTTCTACGGCTGACTCAATCGTCTTATCTTACTTTGTCGTATGTATTAATTCTGACCTTGTAACCATCTTCTGAGATAGTGTTTCCATCGTTTGGAAAGCAGCGCATGTAGCCGTTAACTTGATACTGGTCTTTATCTAGATTGCAGTCATCAAAGGTGCTCGAACCACCATTCGGCCAATACACTTTGGTTAAGTAGTAATCAGGGGCATCGTGAAAAATATCTGCCTTAACTCGATAATTCTTTGCCTCTTCGTTGTCCGGTTGCAATGAAACCCAGTATTGTGTTGTGTATTTGGGTTTCTCAATCCAACTATCAATTCTCTGCTCACCCAAGTAATTTCTATAAACGAAATAGACAATAATAAGGATAAATAATAATCCAACAATCTTCGATCCTAGTTTCTCATTATTATCATCGTCTTCCATGTAAAACTTTCGACCCCTATTTTCTTGAGGATCTGAATTTTAAAATCATAAATATAAAAATGATCAGGAAGAGAACAGATCCAGACAAAACATTTTGAACTCCCAGAAGAGATGCGATTAAACCAAATACAGCCAAAAGTCCGCTTAAGATGAGGATGAACCAGTTCCGGATTGTGAATCGTTTCTTTTTCATTGCGCCCTTTCTATTTTTTATACAAAAAGTCCGCCACCAGCGACGATCTTGCGACCATCCATATCCCTTTCGAGATATGACCCACTACAGGTATTCTGATGACGGACTTGTCATCCTGTAGTGGGGTTTTATGCCATGCCCTTGCGGGTTTAGGCAAATAATAATGTGCTGACTTTAAATTCCTACTCACATTTTATTATTTTCAGGTACGAATAGCAAGAATTTAAAAGATAAACTTGAAACATTGGGGTAAAATCTATATAGCGGAGATATAGAGATTTAAATTGAAAATAACATTATGCTCACAGACGGTAAATACTTTGAAGAATATCTGAAGCAATTGCCAATAAAGGAATCGGCAAGAAAAAGAAATGCTCTCTTGGCTTCTATTATTAAGAGATTAGGGAATAATAAAAAATTCGAGAAACTTATTCTAGGCCTACGAAGACAACTCTCAATACCGGCAGAGGGATACGCCAGAAATTTAAAAGACGGTGATTGTCTTGTGAATTATAATTTTTCAGCAGAAGTTGAGGGGGCGAAAGACAAGGTGGAAAAACAATACGAAAAGTGGCGCGTGCCGATAGATTTAAGGTTTATCATCGGTAATTTTGTTCTCTGTAACGAACCTCTGTATTTCGACTACAGGAGAGCAAAAGGTATTACAGAGCTTAACGATTATTCCGCAGTTATTAAAATACGATTTCCAATAAATTCAAGGACTGAGTTGAATAGATACATCGACATGATTTGGCCCGGAATCGAGAATCATCAATTGAATAAGGGTTATAAGAAAAGTAGAAAAAGAGCTTTTTCTAAAGCGGAAAATCACAATATCGTGATAGATGTACACGAGAAGGTCAAAAATATGTTGAAGAGCGAGAGAAGCTATCCCAGCAGTATTAACAGTGAGGTTGCTGACATCTTAAAGAAAGAACATGGATTAGACCTTAGCAACGATACGATCAATAGCATTCTTAATAGGTAAAACTGTAGCTTTATTTAGGTAAATAAACGTACATTTTTGCCTTAGAGGGTAAGGAATAAAATGACTATACTAAGTCATTTTTTTATTTTAAATTGCATTGAAACAAAGGAACAAAACCAAAATGAAGAAACAAAAAATAATAATTAGCTGGCGATTTTTGAAAAAAGATGGGCAGTATGGTGTCTGGCACAGAAAAGTGGCTAGGATGAAAAATTATGTTTTTCCTCTCCTGAAGGTCGTGGCGAACAGTGATTGTGTGGGCGAGTTGCGCGTCAATTATGGTAGGGGTAAAAAAAACGAAGCCCCGTTTAAAAACAAAAACGAACTCCGCTTAGCTCTAGGTGCTTTTTTAGAAAAAAATAATATCGATTTAATCACTGGAGGTGTAAATTGAATAATTTTTCCTGTCAGGACATCTCGCTCGCAGCTTATCTTAAATCTTGCGAATTGTCGGTCGAATTAGTCAAAGAGGGCGACCATTTCCTTTTTGAGTTCGCCGAGCAAGATCAATGCGAGAAATTAGCTAATAATTATTGGAATAAAACTGCCGTCGGTAATATCAAAGAGTATGAAGAGTCGAAGCAGACACTGATCACGATGATCAAAAATAAAAAATAAATGGAGAAAAAATGATTGATATTGAGAAATGCAAAATTGAAATTAAGTTATACCCGCAGGAATCAAACCTGAAAGCATTCGTTACCTTTATTCAGGGAAGCGCTAGATTTAGCGGGTTTCTAATCAAAGACGGAAAATATGGAACTTATCTTGATGCACCAAAAATATCGCGACGTTATATCTATTTCGACGAGAACAGGGCGCGGTGGGACAAGATACAAGAAAAAGCCCTGGAGCAATATAGCCAGCTTGTCGAGAATGCCAGCATAGATGACATACAAAGTGCAGATTCCCAGGATTCCGATGAAGAAATTGATTTAGACAAAATCCCTTTCTAGTAACAGAACATTAACAGTAACTAATTATTAACAATTATTACAAATGTAACAGTAATGTAACCAGTAACCTAAAAGTTACTGTAACAAGATAGTTTGTTACCTGAGTGTAATGGTTTCTATCCTGTAAGGAGTAATCGTTAGCAGTTTGTAAATGAGAAGTGATGGCGAGTCGAAATATACATACAACTTTTTATAAGGCAAAGCGGTGAACCCATGAACAATTCATCCTGCAAGCAGGTTAAAAAGAGGGGTAATAATCCAACCGGGCGCGGTGGGTTTCAGTTCCATCCGGAATTGAGATGCAACGGTCGATGGAAGAAGGAAGATTCAATATCTTATTGGCTGAACTTCTTTTTGCGTCTGACCGTGACCGACTTTAAAAATTACGAGAATACCAAACCAGAGATCAAACGGACAGTGGCAGAATCTATATCCTATGCGCGAGTTTTTAATGCCCGCGGAAGCTTAAAAGAATCTCAATATGTCACCAACAGGACTGAAGGGCTCCCGCGACAGTCGACAGAGATGATTAGTGATAACGGACGTTCTGATTATAGTCATTTATCAGAAGAAGAATTGGACGAAAAGATTTTAGAACTGAGCAAGAAGATTGAGCGCGCTAGAAGAGAAGAACGATTGAATAAAATTGTAAAATGAGCCAAAAACCCAAGAACACTACCGAATTATCACGAGAGCAAGCCGAAGATTTATTCGCGGCTCGTCTGGCGAGGATTCTCGTTGACCAAGTTCTAGAAGCACATAAAAACAGCCCTGTGGAGATGAATGATGCTGTCAAAATGAGGATAAAAGCCAAAATTTACGAAAAACCGCATGAAACATTTGAATCTTTGCTCGAATAGAGTTCTAATACAACAGATTGAAAATTTAAAAGTACTTAAAATATCCTCAGGGATTAATTGAGAAAGGAAATATCATGAATTGTGTAGCTTATGTCCGAGTTTCAACAGATGAGCAGAAAAAAGAAAACTGCTCTATTCCGACACAGATAAGTAAGATTAAAATCGCTGCTAAGGAAAAGGAACACACCTTATTAGCTGTTTTTCAGGATGATGGGTTCTCTGGAAGCAACCCTAACCGCCGTGGGCTTCAGGAGATGCTTGAATTTTGTAAGCAGAATGAAGTTGAAATTGTCTTTGTGCTCGATACTGATAGATTGGCTCGGGATGAGTCGCTTCATTTTGCTATTAAAGCGCTTCTAAAAAAATCAGGCACAAAGGTGGAATCCGTTAACCAGCCGATGTTGAATGATTCTCCGGAGGGTTTGTTCCTTGATTCTATTCTGGCTGCTGTTAATGCTCTCAGTCCAAAGTTGACTGGTCGTAAAGCTAGCTTAACCATGCTGGAGAAAGTCAAGGCCGGTTGGTGGCCTGGACAGGCAAGGTTTGGCTATAGGAATGCTATTGACGAGAAGGCACCGTCTGGCCTGGAGAAAAGGATTATCGTTTTAGACGAGAAAGAAGCCCCATTAATCAAAAGGACTGCTGAATTATTTTCGGACGGGAGTTTTACTCTCGATACGTTGAGCGATCATATGTACGAGGAGGGGTTGAGGTCGAGAAATGGTAAGAAAATCTACAAGCAGGGCTTAGCGGTTATACTGCGAGAAATCTTTTATACGGGTGAGATGAAATATAAGGGGGAAATTTATCCCGACGCGAAGCATCCAGCGATTATAGACAAGGGAACTTTTATACGATGCAATGAAATTTTGGATCAACACAACAATTTCGCGGATCGTAAAAGAAAGCACCTCTTTTTGCTTAATGGGTTCATCTACTGCGGTATCTGTGGAAGGCGCTATACTGCCGAATGCCACGATGCTAAAGGCAAATCGTACTATCATTGCCCAGCCAAAGTATCGGTTCACTCCAACAAACAGCAGAATATCGACACTAAAGTGCTTGAAAAAATGATCGATAAGCTCTTTGCTAATCTGAAATTATCGCCATCTCTGATTCAGAGGATATTATTCCACGCCAAGAAGTATCTTGCCGAAAATCATGGTCATATCGATATTGCCAAGAAAACGCTCTTGGCTCAGCAAGAAAAGTTAGAAGCGAGAAGAAATAATTTTGAAATTCAGCTCGGAGATAAAATTATAGATAGCGAGACGTATCTGAGGCAAATGGCGCCTATTAAACCAGAGCTGGAGAGAATCAAGGTAGATTTAGCGCAGTTTGAGATAAAACGGCAAGACAATGCAGAAATCTTCGAACAACTCATTTGTTTGACTGAAGGTATAGATAAAGCATACAGAATTGCTTCTCCAAAGCGAAAACGCGCATTCATCGATCTTTTCTGGGATAAGATCATTATAGAAAATCGGGAAATCAAAAAGGCAGTTCCTACAAAACTTTTTCGGGCAATGCTCACCCAAGGAGACATTACTGCGAAAGGAACTACCTCTAAGATTATAATTCAGCTACTGTGGCTCCTCGGGCTGGATTCGAACCAGCAACCTAATGCTTAACAGGCATCCGCTCTGCCATTGAGCTACCGAGGAATATATTAGCAATCAGCAGTCAGCGATCAGGACTCAGCAAAAAACCGAGAACCGATTACCGAAAGCTCTTTTCAACGAACTGTTGAAATATTAGCCTAAAAATGACTTTTTATCAAGACGAGCAATGAAAAGAAAAAGGGAGGCCTGTTGAAGGGCCTCCCCGAACAACTCCGCACATCGCTTCACTCATCAAAACCCAGACGCTCTTCATCGCCCAGCCCACCACCACACTCTTCGCAGCCCGGGCCTTCTTCAGCGGGCCGCGAGCCACAGTACGGACAAAATGCGTTCAGCAATAGTCCGCCTTCGAGCTCGTTCGTACCGGCACCGAGGTCTGGCACTTCGCGGAAGTTGTGCGGACCGCTATGGCCGGCTTTCAGTACGCACAACTTCAGATTCTCGCCTTCACCATCGGGGTGGAGGCACCTCTCGATATCTTGCGTATTTGCCATGGCCGTCTCCTTTGACGACGTATTCTATCTGCAATGTATCATTTTGCAAGTAGGAATCAAGGACAGCTGAGCGTTTGTCTTACGAACTTTACAAACTTTATGAACTTTTGACTTTATAAACTAGGTTAATTCAGGTATAATTTGCGAGAAATATTATGAAATATGATGTTGCGATAATCGGAGCAGGGCCAGCGGGGATAATGGCTGCAATTACGGCAAAACAAAATGGTGCCTCGGTTATTTTAATTGAGAAAAACGAAGCAATCGGGCGAAAAATTCTAGCTACTGGCAATGGTCGTTGCAATATCACCAACCGACTCGCCAAAGTCGAAAATTATCATGGCTCAAACCTAGAATTTATTGGTGCAGTTTTAAATTCTTTCGATCAACACAAAACTATTAAATTTTTTGAAGAATTAGGCCTTATATTAAAGGAAGAGGATCGTGGGCGAATGTTTCCTCGAACTAACCAGGCGACAAGTGTTATCGAGATCTTAGCTCACGAACTAGATCGGTTAAAAGTCGAAGTTAAATTAAATGCCGAAGTCAAAAAAATCGAAGCCGGTTGGACAATTTCTTTGGCAGACGGCTCAACGATAAACGCTGATAAATTAATCCTCACAACTGGAGGTCGAGCGGCTCATCAGCTAGGATCTTCCGGCGACGGCCATTTCTGGATGAAAAATCTTGGTCACAAGATCGAAGATATCCATGCCGCATTGGTGCCGCTTGAAACCAAAGAGTTTTGGGTCAAGGATATTCAGGGTCTCAAAGTCGAAGCCGAAGCAAGTTTTTTTGTCGATGAAGAGTTAGTTTCTAAACGATCGGGCGATTTGATATTTACCCACTTCGGCCTGTCGGGTCCGGCAATTATGTCTCAGGCGAGATTTGTCGTGCCATTTATCGAATCAAAAACAGTTAAAGTTTGCCTTGATTTTATGCCGGAGCAACCAAAACACGATCTAGGCGAAATGATCGCCAAGATCTTTAATATTTCAGGTGCTAAGTCGGTCAAAAATGCTTTGGTAGGGCTGGTACCGGCTAAATTAATTCCAATTATCTTAAAAGAATCTGATATTGATGAAAATAAAAATGCCGCTGAAATTTCTAAATCTCAGAGAGCTGAAATTGTTCGCAATTTAAAATCCTTAACTTTAAATATTTCAAAACCAAGACCGCTCAAAGAAGCCCAAGTCACTCGTGGTGGTATTTCAACTGACGAAATTAATCCCGAAACTCTAGAATCACAAAAGATCCAAAATCTATATTTTGCTGGGGAAATTATGGATGTAGATGGTGACTCTGGCGGATTTAATCTTCAGTGGGCATGGTCATCTGGGTATTTAGCTGGAAAAAGTTCTTCTGAATAATAAGGTTTCTTCTTGATAATTTTTTCAAAAGTATTAGTCTTAAATTAGTGACAAAAATGGAGGGTACTATGGATGGGGGGATGGACTCACAGACGAAGCGTGCGGGTGGTTCTTGGTTGTGGATAATAATTATTGTTTTCATTTTAGTGGTTGGAGGGTATTTCATTCTTGGTTTAATAAATCAAGATAAGGACTCAACTACTACCAAGTCAGTTTCGACCGGTGAAAAAATCACGATCTTGCAAAAAACTCTCCTCAATAAGTTTGGATTTTTAGGCGGCGGAGCTGACGATACTGGTGACGGAATTGTTGAAAAAGGTGGAGCGTGGGTCAGGCCACATCCAGGTGCATTTGTTTGGGATATGATGCAAGAGTCGAAAGACGGCGAGATTGATTTTTCGTTTTCAGACACTGAAGTTAAAAATTACGGCAAGAACAATCTTGGGATTGTGGCAACCATTTGGCCATTTGCTGCTTGGGATCAGAAAAATTTGGTCAACGCGGCAGATTGCAAAGTAGAAAGCAATGACGGATTTTTGCCCAAAAATGATAAGAAAGGGCGCGGATCATATTTGCCAGAATACAGATGCAATCCTTCTGACTGGATGGCCTACCAAACTTTCGTTCAAAAAGTTGTTGAACGATATGATGGAGACGGAATTGAAGATATGCCGGATCTTACTATGCCAATTAAATTCTGGGAAATAATGAACGAGCCTGATCTGCAATATCAAAACAATATGGCACCAAAGGACGGCTCAAATAGTTTGAATTTTTACAAGCAGGGGCCCGATGAATATGCCCAACTTTTAATCAAGACAAGCGAGCCAATTAGACTTGCTGATCCGGAGGCCAAGATCTTGATTGCCGGGGCGGCCGGGGCTGATGAGAGAATGCTAAGATTTTATCAGGGTGTTTTTACTAATAAGGATACTTTGACCGCTTTTGATATCGGCAATATCCACTGCATTTCGAACGATCAAAAGACAAATGATTTCAATGTTGCTCCGTATAAAAGCATGCTTGAAAAGGCTGGTGCACCCGGAAAACCAATTTGGGTCACGGAGGCTGAGGCGATGTACAGCTCTGTTGCCGAAGAAAATTTCTTGAGTACAAAAAAGAGTACCGAAGGAGCAATTTCTGCCGGAGCGCAGAGGATATTTTATACGCGCGACCAGTTCGATGACATGCGCACTGACATGTCTCAGAAATCTGATGGTGGAACGTATCCGAGCGTAGAGAAGTTTCAAGAATTATTTGGTGAATTTACAAAATAATAACAAAGGGAGTGTTATGAAGAAAATTGTCATATTGATAGGTATGGTCGGGCTATTGCTTTGCGCTTCGCCGGTGCTGGCAGCAGATGAACAGAGCCAATTGCCGACAAGGCTAACTTATGCAATAGAGTGGCTCAACATGAATTTATTTACATGGAAAGCAGAATCTAAGGTAAAGACATTGGGCCAATATGCTGGCAAAAGAGTTGATAATGCAAAAGCTGTTTTTGACGAGAAAGCTTATGACCAAATCGAGCAGTATGCAAACGCTTATAATGCTTTGAAGGCAAGAGAGTTGCAAATCATGGAGCAGAAGAAGCTTAGTAATTCGGTGGTTGAGGAAGTTAAAACCAGAACAATTGAACAGCAGAAAACACTTTCTATCGTTCGAGACGGGCTGGAAAGCGCTGATCTCAAGCAGAGTGTTGTCTCAATTCAAGAACGTGTGACTAATCGAATCAAAAATGTAATTGAAAGTACAGAAAATAAGGAGAATGCTGATAAATTTATTAATCAGATAGTCACGGTTTGGGAGGATCCACAGGGGACGAAGGATACTACGAGTCTTGCCAACGGCACGACCGCTGGTGAAGCAGCTCACACTTATGCTGCCGGAACAACAGCTGGCGGAGTAAATGGTGTAATAGTTGATGGCGGTCAGGGCAAAATTGTGAAGGGAACTGATGGCGAAGTTAAAATTGTTTATGCGCCAGGAACCGGACCCAGTTCTGTAACCCAAGATAGCGGTAAAAAGGTTTGGACTATACAGAACTCGGATGGTTCAACTTCCCAGGGTAGCGGCGCGAGTGGTAATGTTATTCAGGGTGGAAGTTCTGGCACGGCTGGTACGGTGATCGAAGGAACGAATAGTGGAGTAGTTACTGGAACATCTGGTGGCCAAAGCACCAATGATACCGGTGGGGGCCAAGTTGTTAATGGCAACGGCCAGGGCGGAACAACTGTTGTCGGAGAATAATTTCATTAACCTGAAGAGGTTGCATTATAAAAGCATTTGTTCCAATTATTACAAAATTGCCAGATCGTAAAGTGATTTCGGTAACTTCAGTTGGCGATCCAAATAAGGTCATGGAGCCATACATGAAAGCGCTTTATGGTGCGGCATACTTCGCCAAGATGAAAGTATATAAACCCAAGGGCGTTGTGATGCCACTTGGCAAATTAGCCGCTCGTTGGCCAGACGCACATCTGAAACCGAAGGATAAGTGGACGGGAATTTGGGGTGTCACGGTGCCTGATTATGTAACCGATAAAGATCTAACCCAAAAAGATCCTAATATTAAAGTCACAGTCGAGGTTTGGAAGGGTGGGGAATACGCTGAAATATTACACTTGGGAAAATACACCGAAGAAGGCCCGACAATTGAAAAACTTCACGATTTCGTCAAGGAGTCAGGTTACGAATTAACTGGTCCGCACGAAGAAGAGTACTTGACCAAACCAGATGCCAAGAATATGAAGACAATTATCCGGTATTTGGTAAAGAGATGATCAAGGCAGTAATTTTTGATGTTGACGGAGTACTAATCGATTCGTTCGAGGCGAATTTGAAGTTTTTTCAAGATTTGATGATTTATGCGGGATATCAACCACCAACTCGCGAACAGTATCTTAGGATGTTTCATATGAATATGATGCGAGTAATCCAGGAGCTGGTCCCAGACGGTACCAGCGAAGATCATCAACGTCTTTGGGAAATGGGTCGGGACAGAGTCGTAAAGCATGATTCGAGTTTGGTTAAGTTGCCAGCCGGGATCAATGAAGTCATTGCTGAGCTCGATAAAACCTTCAAGCTAGGGATTGTGACAAGTAGAGTAAAAACTGGCGTTTTTGAACATCCAGAACTTTTTAAATTCAAAGAGTATTTCAAATCAGTGATAAGTTATGAAGATACCGACAAGCACAAACCAGATCCTGAGCCACTTTTGTTAGCAGCTCAGCAACTCGAAGTTGAGCCATCGGAATGTGCTTATATAGGCGACACCGAAACAGATGTTGTCGCGGCTCATGCTGCCGGGATGAAGATTGTTATTTATTCAGATCTGCAAATTAGCGGAGCTGACGCGTGTACTGCAAATTTTAAAGATATACCAAAGAGAATTGACGAATTGTAAATGAAAAAATATTCAATAATTGGGTTTGTGGGGATTGCAGTTTATGCGCTGACCATAATCATCGGTGAGGCCATCAGGCCAGAATTCACTTTCTTTTCCGGAACGATCAGCTGGATATTCGCCAAGGGTTTACCTCATAGCCAAACGATCGCTTTATTTTTAACTTTGGCAAATATTCTAATAATAATTATGGCTGCCTATGGTTATTCGTCAGTCAAAAATAAAATGCTTAAAACTGCCATGGCACTTCTAATTGCTTCGTCATTAATTGCGACGATATTGTTCAATTTCTATCCGATGGATCCGTGGGCAGGAGTGAGAACGGCAGCGGATATTCTCCACGACAGTATTTTTGCTGTTGTTGTATTTCTAATTTGGGGATCAATGTTAATGATGTATCTTGGCGCTCGCGCAGATAAAAAGTGGGACAAGCTAAGTAATTATTTTCTGATTTGTTTTGTACTCTTAGTGGTTCTCTCGCTCTCGGCTGGATATTTTTGGCAATATCTTTATTCTTTAACTGGTCTATTTGAGACATTATTTTTGATAGTATTTTTGCAATGGCTTGGAGTCGTTGCTTATAGGTTGGAGAAATAAAAAAATCAATGAACAAATCTTATAAAACAATTTTCCTACTTGTTCTGACTGCCATTCTAGGCGGGGGAGTTGGAGCAATGGCAAAGATTAGTCTTAGAGAGATTCCGCCAATCCCCTTCACATTTTTTAGATTCTTGACAACAACAATTGTCCTTCTGCCATTATTCTATTTGCAAAAGCAAAGATTTTCTCTGCAGAATTTCAAAAAACTTTTTTGGGTCTTGCTTTTTGGTGCGGGCAATATTTTTGTGTTTATATTTGGACTTCGTCTTACCACTGCTTCATCGTCTCAAGTTGTCTATGCATTCTCGCCAATCATTGCGGGACTACTGACATACTTCTTATTTGGGGAAAGACTCGGCAAGAGGAGGTTTTGGGGGATAATAATTGGATTCATTGGAACACTGATAGTCGTTCTATATCCCGTCATCTCTGGACAATCATCGATCAATGGGACAATCGCCGGAAATTTGCTAGTTCTTCTGGCGGTAATTTCGCACTCAATTTACTCAGTCTTGTCGAAAGAAAAGCAAAAAGAGTTTTCTCCGATCGAAGTCACTACCTACTCGATAATATTTACACTTTTAATCAGTAGTATCATTCTTCCATTTAATATGTCGGGATATAATTGGGTTGTACCGTCAACTGGCGCTATTCTATCCATATTGTATGCGGGAGTTTTGGGAACAGCGGCGTACTTTTTGATCTTTCAATATTCAATCAAGCAATCATCTGCAGTGACGGCGACCATGGTTTTGTATTTACAGCCGATATTTGGTTTCGTCTGGGCTATGGCTTTGCTCGGCGAGAGACTAAACATTGGGTTAATAATTGGAACCATCTTGGCTTTTGCTGGCGTTTATTTAGCTACGACACGAGATAGGAGAGAGGCATGAACGCATTTATTTTTCACGGCACGGAGGGACATCCACAGGAAAACTGGTTTCCGTGGATGAAGGAAAAACTGTTCAAGAAGAGTTGAACTGACCGGTTATTTCTTTGCTAGTCGTAGAATGATCCCGACGACCAAAATCACTAGTCCAATAACCGCCAACCAATTCCAAATTATTTGGTTTGAGAAAAGGGCCGGATAAGTTGGCTGCATCTGTGCGTTTTGTGTACCTGATATAAAGATTAGAATTCCTCCGAGCACTAATAAAATCAAACCTAACCATAGAACTGTTTTACCCATTTTTCCTCCTTTTTAATTTAATGTTGCGTAGTAAATACCTTTTGTGTGTTGACCGTAATACATATACCAGGTATTTCCGATTTTTATCAAAGTTGGATCGCTTGGTGGATTTGGGGCAAATTTTACGTTTGCGTCAGTACTGTTCGTAAAATCAACTGTCGGATCGGTCGAAAACTTGTCACTCGAATATGACAAATGATAGATACCCGAATAGCCCCAGAAATATAATCTGATCTGATTATTCCAATTAACTAAGTCGGGACCATCGGCAAAACCAAGCAGCGTGGTGTTTTGCGTGTCAAGCGCTATGCCCTTTTTGGAAAAGGTTAGTCCATCGGTAGAGGTGGCATGGAAAAAAATTCGAGTATCATTATTCGGTAGCTTTTCGGTTGTTTGATATGGCTGTTTGATAGTTCCGCTATAAACCATCATGTAAGTTCCGTCATCCGTCTTGATTGTTGTTGGAGCAGCTACTTGGGAAATTGCATATCCCGTCTCGCTTGTATCTATTCTAACCCCTGGCTCATCAGTCCATACGAGTCCATCAGTCGAAGCCGCAGATTTAATTACCCCTGCATTTTGAAAATACATCCGCCAAGAGTTGTCCGGTAATCTAACTACATCAGGAAAAGTAGCCATTGTTTTTCGGGTTCCATCTTCTTTAGTCCAAGTGATTCCGTCTGATGATGTAGAGGAATAAATTTCTAAATTGTTGTCGGCGACTTCCGGTTCAACCCCATAATACATTCGGTATTGACCATTACCCAGATCAACAACATCAGCATCAGCGAATTGCCCAGCGACCGCAACTCCCAAATCTTGCCAAGAAGAACTTCGAGTGACAACTGACGGTGAGGAAATCTGCTTCGTTTGGTTTGATTTGTCAGGGCTTATAACCCATACGACATAGCCGGCGATTACAAGAACAATAATGGTCACAACAACCCAAACCCAAACATTGCTTCTGTGGGAAGTATTTAACTCATTTTCCATTTCCCCCTCCATTTTTATTGTATAGATTGTGGGGCAGCCTGCTGAATTGGTGCAGCACCTTGTCCTTGACCACCCGTGGTATCATTTATCTGATTTAATTCTTGACCCTGATTTATACTATTGTACTGAGTTTTGGATGGATCTTCAGACGGTCCGCTGGATTCCATCTGAACTTGACCTTTTTGTCCGACCTGTTGAATTGCCTGAACTGACTTAGAATATTGATCGGCAGCCTGCTCCCCTTGAACCTGATTAATTGTATTTTCAACGTGTTTTGCCGAGTTTACCTCAGCATTCAAAATGCCTTTTTGAGCTTGCTCGGGTACTTTTTGATAGACGTTAGACAATGTCTGTTGCTGGCGGGTACTATTCGATTGAATTTTATAAACAAGATCACTATTCTTTTCATTTTCGGCAAGCTGCTGTAATTTTTGATAGATACTTTGGTATTGCCCGGTTAATTTTGTAATCTGGGCCGAATTATTGTCATTTCCGATTTCGTCTACTCGTCTTTGGCTTAGTTCGAGCAAATAAGTTATTTTATTGTCCGCTGAGATTGTAAAAAAATATCTTACCGATTCACCCCAGCCCTGCATGAAATAAAAACTCGAACTAGGTTTAATTAATCCTTCATCAGCTCTTGCTATGAGGGGAGTAGAAAAAATCAAACAAGCTAAAACTAAAATTGCAAATTTGTTTGTCTTCATTTAAGAAAATTATATCATAAACCTGCCTGAAATTTGCTATTGTGAGTGCTCCTGTTCTAGTCAAAATCAATCTTGGCGTCTTGAGTCTTGCTAATCACTTGGTAACGGGAGTATATTTAGTTCGTAATTAAGAAATAATCATGAATGCATTTATTTTTCATGGCACGGGCGGAGATCCGGAGGAGAACTGGTTTCCGTGGATGAAGGCTGAATTAGAAAAGTTGGGGTGCAAAACGATTGTGCCGCAATTTCCAACATTACCTGTTGTACCGGCCAAGGTCTCGGAATGGTTTGAAGTTCTAGACAAATACAAAGACCAAATAAATGAGGAGACGATCTTAATTGGTCACAGCTTGGGCGGTATTTTTACATTACGAGTTTTAGAAAAATTAGATCATCCTGTAAAAACAGCGGTTTTAGTTGGAACGCCGATTGGAATTCGTCCGATCTTGAATTGCGACCGCGACGAGAGCTTTAGCGGTTTTAATTTTGATTGGGAAAAGATCAGAAAAAATGCCGGAGACTTTATTGTCTATCATTCCGACGATGATCCATATGTCGGACTCGCAAATGGCAAAAAGCTGGCTGAAAATCTGGGAGTTGAATTAACTTTTATCCCCAACGCCGGCCATTTCAATAAAAAAGCTGGGTATTTGAAGTTTGAGGAGCTGCGCAACAAAATTTTGGAGGTAATAAAATGAAAATATTCTTAACATCACAAGCATCGAGAGTGATGGCGAAGGTGGCGGTAATGCTGCCAAAGCCGGCAAGAGAGTTAAAGTTGGCATTTATCCCAACTGCGGGGGATCCTTACGGCGACGATAAGCCGTGGATGGATGCGGATCGAGCAATGCTGGTTGGTCTTGGATTTCAAGTCGAAGATTTTGACCTCAAAAACAAAACCGAAGATGATGTGAGGAAAACACTATCAAAATTTGATGTGATTTTCGTTGCCGGAGGCAACACTTTCTATTTATTAAACGAAGCCAGACAAAGCGGATTCTTGAAAGTTGCCAAAGAATTAGTTAAAAAAGGCACTGTCTATATCGGCTCATCAGCCGGGAGTTATTTAGCTTGTCCAACAATCGAAGCGGCCGACTGGAAACACGCCGACAGAAATATTGTAAATATTACGGACTGGACCGCACTCGGCATCGTCGATTTTTTGGTGATCGCGCATTATTCCGATAAATATAAAGAAGCCGTCGAGCAGGGCAAGAAAACAACAAAATACAAAGTTATCATTTTGACTGACAATCACTTTGTCAAATCAGATGGCGAAAAATATGAGATATTTACGGTGTAGTTTTTATATTTGTTCTAAAAAATAGGGGGATATATGGAGGGTGAAATTCAAATGCAACCGAAAAAATCATTTTTTGGGCGCTTTTGGTGGATGATACTAGCTATTATTATTTGTGTAACGGTTGTATTTGTAGTTACGAAAAAGCAAGCGAAAATTGGTCAGCCTAATGGTTTCAGCTCAAACAGTCATAATAATGAATTGGGGCAAATCAACGATGATAGCTATCAGCTTAGTCGCGGAAAATGCAAGGGAACGGAGAAGAACAAGCTTGGTGCCCTACCAATGAAATATGAAGATTTCTCAATGATATTGCCCTATGGGCTAACTGCAGGAGGCCATGTAACGCCGATCGATCATCAATACTTTTCGCCTACAGTCTTTAGATCGCCTAGAGATAAATATGAAGTATATGCTATGGCTGATGCAACTATCGTCGACATTAGCGAACGTCAAAAGCCGGAAGGTGAAGTGGAATACAGGTTTGTCTTTTCCATAAGCTGCAAACTTTATTATTATTACGACCTGGTAACTAGCCTGGCCCCAGACATCAAGGCCGAGTGGCAAAAATCACAGCGTGACATCAATATTCTAGTTAAAGAAGGTCAATTAGTTGGAAGGATTGGTGGTCAAACGCTCGATTTTGCAGTTTGGGATATGGATGAAAATTTAGGCGGCTTCGTAGTTCCAGAACATTATGCAGGAGAAGTGTGGAAAATTCACACTGTCGATCCGCTAGATTATTACACCGATGACCTGAAGAAGACTGCACTAACAAAATACGCTCGAACTGTTGAGCCCAGAAGCGGCAAAATCGATTATGATATAGACGGAAAACTGATCGGTAACTGGTTTCTAGAGGGCACGGGCGGATATGTCCAAGAAGGGAAATCACAGGAGTATTGGAAAGGACATCTTTCTATTGCTCCTGACGCTTATGATCCAGCAAGCACTGTATTTTCGGTCGGAGATTATAATGGTGAGGCAAAGCAATTTGGAATTAAGGGCAATTTACCGGATCCGGCAAGTTCCGATCAGAATTCAGGACTAATAAAATATGAACTCGTACAGCAAGATTGGGTTGATGGCACTGGCAGGAACTGGGATCGCATGAGTCTTTCTGCTGGCTTGAAGGCAAAAAATCATAACGAGAGAGTCGAGGGAACGGCACTTATACAAATGATCGAAGCGCGAAAGATTCAAGTAGAGATATTTCCGGGTAAATCGGCCAGTCAAGTGGCAGGATTCACTGCCAGCGCTAAAATTTACGAAAGGTAATCATGGAAGATAATGATAAAACCAACATTGGTAAAATAAATAAGCAGTCTTTATTGGGGAAGAAACCATTTCTAAAGCGTTTTTGGTTGCTTGGGCTAATTATATTATTTGTCCTTGTTGGTATTTGGGCGATAATGTCACTTGTAATTAATCCTAAAGAAAAGATTGGTCCAGCAAATGATCAGGTGAACAATGGTCCTGCTATTCCTCAGGCGAAAGATAATGAAGAAAAAGTAGCCTGGCCTAGTATCGATGCGAGATATATTACTGCTGTACCGCTAGATTTAACTCAAATCCAAAGTATATCCAAATATCGCAGTTGTGCCGGACATGATTTTTCCGGTTATAATTTTGAGCAGACCTTAGAAACTAATCGTTCGATGAAGCATTATATTTATCCTGTGCCTGAATTTCAAGGCACAATCGACAAGGTTAAAATGTTTGCACCGTTTGACGGGACAGTATCTAAAATTGATGCCGAAACTGATCAGATTGGTAAGCCCGGCAAACGCCCTCAAACCGGAAATGGCATAACCTTTTCAACTCCAATTGATGCAAATGTGAGATTTCAATTTAGTCATATTTATTTTACGAAAGATTTTAAAGTTGGTGATAAAGTGAATACCGGCGAACTTATTGGTTATGCGTCACTTGGAGAAAAAAGATTTGATTTTGACATTGACCTTACTGCTAAAATTTTTATAGATGGAAAGAACGCGGAGGTTTTTGGCTCTGTATTTGATCATATGACCGATAATGTTTTAACGGAATTTGCAAAATATGGTATCACTCCAGAAAACACTAGATTTTCTGCAGAATATAGAGACTTGCATCCTTGTAACTACAGTCAGTCCGAGCAAGACGATCGAGCTGGCATCAATTGGGTTAGCGTGAGTCGTTAAATTGAAAGATAATATTATGTGGCGATGGTTCAGGTGGATTTTGCTGGGGATAATGGTTTTAGCAATATTCATGTTTCTTCGCGGTAATGAAGACACTTGGATCAAGGATAACTCCGGTAATTGGGTCATGCACGGCAGTCCAGCGATACGGGACTTTGAGTCATGCGCCAAAAAATATCCGGTTATAGAAACGTACCCGGAGCAGTGTCGGATTCCGGATGGACCGAGCTTTACCCGAAAAATTTAGTAAGAAATCCGTGGTTTTAATCGAAAAATGATCCCGTCGTTCGACAGGACCATTTTTCTAAAATGTGCAAAAAACTAATGTACTATTCGGACTTGGCGAAGGAGGCGATGATAAGATACAGCGCTCCTACTCCAACTAAATCATAAACAACTCGGGAAACTGTTGATGTATCGCCGAAAATCGCTGTAACTAAGTTCCAGTTGAAAAATCCAACCAATCCCCAGTTAAGTGCCCCGACGATGACCAAAATGAACGCGACCCAGTCGAGCCAATTCATTTTTTTCATAGCTTCTACCTCGTCTTTAATGATCGACCTAATATAAATAGTAAGCCTATTCGGGTTAATCTTCAAGAGGCAAGAAAATTTAAAATTATCAATTTAAAATTTAAAATCAAGCTCAAATTTAAAATGTCAAAATTAAAAAATTGTTTAGTATTTTTAAATTAGAACTTTTAAATTATTTTTAAATTTAGTTTTTTAAATTTTGAATTTGTTAATACACATAGCCGCGAATTGCGGCAGTCGAGACTCGTCGTTCGGTGATTTTGCCTCGAACATAATTTGCTTCGTGAACGATTATATAGCCATCGCCGACTCCAACCACGACTGATGCGTGCCCGAAAAATTTATCCAGCGCAATACCGCCTACTCGAGGATCTGATTGAGTAGCGGCAACATTACCGGCATATCCATGGATCTGAATTCCAGTCTGCGCTCTTGCCCATGGCAGGCATTGTTCGTATGAGATGCCAATAACTGTTATATCCGAACTATATGTTCCTGCTCGAACTGTGGTTGTGCCGGTTGTTGTTCTGGCCGAGGCGACTTTTTTAGCCGCCGCCGCTTTCTTGGCTGCGGCCTGAACTGCAGCCGCCGCTTTGGCATCTGCCTCCGCTTTGTTTAGGGCAACTAACCAATTATCTGAAGTATCAGTATCTGAAGATGGAATATTTAAAATAGTTCCCGGCTTAACCCTTTTTAAATCTGTCGGTTGCAGGTTATTTGCCGCTAAGATTGTTCCAACGTGAAGGTTAAATCTATCTGCAATCTGCGTAATTGTTTCTCCCTGTTTCAGCTCGTAGGTTGGCGCGAGACGCTCCGGACCTGCATTATTACCTGCGTTTAAAGCTAGTTGTTGTTGCAGGGTGTATGAGTTATCTGTTTCAGTCATACGATTTAAAACGACCGTGTCTGGATCCGCATAAAGCTCGGCGGGAAGATACTGATTGATATTCATCGCTATCTGACCTTCTTTGATTGGATCAATACTCTGCGAGAGGGCCTTTAGTTCGGCTTGCTGCTGTTGTCCCATGGCGGCTTCAGAAATCCATGGCAAAAATACAATAAACAAAAGCAGGATTGTTTGGTATAAGAATGAGCGACTTATACCGCTCTTTCTGGCAAAATCAGATGACCATTTTTCAAACAAAAATATATATTTTGCAGTAATTTCCCGAATCCCATCTACAGCTACAATAGCGTTCTCAAGGAAACTTTCGAGGAGGGCGATAGTATTTTCAGCGTCAAACTGTTTAAACCCGTGCGGGACGGGTTTGGTGCTAATCTGTAACTTCTTATTGTAACCCTTGGACCGATCAGCTTTCTGATTGGTGGAGGGCGGCTCGTTTGAGTCGATGTCCATGATAAGCTGGTAATGATTGTATCCGAGATGGTCAAATTGTCAAGCTTCAACAGAGTTTATCAAGTTCATAAAGTAAAAAGTTCTTAAAGTGGTCGGATTTAATAGTTTTTTAGCTTCTGGCTTTATAAACTTTACGAACTTTAAAAACTTTATAACTTTGTTATCTTCTCAGCAAAATCTAAGCATTTGTGGTATAAGATATAATCAGCTAAAAACTAAAAAGTAAAAGCTAAAAGCTTAAATGATAAGAATAAATCTAAGATCACATTTTCAATCATTTTACTTTTTACATTTTACATTTAAGATTGGGCGTTATGAGAATTCTAGTTGTTGAAGATGACAGGAAGATCGCGAATGCGATAAAAAAAGGACTCGAACAAGAGTCTTATGCTGTCGATGTTAGTTTTGATGGAATGGACGGCATGGGCTCTGCCCTTGCTTTTGATTATGACATGGTCATTCTAGACAGAATGCTTCCTGAGGTTGATGGAATTAAGATTTGCGAAGCCTTGCGCAAAAATAAATTTAAAAATCCTATTTTAATACTGACGGCTAAGGACAAAATTAAGGATAGGGTAGAGGGCCTGGATGCCGGAGCAGATGACTATCTAACTAAGCCATTTGCTTTCGAAGAGCTATTGGCAAGAGTTAGGGCTCTACTTAGAAGGCCTCATCAAATCCAAGAGGATATTTTGCGTATTGGGGATTTGAGTTTGAATAGACAAACTTTCGAAGTAGAAAGGACAGGCAAAAAAATCAGTCTTTCAAGTAAAGAGTTTGCGTTACTTGAATATCTAATGCGAAATCCAAATAGAATATTGACCAAGGATAATATTATTGCACATGTTTGGGACTACGATGCAGATGTTTTGCCCAACACCGTCGAGGTTTATATCGGATATCTTCGCAATAAAATTGACAAACCTTTTTCAAAGAGTACGCCATTAATTAGTACTGCGCGTGGTTTTGGGTATAGAATTGAGAAGCAATGATGACTTTTAGATCAGCCTATATTCGTCTTACCTTGTTTTATGTACTGATAGTAATGGTCATCAGTTTTAGCTTTAGCGCTGTTTTGTATGGGGTCTCTTACCAGGAATTGGGTCGGGGTCTCAATCGTCAAGCAAAAACTATATGCGACGCCGATCCCGGAGGCCCATTTCGTTGTTCGCCGCTCGTCGAGTTAGAAAAAATCAGGCATGCTCAGCTCGACGAAAGTCGAGTCCATCTCATATTTGTGCTGTTGTATTTTAATATTTTAATACTATTAGCTTCGGCGATCTTAAGTTATATTTCAGCCAAGCACACGCTGCGTCCAATTGAAGAAATGATGGAGGCTCAGCAAAGATTTACAGCAGATGCTTCACATGAGTTAAAGACACCGCTCACTGCGATGCGTACAGAAATTGAGGTTGCGCTCCGCGATAAGGGGATGACTCTAGCTGATAGCAGAAAACTATTTTCCTCTAATTTAGAGGAGATAAATAAACTTGAATCGTTGTCATCGGCCCTGCTTCGTTTGTCAAAATACAAAGAAGAAGTTCGATTAGAGTTTGCAGAATTAGAACTGACAGATTTGATTATTGAGGCCTACGAAAAGGTGGAGTCTCTAGCAAAAGAGAAAGATATTAAATTCAAAAACAAATTCGAAGCGGCGAAAGTCAAGGGCGACCGGGCTAGTCTAGTGGAGCTTTTTGTAATACTACTTGATAATGCGATCAAGTATTCTCCCAAAAATTCTGCAATATCGATTAGCGTTCACAAAGAAGATAAACATGCAGTTGTTGAAATTGCCGACCAAGGTGTTGGCATTGACGAAAGTGATCTACCGCATATTTTTGATCGATTTTATCGTGCGGATGCATCTAGAACTAAGGGTGACAAACACGGCTATGGATTGGGCCTTGCGATCGCAAAAAGTATCATCGATCTACACGATGGCAAAATTAGAGTTAGTAATACTTCAAAACAAGGTACTACGTTTGAGCTAAAGTTTGATAACTAAGCTTGTTCTCAGGAAGAGCTTATATTATTCAATCAAATAGAGAATGTCGAGGAGACAATCAAAAAATATTAATTTGGAGCGGGAGAAAAATGGGTGCAATATCACGAGGATTTAAAAACGCATTTAGAAACGGAGTGAGATCTCTCTCAGTCGTTCTAATTTTATCAATTTCAATCGGCATGACGCTGATTATGTTTATGTCGCTCAAGACTGTCCAAGGCAAAATTGACTCAGTCAAAAGTAGCATTGGAAATACGATTTCAGTTTCACCGGCTGGAATTAGAGGCTTTGAGGGTGGTGGAGATTTACTAACTAACGATAGTGTTTCAAAAATTTCTTCAATAGATGGCGTCTCTAAGGTGGTGACTACTTTGATGGATCATTTATCTGATAATACTAGTTTGCAGCCATCTCAGGATGCGGGAAATTTTGGTCGCCGACAGCAGATGAGTACGAACTCACAAATAAACTCCTCTTCTGCACCTGCTGATTCAGCCAACCATGAATTTAGGATGCCGATCATGGTGACAGCGACCAACGACCTTAGCTCAATTGCCAGTTTAAATATCAGCCAGTTAAATATGACGGCCGGGGAGAAGTTTGATGGAAATTCTACAGATACGGTTGCAATTGTTGGATCAGAGCTAGCCACGAAAAACAGCCTAACGGTTGGCTCGACATTTCAGGCTTATTCTAAAGACATAAAAGTTGTCGGGATATTTGACGCAGGCAATAAGTTTGCAAATGGTCAATTTTTTATGCCAATAAAGGCACTTCAAGTCTTATCGAACCAACAAGACCAGATTAATAGTGTCGCGGTGCAGGTTTCGACAGTTGATAAACTAGATTCAGTCGTTGCAGCACTCAAGACGCAATTTGGCGATAAGGCGGACATAGTCTCATCTCAAGATACTGAAAAAGAAGCAGTGGCACCACTTGAAAATATTAAATCAATTTCTCTATATAGCTTAGTTGGCTCGATGATAGCCGGAGCTGTCATCTTGTTCTTGACAATGATTATGATTGTCAGGGAGAGAAGAAGAGAGATAGGAGTCTTGAAAGCCATTGGATCTTCAAATGTTATGGTGACTGCTCAGTTTGCGGTTGAAGCGATGGTGCTGACAATTTCTAGCAGTATTATAGGTATAATTCTCGGAACATTCTTGAGCAATCCAATTTTAAAGGTTCTGGTTTCTAGTAACACGACTCAACGTACAGCTGGTTCTGCCGCCGATGGTCACGCAATGATGATGAAAATGGGTGCAAGCGTTGTAAGCGGCGCTCAGGGTGCGCTTCGCGATCTCTCGGCGACTGTTAGTATAAGCATCATTTTGTATGGCTTGTTAGCGGCGATCTTAATTGCGATTATTGGATCAGTTATACCATCGTTTATTATCGCTAAAATTTCGCCTGCAGAAGTGATGCGAGCAGAGTGAAAAATACTTAAAACTTAAAATAAAATAACCGGTTAAAAATATGATTAAAATACAAGACCTATCAAAAACATTCAAAAGTGGTGAGCATGACGTAAGGGCAGTTAATCAAATTTCTTGCGAAATTCCTGATGGGGTGTTCTGTGCGATAGTTGGAAAAAGCGGAAGTGGTAAAAGTACATTGCTTTCATTGCTTGGAGCTCTAGACAGGCCGTCTAATGGATCGATTGAGGTTGATGGCACAAATATTGCCAAACTATCCGATACAAAACTTATCAAATATAGAAGAGACAGCATCGGTTTTGTCTTTCAAAATTACAATCTAATCCCTAATCTAACCGCTCTTGAAAATGTTATGCTGCCGTTAGAATTCAAGGGAATAGCGGTTTCACAAAGGAAGATCAGGGCTGAAAAATTGTTAGAGCAAGTCGGTATTACAGGCATCAAGCAGGAAAGAAAGCCTGGTAAACTTTCTGGTGGAGAGCAACAAAGAGTTTCGATCGCGCGAGCTCTAGCTAATAAGCCAAAATTTATCTTGGCCGATGAGCCAACCGGCAACTTAGACTCGAACACTGGAAAGATAATTATTGAACTATTAAAAAAATTAGCCAAAACTGCCAATACAACCGTAATTGCAGTTACTCACGACGAATCTATTGCCAAAAATGCCCAAATGACCTTCACATTAAAAGACGGCAAGCTCGTCAAAAACTGACCAAACTGTTGATAGTTATTGCACTTCTGATAACATCTTCTTGTAAATAAAATTTGGAGTTGCAATGATGGAGATCTTTCGAAATATGTGGCGAAGGAAGTTTAGGACATTCCTAACCATTTTTGGAATTGTGATAGGGATTTTTGCTTTTACGGTCATGGGTTCGATGGCGTTAAAATTAAACAAGATGATTGACGGAGGTAAAAAATACGTTACTGGTCAGATTACCATTTCACCAAAAGGTTCTTCGGGGTACGGAGCTGCAACGGGAACCCTGCCAATTGATACTTTAAATAAAATTTCCAAGATTGATGGTGTCGATCAAGTTGGTGCATTGGTCTCACTCCCAGTCGAAGAACCTAATTTAGATAATCCATCAATTAATATGGGCGAACCGCCATCAATCTATGGAGCAGACAATAAGTCAGATTTTAAAAATAAAAACTGGGAAACGATGGCGATGAAATCGGGTCAGATGCCCGACAAGAACTCTGCCGACAATGAAATAGCGATTGGAATCAATATTGCAACGGACAAAAAGCTTGGAGTTAACGATACCTACAAAATTCGCGGGCGAGATTTCAAAGTTGTTGGTATTGTTGAAAAAACCATGACCGGCCCAGATAGCTACGTATTTATGGCAATTAATCCAGCCAGAGAAATGCTGATCGAGTCTAATCCCTTCATGAAATCGCTTTATGCAAGCGGTAAACTAAAACTTGAAGATGTAAACTCAATGGCTGGTGTCACCTGGAAAGATGGGGCGGATTCCCAAAAGGTGTCTGCCACCATCAAAGATCAATTCGGTAAAGATGTTACCGTTATGTCTCCGGTTAAAATGGGAGAGCTTATCGACAAAGCATCAGCGACGATGAATGCGATAATCCTAGGTAGTGCGCTTCTAGCTCTTATTGTCGGACTATTTTCTATTGTAAACACTATGGTAATGTCGATTTCCGAGCGAACAAAGGAGATCGGAATCAAGAAGGCTATTGGAGCCTCTCCTTCGTTAATTGCAGTCGAATATACTCTGGAGGCGGGGATTATTGGATTAGTTGGTGGGGCAATTGGGATGGGACTTGGTGTACTCGCGGCAGATATTATCAACAATAAAATGGCGTCTAAAGGGGCTGAAATATTTCTAATACAGCCCAATTTTCTGATTTTGGTCATCATGTTTTCATTTGTAGTTGGAATAATCGCTGGTGTGATACCGGCGATCAGGGCGTCTAAACTAAATGTTGTTGATGCTGTGAGGGAGTTATAATGGAAGACAAAAAAATCGTTGTTAAAGCCACAGGGCTTAAAAAAACTTATAAAATGTCGAAGCATAATATTGTGCAAGCTTTATGCGGAGTTGATATTGAAGTCAAAAAAGGTGATTTTTCGGCTATTATTGGCCCATCTGGATGTGGAAAATCGACATTGATGCACATCTTGGGATTATTAGATCGACCAGATGAGGGAACGTTAGAAATCGATGGTGTCGATATGACCAAGCTCAAGGAAAAGCAAGCCTATAAAATGAGAGCAAAAAAGATTGGTTTTATTTTTCAAGGTTTTAATCTTATTCCGACATTAACTGCAATGGAGAATGTTTTATTAGCGGGTAAATATGGCGGGATGAAGATTGCGGCACGTAAAGAGAGAGCGGAAGAACTGCTAAAACTATTAGGTCTAGAAGAAAGAACGAATCATAAGCCCAATGAACTTTCTGGTGGTCAGCAGCAGAGAGTTGCAATTGCGCGCGCTTTGATGAACGACCCGGCAATTATTTTGGCTGATGAACCAACGGGAGAGCTAGATTCAAAAACCTCTCTCGAAATTATGGATATCTTAAAGAAATTGAATCGAGAAGAAAATATGACTTTCTTGATTGTTACTCACAACATGGAAGTGGCGAATGATTGCAAGAAGATTATTCGTCTCAAGGATGGCAGAAACGCCTGAGTGTTTACCTTTGAGCTAATTTGATATAATAAAGAAAAATCGGGGAGGAATAATGGACGAAGGTAAAGGTTCTAGTTCAAATAGAGTTTCTGGTTCTAACGGGGTGAGCCTTTTGCCCACGGCTAAATAATGATGAAAAAATATTATCTAACGTTTGCGCTTATAGGGGTAATAGGTATATTAATTGCGGTAGGCTACACTGCACTAAATGGAAAGATTTTCGCGGACGTTCCTGCTTCTGGCGATAATCCTAACGTTACGATTAAACCCATAACACTTTTTTCCGATGAAGGCGGTTCTCCTGCGACTGAGATTGATATGACTGTGGCTCGCGGTGCGAAGGAATCTATTGAGCTGGTTCTCGACAATGCCTCGAGCAAGGCGTTTTCTAATTTGACCGTTTACAAAAATGATCTAATTTCCACTGATGGGTCAAAGATTTCAAAAGATAGTATTGATGAGCGTGTCGTGCACGTTTGGCAGCAGAGAACTATAATTCCTGGAGTATCTTTCAAGAAAAATACATATAAGCTCGAAAATCTCGAAGAGCTTTTAGTGAAAAATGATAAAGAAGACTTCTTGTCGGAGTCGATAGGAGTGGCTCAAGATACGTTACTTTCAAGTTCGGGATCCAAGAAGGCTAAGGTTGCTGATAGCAGACTCGAACCAGTTAGCTTAAAGCTCGATGCAAATTCCAAGAGAAAATTTATTTTTTCTATAACTGCTCCATACGATAAAGTGGGTAGCTACGAAGGCGACATTAGCTTTGTCGATACAGCCAATAATACTAAAGTAAAAACCTTCAAATTAAAGGTTAGTGTTTTAAGTGTCGATCTAGTTTCGGGGGCTCAAGAAAACGGAAAAATTTTTGGTTGCTTTGTTAACGATCAAATTCCTCAATCCGGACAGGCGACGAGTGGCACTTATGTCGATCAGCAGGGCTTTATAAATAGATTGAAAGTTGCTAAAGAGATGGGTTGTGACTCGTTAATTATGCGATTCGGCAAGTTTACCAATATCAATCAGATGCTTGAGGCTGTCTCAAGTATGGGTTTCGCCGGTCCAATCATCTTAAATTACTATTATGGCAAGGCTGACGGAACTATTATTAATAGTTTTGTCGCAGGGGCGGACGCTAAAAATAACGCTCTTATTTTGGAAGCAGCAGATGCAAAAGCTGACTTCAAAAAAATCGTCACCGGGATCAACTCTGACAAGGCTATTACGACTAAAATTATGTTCTACGGTTTAGATGAGCCGAATATTAACTCGGCAAATAGTGGTAATCAAGATAAATTTACTGCCCACAAGAAGAAGATCGAAAATATTGTGACGCTTGTCGAGGAGATAGCCGGATCTGACGTTGACAGTAATATCTCTTCGAAAGTGGTTAGTGCAGCAAATGTTTATACCTCTGTGCAAGTCAATAAACTTGGTGGTAATTATTTTTCTGGAGTTACAATTGAATCAACTGGTGAAGGAGGAATAGCTGGAAATTTCTCCGACAGGATTGCAGCTGTTCAATCTGGCCAGCCTCAATTGGGCAAGGAAACATATTATTTTCAGGGTTGGGGTGAAAATCCCACCTATATGAGGTCAACATCTGGTTTCGGATTAATCAAGACAGGCATGAGTGGTTTTTACATGAACCCGCTTTGGGGATATTTTAATAATAAAAGCCGACCAATCTACTTAGAAGATAAAACCAGACCCGTTGATTCTACAAATGTAAGTCCCTTCATGAAGCAGATGATGACATTCTACCCGGCATCTGATGGTCTGATTCCAACAATCCAATCCGAGGGAATAAGAGAGGGCATTTTAGACAGTAGGTATTATCTAACATATAAACAGCTTGCTGGCACTCTAAATGACCATTGTTTGTCAACTGATTGGTTCAAGGATGCTGGTTCAAAAATTGAGTCATCGGTTAATGACTATGGATGGTTAGAGGCTAATCAGGTTACTGATCCAGCGAAATTTGTTCAAACTCGAGATTTAATCAAGGAATATTTTATTCAGTATGCGACTCTTTGTTCAAGTCAGACGGTAAAAGCAACCAAGGGGTTCGGAGTATTCTCTCCTGTTTCGACCTCAAATTCATCTACTTTCGCTAAAGCAGATATGAAAATATTTAGTTTTAACGGAGCTCAAAATAAATGGCAAATCGCGCCAGGAGCCGAGATTGCCGTAAGGCCGGGTAATGCCTATTATGTCAATAACACTGTTGCTCAAGACAAATCCTTCTCAATCGAGCCGAATTTACAGTCTGTGGAAAATAGAACATTGGTTCCGGGCTGGAACCTACTTAGCTCTCCATACCAGGCTCCACTTAGTAAGGTTAACGCGCTTATCAAGGATGCAAGTAAAAACTGTTCTAAGCAGGTTAGTCTACAAGCTCTAATAAACCTAAATTATGCACATTCTGGAGTTTTCGTAATTGTGGATGATAAAGCGACTGATGCTAATAAAGCATTTAAACTTTATGGACAGGGAGTCGATGAACTTCAATATATTCCTGCAAATAAAGGTTTCTGGTACTATCTCTTCAAGTTGCCATCAGCCAACGATGCAAAACTTAAGGATTTTGACTGCCGATAGGCGTGAGGATTGACATTTTGACAGGTTTATGTTAGTATATAGTACTCGATTAGTGCTAAGTGTTTTACTTAACTCGATCGAGTATAGGTCGAGTTAAAGTAAAGAGTCTTAGGGAAAAAATGGAAGAACAATCAAACAAACTGTTTGTTGGAAACCTACCTTACGCTGTCCGAGATGAAGAGCTCAATGAGATGTTTGCTGCTGTAGAAGGCACAAAGATCGTTGAAGCCAAAGTCATCATGGACAGAATGGACCCAACCCGCTCAAGAGGATTCGGATTCGTCACAATGGAATCTGATTCAATGGCAGAAGCTGCCGTTAAAGCCTTGAACGGTACTGAGTATAAGGGCAAAGTCCTGAATATCTCAGTTGCACGTCCAAAAAGGTAATTACTATAACAATTACATCAAAAAGGGCCGAAAGGCCCTTTTTGAGTTTCCCCAAATGTATTAAGTTATCCACATGCTGTTAAATTATGCCCGAACAAAGATACATAAGATTATTTAAAGTTATATAACATTGTTACGTAACAAAAAAGTTATATATAAATTTGACATAAACGGCGAGATTTGGTTCGATAATTTAGCAACTAACAATTGCATGCGAACCTTTCCCAGTGGGGGAGGGCCATGTCAAATGACGTGGCGAGGAAGTGCGGTGAGATTCCGCTACAGTCCCGCTACTGTAATTCCAGCCTTTCACGAAGGGTTGGACGAGTCAGAAAACCAGCATGCTTCCCGCCGATGGCGGGAAAACCCGAGGAGGTAATATGTTTAAATTTTAGGACCCAGCTTGAGGTCTTTTTTATTGTAGTCATTGCGAGCAACGCGAAGCAATCCCCGATGTCGAAGCACTTCACTTTCGACTCGAGATGGCATTTATGAGATTGTTGCTGACCTTTGGTCTCGCAACGACAACGAACAAAAATCTAAAAAATAAATTATGGGGAATCATGTATAAACAAATCAAAAAAATATCACTTATTTTGGCACTTGTCGCAATAACCAGCTTCGGTCTTGCTGGCTGTAATTGGAATTTGGGGATATTCCATAAGGAAGTGGCCCATACTACAGAGGTTCAATCGAAGGTTGTTGAGTATGACGGCAGGGCGGGCCAAAGCGTTTACGATTTACTAAAGGCTAATAATGACGTTCAAGCTGACACCAGCTCTTTTGGGGTAATGGTTAAATCTATTAATGGTCTATCCCAAACCGATAAGGAATTTTGGACATATACGGTAAATGGGGCAATGGCAGAAGTTGGAGCTGACAAATATATCACCAAAGATAATGACAAGGTGAAATGGGAGCTCAAGGGATTCTAGTAAGACAATGGCGAGGGGCGGCTTTGCCGCCTCTTACTATATCTGGTAAAATATTCACATGAGAAAAAAGAATAAAGTTGCTCTAATTATAATTTTAATTGCTGTCGTAGCCGGTGCGACCTCCTGGGCTTTAATAAAGAAAAATAATGCCAAACCAGACTGCGATACTACAGATCCAGCTAATTTAAATGGTGAATGCAAGGTGGATCTTAGCTCAATCCAGTCAGCGACGAGTACATCAACAGCCCAAAATCCAACTCCAACCTCGACAACAGCTGCCAACTTTTCTGATCTTTACCATAATGCTCAATACGGTTTTGATCTCACATTCAATTCGGCGTGGAAAGGCTATACAGTTAGTCGAAAATCAGAGGACAAGGCTGAGGCGGTCTACGATATCGGAATTCCTACCAAAGACAGTAACATCACAAATGGAATTGCTGTGCCATTGACTGTCAAAATTTTTAACAAAGCAGATTATCAAGCGAACTCAACTCTTACAAAAATCACCGAAAATGCCACATATGTATTTGTTTACAGCATTTGGGAACAGGCTCCATCTGATGCAGCAGTCACCGAAAAAGACATCGCTAACGTGATTTCTACTTTTAAGCTAAATTAGTTCTTATTTACCAGTTGAGTCCGCGTGGTTCGTACCAGCCTTGAGGTTTTTTGCAGACTGGGCATTTCTCGGGTGCTTCGGTTCCAGTGTGCACATATCCGCAATTAAGACACTTCCACTCAATTTCCTCATCTCTCTTATGGAGATTGCCGCCTTCGATGTCTTTGAGAATTTTTCTGTATCGGGATTCGTGCTTTTCTTCGACTTCTCCTATCTCTTTAAATAACTTTGCAATCTCGGTTAGTCCCTCCTCTTCAGCGATTGTTTTAAAGCCAGGGTACATTTCGTTCCACTCAAATTTCTCTCCGTCAGCGGCGTGTGAGAGATTGACTTTGACATCATCGGACAATGGGGAGATGCCGAGATCACCGGTTGTCTTGACATCTTCTGGTAGCGCTTCTAGTAACTCTTCGGCATGAGCCCTCTCATTTTCGGCAGTTTCCTCAAAGATTCTAGCTACCGACTCCATATCTTGTTTGCGAGCTTTCTTGGCAAAGTACGTATATTTGTTGCGTGCAATAGACTCTCCAGCAATCGCTCTGAGTAAATTTTCGTATGTTTTCATTTGTCCTCCGCTCCCGTTTCCGCCTTTGGCGAGAGAACGGGAAGCCCGTCCGTAGCACGATCTATTTTCAGAAGAGGAATGATAACCTATTTCTGAAAGAGATTGGACGCAGGAGGGCTACATTATTTTAGTTCTCTTTTTAAAATATCACATAAGCTGGTAAAATTTAAATAACAACATGAATGAAGAAAAACCAATTGAAAGGGTAATTGCGGCTCCAGCTCGAGCAATCGATAGAACAGTCGAAGCTTCGAAGGTTGTTAGAGACTCAATCTTAAATCAAACCCAGGTTAGGCAAGTTAAGCATTACTGGGAAATTTTGGGACCTGGTCTAACGACTGGTGCTTCGGATGACGATCCTTCTGGTATTGCAACCTATTCTCAAACTGGAGCCAAATATGGCTTCCAATTCCTTTGGCTTTCGGTATTCACTTTTCCATTGATGGCGGTTATCCAGGAGATGTGCGCCAGAATTGGAATCAAGACCGGGCGAGGGCTTGCCGACAATATAAGGAGAAATTTTTCGCCATCAGTTTTGTATTTTTGTACAATCGTTCTTTTTATAGCCAATACATTTAATATTGGTGCAGATCTTGGAGCGATGGCGAAGGCAACGCAGCTCCTATATCCACAGTCAAGTTTTATTTATTTGATCGTTGGCTTTGCGGTTGTGTCTATAGGCCTTCAGATCTATTCAACATATGAGAGGTTTGCTAGGTATTTAAAGTGGTTAGCGCTCATTCTTCTGGCATATGTTATAACGGCATTCTTAATAAGTGACATTAACTGGCACGATGTGTTTAGAGCATCAGTCGTTCCATCGTTTAATTTTTCTAAGGATCAGATGCTTCTGGTGTGTGCAATTCTAGGTACGACAATTTCGCCATATCTTTTTTTCTGGCAGACCAGCCAGGAAGTTGAGGAAACAATAGGAGTTAAACAGAAAATCGTGATTGGGAGTCAATATCTTAAAAAAGCGATCAAAAACATGCGAGTTGATGTTTGGTCTGGAATGTTTTTGTCGAATGTTGTAATGTTCTTTATTATTGTTACCTGTTCAGCGACGTTACATAAATCGGGTATTTTCGAAGTTGCTTCAGCCGCAGATGCCGCTGCTGCCCTTAGGCCATTGGCAGGCGATAGGGCGTATCTACTTTTTGCGCTTGGTATTATTGGCACTGGTCTTCTTGCCCTTCCAGTTTTGGCTGGTTCTGCTGCATACGCGGTTTCGGAGTCTCTGGAGTGGAGTGAAGGGCTCAGTAAAAAAATCAAGAATGCATATTCTTTTTATGGGGTCATGGTTTTGGCTATATTGATTGGATTGGGGCTGAACTTTATCGGTCTTGATTCAATAAAAATGCTTATCTATGCGGCTGTCTTAAATGGTCTGGTCGCGCCGGTTGTCTTGATCTTTATCGTCATCTTGAGTTCAAATCAAAAAGTGATGGGTGAGTTTGCTAACTCTCGTCCACTATCTATTATTGGTTGGACTGTTGTAGGATTAATGGGAGTTGTTGCGTTGGCAACAATTTACTCACTTATATTTTAAGTGCTTTAGCAATCCTAGATATTGAGATGATATACGATGCTTCTCGGAGGCTCGTTTTTTCGATCTTAGCGGTTTTTAAGACATCCTTGAGTGCATTCTTCATTCTTTTAATTAACGCTGCCTGTCCCTCTTCGTAGCTCATCTTGACACCCTCGACATTTTCTTGCCATTCAAAGTAACTAGCTAAAACTCCACCAGCGTTTGCGAGAATGTCTGGAACGATCATCACGCCCTTTTTCTCTAGGATTTTTTCGGCTTCGTCAGTTACTGGGTGATTTGCAAGTTCGACAATGATTTTCGATTTGATTTTGCCTGCATTGTTTTTTGTTATTTGATCACCAATTGCTGCCGGGACCAGGATGTCGCATTCGGCTTCGAGTACTTCTTTTGGACCAACATTGAGGCAGTCTTTAGACGGACCGTGAATGTCACAAACACAGCATTCGGATAATTTATTGCCAGACTTCATCTTTTTGTATGTTTCGTGATAATCGAGGCCATCTTCGTGCATAATGCCGGAATCAATATCGGCTATAGCAATAACCTTAAAACCCATGTGATAGAGGTGGTGAGCAAGATGATTGCCAACATTTCCGAAGCCCTGAATTGCCACGGTTGTTTCCTTTGGTTTTTTGTTTAAGACTCGAGCTAGTTCCTGAATTACAGCAGCTCCACCTAGGCCAGTTGCTTCGTCTCTAACTTTGATTCCACCATCGTTAAAGGCTTTACCGGTAATGACGCCAGGTTCTGATTTGCCAACAACCTTTTCATATTCTTTTCTAAACCATTTCATAATTTGGGGAGTTGTATTTACATCCGGAGCAGGAACATCTTTTCTTTCGCCAATTACATCGGCTAGTCCTCGCGCAAGAGACTCGGTTAGTCTTTTTAATTCTGTCTTTGAAAGATCTTTTGGTTTAACGCTAATTCCACCCTTGCCACCGCCAAAAGGAATATTGATGAGAGCGGTCTTAAGGCTCATGAGAGCAGCTAGGACCTTGACCTCTTCGGTATTAACTTCTTCGTGGTATCTCAAACCGCCTTTGTATGGTCCTTTGGCGTTGTTATGTTGGACTCTAACTGCCTGAAAAATCCTAGTTTTACCATTATCCATTTTGACCGGTAGATTCAGCTCGATAATTCTTTCTGGTTCGGCAATACGCTCAATTGTTGAGTCGTCGAGTTTTAGCTTTTTTCCAGTAGCAACAATCATATCTCTTACTTCTTTATAATTCATGTTCGCTCCATTATTTTTTACAACTCCAATCTTAGTTTTTTTAATCCCTGTTTGCAACCCTTTTCGAGCTCAATTCAAAATCCCCGATTTGTTCTTTTGTTCGTTATTTTGGCTAAAAAACTTTTCACCGCTCGTTATTGTATTTTTTAATTTAGTCGCGAGGGTGGAACTCGCGACTCTCGCATTTCAGAGTTTTCGCTTAAAATATCAGGGCAAAATAATCAAAAGCGGGTTTTGTATCGAACTCTAATAATGATATGATTGTACAGATGAAAGTGAGGGAGATTTTCTCTTTTAGAAGGATTAAGGGAGCAGCTATTTTGTTTGCGTTATTTTTGGCTGTTATCGGTTCATTATTTATAGTAACTTCTACTCATGCAGCGGGGGATGTTGTTCTAACTGGTTCAGCTTTTTCTGATCCAGATGCTGAGGATACGCACAAATCCTCTCAATGGGTGATTACAGACGCTTCTGGAGGGGGCAATACTATTTACGATTCCGGAACGGACGCAGTTAACCTAACGACGATAACTGTTTCGGGAGCATTTTTTTCATCCGGAACAACATATTACTGGAAAGTGAGATACCAAGACAATCATGATGTTTGGAGTGATTATTCTGACGAATCAAGCTTTGCTTATGGTGACGCACCAACCGCGACTCCGACCGATACGCCTACATCTACTCTCACCGCAGCTCCAACCGACACTCCAACTGCAATTCCAACCTCTACTCTAACCTGCACAGATGGTATACGAAACGGTGATGAGACAGGGGTCGACTGCGGTGGAAGTTGCTCTGCGTGTTCTGGCCCTGATAGTTGTAGCACTCTGGCGGTTGATCATATAACAATTACACCGAGTAGCACTAACACGACAGTCAATGCTAGTAGAAATTTTGTAGCCAAATTGTATAAAGCTGATGATACTTTGATAACAGACGGCATAGTTACATGGGAAACAACAGGTGGAGCGATAATTGACAATGGTGATGATTCAGCTGGATGGGTAGCTCCGGCAACGACCGGAACATATACCGTAACCGCTAAGTCTTGCGGTAAAGAAGCAGTCGCAACAATTGTTGTCTCAAATAATACTTGCATAAATAATAACTGTAATCCCGATGATCCGATTAAAATAGCTTCAATAAAAATTACCGCCTCTCCAGACCAGACATTCTTAAAGCCAGGACAGACCCAACAGTACTCGGCGAAAGTAATTGATCGATCTGGAGCCGATATTACCTCGACTTGTCCAGTCACTTGGTCAATGCAGGTACCAACTGCTGGGAATATCAACGCTAGTGGATTGATGACTGCAACAGGTAGTCTTGGAGTTTGGACCGATTCAGTTAAAGCAACTGCTAATTGTTTTGATCTGACTGATTTTGATTTGCTGAGCTTTGTCACCGCTAATGAAGCTAGAAGGCTAGAATATGCCTTTACCAATCCCTGGAGTACTGCAGTTAAAGATCCGATTAAAACTTCCCAGTACTTTATTACCGGATACGATCAATTTAACCTTTTTATCCCAAATGCTAACTATTCAATGTCGCTCCTAGATAGTAGAATCGGCACAATCCCAACTAATGGCAGAATTGTTAACATTGCCACCTCAAATAACTATGGCTGTTATCCAAATAAAGTGAAAGGAACTGCTGTTTACGATGGAGTAGAAAAGTCAGCTTTTGGCTCGATTGCAATTTATCCGACTGATTATGCTTTTAACAGTAGCGGTTCCAGTTGTGAAAGCAGTAAGATTTCTTTGGCCAACAAAATACTGGCCAGATTAACCGGCGCAGATAGAGCCTTTGGCGCACAAGGACAGGTGTTCACATCAGTAGGATACGGAGCACCATCTCACCTAAAACCGGGACAAACCGCTCAATACTATGGAAACACTAGAGATCAAGCCGGAGCTCCAATGACTGGAGTTCAAGTCCAATATATTTTACACAATCCCAATGCCGGACAGTTAGCCGCCAACGGCAAATTTATAGCTACTACCAATATTGGCAGCTACCCCGGGGCAATTGAAATTAAAGCGACCGATGGGATAAAGGTAATATCCAGAACCTTTAATATTACAATCACCAACGAACAACGCAAAGCAAAAAATGTTTATGCTTACGGTCCAACTGGATCAACCGATTTAACAACCAAAAAAATTCTTAAGATGTGGAAGGGCTCAAATTACTCTTTCTACTCTACCCTGGCCGATCAATTTCAAGATCCTGTTGGCAGTGTTAATGATGTGATTATTGAAGATGTTTCCGGTCAGAATTTAGTTGACATTTTGGGTCCAACATCACTTCGGGCTAAAGATACTGAAGGTACTTTTACAAACGCTATTAAGGTTACTTACGATATTAATCGTATCAACAGCAGAATCGTTGAAGAAGACGAGAAAATTTTGGGTCCATCACCGGTGATCTACTTAACTCTTGATATCCATGCTGCCAATGACAATCCATCGGCCTGTTTGACCGAACATCAACCAATTTGTGACCCGCTTGATCCGGAGTGTGTACCACCAGTGTCGCAATGTCTCTATGATTTTGTTTCTCCACAACAAGGCGATAAATGGACAAGCGGGTCATTACAGCAAATTACGTGGGTGAGTAAAGATTCAACAGCGTCGGCAAACACAAAGGTTAACGTTTTTCTTTTAACGAATAATGGTCAACTCAAAACATCAATTGCGATGATGCAGAACGATGATGGAATTCTTCCATATCAGGTTAATCCGAGAAACTCGGCTTCTTCAGGCGAATTTCAGCTCGATACATATGACTCAGATGGAAAACAGATATCTTCATGTACTTCGCCGCAACTAAATTTTAATTATCCCTCCGAACACAATCCTCCCTCGACAGCTAATATTATTTTGGTATTGGGCTCTCTCTTGGCGACGATCCTTTCATATCTGCTGTCAATTGTTGCGGCCATTCCTTCCTTATCGCGTACTCTCTCCAGTATCATTTTGGCGATGTTTGCTCCGCCTGTTTGGCTAAGACAAAAAAGCAAATGGGGAATCGTTTATGACGCTCTAACTAAAAAACCAATTCCCAATGTGGTGGTTAGGATGTTCTCGGAACCCGATGGTAAATTACGGGACTCAAGAAGATCAAATGAAGTTGGGGAATTTGGATTTATTGTACCGATGGGCACTTATTCAGTGACAGCTTCCAAGTCTGGCTATTCATTTCCGAGTCATCTTGTTGTAGGTTCTTCAGACAATCAATACCACAACATATATAAAGGTGGAGAGGTCGACGTTCATCCAACCGAAGGTGGCAAGGCGCCTCTCAATATCAATATTCCACTAGATCAGACAAAAGCGAACATATTAGACATAACGGTTTTATCCACATTACACTTTATTTCAAAAGTCGTATCAGTTATAAGAATTCCTTTGTTAGTATTGGGGACAGTCTTCTCGGTCTATCTAACAATTACTCAAGGACGATGGTTTGACTATTTAATTTTGATTTTCTATGCAGCGCTTTGGGCATATGAGATCGCAGACCTGATGAAGAAAAGAACATATGGTGTCGTTAGCGATGATTCGAGTCAGCCCGTTGCGTTGGCAATGATTAGGGTTATAGACAAGGCTAATAAATTGCGCGCTACTGTAGTTACGGGTGACGACGGTAAATTCACCATTCCATTGCCTCGGGGAGAATATAGGTTTGAAGCGTCTCGCGCTGGATACGTTTCAGATAAAAGTGAATATCTTCAGATTGCTAAAATGGCAGATGTTGGCAAAGTCAATTTGCGTCTAAAAAAGCTTGTTGATCGGGAGCTATATCCAGAACAAGATCATTCAAAACTATGAAGGTTGCACTTGTATGCGGAGGGAGTGGGGCGATTGGTATGGCTATTACCAAGACGCTCGAGTTGCTAAATTATAAAGTTGTTATTGCAGACATCAAAGAACCTAGACGGAAATTTGATTATTTTGTTAATGCCGACTTAACAAGCGAACTCTCTGTTAAGAAAGCTATTTCTTACGCTCAGGATAAATTTGGAAAGATAGATGTCCTTGTCAATTGCCAGGGCGTCTATAAGCTGGATAGGATCGAGAATACGCAGCCGGATGAATTTAGGTCAGTTATGGCGACAAACGCAACGAGTGTTTTTTTAACTTGTAAATATATTATTCCATTGATGAAGTGGCAGAAGTCAGGGTATATCGTCAATATTGCCTCGATGAGTGGGCTTAGGGGTGCATCTGGTAAGTCAGCATACTGTTCATCTAAATTTGCCGTGGTGGGTCTTACGGAGTCTCTAAACGAGGAACTGAGGGGGACGAACGTTAGGATTTCAGCAATATGTCCAACTTCTGTCGACACAAAGCTAACAGGTAATGATAAACTACTAACTAAACAAGAGATCGAAAAGCTTCTCAAGCCAGAGGACATTGCGAGAACCGTAGGGGAAATAGTCACTTCAAACGAGCAAATACATAAAACTATCATTCCAATCGAGGGTGAGCTCAAATTAGATAAGCTGGCACTAAAAGAAAAGCATCAATAAGTTATATAGAAGCCAATATAACTTATCTTGACAAAATGTCAAGTTGTCTTTACAATATTGCTTAAATGACTGAGAAAAAAGAAATATCAAGTCATCTAAGGCGATTCAGGGAAGTTGCCGATTTAACCCAAAATGAATTGGCTGATCTTATTGATGTTTCTAGACAGTCTATTATCGCTCTCGAGTCGGGGAAGTGTATTCCCTCTGTTTCATTGGCGTTAAAGATCTCGGCTTTATTTAATATGCCTGTTGAGTTTATATTTCGCTATGACAAGCTTGTCGAGATAGGAGATGAAGACATTGATGGTGGGAACGTCAATGAAAGCAACGCAAGTGAAAGTGATACGACCCGTGACCTGTTGCCTTGGTCTCCACTTAGAGAAATTATGTCGATGCGTGAGACCGTGGACAGGTTTTTTGACGAACCGTCCGCGCCAACATCAACAACACTCTTTCACCCTCATGTAGGGATTAGAGAAAGTGAAAGAGAACTAATCATTGAGGCCGACATCCCTGGGGTCAAAGAAGAAGATATTGATGTTGAAATTGAACAGGATAAGATTTTAATTCAAGGCGAGAGAAAGCACCGAGAAGAGAGTATGAGAGAGGAATATTTTCATCTCGAAAGTTCTTATGGATCGTTTTCCAGGGTTATATCGTTACCCCCCTATGTCGATACTGAAAATGCAGATGCAGAAATTGTTGACGGAATGTTGACCATTCGAATTCCCAAAGTAGGGGAAAAAAAGAGCAAAAAACTTAAGCTAAAAACAATAGTAAAAAAAGACGAATAATAAAAAAGGACTCCGCGGGGGTCCTTTTTTATTATGTTGATTCTATTTGTGAATATAAACTGGAGTATTGACCTCGGTCCAGTTGTAGACCTCTTGAGCTGATCCGCGGCCTAATCTGATGCAACCATGGGATACTGGTGTTCCCAGATGACTCTCTCCCTCTTTGGTTCCATCTGGCCATTCTGGAAGTTCGTGTATGCCATACTCTGAGCCGATAAAAGCCATCCAATAGGGCATATACAGGCCGTAGGTCTGCGAATAGGCCCGCTCGTTTTTGCTATTGATAGAGTACTCTCCTTGAGGAGTTGGCATAGACCATTTTCCGGTAGAAACTTTATATGAATTTACGAGACTTGCCCCATCAAATGTGTATAACATTTGATGGCTGAGGTTTACCTCGATAAATCTTCCTGGATACTTTCCGGGATTAAATCCAGGAGAGATGATTTCTTCTTGTATTGGATCCGTTGTTATCTCGAGAGTAGCAACTTTGGATTTTGAGCTTAGCGCATTCTTAATATTCTCGCGACTTTTAGCGATGTCGAGTTTTTTACCCTCTCTTCCCTCATCTATAATCGATTGATCAATACTTGAGATTTTTTTCTTTGAGCCGGCGATATCAATCTGCTTTTCTATAGTGGCAAGATAGGTATCGATCGATTGGTCCGTGAAACTGATTACTTGACTCAAGATGGTCCTCTCTAGATCGATAAATCCAAGAATATCTGCGTCTTTTGGGTAAACTTTTTTAGTGGAAGTTTGCAGGGTCAGTTTTGTACTTACCATCGCTTGAATTTCGTCTCGATAAGCCGAAAGGTCTGAGGATATGATATTACTCTTTAGGCTAGTCTTTTTTGCAATAACTACTTTGGAAAAGTTTTTAGAAGCCAGTCGCTCTTCGATTGATTTTTTAAGATCTTCAGTATCTATTTTGTAGCCGTTATTTTCTGGAACAATACTTAATTGACCATTAGCCAACGCTAATCCGGCGTTTTGAGCATCCTGTTTCTGCTTGAAAATTTCCTGGACCTGACTTTCGAAGCTAGCTGATTTGACAATATATGGTTTAATTCTTAGGTTGTTCGAAGTTAAATCTTTGATGTATGTAAAACTAGGAAAAATATCTCCTGTTTTTCCGTATTTAAAAACCCTATCTGTGCTTAAGGGTACGTCAATGGTTACACCTAAATCTTGTAGGGATCGTTGGGCTGTTTCACTTTCAAATTGAAAAGTAATTATTTGTGCCTTGAGGTTGTTGCGCTCATTGTTGACGATTTGGGAAACTTCACTTATTGTTTTTAGTCCAATGTCTTTACCATTGAATCTCAATCCAGGTAGGGAACGTTGCGTTGAGGCGATCGATAGCCCTGCATAGGTCAGGATTGCAATTGACACAATTGTTCCGACGATCAAAAGAAGCCACTTGCCGATTTCTCTATGGTGGTTCTTTATTGGGTGTATGTCAGGTTTGTGGCTTTTTTCAGTCATTTTGCTTACAAAGTAATTTTAACAGATCACAATCTTGAAATACAAGTGTTTTAGGGTATATTTACATATAGATTAGCGTCTATATTTTTGATTGATGTGAATTAGCGCTATATTTTCGGCCTGTAGCTCATTGGTAGAGCGACACTCTTATAAGGTGTATGTAGATGGTTCGATCCCATCCAGGCCGACCACCCTTCGCTCCTTGTAACACTCGGAGGCTACGGGTGGCAAGCCAGATTATTGAAATTAGCCCTTTTGGGCTAATTTTAATAATATTTGGTTCGACTGGGTCACGGATCGAAGGCCAGCTTTGAGGGTGAAACTCAAAACAATCTAATAAAGCCCGGCCCGAAGGCAAAATCAGCCACAAGGTGGCCCCTTCGGGGCAGATTTTGACCGTAGGGCGATCCCATCCAGTTATTTTTAACAAAGAAAAGAGGCCCAACTGGTGGGCCTCGATAGTTGCTGCGGTCCATATGACCCGCCATTCTTTGTGGCGCGGCCACAAAAAGGAACTCAACAGCAACTGAGCGGATTCTACCAAAAAACCTATATTTTGTTCAATAGTTTGCTGCTTGAGCTTTAAGAGTTACTTAACGACCGTGACTTGACAACGTGGGCAATAAATGTTATATTATATGTACAGTAACTTTACGAACGACAAACAAGAGGGGAAAATGAAATACACTACAAAAATTGCACTCATCGCATCTCTTTCTATTGTTCTCGCACTATCTACGTCTTATGTTGTGATCGAAAAACAAGCAACTGTTGCAAAGACAGATGCTGGTTTTGATTATTCCCTTGATCTTGTTAATAAGGAGAGGTCTGCCAACAATCTCAAGCCTTTAAACTGGAATGAGGATCTTGTGAAGTCAGCTAGCGATAAGCTCGATGATATGTTCGCCAATCAGTATTTTGATCATATTTCAAAAGATGGAACCACTGCTTGGAAGTTTGTACTTGCTGAAGGTTATGACTATAAATATGCTGGAGAAAATCTTGGAATTGACTATAGAAATGTAGATGAGGTTTTTGATGCTTGGAAGAAAAGTCCTACTCACTATGAAAATATTATGTCTGACAAATTTAACGAATATGGATTTGCCCAGAAGGAAGGAGTCTATGAGGGTACAAACACCATAATGTTTGTCCAAATTTTTGCTTCAAAATAAGTACCTTGAGGAGGGGAAATGAAAAGCAATAAGTTTAATAAAATTAGAAACAAAAAAATTCGCGGTCCCGATTGATCGCGAATTTTTTTGTTGACAAGCAGTATCGATGTGCTACATTATGGATCCCAAGCTATGGCATCAAGCTATGGCCTCACGGCAATTTAAGTGAGGCCATTTTATTTAAATAAAAAATGAAAAAATTTATATCAATCGTTATTGCCTCAGTAATTACTCTATCAGCAGTATTGAATTTTAATATTTCAGGAGTACGTGCCGCATCAGGCGTTGAATATTTTAAGTCCGTGTCGTTTGAAGTTCTCCCCGATGACTCTCGTATTACCGAGGGTTATATTAATTCGACTAACACAAGTTTCAGGATCAACGCCATACCAACCGCTGACTTTCTAACGTACAAGATAAGTTTGTATCTAGACGATGCGCCAATTCCTGTTGACGAAAGGCTTTTTGATAATGGCCCGGATTACACGTTTTCTTCTGGTACTTCTACTGTTGCAGAGCTTGAGGCATTGCTCGGTAATGGTTCGCACGAATGGAGGCTTGAGGCGCAAGACGACAAAGACGCCGAGGGGTATATAGTAGCGCAAGGTGAATTCGTATCTGATTTTGTTTTACCAACTGGAAAGTTTTTCGCCGAACAAATAATTCCCGGGGATGCTCCGTCAAAGGTGGGGGACACGATAGCTGTTGGGCTTGCTGAGCTATCCGAAACAAGCGATATTTGCTCTGTTAGTGGCACGATCTACGGTCGTGATTTAACATTTATCAGGAAAAGTAAGTCTTTCTATGCCGACTATATTATTCAAGAAGGTGATCCTGATCGATCTATCAATCTTCAGTTAACCGATGCGTCATTTATCGACTCGGCTGGTAACGGAGTTGCCCTTCCAGGTGTTAACATTCCGATAGATTTTTCGATTGATGCAAACTCGCCGATTATAAGCCTAATATCTCCCCAGAATAAAACCTATGCAAGTAACAATGTGTCAGTTGCATATGAGCATTCTGGTGCTACGGAGTTGCTGATCACTCTGGATGGCCAGCAGGTTAATATTACATCCGGCGGAGAACTCGCGGATTTGACCGAAGGGCTACATGATCTAAGTGTTCAGGCGATAGATGAAGCTGGAAATAAGTCAACTTCGATGGTGCAGTTTGTAACCGATACGATTGCGCCTCAAGTTACACTGAGCTCGCAGAATCTAACTTTGACGCAGGGTGACTCTTTTAAAATTGAGGGAGTAGGCGAGTCGTGTGCCACGGTGACGCTGTTTGAAGGCGATGTGTTACTTGCTTCGGGGTCTTGCGATCAGTTAGGAGAGTTCAACCTACAGTTAGACACTCCTGGTTGGGCGATTGGTCAGCATGATCTGGTTCTTACTGTTATTGATGGGGTTGGTAATTCGAGTAAGATTGCCGTATTGGTGACAATCAAGAAAAAGGTGGCTATCGCTCGCTCAGTCAGGGTCGCAACATCTTCAAGGAGCGTGTCTGTCCCGCAGGTCATTGAACCAGCAAATAACTCAGAAGTCGTTCGTGCAGGAAGAATAATTGCCTCGAACGATTCACGACCAGATAAATCAGTGAATTGGACAGCATGGCTTATCTTAGCGGGATTGATTGCTCTGGCTGGAGCGATCGCGACAACATCTTACTACGGATTTGCTTGGCTTACGCTGAATAGAAAGACTGAGGTTTCTCCGATTGCTGTTGAGGAAGATATTTCAAAAAAAGCAGATGAAGAATTCGCGCAAATTAATCATGAAGATAAACCGAGTTCAGAAAAAATCGATCCTCCCGAAGAACCCAAGAACTACACGCGCTGGTAGTTTAATTGCTATAATTAAACTATATGAATGATGATGTGCGCAATTTGGATTTTGGTCCTAACAAGAAAAACTCATATTTGACGCCTGTCTTGATTTTTCTAGCTGTTATTTACGTTGGCTTCCTGCTCTATCAGGCGGTGTATCTTAATTACGCCACTAATCAAAAGATTAAAAAACTGCGTGAAGATTTGAAAATTGCTCAAAACTCAAAAGCTCGGTTAGACCTACTGATAAATTATTATAAGACATCGACTTTTCAGGAGCTTGAAGCAAGAAAAAAACTTGGCCTAAAGATGCCTGGTGAGATAGTCGTAAGGGTTGATGTTGTAAACGTAGCTCCAACTCAGATTACCGAGAAGAAAGAAGGAGTAGTTACGCAAATCAAGCAAAACAATTCTCAATATTGGATCGACTATTTACTTGGACGCGAGCAAATCTAGATCTTTATAATAAGAGAATCTCTAGGATTGTTTAATTTTCTCTCGTCAACTGCTATAATTTTAACAGATGAAAAGACAAAGAGGGGAAAGAGCCAAATCCTTAGCTTTTACGTTAGCTTTGCTTTTTGCTTTTGTCTCATTTACTCCAGTAGCTAAGGCTGATTCTCAAACCCAAACTTTTAAAGCCGATCTTGATTTTTCAGTTTGGTCAAAAGATAAAACTGAATTGGTTGGTTCTGACGGCGGAGTCAAATTGTCTACAGATCCAGCTTCGAGCGGTTTTTATCAAAGCGGCACCCTTACTTACAAATTTTCTCCAGGCGGAACAAATCATTGGACGAGTGCTGCATCGTCGGTTGCGACGGTTGACAGCTCACAGGCTTGGTTTGCCTGGGAGGGCCAAAACAAGCAAAATAAAGTTCTTCAGGTTGATCCTGTCGAGGGTTCTACGGTTAAAGAGTGGGTTACGGGTACAACTCCATTGGCTGGCGTTGGAGGCGGGAGTGCGGATTATTGGGTCACTAATTCGGTGCCGTATCAAACTACAGGCGGCTACAATTGCACAGTCGCTAACCGAACAGCCGGACTTTGCTATAGTGTGTCGCACATTATGCCATCTCAAAATAAGATTGTGACCAGACCGATTCCAACAGCATCGAATCGAAACTTAATCACTATTTCAATAGATAAAGTAAATAAAAACCTTTGGATAGGAGACTCGGTTAATAAGCAGATTATCGTTTTAAATTACACAAATTTTGACGATACCGCCCAGGCACTCGATTATGACACGATAGAAGCTACTTATATACCCTACAAGTCAGTTTTATCCTCCGGTGCCCAGGCATTTTGTTTCACCAGTTACGAGATAGGTTTTGAATGTATTAATACAACAGACTACGAAGATATCGCTACTCCTCAGGAGGGTGCCGGCGAAATATTTTTGGACGAACATGATGATATCTGGTATACGGGCACCGATGATCTATATAAGGCTAGACCGGACTTTACTGGTGGTGGACATTTCGATAAACAAACTTTCAACAATACTGTGTTTGGTCCTGATACTACGATTCCATCGTGGCCTGCCACTCGTTATGCCAAACCATTGCCGTATATCACGGAATTAGCGGTTGTTCCCGACTCACTTGATACCACCCCCGACGATGGCCATTCTGTTATTATGTTTGCCAAACAATCAAAGCCAGACCTGTATTATATGGAGATTCAAAACAACCCGTTGCCATCGAGCTCTGTTTTGAGCTCTAATTCAGCACAATTTAAAAGTTTATCCGGTCCTTTGAACACCTCGAGCTACAACTATCGTCACGCTTTAAATATTAGTCCAAATGGTGATGTGGTTTATATGGGTACTTCGATTGCTCTTGATCCAGATCGTACTAGCTACTCTGATTATTTAAAAAATAGATTTTATGATGTGGCGCCCAAAGCGACCAGTTATGCCCCGGTTGTGCAAAATCTTAATGACAGCCAGAGCTACTCTACCGCCGATCAACTCGAACCTTATGTATACTTCGATAACTTTATTGCTTCTGGTGTAGGCAGCACTGATACTGCGGTGGTCGTCAAATATTCAAATACGGGCGCTGCTGATTCTTTTCAGTCTGCGGGGACCGATGGGTCTATACCGGTTACTGATTCGGCCGATCTATATATTCAAGTTACCCTGTCTGGCTTTAGAAGTGCGTCACCAATCTTAAAGTCCTTGTCGATTACCTATCAATCTTCTCTGGCTGACAATTTAAAAACTATCGTTACTCGATCAATGTATAAATCGGAGGCCAATCGCGACGACAATACTGATCCGATTTCGACATTTGAAAAAGGTCAGCCGGTATATGTCAGAACTAAAATCTATGAACCAAGCCTTAGGCGGGATGATGTTAAGATCGAAGAGACGGTTTCTGGAATAGATAAATTCTCAATTTTAGATGAGAAAAAATTTGTTTACAAAACTGGCACTGGGGATAAATGCACGACTGTGATTTCCGATCGTACGATTACTCCTACCACGAGTGGGCAGACATATATATTTACAATTCCATTTATAACTAGAGGTTTAACTTGTATCGATTATGAATATACTTCTTCATAAAAAAAACAGACTGATTACTTCAGTAATTTTTGCAATTGCGTTTGTCATGATTTTAGTATTGGGGTTTAAGCTTGATGTATTTTCGGGGAGTCCCGAGCCAGAGGGGAGAACGTTTGACTCAACTGGTACTGTGGCAAAAAGTGTATTTATTCCTCAGGAGCACGGTTATATTACGATCAAAGCATACAGAGTTAATATTTCTTCCTCGTCGACGGTCCCCTCTCAGATGAATTTTTATATCAAACAACCTTCGGGGCTCGAGATTGGATATGATTCGCAAATCGGAATGGGCACAGTAAATTCTGCAAACGTCACTAAGGTTGATGGCATTTTGTATGTTCCGGTTCAAATAGGTTCAACCGAAACAGGCGACAGTGTGAATTTGAAGCTTGCAGTAACATACACAAGTGCCGGAGTTTTTGATGCTTTATCGAATTATACAAACTGTGATTCGGGTCAAGTTCAAAAACTTTCTGAAATATCGCGGGTAGAATATATCAACGGTTCATCTGGTGCGTCTGTTCAGAAATCAACCCTCTCACCTCTATGTGTCAAGGTGGTCAGAAATTCGCTACAGATAGTCAAGACGACCTATCTTGCAAAAAAAGACGCTGCAGGCCAAGACATTAATGTAGATATTGCAAAACTATCTGATGTTATGGATCCCGCCAAAACTGACAAAACCGCCAACTTTGAGGCTGGTAATAAAGTTATCGTTGTTTTAGAGATTGACGAGCTTGACGCCTCTCGGTCGGATTTTAAGATAACAGATTATGTTCCGCCAACCGCCTCTGGTAGTATCGATTATTTTTTTATTTCTGCTAATGCCAATGAGGCCCTTCCTTCCACTCAAATTCCAACTATCGCTATATCTAATTCTGTTGTGTTTTATGGTGCGGCAGCTGCCAAACCTCCGACGGTCGGACCGTTGACGAGAGGCAAAAATTATCTCATCTATAGATATAAGATATGAATAAAATAAAAATCAAAAAATTAGCAATTCCGTTAATTATCATTTTGATTATTGTATTTATTATTGGCTTGTTTTTACTGAATAGGTATTTGAACGAACCAAAAAGAATAGTTGAGACGATGCTGAATGCAAGTTTAGGTTTTGATCAAAAACCAACAAAAGCCAAAAAGTTCTTTGAATCGGACTATCTAGGGAGGGTTAATGTCGATCAAGCGTCGACCGAGATTCCTATTCATGCCTTTAAGGTGTCATCGTCAAATAATCAGGATATTGTAACGCTTTCATTTTCTGAATCCAAAAAGGGAGCTATTGGTTCAACGGATGTTGCCAAATTTTACTTGAAACGCCACGGGTTATATCCATGGTTTTACTGGACAAAAATCGCCAGTGTTGAGCTTTTAGATGTTCGATATATTTCAATTTTTGCCAATATTTTGCCTGAGGTGAAAAAAACTCAAGCAAAGTTTGGTGAGCCATTTACTCTAAGTGGTAGATTTGAAGTTAGTCTTGAAAATTTTCAGGATTTAAGCGGAGAATCGATAGGTGATCAAATAAAAAAATATTCGTTTGATATTAAATATCAAACTAAGCCGATTGATTTTCACGCATTATCATTAGCGGTCAGTTTGCTTGGCGAAGATGATGTAATATGTGTCAAAAGTCAAAAAGCGGAAATATCAGATCTTACGAAGGACATACAAAATATTCAGCTAACAGTTTTTGGTGATTTTTGTAATCCCAGAAGCATTCAGGTTGACGGCGTCGGTATTGATTCATTAAATGTGAGTCTTAAATGAAAACAATAACTAAATTAATTCTCGCTGCATCCGTTCTACTGATTTTGATTTGGCCAAGTCAAGATGTAAAAGCCGCGGCCGGTCATATTACATTTCAAACAGATGCTGATTGGTCAAGCTGGGTTCAAAAGGACGTCGCTTTGGCTGGCTCAAATAGTGGTTTAAAACTAAAAACAATCTCTGGCAATTATGCGGTAAGCGGAGCGATCATCTACAAGGTTTCACCTGATGGTCTTGCTACGTGGGGCGAGATGTCGCAAACCCAAATTGCGCCAACCGGAACAAGCATCGACTTTTCATTTTCTTCATCCGAGATAAGTATAGATCAATCGTATGCTGACCTGAAAACCAGGGCGGATGTGAAGTCAAAAGCTCTTGACGTTGGAACTTCTAATTTTCTCTATATCAGAATTGACCTTTTTGCCGATGCTGCTGGAGGAGTTGGAGTCGCAACTCCGACCCTAAAAACGTTTAGTCTTGATTATACGGTCTTGCAGACCCCTAGTATTTATACAGAAAAGCATACGTACAGATATCGTTCTGCCGATGCTGCCCCACGTGCTGAAATAGCAACTTTTGTACCGGGAGATCAGGTGGTAGTTAAAATAAAATTGTCAGCTACTAATGCATCCGACTTAAAATTCAAGGTTCAGGACGATCTGGCTAGAAATGCTGAAACATTTGCTCCAATTATTACTATTGCAGATGCGGTCAAATACTGTGGTTTAAGTGCAACTGACACTTTGTTGAAGAGTGGAAGGGATGATTATCCACAAACTGGCGATTCATTAACGGTAAATGACATTGTTCTTGACGGTGTTTCCGGTTATCTATGCTACATGTATTTTGTACCAAATCCCACTGGCAAAAACCCCAAAAACGATATCCAGCAGACAAGACTCAGCGTATCGGTAAGCGACATAATTATTAGTAGCTCCAGTAATTATATTATGGTCCGAGGATTCGCATATTCACAATCAGATACATCTAAAACCTTAGACAGTGGTACGATCTTGCAGATTGATGATGAGCTTTTATTTAGTTTCGACAAATTTATTTTCAAAGGTATATCAGGTCAGGAAATATCATATGCGTCCGCTCCAGCTTATATCTATAAGCGCGGTATTGCGGCCAAGTCGAGAGGAGGAGATTTCTACAATTTGCCGGTAATGATAACCGACAGTACTGGTGCCGCAACACTATCAGCTGATTCATACTATTTGCTCTATAATCCATCGGTTTATGTGATGGGAAACCTATTTTCCAAGGGTTCATTGCCTGATTCATCTCTCGACTTTGGTGCTAGAAATAATGTTGTCAGCGGTGCGACAGTTGTGCCGTCAGAGTCAAGTAAGATCAATGCACAAGCGAGCTTGTACAACTATAGTATTGATTCGGGTTCGGTCGCATACTGGGATTCTGGTGAGGGTCGAGTGAGGAGCCAGGCGATGCAGAAAAATATTGATAGGATCGTTGGTACGCTAGGTAATCGTCCGGAAAACTTTTGTCCGGTCAGCAGTAGTGATACGAGCGAGCTTGCTGGCAGTTCTCCTTTGTATTTGAATAATAAAAATTGCAATATGATCGAAGTAGATAATACATCGGGTATGTGGCCGGAGGGTCGAGTGTGGTATTTTGAGCCGACTGGTGATGTCGATTTATCTGCTAAAATTATGAAGAGCGGAACTTTGGTTTTTGATTTTAACAAAGCACCAAATGCCAATGTTCGAGTTGGCACTATAGCCACGGATTTTCCTGATGGCGTGAATGTTGGCATAATTCTTACCAATGGCGGCAATGTTGTATTTACCAAAACAGCCGAAGCCTTTAACGGTATGGTTTTTGTACCGGGAACAAAATGAAAAATATACTTAAATCTTATTACAAAAAAAAGTGGCTGATTGTTTTTGTCTTGGTATCCATTGCCGCTGTTTTTTCTTTGGTTAATCCAGCTCAGGCTAAGGCAGCATATTTTCAAAAAGTTGATCCCGAAGCAGACGGAACAGAGAGCTGGGAGATCAGACCAGACCTCGGACCAAGTCAGGTGGTAACAATTCTGCCTGGGGGCTATGGCAATGGAATCACAGCTCCACTCATCAGTTTGCATGTAATGGGTCCTAATACTGTAGTGAAAATTCTTGGACCTCATACATTTTATAATCTGACAGTAGATAATGGTGCCACTATTACAACCGAGGCTCTTGTCAGGGGAGATGATTATACGGTTGTCGCGAACAATCACATATTTTCTGCAACTACATACACCTATCCATTGAATCCAAGTGCTCAGGAAAAAGTAATCGATCTTTCGGTAAAGAATAAATTAATTCTCAACGGCACTATTACAGCTGATGGTCTTGGCTATCGAGGTGGGTATTTGCCATTCGATGGTTCTGATCTGCTTATGCCTACCGATGAGAACGTATTTCAATTAAGTAGTTGCTATGTGGCAGGAGTCCTTTACGATGTATGTTATCTCAATCTTTTGCGAGGGACTCAGCGTGGGCATGGTCCGGGTGGCGGTCAGGAGAGGATTACGTACGAGAATCTCAAGGATGCTGGCGCTGGTGGTAGTTTCGGCGGACTAGGTGCACCCGGCTTTGCCTGTGATGATGCTCGTTGTACCACAACTCAGACGGTGGTGCCAGTGTGGATGCCTAGTCCAGGTCCAACCTATGGAGTGGTTGGTGACTTTGGTTCGGGCGGCGGTTATGCGAATCATAGAAGTCTTTTCTACCCTGCGAATGGTGGCGCCGGTGGTGGTGTAATCAAAATAAAAGCCAAAAAAATTGAAATGGGTTCAAATAGTTCGATTACTGCTAATGGGGTGTCGGGTGAAGGAGATGATCAACACGAAACTGCTGGTGGCGCCGGATCCGGTGGCTCGATCGATTTGTTATTTCATGAGGGGTCAGTCAGACAACCACTTGCCGGGGCGGGGGTCAACAACAATCCCAATGAAGATTTCCAGGCATGGAGAGCTCATCCTGGTGTGGTCGATATTGACTCATCTCGGGCTGGTCAAGTTTCCGGTTCTGTGGGTATTGCCGCTGAAGGTGGAGATGGCATTTACTACGCTGGTGCTGGCGGCGGCGGAAGAATTCATATAGGACCTCTGCCTACCTTAACTAGCACCCTAACGGCTGATCCATCAACCGGTGTGAGTCCATTAAGCAGTAGATTAACTGCAACAGCAGGTGGCACGGCGACTGGCACTTTAAACTATTCTTTCTGGTGGAACTGTGAGAACTCGTCAACGAGTGTTAGTGAAACTATTGCAGCCTGCGGTAACCCAACTAATGATATCGGGGCAAAATTTGATGGCGTTGACGTTTTGACAGAAGATCCATTGCACACTTACGCTTCGGCAGACACATATCATCCTAAAGTTATTATTGAGCGTGGCGTTTCATTGCCAACTTCCTCGCAAGCGACTGTGACCGTTTCTGATCAGAATCTACCAGAAACTTTAGCTGGAACTCTAACGGCTACTCCACCAGGTGGCGATACTCCGCTGACAACCAATTTAACTGCTGCTATTGATCCGACAAGTACAGCAACCAATACCATAAGTTATACTTTCTGGTGGGATTGCGATAAGACGGGGAGTGTAGCGGATCTGAGTCGGTCGGTTGATAGCGGTGGCTGTGGTGATCCAGGCTCTGGTTCGCCTACTCTATATGGAGAAAAACATGATAAACTCGCTGATACAACTGCAAATAATACTATAACTATCTCGCATATTTATGATTCAAATGGTCCAAATAAGACGTATCATCCGAAGGTGATAATCGAACAGGGGACCGCACCTGCCGCCACTGCTTCTGCTGACGTTGCAGTCACCAGACCGAGTTTGACAGGGACACTGAGAGCCAACCCAGCCGGCGGATTGGCTCCATTGAGCAGCCAGCTGGTTGCTACTGCTACCGGTTCAATTGGATCGGTTAATTACACCTTTTGGTACAACTGTGATAAAACGGGAAATAGTGTAGAGGGCATGAGCTTGGATAGTAACTGTCATAGTCCGGGCGCTTCTGGCTCACCTACCCAATATGGCGAGAAACACGATGGCCAGTCAGATTCTTATACCAGCCCTGCTCATGTTTTTGAAGCCGGAATCTATAATATCAAATTGATTATCGAGAGAGGCGAAGCTGCGCCTCTTGATTTGCACTTTACCATGACTGTCGATGATGACACCCCAGTGGTTTACGCTTTAGACATTACCTCGCTTACGGCAAACCCTAGCTCGGGTTTGCAACCGCTGAATCCGAGTCTTGCGATCGATTACAATGCTAATGTTGCGGGACCATGGGACGTATATGTTTATTGTAAAACTGCAAATACAACTCCAGACTTTACATACCTAAATCAACCCGATGCTAGTACTGCTGCCGATTCTTCTGGCCGTGCCTCGCCATGGTTTAGCGGATCAATTTCGATACCGCCACCCTCGCCAGATACTCACTGTGCTTACACGGGCAGCAACTCCGGTGCGATAACTCTTCGTGTGGTAATGAAAAACTCTGCTCGACCGACTGTCTTAGACAGCGCCACCGTGGGACTTAATGCGATAGTGCCGACATATGGATTAACAATAGCCGCTACTGGCACTGGCTCGGCGGCTGCGATAAGTGTCAAAGAATTTACAAGCAATCAGCCTGCAGGCGTTACTATGCGATATACGATGTATTGCGATAGAAATGACACTTCGACAACGGTGACGAATGACTACGACGCTCAAATCAGTTCAACCCAAAGAGCTAATGTTCCGATCGGTGTCTGCAATTATACGGCATTTGGCACTTATTATCCGAAAGTTATTGTTGAATATCCTCTTGGCTCGCCAGCTGTCTTAACACCAGTTGCCCAGGATACCGATATATACGACTACTCAGGCGGCTCAGGCGGCAAAACACTTTTCGCTTCGCTCTCCGCTTCGCCAAACCCGGGTGCGGTAAATAGATCGATTATTCTAACTGGATCAAAAAGCGAGGGTACGGCGGCGGGTAATCTTAATTATAAATTTTATTGTAAAAATACCGACACAGAGCCAGCTTTGGATACCACAATCGCTGCTAGGTCAACGCAAGCGACCTGTACTTATGGTTCTAACGGGTCGTATATCGCGAAGCTTGTTCTTACTCAAGAAAACATTTTTGCCATAGCTCAAACAACCATAATGATAGTTGACCCAACCCTGTTGGTTTCCTTGACTCCAATACCCAATAATCCAGCAATCAATGTTCCAGTCACTCTGAAGGCTGTCGTATCCGGAACTACCCAGGGAGATATTATTTATGAGTTCTACTGTCTGAAAGATGATGCTAATTATGCTAAGCGAATTGTAAGTGCATCAACCAGCGTACAAGCAGATAATCTGTGTAAATATGATACTGCGGGATCCCTTCAGGCGATGGTCAAGGTGAGCCGCGAGTCTCAAGCTGCACAGGCGTTGGCTACGATCACAGTTTCTTCTTCTGGAACCAATGGTCAGATTATTTTCGAGGAAGATGGTGGGCCAATTAAGATTCGTGGTTCCTTGGTTGCCAATCAGGTCATATTTAATGCACGCAACAAAGGTAGCCAAAAATACTCAGTTCGAATTTATTCGGATAAGAATGTGTTGGCCTCGCGATTACCAGGATTTTCGGACATTATGACGATAATCAATCAGAAACAATAAGTTGATTATTCTTTTAATGCAGGATAAAATATATATAAGGAAGGAGGGGATTGGATATTTCTGACCAGAATAGAATTCTGGAAAGTGTTAAGGAAAGTATCACCGAAACGACTCAAAAGACTGAGGAGTCGGCTTCTTATTTTATTGTCGGTTTGGCAGCAGCCGTAGTAATTGCTGTCATCGTTGTTTTGGCAGCTGTTTCAAGCAAAAATGCGCAGATTGCGACATATGACGAGCAAATTAAGACCGATGTGACAAATCAGCTTGCTAATTTAGAAAAAGAACAAAAACAAATTTCTTCTGTTTTCACACAACTGGACACTCTCGAGTCCTCTCTTTCAAAAAGAATCAAATATTCTCAACTTTTTTCCGATTTAACCAAAAATCAATATCAAAAATCAAAATGGACTGCGGTTACCGTTCAGGGTGATGCGGTTTCTATTACTGGAGAGGCAAATAGTTTTGAAGATGTGGCTAAAACTGTCGTAGCGCTTAAAAGTCTTGAATCAGTCAAAAATATCAAACTTACTTCAGCTACCTTGAGTCAGGAAAGGCAAGTTATATCATTTGTGATCGATGTTAAAGTTGACTTAAAGGGCTACAAGAACCCGATAGCTAAACCTTCACCGACCTCGACAGTAACTGCGGGGGTGCCATTATGATTCAATTAAAAACCAAATCGCAAACAATAGTCGCTATTAGCCTACTGAGTCTATTGGTTGCGGTACTTTTGACAATTTTAGTGTTGGTTCCACAATTTTCAAAATTGAAAGAATTATCAAGTACTGCCAATGCCAAGCAGGAGCAGCTGAGGCTGGGGCGCGAAAAAGTCAAATCGATTAAGGACGGGATCACTCTTATTGCCAATTCAAAGCAAGATATTGACCTTCTTGGTGTGGCTATTCCAAAATCGCCAGAAGCTGAGAGTGCATTGTTACAGGTTTCGACTGCGGCTTCGATGGGTGGAGTTACAATTTCGTCAGTTTCCGTATCTGATAGTAAGGGTCAGTTGGGGGTTTCAATCTCTATTTCAGGCGCTTACGACAAGACGATGGACTTTTTATCGAAGATTGAGCAGAGCTTAAGACCAACCCAGCTGGTTGACATTACGATTGGCACTGTCGAAGGCACGGATCTGAGTTCGACCTTAAACCTTAATTTTCCTTATCTCGCGGTGGATGCTGAGGCGAGTCCAACACCTTCTGCGTCAGGTGCAGTAACACCAAGCGATAGCGCGGTCGTTAATACGGGGGCAATATGAAAGACAAAGTAATCTCGCTTGTATTGGGTTTTATCTTGAGTCTGGCTGTTGTATTTACGGCAATGTATTTTTTCACTAAAGCCGATAATCCAGCTAACGGAAAACAGCAGGACCTTTTTTCGCAAAGTACCGTTGATGACATCAAACAGAATACATCAGCATTACAGAACTATGGTGGTTTACCAATTTCGGTTGGAGGTGATCAAATCGGTAGAAGCAACCCATTTGAAGCTTATAAGTAAAAATGCAAAATCAGACAAACCTTAAAGATGTCGGTCTTGACCAATTTCTTGATTTGTTAGTCAAGAGTACTGTCATACCCCAAAATGAAATCGCGGGGTTTCGTTTGAAGTATCAAACTTCGGAGGATTTATTCGAAGCGCTCGATGGCTCGAAGATGTATTCTAATGATAAGTTGACCGAAGTTTACGCCAAGCTAAAAAACATTCCGTTTATTCGTCTACAGGTAATCGATGCTGGCGCTATGGAGCTAGTGGATAAACAGATGAGCCTGAAATTTGGGTTCATTCCATTTCATCTTGATGAACCGACCAAAGCTCTTCAGGTAGCAATTACCAATCCATTGAAATTCAAAGTATTGAATCTCGATGCGGTGCGGGATCTTGAAGCGAGAATCGGGTATAAACTAGAATTTTTTATTGCATCTCGCGAGCAGGTAGAAGCATTAATCGGCCAAGGGCAGATAGAGAAAATCGATCTTACTAATATTAAAATTGAGCCAGAATTACTAAGGAAAATTCCTCACGATTTAGCTATCAAATATCAAGCGGTAATTTTTAGAAAAAATACTGATGGTAGTTTCGATCTAGCCTCATCAAATCCGACCGATCATAAGTTGAAGGAATTAATAGAATTTTTGCAAAAAAGTACCTCGATCAAAATCAATGTGTTTTTTTCACCTCCCGAAAGCATCAATCGAGTTCTGGATATCACTCCCAAAGAAGAGAAGGAGGCGCAGGTCAAGGTGACCCAAGAAGTTCCCGAAAGTGATTCGATTTTGAAACCTGAAAAACCTGAAAAATCCGAAGAAGCTCAAGATAAAGCTCTAAACCTTCCCAAAAAAGAACCGGTTGTCTCTGAGGATGCAAAGACTGATGATAAGGAAGAGCCGAAAGTCGAAATAGCTCAAGGTATGGAGGAGTCTAATCTGGAGAAATTCTTAGGTAAGAGCGAAATTACTGACGCTGATATCAAAACTTATGCTAATTCTGATCAGGTTCCACAGTTGGTGGCGGGAGTATTGTTTATGGCTGTACTAGATAGGGCTAGTGATGTGCATATTGAGCCATATGAAAAAGATGTTCGTATTAGATTTAGAGTTGATGGTCAGCTGACGGATGCGGCAATTTTACCACCTGGCATGATCCCGAATATTGTTGCGAGGATCAAGATTTTGTCCAAATTGAAACTTGACGAGCAGAGAGTACCGCAAGATGGCCGTTTTGAGATTACTGTCAAAACAAATGTGATCGATATCAGGGTTTCTTCTCTACCGACAGTTTTTGGTGAAAAGATTGTCATGCGTCTTTTGAATAAGAGCCAGAGCCTGGATAAGCTCGAAGATCTTGGGCTAGGTGAGATCGGCTACGATAGAATTATTGAAGCAATCAACAAGCCATATGGCGTTATACTAGCTACTGGTCCGACTGGTTCTGGTAAATCGACAACCCTGTATTCGATTTTAACTAGACTAAATAAACCCGAAGTAAATATTATAACGCTCGAAGATCCAGTTGAATATCAATTGCCGGGAATTAACCAAGTGCAAGTTCAGCCACAGATTGGTTTCGGTTTTGCCGAAGGTCTAAGAAGTGTTCTTCGCCAAGACCCGAATATCATCATGGTTGGGGAAATCCGCGACAAAGAAACTGCCGAATTAACGACTCACGCCGCGCTTACTGGCCATCTCGTGTTATCAACTTTACATACCAATGATGCTGCTGGGGCCTTGCCTCGGCTTTATAATCTTGGGATAGAACCATTTTTGTTGACATCAGCTATCAACGCAATTATGGGTCAAAGGCTTGTTAGAAAAATTTGTCAGAAATGCAAAGAAGAAATAACCATCCCACAATCTGTAGTTTTTGAGATTACTAAGGAATTGGAGAAGCTAAACTTAAGCATGCCAATGAAATTCTTCAGAGGCAAAGGTTGCTCTGAATGTAAGAATGGTTTTTCGGGAAGAATCGGAATATTTGAGGTTTTAACAGTGTCGAAAGAGATTGAAGATATGGTTCTGACTAAGAAATCGTCTGATGATATATTTAATGAAGCGATCCGATCGGGTATGATAACAATGAGGCAGGACGGATTTATCAAAGTTCTTAAAGGTTTGACCACTGTTGATGAAGTGATGCGTGCAACCGGCCAGGTTAAGGAGGGGTAGTTGGATTATTTATCCAAGTTAAAAGACTTATTTTTTAAAGCAATCGCTAGTGGTGCAAGTGACCTGCATATGTTGAGTAACGAAAGCCCGATTATCAGAGTTGACGGCAAACTTTTAAAATTAGTCGATCAGCCGGTTTTAACCAGCGAGGATGTTGAAAAGCTCGTCTTACTAACCCTAAGACCGGAAGCAGTTGACAAATTAAGAAAAGAAAAAGAAGTTGACTTCTCCTTTAATTTCGACGGATCTCGCGTCAGAGCCAATGTATATTTTGAGAAAAATTTTGTGGCTGGATCATTCAGGTTTATTTCTGGAACTGTTAAAACATTTGAAGAACTAGGCCTTCCTCCAATCATCGAGGAATTTGGCAAACAAGAGCGAGGACTGGTGATAATTACTGGGCCAACTGGTCACGGCAAATCAACCACGATTGCGGCACTAATCGAATATGTCAATAGGAATTTTGCCAAGCACGTGGTCACAGTAGAGGATCCAGTTGAGTACGTTTTTAAAAACCAAAAAAGTATCATTTCTCAGCGCGAATATGGAACTGATACCTTAAGCTTTGGCAGGGCGCTTCGAAGCGCTTTACGAGAAGATCCCGACGTTGTTTTTGTTGGAGAAATGCGTGATCTCGAGACATTCGAGGCAACTTTGACGATCGCTGAAACTGGTCACTTGGTCTTTACGACACTGCACACCAATGAAGCGGCTCAAACTCCAGGCAGAATTGTCGATACATTTCCGAAGAATCAACAAGACCAAGTCAGACAACAGGTTGCAAATATTTTAGGCGGTGTAGTTTCGCAGAGACTAATCCCGCGAGCGTCGGGCAAAGGTAGGGTTGCGGCTTGTGAAATTATGGTCGCTAACCCAGCTATCAAGAGTTTGATTAGAGAAGGTAAGGATCATCAGATACAATCTATTATTCAGACCAATGCTGCCGAAGGGATGATTACGATGGATCAGGTTTTGGCCGATTATGTCTCTCGCGGCGAAATCACTCTCGAGGAAGCGCTTCAATGGACATCAGATCCGAGAGCTTTTAAGCAGATGGTGTTTTAATCAATGAATCTCAACGTAAAAATTCAGTCAAAGAAGGTTTCTGGCAAAGAAAAAGCGCTATTTACTAGATCGCTCGCTACTACTATTGAGGCGGGTCTGCCTCTGGTTAAAGCTCTTGAGATTTTGTCAAATCAAACTTCAAATCAGTATTTTAAAGGCGTTATTATTCAGATGATTCAGTTGATCGAACAAGGAGATAAATTTTCCTCAGCCCTCGCCAAGCACCCGAAAATATTTGATGCGGTCTATATTTATTCAATCGCAGCAGCGGAGGAATCAGGAAAATTTGAGCAAATTCTACTTGAGCTCGCCGATAAAGAGGAAAATGATTATAAATTAGAGTCATCGGTAAGGGGCGCGCTTGCCTATCCGCTGTTTATTATTGCAGCCATGGTTGTAGTTGGCGCATTACTGATCGTCATGGTTATTCCAAAAATCGAACAAATTTTTGTTGACTCTAAGTTAACATTACCGATTACGACCAGGATGTTGATTTGGACTGCTAAAGCGATTCAGGGCTATTGGTACATCATGATTGCTGTCGTCGCAGGCGCAATTGCTTGGATCAAATATTATTTTAATACTCAACCGGGTAGAAAATTTTACTCTCACATGGTGATTACGATTCCGGTCGTTAGAGACGTCTTTGTTAATGTTTACATGGCGCGATTTTCCAAAACGCTTGGAATGCTTTCTAACGCTGGATTACCAATTATTAAATCAGTTGAATTGGTTAGTAAAGTCATCAACAACACAATTTATGAAGAAATTTTAGTTAACACAGTTACTCAGATCGAACGAGGTATCCCGATGTCATATCCTCTCTCGCAATCCAAAGCGTTTCCAGCGATTGTCTCTCAGATGATTGCGGTTGGAGAGCAGACTGGAAGATTGGACGAAGTCATGACGTCATTGTCCAAATTTTTTGAGCAAGAATCATCGAGAAATGTTAACATGATTACTTCACTTCTCGAGCCAATATTGTTAATCATTGTCGGTATTGGTGTCGGTGTGCTTGTTTTCTCCATCATCGTGCCTTTGTATCAAGCAACTTCATCTGTTTCATAACTTGACTTGGGGTGTATTGCACTTTATCATTAGATAAACGTAAATAATTAAGTTCCCACAAGGAGGGAGAATGTTAAGTAAAGCGAAATCCGCCTATGGCGGAAGAAAGTTAAAAGCTTTTACGTTGGTAGAGCTTTTAGTGGTGGTAGTTATTATTGGTATATTGGCGACGTTGGTGGTACTCGGTCTGCAAAGTGCATCCAGAAAAGCGAAAGAGTCGAGGGCTAAGGACTCGATAACTGCGGTTCAGACTGCACTAAATCTATATATTAATGAGACCGGTAGTTTGGATGGGTTGAAAAGTGCTGGTACTACGACCAGATGCGGTCTTCCTTCTACTGGTTTTGTCAGTGTGGACGAAGCATGCCGAGCTGCTATTTCCGCAGGTGGGGGCAATCTGGGCTCTGATCCACTTGATGGGTTAGGCAATAGGGTCCAGTTCAAGGCGAACTCTGCTACTACCTATACGATCGTTGGTCGTTCAGCCTCCAGCACTACTGCTGCGCCTTTGTGTTGGTGGGCTAGCGACGTTAGCGGCAACTTAGCTAACTCAGCTATATCGTCGACTAACACCGGAGTTGCGCCCGACACTTGCTTCTAATTCAGTGCTCACATTAGTTATTATCCTCGGACTTCTCTTCGGTTCATTCTTCTCAGTCGTAAAGACAAGGATAGCTAATCCAAAAGAAATAGCGTTAGGTAGAAGCAAATGCCCCAAGTGCCATTATGCGCTTGGGGTGTTTGATTTGATTCCGATCTTGAGCTTTGTCTTTCTGCGAGGCAAGTGTCGATACTGCAAGAAGCCAATTAGTGTCATATATCCGATTTATGAAATTATCTCAGCCCTTTTGGCGCTATTGGTTTATTATCGATTTGGATTTAGCATTACATCGTTTTTATGTTTTCTTTCTCTCGGATTTTTCGCAGTCGGAGCCATTTTGGACTCCGAAGAGCAAGAAGTTGAGCTTTATCTAATCTTGATTGGTATGGGTTTGGCACTTACATTTGCAATTTTAAGAGATCATTCAATTGTTGGTTTGAAAAATATTTTGTTTGGTTTTGTCAGCGCCGGTCTTTTGCCATTTTTGCTATATGCGATAAGCAAAGAAAGGTGGATGGGTCTTGGAGACACGTTTTTTGCAGCATGGGCCGGGGCGATTGTATTATTTCCAGGCTCAGTATTGGTGGTGTTTTTATCTTTCTTCCTGGGAGCGCTCTATGGTATAATTATTAAGAATTTAAATAAATCAAGCGACAGTCATGTTGCTTTTGCGCCGTTTATTTTGCTTTCAGCGATTATTGTTTTGGCATATGGTGATAGTTTGGTTAGTTGGTATTTAAAAATCTTGGGTTTTTAAGGAGGGAAAATGTTGAACTATGCGAAATCCGCCTATGGCGGAAGAAAGTTAAAAGCTTTTACGTTGGTTGAGCTTATGGTTGTGATCACCATAATCGGGATTATTTCGGCCTTGGTTGTTGTTAGTTTTAACTCGTCTAGAATTAAAGCCCGGGATAACAAAAGAATCTCGGACGCCAATTTGATCGCGTCAGCACTTGGGCAATATTACACTACTAATTTAAGGATGTATCCATTGGGGCGTACGTCGGGGGATAGTACAGAATACTCGTCGACCATAATAGATGCATCATCAACGGGATTTAATAATGCTCTTAAGACTTATCTTTCACCTATTCCTTTTGATTCAAGCTCAACGTATGCCTATTATTACGCTTATCGAAACGATGGAAAAAAAGCAGCTGTAATTTTGTTGGCGCTTGAAGGTGGTAGAGCAAAATGTAATCTTGATACTGGCTCTCAGGCTGGTAATGCAGCACTACCGGATGTGGTCAGGGGCTTTTACTCAAACACAAACACTACTGCATGTTATTATGTGGCATTATAAACGACTCAAATGTATGACTCTGGTAGAACTCCTGACAGCGCTGGGGATAACTATGCTATTGCTTATGATGAGTATTCCGATTTTTACCAAACAGGCGAAGGCTGGCAATGTCGAGGCTTCAGCCAGAGTGGTCGAGGGTTTTATCAATCGAGGGCGAAACTTTGCCTTTAACCCAAATCGTGAGTTTCCGGCTAACTACAGAGTTCAGCTGGATAATGCAACTGACCGTAAATCGATTCAAGGTTTTATTTATGGGAAATATTATCTAACTCCAGATCAAACGGATAATCCAATCGAGGAAACAGTCGATCAGATTTCAATTTCCGGTGCCTTTATCCCCACGGGACCAGTCACTATTTATTTTAAACCTGTAACTGGGGAGGTGCTGTCAAACGAGAGTACTCCACTCTCAGTGACCCCGATGACGATAAAATCGGCATCAAATGACGATTTTAAAAGAATTTCTGTCAATATGCTCGGAAACGTTGAGGTGACGAACTGATGAAAATCAAATCTTTTGGATTAATCGAGGCGATGATTGCATCGTTTATTGCGATCACTGTTTTATCTGGTGCCGTGGCGTTGGCCAGCTCTGTCAACAAATCTACCACGATTGATAGTTCATATTCTGAAGCCGAACAAATAGCTGATAATTTTTTAGAAAACTTAAATTTTGCTAATTCCCAAGGGAGGATTTTCTTTGATGCAAGGTCTTTGATGGTTGATGGCGGCACGGTGGATCCTATCTTTTCAATCGATTGTTTTAATAGTGCATTAACAAACGCTTGTCATCAGGAGTATGGGCCCACGCTAGATAATCCAAAATTTCTCGATTTTTACTGGAATAACTCAAGGACTATAGCAGATACTGCTGATCCTAGCTCATATCAAATAACAAAAGCGGAGTTAAATAATGATTCTTTTCCCGATGGTTTCTTTAAGATAAAAACAACGATCAGATCTGCTCGAGACTCATTGGATACTATTGATGTCTGCAAGACAGTCGCCGGAGTCGCTATTCCTGTTAGTAAATGTAGGGTTGTCGATGTAGAGGTGAGATGGTCGGAAAACGTTGGCGATCAAACTTATAAAGTTTCGAAATACATAACGGATTGGACCAGATGAAGCTAAAATCATTTACATTAATTGAAGTCATGATAGCGAGCTATATTTTTATGATTGTCATCATGATGGTAACTTCGTCTTTTGCCATGATTAGAAAGTCAAATGAAAATTCAGATGATACTCGTGTGACCTCGAGTTGCACTCGTCAAGTCGAAGATGTTTTTAAGTCAGCGGTTAAGTCGGCAAATTTCGGTACTCCGATAATGAAGGTTATCACATATAATGACAATGACATTGAGTATAAGCTGTATGATTCAAAACCAGCAGACATTCTCGTAACAACAGACAGTTCTGTCAAAATTGTTGGATTTGCAACTTTCGAAGATCCTAACAGCACGGACGTATCTAGGGTTAGAGTAAAAACCTTCGTTAAAAAGCCAGATACGGTTAGCGCACCCTCGACTAATTCGTACTACTATGCGATCGGTGACATCAAGCTGACGCCAGTATCAGACGATTTAAATCCAGACCCGAGAAAGAAGATCCGCGATGGATTTGATATAAGTAGCATTGTGGATGGGACCAATGTTTTGAGCGATACAAGCATTCAGAGAATAAATTCTTCTGATTGTTCAGCCAACAATAGCGGTCAATCCCTCGATACAATTCAAATTCAGCGAGTTCAAGCTTATGGATCTAGAAGTTCGGTCGACGCCTATTCACTCGAGGTCAGAGATAAGTTTTACCGAGCTTTTGCTGATCGCGCGACTGAAACAAAATATTCAAATCTTAATTTATTTGTGAGCAATGATGCCAAAAACCTTTAAAAAATTAAAATCCTCAGCTCTACTTATTGCGATGGTCATTGGCGTGATTGTTTCAGCTACTTTATTTGGTCTTGTCGCTGCTACCAATCAGTATCTGAAAAGTGCGGGGCAGTCGCGTGATGGTAAGATTGCTTATCAAGCCGCTTTAAGCGGTATCGAAGACGGATTATTGCAATATAGATATGCCGCGGCGGTGGATAAGACAAATCTTGTCATGAGGAAGTTCGGTATTGACGATATACCAAGCAATTTTGAAAAATTTACAATAGACGGAACGGCTTATAAACCCGCCGATCCTAAGCCTTATTACAACTTATCGATCCGTTCTGATGCAGTTTCTGTTGGTACTTTTCCCGATCCAGCTGATTGGCACAATGATGCTGGGAAGGCGATAGATGAAGAGGCACTTCCATTACTTGCAGATGACACACTAGAAATAGACTTGGACTACGTAATCAGAAAAACTTTTACTGACACCGACAATCTGACGGTCGATCTTCGTTTTTCCAATCCTTTTGTCAAAAATAATACCGGCTATACTCCTATTGACAACTTTTTTAGCGCTGTTAGTTATCAGCTGATTAACTATGGATCACAAGGTGACCTACGAGGAGAGGAGCAGATTGTTTCTGAGGGAATTAATCATGTAACAACTAGTCACACTTTGCAAGTAATGAGCATAAGCATTTGTGAGACTGATACGGCTCAGTGTCGTCTGCGCATTACTCCCAGGGTTGCGAGTACGACAATGCTGGGTTTAAACACCAATAATCGCTTCAATGGTTCAAGAACTTCTGATAATCAAAAATATATTTTCATTAAACTTTTGGCTAAAAAATCAGGAACATTGATTCCTTCGCAGACTTATAAGCCAGGTACTGTGGTAGTTGAGGCAATTGGTGTTTCTGGCGATGCCAAGAGAAAATTGCAGGTTCAGCTTGATTCTTCAACCGGCAAATACTTGGGTCTATTTGACTTTGGTGTATACTGCGGTAAAGAATGTGTGATGCCATAGGGTTATGACGAATAAATATAAAATTTTTACAGATGGTGGTTCGCGTGGCAACCCGGGACCGGCAGCGATTGGTGTCGTAATTTTTGATTTAGAGAATGATAACAAACTTCACGAAATTTCAAAATGTTTAGGATCGGCGACCAATAATATTGCCGAATATTCAGCAGTTGAAGCGGCGATTGATTGGGTAAAAGAGCAGTCCGATCATGCTGTGGTAGATTTTTATCTCGACTCTGAGTTAGTCCAAAGGCAGCTGATCGGGCAATATAAGGTTAAGGATCCATCTCTAAGGCAGATATTCTTACGCATCAGGGAGAAGGTTATTGCTCTTCACGGTCCAATAACTTTTACCCATGTAAAGCGAGAGTTTAATGCGGATGCAGATGCACTTTTAAATAAGGCGCTGGATAAGCCGGATGATATATAGAGTAGCTACTATACTTTTTTGACGGTCGTCGAAAAAGTATAGTTTAATCGTCAGTTTTAGTGGATGGCAAAGATTGACCAATAAGAGATAGTTTGCTATGATTCAGGTTGTGACGCGGGGTAGAGCAGTCTGGTAGCTCGCGAGGCTCATAACCTCGAGGTCAGAGGTTCAAATCCTCTCCCCGCTACCAAATCATTTGCCTAGCAAATGTCTGAACAATAGATGCGGATTTGAAAGACGGACCGAGCGAAGGCGAGGGTTCGAAAGAGTGGAGCTTTCGAAGGGTCGCGAGCCGAGCCAGCAGGCGAGGACTTGTGACCAAATCCTCTCCCCGCTACCAACACATATATCGTGTTCGCTTTGCGAACCGAAACGTGTTAGCCACGTTCCCTAGTTCGAAGAAGAGGGTATACGTGGCAATTTTTACAAGACTTGCTATCAGGCAAGTTTTTGTGTTAAGCATGATTTACATTCTTAAAAATTTGAGATAGAATATCAATTGTCTGGTAGGCGTACTTATCTCGCAGAAAGCGGGGACTCATGTTTGAGCTAAGGTAGATGAAGCGCCTCCTGTTAAAACGCAGATTAGACGTTGGATTGTGTTGTCTGGTAGCGTAGCTCAGTTGGTTAGAGCGAAGGAATCATAACCCTTAGGTCACAAGTTCGAATCTTGTCGCTACCACCACGTATATCCTGTTCCGTGGCGGAACGGAAACGTGGTAGTCGCGTTTCATATTTTGCCGCAGGCAAAGAGGATATACGCGACACCATTCTGTCTAAATTTATCAACTGACCGCTGAAAGCTATAAATTCATGAAAACAAATCAAACGCGAACAATTATCACAGTTATCGTCACCTTGCTTTTAGCGGTGGCATTATTTAATTACTTTGGCCCTCTATTTTCTAAACCACCAGAAAAAGTCAGTATTTCTCAAATTTCTGAAGAGTTTAAAAATGGCACAATCGAAAAAATTACAATCGATGGTAGCTCTATCGTTGCCGAACTTAAGGATGGAAAAAAGCTTCAGACCTATAAAGAGGCTGGGGTTTCACTCGTTGATTACGGTATCACTCCAGACAAGGTAAACATCGATGTCAAAAACCCAGATCGCAATGCATTCTGGCCAACCTTCTTCAGTGTTATCTTGCCATTCCTGCTACTCGGTGGATTTATTTACTACATGTTGCGACAAGCCCAGGGAGCTAACGCAAAAGCGATGAGCTTTGGCAAAAGCAACGCCAAGCTTGCTTCAACCGTTAATAAAACAACCTTTGCCGACGTTGCAGGGCTCAAAGAATCAAAAGAAGAGCTCGAAGAAGTTGTCGAGTTCTTGAAAAATCCAAACAAATTTAAAGCACTTGGGGCTGAAATCCCTAAGGGTGTTTTGCTTGTTGGATCTCCTGGAGTTGGAAAAACCTTACTTGCTCGAGCAGTAGCCGGTGAAGCGGGCGTTCCATTTTTCACAATCTCAGCATCCGAGTTCGTAGAAATGTTTGTCGGAGTCGGAGCGTCACGTGTTAGAGATCTATTCACCAAGGCCAAGAGAAACGCTCCATGCGTTATTTTTATCGACGAGCTTGATGCGATCGGCCGACAGCGCGGATCAGGACTCAGTGGATCACACGACGAGCGAGAGCAGACCCTCAACCAAATCCTAGTTGAGATGGATGGATTTGAAACCGACACCAGAGTTATTGTTTTAGCTGCAACCAACCGACCGGATGTTCTTGATCCGGCACTTCTCAGGCCGGGCCGCTTTGACCGAAGAGTTGTTTTAAACCTCCCCGACAAAAAAGAGCGAGAAGAGATCATTAAAATTCACATTAAAAATAAACCAATCGCCAAAAATGCTTCAATCGAGCACGTTGCCTCCAATACCGTCGGGATGAGTGGCGCTGATCTTCGAAATGTCATGAATGAAGCAGCAATTTTAGCCGCCAGAAAAGGTCTCAAGGAAATTTCTGAATCAACAATTTTTGAAGCGATTGAAAAAGTTACACTTGGACCTGAGCGAAAAAGTAAAGTTATGTCGATTAAAGAGAAGAAGATTGCTGCTTATCACGAGGCTGGTCATGCCATCATCGGTAAGGCTGTCAAAGATGATCAGGCTCTGCAAAAAATCTCGATTGTTTCTCGCGGAACAGCTCTTGGCTACACGTGGAGTATGCCAATTGAGGATAAATACATGAAGTCCAAGGGTGAATTTATCAATGATATTGCCGAGCTTCTGGCGGGAAGAGTCTCCGAAAAAATTATTTTTAATGAGTTAACTACTGGTGCTTCAAACGACCTCGAGCGAGCGACAAAAATTGCTCGTGATATGGTTCAGGTCTACGGTATGTCTGATGTTATCGGACCAATAGTTGTCGGTCAACGTGAAGAAATGATCTTCCTCGGCAAAGAACTTTCAGAGCATAAAAATTATAGTGAAAAAATCATAACCCAGGTTGATTCTGAAATTGAAAAAATTATCCTAACTGGTGAGAAAAAAGCTTTCACTATCTTAACTAAAAATAAATCTAAGCTTATCAAGCTCGCTGAAATCTTACTTAAAAAAGAAACTCTAGATCGAGAAGAGATCGAAAAAATTATCTAATATAGCTTTTGTCGTTGATTGGGTTGTGGAGGTTTGCAACTCTAGTTGCTTGTTGATAAGCTAGTTCGGTGGATGTACTTGGATCTCTAAATCAGCAGCAGCAAGAAGCAGTAACAACGACCGAAGGGCCGGTTTTAATTTTGGCCGGTGCTGGTTCTGGTAAAACAAAAGCTTTAACTCACAGGATCGCCTATTTGATGGGGGAGAAGGGTGTTCGCCCAAGCAATATCTTGGCGGTAACCTTTACCAATAAAGCCGCTGGTGAGATGCGCGATCGTGTCAATAAACTCTTAACTTCCTCCCTACGCCCTACGCCCTACGCCCCGCATCCTCTCCCTTGGCTGGGCACTTTTCACTCAATTTGCGTAAAGATTTTGCGCCGCGAGATAGAGTCGTTAGATTATTCCAAAGATTTCACAATTTTTGATTCCGACGATTCTTTGCGAGCGATCAAAAAATCGATGAAAGAGCTCGCTCTCGATGAAAAAAAATACAATGCGCGAGCTGTTCGAAGCTATATTTCTGGCGCTAAGGGCGAGCTAATGAACGCCAAGCAGTATGCTGCCTTTGCTTTTGATCATTTCCAGGAAATTGTTAGCCAAGTTTATTTCAAATATGAAAAAATGCTTAAAGTTCACAACGCTTTGGACTTCGATGATTTAATTTTTCGCACAGTTGAACTTTTTCAAAAACATCCCGAAACTCTCAATAAGTACCAATCGATTTTCCGCTATATTCTGGTCGATGAGTATCAGGATACAAATCATGCTCAGTATATTTTTCTCGAGCTTTTGGCTTCAAAGCATCGAAATATCTTCGCGATAGGGGATGATTGGCAATCTATATATTCTTTTCGTGGGGCTAAATTTCAAAATATTCTAGATTTTAAAAAAGACTATCCCGATGCAAAAATTATTTATCTCGAACAGAATTATAGATCCAGAACTCCAATTATTGAATCAGCTCAAGCGGTGATTAAAAATAACGAAATGCGATCGGACAAAAATCTATTTACCACTCGCGATGGGGGAGCGCCGGTTTTGGTTCTCTCTGCGGAAAATAAAAACGATGAAATAGATTTTATCTTAGATGAGATCTCAGCAATCAAGGTGGGTGAGGGCAGGGAGCTTCGAGAATTTGTAATTCTATTTAGAACCAATGCCCAATCGCGCGCTTACGAAGAAGCTCTTAACCGTCGACAAATTCCATATCGAATCGTCGGAGCTCTAAAATTTTACGAAAGAAAAGAAATCAAGGACGTTTTGGCCTATTTGAGATTTGCCAATAACCCGACCGATACAATCTCACTTGCTCGTATTATTAATGTTGTACCGCGTGGTATCGGAGATAAAACTCTTGATAAAATTCTGACTCTCGGTGATGAGGCCGAGAACCAAATCCCTAAGTTTAAGTCTTTTATGGAAACAATCAGAAAGATTAGAGGGGATATTTCTAAAAACCAACGGCCAGATTTATTGATTGATTCAGTGATGAGGCACAGTGGTTACAGAGACTTCTTAAATGATGGAAGTTTTGAATCAGCTAATCGCTTAGAAAATATCGAAGAGCTTAAAAACGTTGCTAGTGAATTTGAAGACTTAAATTCATTTTTAGAATCAGTTGCTCTTGTTTCTGATATCGACGAACTCAAGGAAACTGATAATTTTTTAACACTAATGACGATCCATGCGGCTAAAGGATTAGAATATCCGATAGTCTTTATTTCGGGGCTTGAAGAGGGTACTTTCCCGCACTCGGGGTCTCAGCTAGACCAGTACGAGCTTGAAGAAGAGCGCAGATTGTTCTATGTTGGTATGACAAGGGCAATGGAGCGTCTTTATATTTCCTACGCCAAAACAAAATATTTATATGGCCAATTACAGTTTTGCGTAGCTTCTAGATTTATTGCCGAATTACCAGAGGAACATGTCGAAAATATCGAAATTTAAGTATTTATCTATCCTCGCAATTTCAATCTTTGCTACTCTTATGATTGCCAATAAATCAAAGGCGGAAAATAACATAGACACCTATTTGCAGGGGAGAGCGATCCAAATTGCCCAATTTGAAGACGATGAAATTGTCCCCACACCTCAGTTTCACTATATCTTGCCCGGAGAGAGGATCGTCTCTGATTTATCCAATACGTCAAAGGTTCGTACGGTTAAAATTTTTGATCCGCAACTTTCAATAACCGGACTAGTGGTCAAATTTAATGCGCCTGTTTATCAGATCGCGGACGGCAGAAAAAAGTACGAAATTTCTTCTTTTAAGGGGAGGGTAGAGGACATTTTATCAGACGGTAGCATTGAACTTGCTAACGAAGATATTGTTTCCCCATCGAGAGGGGACCGGGAGCCGCTCGGAAATAATTTAATTAAAATCACCCGTGTTTCAATCGCTCAAATTGATGAATTTTCGTCACTCCCCTATCAGACAAAAAAAATTGACGATCCAACACTAGATAAGGGTAAAACCAAAATCCAAACTCCCGGACGAAATGGAAAAAAGCAACTCTCCTACTCCATTAGGCGTGAAGACGGCGTTGAAATTTCCCGAGTTTTAGTTAAAACTTCCGTAATTGATCAGCCCATTGATGAGGTTATTAAAATTGGAACAAAGCCCGTAATTACGGGGTGGTGCAAGTACAATGACGATGTGATTGCTGCATCTATCAAAAACAACCTTGATCCAGACAAGCTTTGTGCATTAATGAAAAAAGAATCAAATGGTCATCCTGACTCTGTTAATCCTGATGGTCCATATATCGGACTTTTCCAATACACCGAGGGCTTTTGGGCGGACGCTACTAAAAAAGCCGGCTTTGCCGGAGCCAATATCTATGATGCCAAGTCGCAAATTTATGTAACTGCCTGGGCGCTAACCCACGGCTATGCCGGGAGATGGTAATGAACCGCGAAGAAATAATTTCTAATATTAAAAAAGATCACCGATTTGCCAAAAAAAGCCTCGGGCAGCACTTTCTTACCAACGAACTCGTAGTTCAAAAAATGGTTGAAGCGTCCAGTATAAAAGATACAGATTCAATTTTAGAAATTGGTCCAGGTCTTGGGATTTTGACTCGCGAAATTTTTAAGTCCCCTGCTCGCGAGATTATCCTAGTTGAAAAAGATTATGATCTTTGCGCCAGAGTTAGAGAGCAATTTGAAAACAAAAGATCAAAAGTTATTTGCCAAGACGCAATGATCTTAATCCCCAATCTCCAAGTCGAATCGCCATTCAAAGTTATTTCAAATCTTCCTTACAATGTTGGCTCGCCTATTTTGGTGCAGCTCCTAACTGTATGCCCCACCCTACCTTCTCGGATCATCGTCATGCTTCAAAAAGAGGTAGCCGAGCGTATCTGTGCTAAGCCAAATAATTCGAACCGCGGTCTGCTGACGGTTTTGATTGAGCAATTTGGCGAAGCAAAAATCATCGAGCAGGTCTCAAAAGAGCATTTTTATCCGATTCCCAAAGTAGATTCTGCGGTCATTAGTATCGAAAACATTTCAAAGCCAGACCTTGATGTGAAAAAAGCGATGAGATTTATCAAAATGTCATTTGCCGGAAAAAGAAAGAAGATAAAAAATTCACTGTTTTCAACCTTAAAAATCGATCCTAAGATTCAAGAGGAAATTGCCAAAAAAGCCGGTTTTGATTTGAATCAAAGACCAGAAGATCTAAATAGAGAGTCGTGGTTTATACTTCTCAAAGAGTTAGAACAGCTTGCTTAGACTCCAGCCCATCGAGAGAATACTCAGTGCTTTAGTAAGGCCCTCGTTTTTACTTGGGACATTTACGGCTACACCATAATCGCCGATATTAGCGAAAAACGCATTTGAGTTTGTGCTTGTTCCGAGATTTGCATACATAGCAGCGTTGGCGAGTGAGCCGAGTATTCCCGAGTTGCCGACATTGCTCATAAGGCCACTATTGCCTAGTATCGCACTTAAGCCTTGGCACTCAGGTCTAGCGATGATTGACTGCGTTAGTACACAATTTTGAAACCATTGCGCCTGTGTCATATTACCTATATTGTTCGAGCTATTATTTAAGGCAAGTAGCGCCGCTATGCCAGATAGGGTGCTATTGCCTCCAAGTCCTCCAGGGATCATACCAAAATTGAAACCAGAATTTCCACCCGATTTGCAGGTATTAATTCGGTCATTAGGTTCCGCCCAAGTGCCATCTGACAACTGCTGCCAAAGTCCACCAAGCATCTCTACGCAGTCACCAATCTTGTGCGGGGGAATTACTACCGAAGTGTTCGCTGCGGTAGCGTTGGTTGTCTCGCCAGGCACGTGCATTTCGACTGCATATGCGCTCATCGGAACTAGTGAAATAATCAAAGCTAACAATATTTTTCTCATTGCCAAAATTATAGCACTAATTGATAGTTGATTTCAAAAATTGCTTGGCGAGGTTTAGTGCTTGTTCTTTATTTTCAACCCAAGCGATTTCCTCAAACCTTCGAAACCACGTTAGCTGTCGTCTAGCGTAGTGATGAATGGCGAACTTCATCTCTTGTTTCATTTTGTTTAATTCCTCGTCGTTTTGATTTTCTTGAAGCAAATATTGGGACATTATTCGATATTCGAGACCAATTTGGTTTAGCCATTCAGGTAAAACGCCTTCTTCGAGCAGGTTTCTAACTTCTTCTGAAAATCCCCTTTCGAACCACTCGTCTACCAGTCCATCAATTTTTTTATAAAGATCTTTCCTATCAAGTGTGATTCCAATCTGTAAAACCTCAAAATCAGGCTTATTCTTAGTTGGATTTATCCCCTCCTGCGCTAATTCGATTGCGCGAATTAGTCGTCGGGGATTATTTAAATCTAATTTCGAATTTCGAATTTCGAATTTCGAATAAATATTCTGCAGCTCCTCAAGTTGCTTTTTATCTAATTCTTGTCTTGAGAACTTTTTAATTTTTATTTTTTTATTCTGGTTTCTGGTTTCTGGTTTCTGGTTTTGATGTTCGAAGCCTTCTACTAGGCTTTGAACATATAGTCCTGTTCCACCGACAACAATGGGAGTTTTACCTCTTGAAAAAATGTCTTCAATCGCTAACTTTGCTCCATCTAGCCAGTCAAACAGTGTAAATTTGTCCCCTGGCCCTGCGACATCAATCATATATTGCGGAATTTTATCTATATATCTAGCATTTTGTTTAATTTGTTTTAGCGCTAAATTTTCCGATTTTATTCCTAATTCCTTATTCCTAATTCTTAATTCTTTTGTTACCCCCTCTTTGCTCGTACCAATATCGAGTTTTCTGTAAACTTGTCTTGAATCTGCTGAAATAATTTCACCGTTTAATTTTTTGGCCAAAAAAACCGCCAGAGATGTTTTCCCGGAGGCGGTAGGTCCGACAATGCAGATGATCTTTCTTTTCATTCAAGAAATACTACAAGAACACTTTGCATTTATCAAGAGAGCAACTATAATCTTATCAATGGAAAGACTCTCAAAAATTTATTCGACAGTTTCACACGGCCTCGAAGCGATGTTGGTGGAGGTTGAGGTTGATGTTGGGGCGGGGATTCCCTCGTTAACGATTGTTGGCCTTCCCGATAAGGCAGTTGAGGAATCAAAAGAGCGAGTCCGTCTGGCGCTCAAAAACTCAGGTTTCGATTTTCCTCAAAAGAAAATAGTTGTTAATCTAGCACCGGCCAATATCAAGAAGGAGGGACCGGCTTACGATCTGCCAATTGCAATCGGAATTTTGGTGGCAGCCGGTCTGATCGAAGAAAAAAAGATCAGCAAGACTATATTTATGGGCGAATTATCTCTTGGTGGAGAGATCAAGATGACCCGAGCGATAGTTCAGGCGGCAAGTTTGGCAAAAGCTAAAAATTTTCGTCTGGTTATTCCGGCAGCTAATCTCGAAGAGGCGAGTCTAGTCTCTGGTGTCGCAATATATGCGCCCGAGAATTTAAAAGATATATACACAGCAATTACCGAGAGCAAAAGTGTTTTTCAGATTTCTAAAAAACACGAACTCGAATATCAGCAGGATTTTGCTGATTTTGATTTTAAAAATATTGTAGGACAAGCCCAAGCCAAAAGAGCACTAGAAATTGCCGCTGCTGGCGGGCATAACATCCTGCTCTCTGGCTCCCCCGGAGGAGGCAAGACCCTGCTCTCGAAAAGTATTGTTTCCATTTTGCCACAATTAACTGAGCAGGAGATGCTTGAAATTACCAAGATCTATTCTGTTGCTGGAATTTTATCCGACAAACTCCCCTACATCCAAATTCGCCCGTTTAGATCCCCTCACCATACCACTTCGGCTGTGGCGATCATTGGTGGGGGAACCTATCCAAAGCCTGGCGAAGTTTCACTGGCCCACAAAGGAGTCTTGTTTCTTGACGAATTTCCCGAATTTCCCCGTATGGTTTTAGAGGCGCTTCGCCAGCCGTTAGAAGATAGGGTGGTCACAATCTCTAGAGCCCAGGGTTCGATTGAATACCCCGCTGATTTTATTTTAATCGCCGCCCAAAATCCTTGTCCGTGCGGATATTTGGGTGACGCTAAACACGAATGTACCTGTAGTTCCACCCAAATCATTAGTTATAAAAAACGTGTTTCAGGTCCCCTACTTGATAGAATCGATCTCAACCTCCAGGTGGAAAAAATTCCGCTCAAGAATTTAAAATCTAAAATTATTGAAGAAAAATCAGATGTTGTCAGATCGAGGGTTGAAAAAGCTCGTCTAATTCAGGTTGATCGATCTCAAAAATCATTGGGGCGCGCGAAGCTGAACTCGTCCTTATCAAAAAACGAGATCGAGCAGATCTCGCCAATGAGCCGAGAGTGTGAGATTATGCTTGAGCAAGCAGTCGAGAAACTAGATTTATCAATGAGATCATATTTGAAACTTAAAAGAATTGCGCGAACGATTGCCGACCTTGAGGGGTCAAGCGACGTTCATGTCTCGCACATTGTTGAATCATTGCAGTATCGCGCAAAAGGAAACGCATAACGATGGAATTCACTGTTGATGATCGAGTAAGAGTTTTCTCTTCAGAGATTGACGATGGATCAATGTCGCTTTTTGATGAAAGCTTTAGTAATAATTCTCCAGAATTTTTAAAAAAAATTACTGCCAATAAACCTATCGCCTATTGCGATCAGCGACATTCTAATCAAATAAAATTAATCGATATAGGCGGAAGTGCTGGTGAATGCGACGGAATTTTATCCGAGATAGACCTAGCTCTGATGGTTCGCACCGCCGATTGTGTTCCGTTGATGATTGTCAATGACGGTCACATTGGCACAGTCCATTGTGGTCGTAAGAGTATTGTCGGAGGCATTATCGAGAACTTAAAATCTCATCTCGTATCACCTGAATCGGCTAAGGCCTTTCTGGGTCCGCACATCAGGGTCAAAAATTATGAGGTTAAGCAGGACGTCGTTGATCAATTAGAAGGCACAAAATGGCAACAATTTATCATTCGTGATTCTCAAAAGTCTTATTTTGACATGACTGCGGCTGTGATTTTTGCCCTTGATGAAATAGGCATAAAGAGAGAGAATATAGTGGATTGCGGAATCGATACATTTGGCGATCAAAGATTTTTCTCTGCTCGCCGCGATCCACAAGACATGATCAAAACCTTTATCACGGTGATATACAAAAATGGCTCAAAATAAGAAGCTCGCTTATATATACAAGGGTTTACTATTGCTTGCCTCTGGTGTTTTCATTTATCTCTTGTTTCGCCAGTTTGGAACTTTGACCCAAGCGGCTGATGTATTATCAAAAGGTTCTTGGTACTTCATCTTGGCGGTTATTGGGATACAAGCCTTAGCCGTCATTAACCGCGGCGCGTTTTATCAAACCCTCTATGATTTTTTTGGTGTTAGGGATTCGCTAAAGCGACTGGTAGTTCTTTCGCTTTCATCGAATTTTATTAATTTAGCTGCGCCAACCGGAGGATTGTCGGGAATGGCGGTATTCATCTCCGAAGCTCAGCAGCACGGTATGAGCAAATCCCGAGCTACATTTGTCAATTTTTTCGGTTATTTTATGTACTATGGCGTTTTCGTTCTGCTGCTGATGTTTGGGCTTTTCTATCTACTATTTAACCATCAACTCTATAAATATCAAATTATCACTGCGGCAATTCTATTTGGTATGATCTCGATAATTTTGGTCGCGCTAATCGCAGCCTTCGAACGGGCAGCCAGGGTCAAAAAACTCTTTAGTTTTGTGGCGATGATTACTAACTTTTGTACGAGATTAGTTAGCCGCAAAAAAATTATTCACAAAGTCGATGTCCATATCGCCAGCACGGAAGTCAACGCGTGCCTAGAAATCATTGCTTCCAAATGGAAGCAGCTTTGGCTCCCCATATTTCATGTTCTTTTAATTGAGGTTATCGATATCATAACCCTTTACTATTTATTTTTAGCCTTCAAATTTCCAATTTATCCCGGAATTCTGATAACCACCTACGCTATTGGGGTTTTATTTACGCTTGTTTCAATTACTCCAGGAGGGATCGGCGTTGTCGAAGCAGCTATGATTTTTGTACTCACCAATCTTCAGGTGCCGGTCGAGTTGTCGACTATCGTTGTTTTCGTTTACAGAATTTTGAATTATTGGTTGCCGTTCGGTTTGGGATTTGTCGCATTTAGAAAATTTCAAAGTGAGAAAATAGAGAGAATCGAAAGAACGCAAAATGCTACTTGATTCGGTAGGTTACGATCTAAAAGACCTTGAGCCAAGGAAGATGAAAGAGAGAACTTTTTTTAGTGAGCTCTTCAAGAACCTTTTTCTAATTTTCTCTTTTTCCATCGTCTGCTTTGTCATTATTAATTTACCAGCTTATTATCAGATTGGTCTTTATAAATTTTCTCCTCACAAGAACCGCTATGAATTCCCAACGATCGAAGAGATGAGAATTACATATTCGTATCGGTTGCCAGATCAAGTTTCTGCTAGTCCAACCGTAAATCCGAACATCACGGTTTCTCCAATTGTCACGGGAACTCCAGAACCAGCAAAAGCTGCTTTGGCGCCAAATGTTAATCAGTACTCGGATAACACAGTCTTTATCCCCAAGATTGGAGTCAAAGCTCCGATAGGTTGGGATATTTCTTCAGACAAAATTACTGGTGAGCTGGAGAAGCATGTTGTCCACGTACAGGGTTCGGTTAAGCCAGGCGAAAAGGGCAATATTTTCCTGACTGGACATAGTTCTAATTACTGGTGGAAGAAGGGTGATTTTAATACTGTATTTGCTCTGTTGCCGGAGTTAAAGAAGGATGACCAAATTATACTGACCAATAAGGGTAAGTTTTATTATTACAAGGTGACTAGCACAGTTGAGGTCAAGCCGGCCGATGTTAGTAATTATTTTAGTTCAAATACTGAACAATTAACTCTTATGACCTGCGTGCCGGTTGGAACGAATTTGAAGAGATTGCTGATATTTGCTAGTCCGCAATAATAGTTGGTATAATAATTTTAGATGAAAAATTTTTCAAAGATTCGACTTCTGGTTTTTGTCGCAATTCTGTTCTCGGCAGGATCAGTGTTGGCTGCGACTGATACCGAGCCACCCTTAGGCTTGCCTCTTGTTAGTTCAACTGCAACTGCAACTGCAATTTCTACCGCTGGAAGCGTCACTACTTACTTAACAGCTACCCCGACTTATTCGGTGACTGTTGTCTCTGCTCAAGATGCTGTTGATGATGCTGAAACTGGTCCAAGTCTAATAATCCTATCGATCCTCTCTCTTGTCGCTGGTATTGGCTTTTTCTTAATCAAAAAATACTTCGATCTAAAAAGATACTCCTTATAATCGTTGCGAAGCAACTCAATAATTTAAAATTTAAAATTTAAAATTTAAAATTTCTATTTTATCTGTGATAAAATAGTCTTATGGAAGATCCTTTTGGTCTGCTCGAGGTAAGGAAATCCGAACCCAAACCCGAGCAGCGTACCACATTCGGAAAAGGTGCTTATTTGGCTGTAATCGCAGTTCTAGCTGTCTTTGTTTTGGGTATTGGAGCTATGTATTTATTGCAAAGCAAAAATAGCGTATCGGCCGATGTGGTAAGTGATAGTGCCGCAACCGTCAAACTTGAGAATCTTCCGGCACAGGTCAAATCCGGCCAAGAGTTTTCGGCTAATTTAATAATTTCAAATAGAGGGCAGGCGACTATTTCGGGTGCGTATGTTTTGGTTGCCGGCGAGGGCGTAAATCTAAATGCCACAATTGCTGCTTCAACATCGACAACAGCAGGGCAACCTGGTTTTTTAAGAAGGCTTGAAACTGATGAATCTTCTCGATTTGACGGTAAACCAGACACAGGATTTTATTTATACATTGGTGAATTAAAAGCCAACGCAAACAAGGTTCAGCCTGTTAAAGCAACCGTTGTTGCTACAAGCGGCTCGATATCTCAGCTCGAGGCCAAAGTCTTTATGCCAAAAACACAAAAAACAAACTGTGGCGTATTTAGGTCGTGTTCGACGACGACCGGAACCTCTCAGCTTGCCTCTGGCGTATTTCAGATAAATTCAGCCGCACTCGACAAAATTAAATTGATGGCAGGTTACAACTTTATTTCGCTACCATACGTATTTACCTCTTCAGCCATCAAAGAGTTCTTGGGGGCGCTCAAGAGCAAGTGGGCCTATATCTATCAGCCGACGACTGCTCAATATCTTGATCTAAATTCAGCTGATAATGCCGCATTGATTAAGCCAGGAGCTGGCTTTTGGGTCTACGATACCGAAGGCGGAGAATATAACTTGCCAGAATCAAAGGCGGCAACTAATATTTCTGAAACTTATACTGTTCCACTCAGTATTGGCTGGAATCAAATCGGCAATCCATATTCTAAAAGAATGATTCTGGATGGGGCCAAAATAATGGTTAAAGAATTGGCTGACGATGGATCGGAGTTGGGGACTAGTTATACCTTAAAAGATGCGATAGACAATGGCACGCTCTCAAAAGCTTATTCAGTCAGTCGAACCGCGGGAAGCGAAACGCTAAATACTACGGAATTTCCTCTGGGCTCAACACTAAGTGCCTATGGTGGTTTGCTGATTCAGGCGCAGAAAAAGGTTAATTTTATTTTGCCAGGGCGAGAAATAATCGCTACAGGCGATGTAATTTCATCAGAAGAACGATCAAAGATTGAAAAATGGATCACCGACAATGGGCTTAACCAGTATGGCGATCCCTCCGGAACCGTTTACTCTGGTGGCAATCCTTTGTTTAACGAAAAAACCTCCCAAACAATGGACAGGTTTGACTATATTCTCCTCAAACATTCAGACAGACCGTGGAACTCATAAAGTGAAAGCTAAAAGCGCAAAGCTAAAAAGAAAATACACATAATCTTTTGACTTTTGCACTTTAACTTTTGCGTTTTATAAATTAAGATTGAGCTTTTCTGCAATAAACTGCCCAGTCTTCAGGATCATATCTGTTTTATTGTTGACAAGATCTACCGCGATGATAATCAATACTAGAACCGCAATTGTAATTAGAATTTTCTTGATTTCGTGTCGGACGTCTTTTTTATCCTCTGATAGCTGAATTACTTCAGCTTCGTGTTTGGAAATAGCAGGGGCAGCAACCGCTTCTCCTGATTGAGCAGATTCTGGGGCTATGGTTGCTGCTTGTGGAGCATTGACAAGCGCCTGAGCTCTTAATATTCTTTTGAGTTTTTTGTTTTTCTTTTTACCCACGGTGCTCCTTGTTAGTCGCAATATAAAATCTTAAAGCTAAAAAGTCAAATGATAACGCATAAACGTAATTCAAGCATATTTCATTTTACATTTTCGATTTTAGTTTTTACATTTTTTCTTGGAGGTCTGGCCGGGATTTGCACCCGGGTACGCGGTTTTGCAGACCGCTGCCTAACTACTCGGCCACCAGACCAACTAATCTGTATATTAACATTTCTTGGTTAAAAATAAAGGTTTGCTTTGTCATTGCGAGCTCTGCGAAGCAATCCCCCTTTGTCACTTTATTCTGCGAGGTGTTTATAAAACAGTTGAGGCCCGGACGATTAGATCGCCGGGCCTCGAAATATGTGAAATAGGAATTCTGTGGTCTCGCCAACAAATTTCGCTCCTTGCCATCAAGGTTGGCTATATGTTGGTCCCCACTCTCGCTGAGTCCTATGATCAGCGTTCACAGTTCCCGCTGTGAAACGGTTAAGGGTTGCCGGTTGGCTAAACGACGAACTTGTCGCTCCCCCCCCCCACAGTTACCGGTGATGACCCGAGTCAGGAAAAAGTCTCCTTCCTCGACCAAAACCTGGTGAACTGCGCCGGGGCTCACGACCAACGTATCGCCCAGTTCAAGGGCGAATACTAGTCCGTCGACCTCGATCCTCATTGTGCCAGCAAGCACGATGTAGATTTCGGTGCCAACTTTGTGGTAATGGCGATCCTGAGGGGTGACTTCTGTGAATGAAGCCATCTCAAGACCACTTGCCACAACTACGCGGCACTTCTCTCCCTGAGCGGGCGAACCCCACTCAGGCACGACCGCTTCGGTCTCCTTCTCATCAAAGAGTTCCGTAACGATGTGCTTGCGGGCCCCGCGGGCCCCGAAGTGAAGTGCCGGATCGGCAGCCACCGCTCGCCTCGTCAGAAGCAGCGCTGGCAATCCCTTTTCATTAGCCATTTTAGCAACCCTCCTTTTGCCGGTCAGGTTCAAGACCTTAGTCCGGTTGGGTGCTTCATGGCTCGACCATTTGCGAAAGCTTAACGCTTTTTCGCGGGCTGTCGTCGCCTTATGTCAAAATTCTCGTTCTGCTTCTTGCAAAACACAGAAATATACCACAAATCTTGCCAAAAGTCAAGATTTGGGCTAATATTGTCCTGCAAATAGTTCTTTTTTGTTTTATAAATTTGAGCGCGGGTATCGTATAATGGTTCTTATACGTGCTTGCCAAGCACGAGATGCGGGTTCGATTCCCGCTACCCGCTCCATCGAGATGACCGCAAAGCGGTCATTTTTCGATGGAGCGCCCTAGGAATCGAAAGCCAGTTTTGCGGGTGGAACGCAAAACAAATTTGCGAGGCGGGGTCGCGAGCCGAGCCAGCAGGCGAGGACTTGTGACCGATTCCCGCTACCCGCTCCAATAAAATTCCGCTTCTAGCGGTTTTTTGTTTGAAAACTGGATATTGAAAATTATTTGAAAATTGGAAATTGAGTTTTGAAAATATGTTTGTTCGCCCCCTGTTCGGGTAAAAAATACAACGTTTCAGGTTGGGACCCTTGACATGCTTGACCAATCAGGTACACTAGGTCGCGTCATGCTAAAAGCATTAACAATCATCGAATTTGTATTTTCTGCTCTGATCATCGCTTCCGTGCTGTTACAGCAACGAAGCACTGGTTTGGGTGGCGCTTTCGCATCTGATTCAAATGTTTTTAGGTCTAAGAGGGGCATAGAGAAGTTCCTATTTAATGCCACCATCGCATCTGCGGTCGTACTGGTGGTTGTAATCTTAACTCATTTATTCTTGCGCCTTAACTTGGCAGTATAAGAACTATGGAAACTACCCGACTGGGCTTTGCCCATGTTAAATTACATACATTTAAATTTATAGCCCAAAACTGGAAAAAAGTTTTTACCAGTACTGAAAAGATCTCTTTGGTATTAATTGCCCTTTTGGTCGTTTTAACCTCGACCGGATGGGTCTATGCAGCCGCTCAGATGAAAAATTACGTACCTAAAGACGGTGGTACGTACATTGAGGGTGTAGTTGCTAATTCAGTCGACTCCATCGATCTGGGGCGCTTAACCAAGTCCGGATTGACTAGAATCGACGAAAAAGGCTCTGTTAGCCCTGATTTAGCCTTATCGTGGGAGATCGCTGTAGATAAATTAACCTATAAATTCACCCTGACCGATAAGGTTAGCTCATATGAGATTGCCGATTTGCTCAAAAACAACCCTTCGTATGCTTATTCCTCGGTTGCTCAAGCTATCGATGCTAAGAATTTATCATTAAAATTGCCTTCACCAAACGCAAATTTTCTGACAGATTTGGCCCAGCCGGTTTTCCCATATGGCCCGTATCTCGTCGATAAAAAGACTGACAACGAAGTCAGACTCAAGAGAAATTCTAATTATCACTTAAATAAACCTTATATCGATAAGTTCATCGTCAGAATTTATCCCGATAAAGCTGCTCTTCAAAAAGCCGCTGATCGCAACAAGATTACAGGGGCACTTGGTTTGGATAAAAAACCAGACGATTGGCAGAGCAATCAGATTACGCTTGGTAAAAAACACTATTTGTTTATTAACTCTTCAAAAACCAACCTTAAAAAAACCAAAACTCGCGAAGCACTTCTGAATGGTCAAAAGCCAGACGGTGTAACAACCCTTGATATTCTTGAGGTAAACGGAGAACAGGAAGACGCTGACTTTATTGCTTTAGTTGCCAAATTAAAGGCAGCTGGAATCGATGTCAAAGAGAGAAAAGTTTCCCTTAAAGACGCTTTAAAAGAGGATTTACCCAAGAGAAATTATGATCTTTTGTATATTTTAGTTGCTGAAGGGCAAACTCACGATCCATATCTGTTCTATCACTCATCTGAGCGATCAGGAGCGGGCCAGAACTTTGCTGAGCTTGCCAATGCGGATCTCGACAATCTTTTAGATGATCATCGAGCGGAGATCGATCCAGCCAAAAAAGCGACAATTTTAGAATCTATTAATAAAGCCGTTGAAACTGAAAAAGTTTCAGTCACTTATGCCAGTCTCAAATCAAACTATATGGTCTCTCCGAAGCTCAAAGGTTTCTCGGTTAGTCCGACCTGTTCCTGCGAATCTGACCGATTTGCTCAGGTTCTCTCCTGGCACTTCTACGAAAAAAAGGTCAAGTAAAGTTTTCGCATCAAACTAAAAATACACCCCAGCGGTGTATTTTTAGTTTAGATTGATCTGATTATTTTTTCAGTTTTTTAGCAATGCTTTCATTTAGCTTTTTACGTGAGTCTTCGAAATAGGTCTTTTCGCCCTTTATCAATTCGTCACAAAATGCCGCAACATCACTTCCTGTTATTTCTAGCACGTCTTTGCCGTTTGCCGCACTCTCCTCGAAAAGGTCAAGTAAAACTTTGACTGGCTCAATCGTACTAATTCCGGAGCTAGTCCAGATGTATTGCATAATTTCTTTGTATGCGACTTGATAATCGTGGGGGAGAGCCTTGGAACGCTTAACCATTGTCCGCCACTCTTTTTTTTCTTCGATATTACCAATGATGCTGTCTAAAATCTTGTTCATTTACTCCTCCTTTAATTCGTTAATTTTTGATGACACGAAGTTCCATTTTCTCCAGAACTGTCGCAGTTCTTCGAGACCTGTTGTGGTAAGTTTGTAAAACTTTCGCGGTGGGCCGATTTCAGATGGCTTTTTCTCAATACTAACAAAGCTCTTTTTTTCGAGTCTTACCAAAATTGTGTAAACCGTACCTTCTACGACGTCGGTGAACCCTAGTTCGCGCAGTTGCTGCGTAATTTCATAGCCGTAGGTTTTTTTACGTCTGATGATTTCAAGCACGCAACCCTCAAGCGCTCCCTTCAGCATTTCAGTGATGTTTTCCAAGTAAGTTCTCCTTTCGTTGGTCTACTTGTATGTAGTGTTACTTATTACTACTAGATAGTATCACCAAGTAGCATAGCTAGTCAATACATTCATGAAAAACACAAAATAGCTCCACAGAGCCATTGAATAAGTTTTGGTGGGCATGGAGAGACTCGAACTCTCACAACCTTGCGGTCACTAACACCTGAAGCTAGCGTGTATACCAATTTCACCACATGCCCATTTACAGGTTTGATAGTACTACGAAAATAATAAAAAATAAACCCTAGATACTTGAAAAGGTGCTGGTTTTAAGATTAAACTTTAAGAACATTAATGACTATTTTATGAATTCTATCGAGCTACAAAAATCATTTCCCAAGATATACGAAGACTTTTTTGTTAATTGTCAGCGAGTTAGCTCCGCCCCTCATTCTTTCTTATGGGTGGGAGATTTTTCGGGTTTCTACGGAGGATTAACCATTTCTTCCAAAATCCCATTGCGTTTTTATGTCGGTCTCGAAGAGATAAGCGCGAACAAGGTTGAAATAGATAATGAATTTTACTCATATTTTCCGGCTCTTAAAGCATTTCGCAAAATCAAATTTGATAAACATATCAAACAAGCATTAAATGATCTTTTATCTAGTGAGTTTCAAGGCTATCGAGTGCATTTTTTATCTGAGCTTTCACTTGGTCTTTCTCTTGGAGGACTAGGGGCATTGTCGGCGGCACTTGCAATTCTGGTAAGCGATTCGGCTGATTTTGACAAATTATTTAATCTTGGCCAAACAATCGCCAAAAGCCTGCAGGCCGGCAGAACTCTTGGGGCTTCCACATTTTGCGCTCTGCATAACTCTCAATATCCTACAGCTTTTTATAGTAGTGGCGCCAAATGGTGGGGGAAATCGTTCGATGAGATGATGGATTTGCCGAGCAACCCGGTTTGGCCCTTTGATTTTGGATTAATTTTTTCAGGAAACTTGGTCCAAGGGGCGGCAGTTATCTCTTCGGCCGAGGAGGTTAAAATTACAGCCAGTCAAAAACAGCGTCTGGCAACTGAATTAACCGGTAGGGCAAAGCTTTCTTTTTGGTCAAATTATATGGAAATGCTTGATCAAATATCCAATCAAACTATGCTCTCGTTTTTAGATGTATTAAATAAAGGCACAGACGATTCAAGTTTGAGAAGATTTTTTGAGGGCTTAAACCAATATCAAAATCTTCTTCATTTTCTAAATATTTCAACACCAAATATCGACAAAATTTATTCTCTTATTCATGCAGCGTCGAACAAAAATGACAATGGTGTTGGCTCGGGTTGTAAAATAACAGGTGTGGGTAAGGGCGGAGAGGTTTTATTTGCTGTCCCATATGGCCGATATAGAGAGAAGATTCCCAAATTAATTAAAAAGCTTGAGGGCACAAGTCTTGATTTTACTAGCTGGAGTGGGGGAACCGAGGTCGAAAATGCCCATATCGATCAAGACTTAGTCAAAAATATTATTTCTGAGAAATCTGGTGATGTTAAATCAATCATGAGAATTTATACAAAAAATGGTCTTCAAACAAAACTTATTTCTGACAAAAAGATGATTATTGAGGCTGATGTGGTTTTTGACACGATCAAGGCAAAAATTTTTGTTAATGGAAAAACCATTAGCTCCAAGGATCTCCCGTCTCAAAAAATGAGTGTCGAAATAATGAGCAAACTTTTGATGAGTGAAAAATATGTGTTAAATAACGACCAGCTGGGCAGCTACGGCAAGAGTAGATACGATTTACAAGGTAAAATTGCTATTCCTTTGTCTAAATTAATCGGTCTTGATTTTGAAATTACAGGTGGAGTCTACGATGATTTTTCAATTAGACTTAAGCCACTTGACCTAAAAATTGCAGTTATTTCTGCTATAAACTAGTTTTTCTATTTTTTTCTAATTTTGTAAAAGTAGTATTTGGTTTATGAGTGCTCATATTTTTGGCGCAAGCCAATTACGAGGTGTGACATGAAAGAGGTAGTCAAAGCAGGTGCAGAGGCAGATTGCTGGGCGACGACTAGTCGCATCGAGCATCAGTCGGTACGGACGATTGAGGAGGTAGAGCGCGAGATGGCCGCTAAGACCGGGCCGCGCGTCGTCCCCAATCACTGTACTGGCACATACGCTGATGGTCGTCGTGCTCCGGTATGCTACTGTGTTCCCGCCGCAGTGAATTTCGCCGTCATCTGACGGCATCCCGCAAGGGATATCCGGCGCCGCAACCTTTCGTCTATGGTTGCGGCGCCTTTTCTTTAACTTTCGAGTTTTTCTTTTAGTATTTTGAGTTCTTTTTCACTCATACCTTTGCTTGTCAATTTTCTATCGGGGTGAATGTCTAGTCCATGAAAATCCGATCCGCCGGTAACTAGCAGCTTGTTATCATGAGCTAACGTGATAATTTCTTGCTCTTCTTGATCATTTTGCTCTGAATGGTTTGCTTCTAAACCGTCAATTCCGGATTCGAGAAGGATTTTAAAAAGTCGATAGAATTGATCTTTTCCTGCTTTTCGCCAATAGACGGCAGGATGCGCCAAAACTGCGATTCCATTGCTGTCATGTATCAACTTAATCACTTCGGCCGGGCCCATTAGCCAATCGCCATATGGCAAAGAGTGTTTTTTATAAACAGCCTTTGCCGGATTTTCTAGTGGTTTTGATTTGAGCGCTTTGCCAAGCTCGATCATTACTGGAAAATTTTGGATACAACCCTTGAAATTTTTCTTCATATCCTCAAAACTTATCTTGGCCACACCGGATTCATTGATGCTGTTTACAATTAATTCTGATCTCTTATTAAATCCATCAATTTGCTTCGATAACCCAGAGCATAGTTTGTCCAAATCAAATTTTTTAGAATAACCCAAGATGTGAACGGTGCTATTTTCAAAAAGAGCGCTTATCTCGATGCCTTGGATATAGTCTAGCTCAAATTTCTCGGCTATTTTTGCGTTATTAGCGATGTGGTGTGGCCAGTTATGATCGGCAATCGCGATCGTTGTGATGCCGGCTTTTTTAGCTAGTTCAAAAACCTCTTCGACACAATGTATGCCGTCAGAATAATTTGTATGAACGTGTAGATCGATTGTTTTCATGATAAAAACCTATCAGAATATCAGCTTCTTGACAACGATATTATGTCATATGATATCATCATATTACGTCATACGACGAAGCACTTTGGGAGGTCGGGATGAAGCCAAGCATTGCACAACAGCAAGGTGTTGAGCCGGCGAGTATTGTGGATCTGGAAGGCATGATGATGTATTATGCCCTGCAGCACGGGCGGTTGTACTTGTTTACCGACGAGCAGCGGGTGAATGAGGATTGGGGGTTCACCGTCCCCATTGAGGATGTCAGCCAGATCTTCGCAAGTGCAGAGCTGGTCACCTTCTATATCGGGAGTCACCATTACTCTCACGAGGCGAACGGCCCCAGCTTCATCAGTCGTTTGGCTCACTACGGGTTTCGGTTCAGATTGGCGCGCGGCTCCGAGCTGTGTTATCTGCCGGTCTAACCGTCCCCAGACTGTCGTGGGTCCCCGCCGTTGGCGGGGACCCAGAGTTCCTAAAATCTTGCAAAAAATAATATTTGAGCTAACTTATGAATGATATGGAACGAAAGCCTTTTACCATAACGATGCGACAGGATCTTCTGCAAAAGGTCGATTCTTTAGTCGATGGTACAAAAATCAGAAACCGATCTCACGCTTTTGAAAACCTAGTGAGCACCTATTTTAAGCCGAAAGTTACCAAAGCTCTAATCTTGGCCGGAGGCAAAGGGGCGAAAATGAGGCCTCTGACATATGAGCTGCCAAAAGCAATGCTCCCGGTCAAGGGCCGACCAATTTTGGAATATACCATTGAGCTTTTAAAGAAAAATGATATTCGCGAAATCTATATTGCGATTGGTCATTTGGGTCAAAAAATCAAAGACCATTTTGGTGACGGCTCGCGTTTCTCGGTTAAAATTAATTATATCGACGAGAAGAGGGATCTAGGAACTGGTGGTGCACTAAAATCAGCTTTGCCTTATATGGGACAAGAAAATTTCGTTCTGCTCTGGGGAGATGTCTTAATCGACTTAGATTTGGCTGATCTGGTCGACTTCCATATCCAAGATAATCCTATTATGACGATTGCTCTTACTTCTGTTGATGATCCATCTGAATATGGTTCGGTCAAACTTCATCGTGACATGATGGTTGATTTTAAAGAGAAGCCCAAAAAAGCCGCTGATGTTTCGCACTTGGTGACTGCTGGAGTTCATATTACAAACGCTAGTATTGCAAAATATTTTCCTAAGAAATCGAGCTTCATGCTTGAGGCCGATGTCTTACCTCGGCTAATCGAAGAAGGCGAAGTGCGCGGCTATTTGTTTGATGGTCAGTGGTTCGATGTTGGAACCGCTGATATTTACCAGCGCGCCATCAAACAGTGGAAAAAATAATTTTAAATTTAAATTCAATGTCAAGGGTCAAATTTAAAATGCTTAAAACTGTTTTTAAATTTTAAACTTTAAATTTTAAATTGCACTGGAGGTGCTATATGTGCGGAATTGTTGGTTATTTCGGTGAGGTTTTCGGGTGGAACGAAAACCTAAATAATAACTTGTAAATTTACGAAAGGACGTAAAATGTGTGGAATAGTAGGGTATTTCGGAGAGAAGGCCGGCATGTCTGCGGTTGTTGAAGGTCTAAAACGGTTAGAATATCGGGGATATGACTCATGGGGATTGGCTGCCAAATCTGATTCAAAAATCTTAGTTCACAAGCAAGTCGGTAAAATCGGTGGGTTTAATTTAAAAAAAGATTTACCAAATTTTGACGGCAAAGTCTGTATTGGCCACACTCGCTGGGCAACTCACGGAGGTGTCACTGCCGCAAACTCTCATCCCCATCTCTCGTGTGATGGCAGAATCGCTGTGGTTCACAACGGAATTGTCGAGAATTATCAGGAATTAAGGGCAGAATTAGAGAAAAAAGGTCATAAATTTAAATCACAAACTGACACTGAGGTTATCGCTCATCTGATCGAACAGGAGCTTAAGACCAAGAAGGATTTTGTTGAAGCAACACGCGCAGCGCTAAAGAAGATCGAGGGAAGTTTTGCTCTAGGAATTCTTGATAACGAAAGTGATATTCTAATTGGCGCCAGATTTGCGAGCCCGTTGGTTCTCGGAATTGGCAAGGGAGAATTTTATCTCGGTTCTGATGTGCCAGCCTTTTTGAAATACGCCAATCAAGTTGTCTTTATCGAAGAGCGAGAAATGGTAGTGCTTGATAAAGACCAAGCGGGAAAAGCAAGGTTTGTATTATCAAATATCGACTCCGGTAAAACGGTCAAGGCGAAGATTACCAAAATCACATGGTCTGCCGAAGAGGCCGAAAAGGGCGGTCATCCAAACTTTATGATTAAAGAAATGCTCGAGCAGCCGCAGGTGATCAGAAAAACTACTATGACTGAAAAGGATGAGCTCGAGAAGGCGGCGGCATTAATTCAAAAAGCAAAGAGAGTATTTGTCGTGGCCTGCGGAACTGCGCTTCATGCTGGAATATATGGCTCGTATCTCTTGGCTAAAAGAAATAATGTCTTGATAACTCCGATTTCAGCTGGCGAACTTTCGTATTTCTCACACCTATTTCAGAAGGGCGACTTAATTATCACGGTTTCCCAGTCGGGTGAAACAGCTGATGTTCTAGAGGCGGTTAAATCGGCCCACAAAGCAGGCGCCAAAGTTTTGGCACTTGTAAATGTGCTTGGGTCATCGCTGATGCGCGCCGCGGATCGATCAATTCTAACCAAAGCCGGATCTGAAATTTGTGTACTCTCGACCAAGGCTTACATTTCTCAGCAGGCAATGTTTGCAATGCTCTCTGGCGCATTAAGTGGCAACGTGGCCAAGTCTAAGAAGGAATTACTACAAGTTGCCGATGCGATGGAGAAAATTCTTGATAAGAAAAACTTAGAAAAAATTAAGAAACTCGCCAAAAAACTGAGCAAGGCTCCAAACATTTATGGCCTAGGGCGAAGTCTAAACTATTCAAACTCACTTGAGTCTTGTCTAAAAATTAAGGAAGTCTCCTATATCCACGCCGAGGGTTATGCAGGAGGAGATCTCAAGCATGGACCAATTGCGTTGATCGAAAAAGACGTACCGGTTTTGATTTTCTCAACTCCTGATTCAACCGATAAAGAGATTGTTTCAAATGCGATGGAGGTTAAAGCTCGTGGCGCATTTGTTATCGGAATATCTTGTCAAAATAACTCAGTTTATGAAGAGTATCTGCCTGTAGCCGATCTCGGCGACTTAACTCCGATTGCGGCAATTGTCTATGCTCAAGTGATGGCCTACTACATCGCACTCGAGAAAAAACTCGATCCAGACAAGCCAAGAAATTTGGCAAAATCAGTTACGGTAAAATAGAATTTTAATCTTCGCGATATAATAAACACCTCCGGAAAAGTTCCCGGAGGTGTTTGGGGATTGAAAAATCTCAGTTTTACCCTATAATTACCCTTGTTAGTGTGCGGACGTGCTGTAATTGGTAGCCAGGCCGGCTTGAGGGGCCGGTGCTCGTAAGGGCGTGGAGGTTCAAGTCCTCTCGTCCGCACCAGATTAAAAACAAAAAACCGCAAAAGGCGGTTTTTATGGTGCCTGGGGTCAGAATCGGACTGACGACACCGGGTTTTTCAGACCCGTGCTCTACCACTGAGCTACCCAGGCAAACTAACAAAATTCTATCTTATTTCTCGGTTGGCGACAACTGTATGATTCTTGGCTGTGCCATCCGTAGCCCTATGGGCAAAGGATGGTGGGCGGTACAGGACTCGAACCTGTAACCACCTCGATGTAAACGAGATGCTCTACCAATTGAGCTAACCGCCCAAGACAAAAATACTATACCTGATAAGGGGGATTATTTCAATTCTTTTGTATTGATTTATCTCGATTCAGATGATATTGTCGTATCTGTTATGGATTTAATTAGATCAATTTTCACCTTCAAATATCTCACCGAAATTCCATCGGTTGAGATGCATAATGCTCTTCTGGCGTTTATCATCTTTGGCGTTTCGATCGTAATAGCGATTATTCTCTATTTTTTGTCAACGAGCCGAAAAGTTAAATTTGAAAAAGTTTTTTTCAAGAGATTAGCCGATGGCCTTCTATATGCACCGGTCCTATTGATCCTGTATGTGTTCTTGCGTTATATGGGTATTGGACTTGCAACACAGCGAATTATTTTTCTCATACTGGTCCTGATATGGTTGATTTGGCTTGCATATCTGGTATACTATCGCTTAGTCGTAATACCCACATTCGTGAGGGCTTATAACAAGAAAAAAACTGATGAGAGGTATATTAGTCATGGTAAAGGTACAAAATAATACAGCGTTAACAATGGACGAGCTCGCCGAACAAGAAGGCGTAGAGTTGGTGCCATTTTCTATCGGTGACTCGGTTGAGTGTGAAGTTTTAGAGGTAACAGGGAATCGCGTTCTTTGTGATGTCAAAGGACTTACTTGCGGATTCGTTCCTGAAAAAGAATTTTCTTTCGATACGAAAGAATTAAAGCCAGGGGACAAGGTTGTTGGTTCAGTTATGTCAATGGAGGGCAAAGACGGCATGATCGTTTTGTCGCTGCGACGAGCGGACAGAGACAAGCTCTGGGATACATTAAAAGACAAATTAGAAAAACATACGACTCTGACTGTTCGAGTTGTTTCTGCAAACCGTGGTGGATTGATGGTGGATGCCGGTGGATTAACTGGATTTTTACCAGTTTCTCAGCTTTCAGTTGATCACTACCCACGAGTTGATGGTGGAGACACCGGTCAGATTTTATATAAGTTAAAAAGACTTGTTGGTGAGCCATTATCGGTTAAGATCATTGCTCTAGACAAGGCCGAAGAAAAATTAATCTTCTCCGAGAAAGACGCTGTTTCCGAAGCCCTCGGTGGAGTCGAAACACTCTTCGAAGTTGGTGAAATAGTCGATGGAATTATCTCTGGAATTGCTCCATTTGGATTATTTGTTAACCTTAAATCAATCGAAGGTTTGATCCATATCTCAGAAGTTTCATGGGATCATGTCGCTGATCTAAATAAAGAATTCAAAGTTGGTGGCAAAGTTACCGCCAAGGTTGTAAAGATTGAAAACGGAAAAGTCTCGCTCTCGATCAAGCGATTATCTGAGGATCCATGGTTTGAACAAATGAAGAAGCTCAAAGTTGGCGAAAAACTCGAAGGCGAAGTTGGCAAAGTCACCGCCTATGGTGCATTTGTTAAATTGCCAAACGGACTAGAGGGACTTGTTCATGCCTCATCTGCCAGTGGCGATGTCGAAAAAATCAAAGAACTCAAGCAGGGCGATAAGCACAAGTTTGAAGTTATCGAACTTAAACCAGAATCTCGAAGAATCGGCCTCAGGCTCCTCTAGTACTCTGATTGCGTATTTGTTATTATAATTTAGTTTGACTTGAAGTAGTGCTTCGGATTATTTGTGTAAGTCGAAGCACTGCTTTAAGCGCAGTTTGAAATCGTGTGATGAATCCAGGAAAGGCAGGCGAAAGCGATGAGGTATTTGCTGGTGGCTGTGCTGGTCTTGGTCGCATGTTCGACATGTGTAGCGGAGTTGGATGTCACGGCCGATGTGCATCTGCACACGAACAAGTGGCTTGGAGGGTTTTCTGACGGTGTTTTGCCACCGATGTTGGTGTTCAATAACTCGATTAGCCGTGTGATGGTCTTTACGGACCATCTCGACGGCGTCGTTGAGAAGGGGACGGATCGCTATCTAAGTGCGATCCGGGGTCTCACAAACGCTAAGAAACTGGCGATTCCGGGCGTCGAGGTGACGTGTGGGCTTACTGAGAGCTCCTACGATATGCTGGTGTTGGGCTTGAACAATGAGTCGCTGGCTGAGCTTGCGTCTCTGTACAAGCGCGGAGCATTCATCAATTGCGAGAACGGCCTGCCCGCTCTGAAGGCGGTTGCGGATCGTTACGATCTTGTGCTACTGGCCGCCCATCCGGACAACTCGAAGATTCCGTTTTCACTCGCCGAGAACGCGAAGTTCTGTGACGGCTTCGAACTGTTCGACTCGAACCATGTGGGATATTCGACCAACGACCTACCCGGTAACCTGGCGAAGTTCTACGAGAACGGCGCTTCAGGGGTTACTCTAACCTCGGGCATCGACTTCCACTACGGTCCGATGGGTGCGGTGCCGACCAAATCTCTTCTTGAAGCGCCGGTCACGCATGTGTTGCTTGATAGCGACACTGAGGTCAACGAGGCGAATGTTGTCGAATCCATCCGCGGGGGGCGGACGTATGCTACCAGTTTGCTGGGGGCAAGGATAGTGAGTACGTCCTGTCTCCCGGGCAGAGTTTGGGATCCTGCTGCCCAGGACCGACTCGTGCTTGTTTGTGCTGGAATTGCCGAAAGCTCGTTGCTCGATGAGTATTTCACTGTCATCGTAAGTAACGGGAGGACGTCACAACTGCTCAAGTTCAAGCCTCGTTATATGGACGGAAAGGCGGTCTTATCGACCAACTTCGCCGCCCTCGAGCTACCGGATGCGACGGCCTGTAACGTCAATTTCGGCGGTAGGCTTATAACGTCGACGATCAAGATCTCGCCTCCCAAGGCGCAACCTACGGTTGTGCAGGCGAAGAGTGAGGTCAGGGTCAACAGGGCCACCCCAAAAGCTCCGCCGCCCGCCCGCCCGGTTCCGAACATCGCCGGGGTATGGGTCGGAAATGGATGGACTCAGATCGACAGTCGGCTTTGCCGAATTACGGTGACTTTTCGCCAGCAGGGGGATAAGCTGGAGTTCACCATGCAGGCAGACGGCACAGAGTCCGACTTTCGCGTGGTCGTAGAGTACGAGGGGACTATTGACTCGGCCGGGGTCATAGCTATTGGGAGCCACAATACCACTCAGGACAGTAGTGGCGTAAGCGGCGGAGAGGGCAACCCAACCGGTAATCTAAGGTTGCTTGCAGACGGCAGTATCCGGCTGACAAGTGATCGCCACGATTCAAAGGACTTGGAGTTCGTGATTTGGCGACAGTGATCCATCACGACGATTGAACTGGGCCCCGCAACGCGGGGCCCCTTTTCTTGAAAATTACTCCATATCTGGTAAGATGAAATACTAAGTGGAAGCGGAGCCAGGTAGTAGAAATTTGACAATGTGCCATTTGTTTTTCATAAAGTAGTCAGCTCGCCCCTTGAGGTGATTAGTCCTGAAAAATGAGTAAAATCTAAAGAGTAGTAAAAACAGTCAAATTTTCACTACCCGGGAGGAAATATATTATGCAAATTTCAAAAAACAAAGACAACCATTTGGAAATCAGTACAAAAAAAGCCGTTACGACAATTAACGATGAAATTATTGTAAATGACGTAAAGCTTGAGGGTGCAGGCGAATATGAGATTGGCGAAGTTGCAATTGAGGGAATTTCTGACGATATGTATCTTTGTCACGCCGAAGAGATTTACTTTGCCCTTGTTAATTTCAAGGAAAAATTGTCCAAAGAGAATATTGAGAAACTATCTAGTGTTTCGCTTCTGATTTCTCGAATTGATGGCGATCTTCAGGGCGCTCTAGAACAAATCGGACAAATTGAACCAAATATCAATATTTATGCCGGTAACGAAGAAGACGCAAAAAAACTCGAAACTGCCGGTATCACAATTGAGCGACAAGAGATTGTCAAACTTACCAAATCCGATCTGGATACAGAAAAGTCCTACTTTATCGCTGTTGGCTAATGAAGCAGTTTGACCAAGCCAAAAAAATTCTCGCTCGGTCTCAAAAAATCCTAATTCTGTTGCATCAATCTCCAGACGGAGACACGATCGCTTCGTCTTTGGCGTTATCGACATATTTGAAAAGAGTCGGCAAAGAAGTCGATCTGGCTGTTAACGACTCGATTCCTGAGATTTTTCGTTTTCTGACCGATGGAGTTGAGATCAAAAAAGATTTTTTGCTTGGCGATTATGATCTGATTGTAGCGATTGATTGTGGAGATGCCAGGAGAACCGGCTTTCCTGTCCGATTGGAGCAAATTGCCAAGACTAAGCCACTATTAAACATTGACCATCATTTTAAAAACAACCTTCACAAAATTTCTCGGGTCAACCTGATTGATGAAAAAGCATCAGCTGCAGCTGAAATAGTATTTGATCTACTCAAATTTTTGGGTGCTGAAATTGACTCAAAAATCGCGACATATATTTTGGCGGCAATTTTTTATGATACCGGCGGATTTCAGCATGCCAATGTAACCGAGAAGACTCTGCAAGTTGCCTCGGCATGTTTGAGCTTCGGCGGTCATATCGAGATGGTTGCTAAAAAGATTTCGTCTTCGAAAAAAACTTCCGGTTTGAAATTGTGGGGAATCGCATTGTCTAGGATGAAGCTCAAGAAAAATGGGATAGTTTTTACATATCTCCGATCCGAGGATTTAAAAAGTGTTGGTGCCGAAGTAGAGGAAGCATCGGGAATTGTTAACCTAATTAACTCCGTTCCCCAATCGAGGATTGCGATCTTGTTAATCGAGACTCCTGATGGTAAAATAAAAGCCAGTTTGCGAACCGAGTCAGACGATGTAGACGTTTCGTCGCTCGCGAGGATTTTTGGTGGGGGCGGACATCGCAAAGCTGCAGGGTTTGAGTTGAGTCAGAGTTTTGAACAGTTAGGTCTTTAGCCCAGGTGGTGGAATTGGCATACACGATGGACTTAAAATCCATTGCTCGTGAGGGATTGTGGGTTCGAGTCCCACCCTGGGCACCATAATTAAAAATGTACTTCGTAAGAAGTGTGTTTTTAATTGTTGGAACGGGTGGACTCGAAAGCCGGACTGAATGAGCTTGCGATATGAGGGAGGCGGGGTCGCGAGCGGCACATTCATCTAAAGAATATATCGTGCCGACTTGTGACCGAGTCTCTCCTTGCCCACCAAATTGCATAGATAGCAAAAATAGCCGCAACGGCTATTTTTGCTATCTATGCAATTATGGAAATATTAATACAAATTTCAGGTTGGGCGGGAATGGCGATCATTGTGATCGCTCATATTTTAGTTTCGACTGATAAGCTAACTGGCGAGAGTAAGCGCTATCAATTAATGAATCTGATCGGATCTGTCTTTATAGCAATAAATGTCTTTCACTATAGATCGTGGCCGGCGTTTACACTACAGGTTGTCTGGGGCTTAATTGCAATAATCGACCTAATTAATTATGCTTCAAGACCTCGTAGAGGATAATTCCAGCCGAGGTCGCCACATTCAATGAGTTAGCGTGGCCATACATCGGAATCTCGACAGCTACATCACAAAGTTTTAGTGCGTCTTTAGATACTCCGTTTTTTTCGTGACCTAAAATTACAGCGATCGGTCGTTTAAATTTGGCTTTGGTAAAATCAACGGAATTATTGGTCTGTTCTAGTGCGACTATCTGTATGCCCCCATCCTTTAATTTTTGCGCTATTACTTTTGCGCTTTCACAATATTCCCAATCAACATGTTCGACGGCTCCCATGGAGGTTTTAAATATTTTGTTTCGTGGAGGTGTTGCTGTTATGCCGCAGAGGTATATTTTCTTTACGCGAACGGCGTCGCAGGTTCTAAAAATTGCACCAACATTTTCCATTGCCTTGATATTATCGAGGATAACATAGATTTCATTGCGTGGGGCGCATTTAATATTGCGTAATCCACCTTTGGCTTTGATATTTTCTTTTATTGTTCGTTGTTTCATATCTATCATAAAAATAAAATTTTATCGGCTATTTCACTTTATCTTTTTTTGGTTTTTGTTAAACACACGATTTGTGATCCACCCACAAATCCCCCAAAAAAATCTCCATAAGTTGTGATTGTATCGTTTTTTGTTGATTTATTCAATGTGTTTGATAAGATTTATGCAATGAAAAGAAAAAGATTGCAGAAAATAATTGTTGCAGCGGTTTTGCTTGTAGTTTTAGGGTTGGGCGTTTATCGATTTTTCCCTGTTATTTTTGGGGATACGGTGTATCCGCTTGAATATTCTGACGAAATCAATAAATGTGCCGATCTGTTTGGTTTAGATAAACCGTTACTTGCTGCATTAATTTTAAAAGAATCTGGGTACAACGCTCGGGCAGTATCTCGTGCTGGCGCGATGGGTTTGACGCAATTGATGCCTGCTACCGCTCAGGGATTAAATAATCGTGTCTTTGACGGGCGTTATGCGGACTTTTTTGATCCAGAATCAAATATTTGCATGGGTGCGGCTCATTTGGCTGGATTACTTGGTACGTACGACGGTGACGTAACTGCGGCTTTAATTGCTTATAACGGTGGAGACGGCGCCGCCAAGCGTTATCTGGCCGCTCGTGACACCAGTGTTTTGGTTACTGAGACGAGGCTGTATGCTCCAAAGATTTTAGCGGCAAGAGAAGTGTATGCTTCAATGTATGGTGATCGATTCACCGAGTCTAAGTCAGAGTTCGTACTTCCGGATGTTCAGACCAAGAAAATACCGGCCTTCGTTGATATCAAAGTTCAAACTCAGACTGACAAAAATAATACCTTTTGGAAGGGATTTATCAAAGATGTCTTCTCAAGATTTATCAAGTGACCGTGGGACGGTCATCCTGAGCGCTTATGAAAATTCAGCAGATTTTTCAGAAAGTCGAAGGATCTGTAATTAATATGAAGTCCGTAGATTTACGAGAAAAGTATTTAAGTTTTTTTGAAGGAAAGGGGCATAAGAGATTGCCTTCTTCTTCTTTAATTCCCGAAAATGATCCCACTGTTTTATTTACTACTGCTGGTATGCAGCAGTTTAAGAGATATTATCTATTTCCAGACGAAGCTCCCGCGACAAGAGTTGTTACTTGTCAAAAGTGTGTTAGAACTGGCGATATCGAAGAAGTAGGCGATCCTACGCATGTAACTATGCTTGAAATGCTCGGGAACTTTTCCTTCGGCTATCCAAAACACAAAGGCGCATATTTTAAGGAAGAGGCGATCCAATTGGCGTGGAAATTTCTAACGCAAGAATTGAAAGTCGATAAATCCAGAGTTTATGCAACATACTTCACGGGCGAGAATGGAGTTCCTGCAGACGAGGAGTCGCTGCGTATTCTAAAAACAATTGATGGGCTGGATGATATTAGACCGCAGGGGTTTGAGGACAACTTTTGGTCGTTGGGAACAGAGGGATCACCTGGAGGGCCTTGCGTTGAGTTCTATATTGATAGTGTTGAGGTCTGGAATCTGGTTTTTAATGAATATGTGATGAAGGATGGGGTTTATGAGCTGTCGGACATCAAGGGTATAGATACTGGTATGGGATTAGAGCGTTTGGTCGCGAAGATGAACAATGTTGAGAGTGTCTATTTAACCGACTTATTTGAGTTAGAGCACAAAAAACTTCATGATTTTCTTTCAGTAGAAAGCCCAATTGATGAGAGGATAGTTCTCGACCATATTCGGGCAGCTGTTTTTATGATAAATGACGGAATCGAACCATCAAACAAAGGGCAGGGATACATCCTGCGTCGATTGATTCGTCGAGCTGTTGTAAAGGCGAGAAATCTTAAGATCAATAGTAACTTCGCAAGCGAATTGGCGGACGGGGTTTTTGATACATTTCCTAATTATGAGTTCAAAAAAGATAAGATTAAGTCAGAACTTAAAAAAGAGGAGTCTAAATTTAGATTAACTCTCGAGAGCGGCTTAAAATTAATAAACAGCCAGACCAGCTTGTCTGGTAGGGTACTTTTTGACCTTCATCAAACATTCGGAATTCCTCTTGAAGTTGCACTAGAAGAGATACAAAATACTGGTAAAACTGTAGATCCATCGTCTATCGAAGAATTTCATATTTTATCAAAGGAACATCAGGATAAATCACGTACTGCTTCCGCCGGAATGTTTAAGGGCGGATTGGCTGATAATAAAATTGAAACAACAAGATTGCACACGGCCGCGCATTTACTGCTAGCCGCATTACGGCACGAGCTAAACCCAGACATTGAACAAAAAGGCTCCAATATAACCGAAGAGCGACTAAGATTTGACTTTAACTTTCCGGAAAAACTCACTGACGAGCAGATCAAAAAAATCGAAGATTTAGTGAATTTAAAAATCGAAGAATCTTTGCCGGTCACTATGCAGGAGTTATCTATCGAAGAGGCCAAAAAATCTGGAGCCACTGGGTCTTTTCATGATAAATATGGCGATACGGTAAAAATCTTTAACATCGGAAATCTCGAAGAGCCATTTTCTCGGGAAATTTGTGGCGGCCCGCATGTAGAAAATACCTCCGAGCTTGGACATTTTAAGATCACTAAAGAAGAGTCATCTAGCGCTGGAGTCCGGCGGATAAAAGCAATTTTGAATTAAAACGAAACTGCCCGTCGATTTCGGCGGGCAGGGGTGGGTGAGGGTGGTTAGTTGATCACGGTTGAGTAACCGATTGACCAACCGAAGGAGTCGAAATTGTTCCAAAGTATTTTGGCTCGGAAGGAGCCGAACTCTTTGGAAGCCCCTATGGAGAAACTGTGCTCGTCGAGGTCGATCCGGCCTCGCGTGAACACTTCGATCTCGCTGACAGTATCGAACAGGTGGAGGTATTTCACCTCTAGGTAAGGTTGTAGCTTCTTACCTTTAACCATGTAGACCAAAGGATGCATCAGACGAGCATCTAGGCTCTTGCTAAGAACCTGTAATCCCGCGAAGTACTTGGCGGGCCGGTCAGCTGGATTACCCAGTCTTCGGCTCGTGTCGTTCCTCCACATTTCCGGCATAGCCTTGAGCATATACCGATACCGGCTTCTCCAGTCTTCGGGCATCGGCCAGCTCAGTCCGACCGAGTCAGTAAACTTAGTGCTGAGATCGTACTCCCACTCTACAACGAAGAGTTCGTCCCAGAACCGTGCTTCTATGACACCGTTCTCGAGTACCGCGCTGATCTCAGCCTTCCTGTTGTCTACGTCGTCAGATTTGTCTTGAGCCCAAAGAGGGCTGGTCAGTGCGACAAGTAGCAGGGCAGCTGTCAATGTTCGCAAACCAAACACCTCCTTGGGGCGTGGTAGTAGTCTGGCACAACTATAGCACTATTTAACCCGTTAGAAATAGCCGACGCCTTGTATCGGGCAATCTGTTGTATGCGCAGTTGAGTCGGCGTCGATTTCTAACGGGCCGAGAAGTAGGTCTCGATAAATTTTTTAGAAAATTTGAGGTTTTTTATAACCACTTCTTCGGTCACATTTTTTGCAAATCGATCACTCCAGAGCTCGATAGAAATTGGTCCTGAAAAACTATCAGATTTTAATAGACTTAAAAACTTCTTAAGTGGATGCTTGCCTTTGCCTGGCACGAAGTGACAGTCGAGGATTTTCTCTGGATGTCTTTCGTCAATTCTAGAGTCAGAGTCGGAAAAATGAATATGTGTGATCTTATCTTTAATTTGATCATAGTATTCGATCAAATCCATCTCGGCGGTGCCGATATGACTTAGGTCTAGATTGATCGAATCAAATTGCTTCATCACATCAAAATGATAGCTCGGATTTTTCTGAACTTTTGTCTCGGTGTCGTATCGGCAAGTTGCGTTTTCGATTGTTATTTTAACTGGGCTGGCCGAACGCGCGAGTTTCTTTTGGTTTGTGATTAACCATTCCAGATATTCTTTGTCCTGATTGTCCCAGCTATGAACCACTAGGTATTGAGCCTTAATGTCTTTGGCGAGTTTGATTGATTTTTTGAGTCGATTTTCCCATTCGCCCCAATCACTAACAAATTCCATGGCTGAGTGAACAGATACGACTTTAAGATTAAATTTTCTCTCGAGTTGTTTGATATAGGCCGGTTCTTGACTGTCATACTGCTCGTCAATTACAAGCTCTAGTTCTTTAAATCCAGCCTTTTTTGCCATCTCAAAAAATCGGTACAATCCGTACTTGTGGCAACTTCCTGTTGATAAAATTATCCATGGTTTCTTCATTTGTTTAAAAATATATTATTTTAACTCTATATTCAATTAGAAAGTTGAAACCCCGGGTGCGTCATAGCGTGCGACGGGGTTTGGTGCGATTGGGCTTATGAAAGCCCGATGCGATGCGTCCTTCTGGACGGTGCGGCGACAAGTGGTCGGATTACAGCTAGATACGACGATAGGCTAACAGACTAGTCGTCCCAGCAAATGTCATTCATCAAGTCGATGAACTCACCGAAAGTGTCGCGGCCGAGACAGACCCTAACGCTGGTCTCGGACCGATTCTCGACGTCGTGAGGGTTAATGGCTTCAATGATCTTAGCCAAAACTCTCCTGTCTTTCGACTGGACATCGATATGTCGCGAACTGACATACCATTCGCCTGACTCGTAGATCTGGCCGAAGCCCTCGACCCACTCGTCAAGATCTTTTTCCTGCTCCCAATCTTCTTCCGGGACAAGTACGACCTTCGCGTTCCTGCGTCCGACATAAAGTACGATCTTGTCGAGCATGTGATCACCACCAACTTGTCAAATGTACAACTTACGGCGATCGGAGGACGAGCCAAACTCCTTCTTCCGAACCGAGTAATATAACACATATTTACAAAAAAGTCAAGGTTGGGAGTGTTCAAGGCGAAAAAAGCGCGCTTTTGAGCCGTGATAGATATGCCTTGCTCTGTGAAGTTGAAAGCTGGAACTGATTATCCGTCAGACTTGAACGGAATGAATTCCAGAAGATTCAACGAACAGAGCTACATCTAAGCGCATGCGGGGCTTTTTGGGGTGGAACCAAAAAGAGAGCTGGAGTATAAGGCAAAGAATTTTCGAGCTCCACTCTCGAAAACCGCAAATTAGCCCCCTATCCTGACATAAAGAATGCGGCCGCAGCGGCCGCAAAAAAATACTTTTAAAAATAAATTTTATACTCGCCCCCATCTATGCTAAAATAAATATAGACTCATTGGGAGGAATGTTTGGGAATATTTAACATTTTCAAAGGTGGCAAAGATTATTCTAACTACGCCATATCGTTAGATATTGGAACTGAGTTTGTAAAAACCCTGATTTTTAAAGTTGAAGGCGATAAGGCTAAGGTTTTGGGTGTCGGTCGTCAACGCCAGAGATTAGCTGATATTCAGGGCGGCGTAGTTACTGATATATATGGTGTAATTAGAAACTGTGAAGCGGCACTCGATCAGGCTGCAACACAAGCTAAAATCCTGCCACAGCAGGTTATTATTGGTATTGCAGGAGAGTTGGTCAAAGGCATCACCACTGACGTCCGCTATATCAGGCCAGATCAGAACGCCAAAATCACCATCAATGAACTATCGGAAGTTGTTAACAAGATTCAAAAACAAACCTATGATCGAGCGCGAGCAATTTTGGCTTACGAAACGGGCCATCGAGAAGTAAACGTGAAGCTGGTTAACTCGGCGGTTGTCGATGTAAAAATTGACGGCTATCACATTACCAACCCAATTGGTTTCCAGGGTAAAGAGGTTGAAGTTAGTGTCTTTAATGCTTTTGCACCAAACGTTCATCTTGGAGCGCTTCAAACCGTTGCTGAGAGTCTAGATCTAGATCTGCTCTCGATTGCGGCTGAGCCATTTGCGGTCGCGCGCTGCATGGGCTCAGATCAGGAGACGGATTTTTCGGCAATCTTTATCGATATTGGTGGTGGTACGACCGATATTGCTGTCGTAAACAAGGGTGGATTAGTCGGCACTAAGATGTTTGCTCTCGGAGGCCGAGCTTTTACTAAGAGAATTTCTACAGTTTTAAACGAACCGTTTTTGGAAGCGGAGCGTGACAAGCTCGATTATTCGGCTGGTAAATTATCCAAAGAAAAGCTCGAAAAAGTGGAAAAGGCAATCAAGCAGGATTCGGATGTTTGGTTGGCTGGAGTAGAGCTAACTCTTGAAGAATTTTCTGATCTTGAACTTCTACCTTCTCGCATCTTACTTTGTGGTGGTGGTTCAAATTTACCCGATATCGAGAGAGTGCTAAAAGATGCAAAATGGGGCCGTGATGTGGCTTTTGCTAAAAAACCAACAATTGGATTTTTATTACCTAAAAATGTAACTTCAGTCGAAGACGAGACGGGAGAGCTGAAGGAAATTTCCGATGTTACCCCGATGGCGTTAGCTAATCTTGCAATTGACCTCGTGGGGAAGGAAAATGTAGTAGATGGTATTTTTTCAAAAATTATTATGACTTTAAGGGATTAAATGGACGAAATTTTATATCTTGAGCCTGACGAAGAAATAACCTCAGTTGTTGATAAACTGAAGGGTCTTGAGGCTGATTCGGTTGGTTTGGTGGCGCCAAAAGGTTCAACAATTGTCCAGTCCCTAGTTAGTTTAAAATTATTGCAAAAGCAAGCCAAGCAGCTCGGTAAAGACATTTCGATTATAACGTCTGACGAAGTCGGACAAAATCTAGCCTCACGTATTGATTTACCGGTTTATGCGGATGTCAAAAGTCGAAAGCCAGTCGTGCCAAGAGTGAATCAGGAGCCGGAGAATGATGGTCCGATCGAACTAGACATGACCGAGGGTGAAGCTAAGGTTGCAGAAAAAGACATTGCCAAGCCTAAAACGGCTCAAAAAGAAGAAGATTATGGTGACCTGCCAAAAGATTTTGAAGTGCATAGATATGACGAAAAAGAGGAAAAAGAGGAAATACAAGCGGTTGAGGCGGTAGTTGCCGGAGCTATGGCGGAAGAGGCGGAAAAGGCTGAAGCAGCAGAGCCCGTAGCCTCGGGTAGGGAGGCTTCGAGTCAAGAGCCAACGATTAGAAACGCTCCTGAGCCAACAGAAGAAAAGCGTCAGCCTAAAGATGGTTTCAGCACGAGAGAGGTGGGCGAAAAAAGCGAAGAACATATCGACCGAGACGAACTTGAGGCTGCACGTCCAACAAGTATTGAAGATCATAAAAAGTCCAAATCTATAAAAGGAAAAAAGTCGCCTAAAACAGCGATTATTATATCTTTGTGCGTAGTATTTTTCCTTGCTCTGCTTGTTGCAGCCGATCTTGCGGTTGTCAAGCTTCGGATCGTTTTGTCTATTCCCGCTGATCCGATTGAAAAGACGGTGCTTGTAAGCGTCGAAAAGGATCGCACAAGCAACGATTTTCCGGGCGGTGCAATTACAGGGACACAGCTTGCGAAAGATTTGGATGTGACAGACAGTTTTAAAGCGACGGGTCAAAAAGATGCCGGAGAAAAAGCCAAGGGAACATTAACGTTTAAAAACTCATATCCAACAGCTCAATCAATCTCGGCTGGTACGACAGTGCGTAGTTCTGGAGGGGTTGAGTTCGTATTGGATCAGGATATTTCGGTGCCCGGTGCGACGCTCAATGGCGTCGGGGATAAGGTATTGGGCTCTATAACTGGCCCAGTTACCGCAAAAACATCAGGATTGGCGGGTAATTTGTCGGCAGCGACAAGCTATGTAATTTCTTCACTTGGTAATGTAGCGATCTCAGGAGCAACCACGGGCGGCTCTTCAAAGAAGGTAACTATCTTAACTAAATCAGATCAGGATGCAGCAAAGACGGCATTAACGACAAAGGCACTCAATCAATTCAAGGACGAAATCGCCAAGGACCCAACCCAAATATATTTGCCCGATGCAAATCAGACCAACTTCACAAATTTTACAACCAGTAAGAATGTAAATGATGAGACGGCTGACTTTACCGCCAGCGGTAAACTAAGTATCACGACACTTCTGTTTAAATCGGATGATTTCAAGGCAGCAGTTGCCGCTTTGGTTGACAAAAATCTGCCAGAAGGTAAAAGTCTTCTTGTCACAAATACGGACTCGATTACACCGAGCCTCAATCAGGAAAATATCAACGTCGGAAAACTGCAGGTTAATGGCGAGATAAAGAGTCATGTTGGCCCGAAGATCGATTTGACAACGCTAGAAAAGTCATGGAAACTAAAGCCAATTAAAAAGGTAAAAACTGATCTTGAAAAAATAGAAGGTGCGACAATCAACGAAGTGAAGATCTCTCCTAGCTTTGCGCTTCCGATTGCGCCTTTCTTGTCTCGAAATATCGAGGTCAAGATCGACTATACAAAAAAGTGACTATATTAGCTCTGGATTTTGGGACAAGAAGAGTCGGACTAGCTATTTCTCATGGTGTTGTAGCAGCTCCGCTACAGTCTATAACGTACGATCGAAGCAACAGACAGGCGTTTTTTGACGAATTAAAAGAGATTGTTTTAGATCAAAAAGCAGAAAAAATAATTGTCGGGCTATCCCTTAGAGATGGTGAGCCGACAAAGCAAAGCGAAATCTCCAGACAGATCGGGGAGGAGATATCTGAGAAGCTAGATATCTCGGTCGACTTTGTTGATGAGTCGTTTACATCTGTTGAGGCTAAGGAAAACGATGCCAAAGATATTGATTCAGAGTCTGCCAAAATAATTTTGGAGAGGTTCTTGCCCCGTTAGAAATCATTATGTTTCTATCGAGGGACGTGGATGATGTTTGGTGAGATCACAACTTAAAATTACAAAAAATATTCTGAAAATTTTTAACGGGGTGAAAATGAGTCACGAGATTAGCAGTTACGACGATAAGAAGAAACCAGAAAAGAAAATGGTTGTTCGAACTCACGAGGTTGACGTAAATATTTTTAAGAAATATTGGTATCTCGTTGTTATTTTTGTCATCATCGTTATTTTTCCGCTGATTTTATCGTCGTACGTGACTTTTAATGAAAGGCCGCTTTCTAGCGAGAACCAAGACTTTACATATTTTGAAATTAAAAAAGGTGAGAGCAAATCAGAAGTAGGAAGCGCTCTCGAAAAGCAAAAAATCATAAGATCGGCATTTGCTTTTAGAGTTGCGGCCTACGTTGCCCGAAAGCCCATCTTGTCTGGTCATTACAAAGTTGCCTCGTCAATGTCGACGGTTGAAATATTGAAAAAAATGCAAAAAGGAGAAGTAGACGCATTCCAGGTGACAATTCCTGAGGGTTATAGAGTTTTGCAAATTGCAAAATTGATGAGGGACAATGGTCAAATTGACGTTGCGAAATTTATCGAATCTGCAATTGGCACCGAGGGTCATCTATTTCCTGATACATATGTTTTTCCAAAGTCGATGGAGGCAGCTAAAATCATCCAAATGATGAAGGATAATTATGACAAAAGAATAACTGGCATGGTTGTTTTAGAGCAACAACTAATTCTTGCCTCGATAGTTGAGCGGGAAGCGATTGCCGATGATGAGCGTCCGCAGATTGCGGCAGTCTATCAAAATAGAATTAATAAAAATATGTTAATGCAGGCCGATCCGACTGTTCAGTATGGCCTTGATACGCAAAAATATCTAAAGGCTAAAAATGTCGATTTTGATTTTTGGAAACCACTTGTCAAAGGCGATTTGGACTCTCTTAACTCATCGTTTAATACCTACAAGCAAAAGGGAATTATTCCGGCGCCAATCTGTAACCCTGGGTTAAAAAGTATTCAAGCGGCAGTAAGTCCGACGGCAAATTTTGATTATTTGTATTTTTTCCATGATAAAAATCAAAAAATTCACTTCTCAAAAACCTACCAAGAGCATTTGCAAAATATTCAGCAGTTTGGGGTTTCTGGATCATGAGCGAAGAGCCAAGAATAAAGGCTGGTGTTGGCGTGATGATCATAAGAGACGGAAAAGTTCTCTTGGGCAAGAGAAGGGGCTCGCATGGCGCTGGCGAATATGCTTTTCCGGGTGGGCATCTGGAATTTGGTGAGTCGATTATTGATGCAGCCAAAAGAGAAGCGATGGAAGAGGCTGGTGTAAAAATAAAAAATATAAAATTTTTGTGTTTTACAAATTTGACCAAATACGAGGGAAAGCATTATATGGATTTTGGGGTGTCGGCTGAGCTGGAAAATGATGAGCCGAAAGTGATGGAGCCTGACTTCATGGAGAGTTGGGACTGGTATGATATTGATAATTTGCCAGAGCCGCTTTTTGGAGCCACGACAAATCGTATTGAAGCCTATAAAACCGGCAAGAACTTTTTTGATTCGAGCAAGTAGCATATAATAGGGAAAGATGGGGAAAATACTAAGTAAATTGTTTGCGGGTAAAAGAAAACTAATTTTTTTCAGCATTTTGATTTTGGTGTTAATTGGATCATCACTTGCGCTTGCTAAACCTGGTTTATTTAAAATACTGGCCGACGAGATATCGCTTAAGGGTGTAGGCAGAGTGCAGGCTAATGTTAGTTCCACTACCATGTCCGGAGGAAGCGCCAACGGACAAACGGTGAGACTGTATCAGACAAGCTCACCTTCGACGTCAGCGGATCCACGAAATGAGATTGATCACAGAACTATAAGTGGCGTGGTCAGTTTTAATCTGACAGTTGGGTACTATTACGTGATAGCGTGTGATAATAGTCCGATTTCTCCAGCCATGGACATTTATCCCGACGGTAATACATCTTCAATTTCGGTCGGAGTCACTTGCCCAAACGTAGCTGTAACTGCGACTCCAACCGCGACAATAACTGTATCGCGTACAGCTGTGCCACTACCGGAATTTAGGATGACAGGAAATATTTATGATGAAAATAATTTATTAATCAGAGGCGCTACGGTTAAGGTAGTGGATCGCTCAATTTCACCAGCTACGACAATCACAGAAATAAAAAGTCTAGCCGAGGGCACCTTTGATAGTCGAGTCTACAGAACTAATTATTTTCCCAGAGCAAATCTAAATAATCTGTATGTCGAGTTTTCTGGTCACGATAGTGTGTCTGGCCTTGACTATATTATGGGCGAACTTGATCTTAGTAAGCAAGCATCGATTACGAATCGTATCATTGACGCAGAAGGTGAAACCGATGTATTACAGGATATTATTCTAATCAAACCTCACTACCCAAACACCCAGACTATCGATTTTCAGGGTAAGGTGGTCGGAGTTGATGACAAACCGATTCAAGGAGTGCAGGTTCAGCTTCACTGCTCCTATAATTTTCAGAGCTTCTGCTACTCGATTGCCGATACTAATCAGACTGTTTATTCGGACAGTGTTTATCCGTTTCAAAAATCAAACGGTTTAGAGCGCAACTATCTAAAAAATTTTGGCTATAACATCAATAAAGCTGGTGCGGTAGTTACTTCACTGTCTGGTTCATTTGCTTTTTCTAGTCAGTATTATCACGACATCAATAATGATGACAAAGTTGATAGTGGCGAAACCGGATCATTTATTTTTACGGTCAGGCAAGGCGATATTCATACCCCGCTTACTGCGGATAGTAAGTCATACCTGGTTCTTCCAGAGCTTAAGTTAAAGGTTAAGCCAGTGGTCAGTAACGCTGTTATTAGGGGAAAACTGGTTGACGAAGACAATAGGCCAATACCAAACAACAATGTTTATGGTAAAAAAGGTGGCTATCAGAGACCTTGGGATTTTACCGCGTCGGATAGTCTATCACCATTTGATTTTAATGCTGTTACGAAGAATGACGGAACGTATGAAATTTTGATATCTCCAGAACAAGTTTCTGGCGGCGGAGATAATGTTGATTTCTGTGCTCACGTCGACCATATGCCATATGCCGCGGAAATTAGGAATTGGGGATGCTATGGCGAAGAAAGCCGACACTTTAAAATTGAGCGGGGTAAAACTTATGAAAATATTGATATCAAAATACCGCATTACTCAGTTAGTTTTGACGACACCAAGATTGGTATAGTCGGTGTAATGTCGAGTGTTACTGAATATTTTGGGATGTTTAACGTCACGGCCAAATGCAACAGCGGCTGTGGGCAGGGTCCATGGAGTGCGGGACCACCCGAAGCTTTGAATGGTGTTCATTCTGACTTTACTATCGCTGATGTTGCAAATATATCCAAGTCAGGATCGGCGGCGAATAGACTTTATGTTTATCCTCCAAAAGGTTCGGCAACCGATTGGTATATGGATACCAACGGAAATGGAATCAACGATGATCAACAATACATCGAGATAACACCAAGCGATATAATAAGCAAGGCATTTGTTAATATTATTGACGATAAACTTTACTATTTCGTAGATCTTCATCTCAGACCAAAAGTCGACTTTGTTAATATTATCGGGACAGTCAAGGACGAGAGCGGAAATTGGATTCCGGGTGTCAAGATAGAGGCTCAAAATAGAAACTTTACAGAGATGTCACAAGCCGTTAGCGATATACCTCCGGATCAATACGGAGAAACGAAAGCCAACTTTATTTTTTCCACGTTGAAGTATTCAGATTTCTCGACTTGGAACATCACGATTAAACCACCTCTTTTTATGAGCGTTAAGAGTCCGACTGCTGATATTCAAATCAAAAAAACCGATCTTCAGTACGATCAAACGGGTAAATTTTATTATTATAAGGCTGACTATGTGCTACAGGCTAGTCAAAAAGATCTTCTTAATTTATATTTTTTTACCATTGAGTCAGGCGAAGAAATCGTGCCAATTGATTTGACTAAGGAAAAGATCAAATATTTAGATCTAACTTGTACCTCAAAAAAAGATAATGCTGTAGTTGATTGCGCTGAAATAATTCCTAGAGTTGCATCAGATGAAAAAAATCTCAGAAAATATTATTTAGACGATGGGCGTCGACAAGACTCCTGGGTTTATGATCTTAAAGTTGAAACCGACAACTATATTTATGATGGGACGGGCAGACTTAATTTCGCAGCCTTCCCAGCCTCACAAGATATCATTCTTATCGACAAAAGAAAGGCTAACTATGGAATTCAATGTCGTATTATCAATTCTATAGAATTTTGTTTCAATTTAACCATCAGTCCTGATAGCTACGTTTCTTCTCATCCGATTCTTTCTGAAATAGCTACGATAGTGAAGGGGTATACGGATAGGGCTGATGCCAACAAGAAGTATCCCCTTGTTTACATCAGAGAGGATGATTCTGGGTTGGGCGCAGATGTAGTGGCAAATACACTTCAACTTGGAACCCAGAATCAAAGTGACGTAATCAGAATTAGTGACGAGCAGCTCAGTACTAGTACGATGATTCACGAAATGTCTCATGTTTTAGATAATCTTAAGCCAATCATTAGCCAGTCGACATTGGCGTTACTCAAAAATACTTTTCAATCGGCTAAAAATAGTAAGTGTGCCGATGAGCCCCTGTACAGAAAGGCTTTAACTCGAACGGGCGAGGGTGGTGATGCTGATTATGGCCTGAGAAACGAAAATGAGTTTAAAGCGGTTTTTTTTAATAACTGGCTGATCCAAAACGACATCGTCAAAGCAGCTATGGCGGATGATTCTGGGCTTAAGTTAGAATGTCGTATTGTCTTAAAGAATCTTTATACGATTTTGAACACACGCTTTCCCAATCTACCGCTCTATCAAGAAATAGCTAATCGGCCGAAAGCTGCTGTGTCTACTATGAGTACAGGCAAGTCAGCCGCAACGTTTGAGTCGATTATGATTGAGTCTGGTTATGCGATCGTTCCGAGAGTAACTTTTAGTACGATCGCTAATCCGGCATATGTTTCGCTTACACCCAAACAGGTTGCTGCTGGGGCATTATTCACAGAGAATTTTAACCAACTTCCTTTGGTACAGAGAGTAAATATTAAACTTAATATTTTAAAAAATACGGCAATTAATATAATCTCGAGAAACATATCGGTTGCTCAAATGAGGAATTTGTTAAGTAGTCTAAACAGTCAGGCAGAGGCTCTTTTGGGCAAACTTAGAATTAATATTACGGCTACCGAAGTGTCCGGTATTGTCGCGGATCAAGACGGTCCAGTGCCAAACTTATCGGTTGAAATTTCTGGAAAAACTGATGTTACTGATTTGGAAGGACGATTCAAGATAAGCAGAATACCGTCGGGGTACATTAGAGCAAATGTCAAAAATATTGATATCAACAAAACCTATCCTGTCATCAATGCAAATTGGTTTGGTCCATTAGCGGACAATGAGAAAAAAACCAACATGATTTTTAGAATAAATAGGCCAGTTTATCGATTCCAGGGTAAAGTAGCAAATCGTGCCAGCCAACCTCTGGCTAATGGCAAAATAATTATCTCGAATGGAAATATTGTGAATCTGAATAGTGTCGGAAGGTTTAATTTTACTTTAAAAGAAGGGGCTTACCGGCTCTCTTTTCGGGCAAAAAATAATGTAGGGAGACTGCCTGCTCTAGGTGGAGATTTCGGTAATTTACCAATTTTAAAAGCGATAAAAAATATAAATGGCACTATTACGGTAAAGTAAGTCTCGAGTTGACTTATTGATCTCTGTTGATAAAATCAGCTCTGTACCTTGTGTAGGTTTTTAAAAACTCTTGGAGGGTTTTTGGTTAATATTTTTGGCTTTCTATCAACAGATATCGGCATTGACCTCGGCACGGCCAATACATTGGTTTATGTAAAAGATCGCGGGATTGTTATCAACGAGCCTTCGGTTGTTGCGATCAATCAAAAAACCAAACAAGTTCTGGCGATTGGCGAAGATGCCAAAAAAATGGTGGGTAGAACTCCCTCGTATATTGTGGCGATTCGACCGCTTGCTGATGGAGTTATTTCTGATTTTGAAATAACCGAGCAGATGCTCAAATATTTTATTGGCAAAACTACCGAGCGTAAATTTAGTTTGTCTCCTCGGCCGCGGGTTGTGATTGGTGTCCCATACGGAGTAACTGAAGTTGAGCGACGCGCCGTCGAAGAAGCGGCTCTCAATGCTGGCGCTCGCGAGGTCTATTTAATCGAAGAGCCAGTCGCCGCAGCGATTGGTGCGCGTTTGCCAATACAAGAATCGACTGGAAGCATGATAGTCGATATTGGTGGCGGAACGACAGAGGTTGCAATTATTTCTCTTGGCGGAGTTGTGACTAGTCGATCGCTTAGAATTGCCGGCGATGAGATGAATGAAGATATTGTGGATTTTGCCAGAGATAATTTCAATCTCTCATTAGGGGCTCGAACTGCTGAAGATATTAAGATTGCACTTGGATCAGCTGTTGAAATGAATGAACAGTTAAGCTTCCCAATGCGCGGCCGTGACTTAGTTACCGGTCTCCCTAAGGAGATAATGATAACCGACGAAGTTGTTCGAAAGGCTATTAGTAAATCAGTCAAAGCTATTGTGACAGCAGTTAGATCGACTATTGAAGAAGCACCCCCGGAATTGGTCGCTGATATTTTGGAGCGAGGTATAGTTTTGTCTGGCGGCGGAGCATTGCTTCGAGGGCTTGACCGATTATTGATGAGTGAAACTCAAACTGTTGTCCATATTGCCGAGGATCCTTTAACTGCAGTTGCGCGAGGTACGGGTGTAGTGATTGAAGATCTTGAAACGTTGCGTTCGGTGCTGCTCGCAAGTGCACTGAACTAGTAGGCCCCTCACCAAATTTGCTATTAAGCTAATGATGGTTAAAAAATGATAAACGGTAAAATTTCACAAAATATAAAAATAAAATTATTTCGGTGTGTGGGTTAAAATAAATGAAAAAGTTTTATATTTATTTTGTACTGGGGGCAACGCTACTCGTTATTTTGTATGAAATCTGGTCTTTGCCCTTCGAGTTTCTTGCTCAGAAAATAGTTATGCCGACAGCCTATGTTGTGATGCAGGGTGTTAAAACGATTATCAGCCCAGTCGGATTCATTCGTGATCTAAAATCTTTGGATGAAAAAAATAGGGATCTTGAGCGGGAAAACCTAACTTTAAAAGCTGATATTGCTAAAATAACCGGACAGAATCAAATCATGCAGGCCTCTAAGACAGAGGCACAGGCAAGCAAAAACTTTGAATTTGAGTCAGTTCAAGCGAGGGTGATTGGACAAACTCCATACTCTTATGATCAAACCTATATCATCAACAGGGGTACGGATGATGGCTTGAAAGTGGGTGATGGGGTGATGAGCAGTGGCAGTCTTATTGGTCGTATCAAAAAAATTTATTCAGATCGGAGTGAAGCTGAGTCGATTATGTCGCACGACAGTATTGTGCCGGTAAGGTTGCTCGTCTCTAGGGAGAGTGGACTTTTGCAAGGTGGCCTTGAGGGTCTTGTGATGACGGATATTCCAATAGGAGCGAAGATTCAGGCGGGCGACCAAGTTGTTACTAGTGGCTTAGGTGGGGATTTGCCGCCGGGAATACTAGTCGGTAGGGTGGAGCAAATTATTGGCTCAGATGGTGAATTATTTCAAAAAACACGAGTTAGCCCTATTGCGACTTTTTCAGATATTCAAGTCGTGAGTGTGGCAAAATGAAAATCAAAAATATTATTTTAGTCTTGCTGGTCATCTTGATTGAGTTGAGTATCATGGGGCCACTCTTGTCCACATATTTTTTAAGCATTTTAACTGCAGCGGTTCTATATATTTCTCTTGAGGCGAAAACTGAAGAAGCATTAATTGCGATCTTTGCGATTGGATTTATCGTTGATATTTGCAGCTTCAATAAATTTCTAACTACATCATTTTTTTTGCTGGCGGAATTTGTGGTGATCTATTTGTCACAGCGAAAATTTGTCGATTTTAGAAATCCAGCCGCTATTTTTTTATTTTTGACTAGTTTTTCTCTGATCAGGCTAGCGCTGCAATTGTTCATCTATCAGAGTTTTTCAAGCCAAATCACAGTAATTTATTCAGTATTAGCAAATATTTTATTGTCTTTCGCATTATCGTTGGTGATATCTAAGTTATCCTTATTAAACAAAACACATGCCAAAGAATAGGTTTTTCCCCCACAAAGCAATATCGGAAATTAAGGATCCGCTCAACGACAGGACGTTTTTTGAGAGTTCAGAAACTGCGCTCGAAAAAGTTCGAGGTGTCTCTTTTAACTGGGGCATAATCCTGATGATTTTATTGCTTCTGCCGCTCGCTTATCGACTCTTTAAGCTACAGGTTGATGAAGGCTATATTAATTTGAAATTGTCTCAGGGAAATATTGTGAGAAATATTGCTCAGGCGGCCCCCCGAGGTGCAATCATCGATCAAAATGGAAAGGTGATTGCCTCAAATATGGCTAGTTATCAGTTGGTTACCAGGATCAATAGAAAAAAAGATCTCAAGACGGTTGACGATAGCGTCTTTGCTTTAGCTCAAGTAACTAGAGGGGATGTTGAAAAGGCAATTGACGGACAGGGTGGGCAGCTGGGATATGTGATTTTGCGTGATAAAATCGCTCGGGACGATGCATTGTTAATCAAGTCCCGTCTTCCCGTCTATGGGCCATTTGAGATAATTCCGACGTTTCTTCGTGATTATGTTGAGGTTAGCTTATCGCATGTTTTGGGCTATGTCGGCAAGCCTTCGCAAACCGAGATAGATGAAACACCGTCCATTGGGGTTAATGGAATCTCCGGTAAGGATGGACTCGAAAAAGCATATGACCAGTATTTACAGGGCGTTCCGGGTTCGAGTCGAGCGGAGGTCAACGCTAGCAATAAGTTAATCAGAAATCTTTCAACAGAGGATAGTCTAGTTGGTAATACCTTAAAAACGACCATTGATCTTGATTTGCAGAAGAAAATGTACCAAGAGCTCAAAATAAAAACTGATGAATTAAATACCAAAGCCGCGGCTGTCGCGATTGATCCGCGTGATGGATCGATTAAGGCTATGGTTAGTTTGCCTGACTATGATAATAAGAAATTTTCGGGCGGACTCACTCAGGATGAATTAAATAGTATTTTAAACGACCCTAGTAAGCCGATGCTTAACAGGGTCACGGCAGGTGTGTATCCCTCTGGATCGTCGATTAAGCCATTTATTGCGACAGCCGCGCTCGACGCAGGCGTAGTCAGCGAATCCACATCGTTTGATACTCCTCCATTTATCGAGATTGGACAGTGGAAATTTCCAGACTGGAAGGATCATGGCGTGACAGATATAAGGCGGGCGATTGCCGAGTCAAATAATATATTTTTCTTTGCTATGGGGGGTGGCTACGGGCCGATTAAAAATGGGCTTGGGCCAGATGGTATGAAGAAGGGTTTGGAGAAATTTGGCTTTGGTTCAAAAACGGGCGTTGATTTGAGTGGTGAAGGAGCTGGATTTATCCCTACTCCAGAGTGGAAAAAGAAAAAAACAGGAGAGAGCTGGTATATTGGCAACACTTACAATATGGCGATTGGACAGGGTGATTTACTGGTTACGCCTATTCAGATAGCTAACGCTACCTCAACTATTGCTAATGGCGGTAAAATTTATAAGCCTCATTTTGCAGATTCAGTATTGGCGAGCAGTGGGGCTGAAGTTAAGAATTTTTTGCCTTCAGACTTTCTCGTTGCTTCTGATAGATTTAATACTAAGAATCTCGACATTGTTAAATCTGGGATGCGCATGACGGTGACCGATGGTTCGGCTAAGTCGGTTTTTGGTTCTGATTTTCCAATATCAGTGGCTGCCAAGACCGGAACGGCCCAATTTGGAACTGAAGATAAGACGCATGCGTGGTTTACTTCGTATGCGCCATATGAGGATCCCAAGCTTGTTGTTACTGTGATGATAGAGGCGGGGGGAGAGGGTTATCAATCCGCTGCTCCTGTTGCTCGAGAGATCTTTCGTTGGTGGGCAGAAAACAGAAATAAGTAAAAGAGTTCATCAAGTAGAAAGTTTTTAAAGTTTATCAAGTTGATGGCTCTTGTTTCTCGAGAAAATACTTTATGAACTTTATAACTTTACGAACTTTATAAACTGTTTTAACTATTGATTTTAAGCGTCATGATATGCTATACTATTTCAAGTTCGCCACGTCAAACACGTGGCAACTTGATTCTTAACTTAAAACAGGAGCCCAAAATGGCTGAAAAAGTTATAAGGCTTACGAAACAGGGACTAGATAAGCTAAAAATAGAACTAGAAGAGCTTAAAAAAACTAAGCGACCTGCTGTAATTGACCGAATTAAGAGGGCCAAGGATTTTGGTGATTTGTCCGAAAACGCCGAGTATGAGGATGCTAGAAATGAGCAGTCTTTTATTGAAGGTAGAATCCAGGAATTAGAGTATATGATTAAATATGCTCAAGTTGGTGAATCTCATTCTGCTAACGAAGTCTCTCTTGGTTCAAACGTGACCGTAGATATGGATGGCGACAAGGCTACATATGAAATTGTTGGTTCTACTGAAGCTGACCCAATGCACGGAAAAATTTCAGATGATTCGCCAATCGGCTCAGTTCTGCTTGGAAAAAAGACTGGTGAAAAAGTTACTGCCAAAACTCCAGGTGGAGATCTTGAGATCAAGATTATAGCAGTTCAATAATAAGTCTTATTTTTTAACGAATTACAGGGCTAAATAGCCCTGTTTTCGTTTGGAATATACCCAATAAAATTTAAAACCATTTTTGGCACATTACCTTTAAGAAACAACTCACTCTCGGGTGCCACCCCTCAAGCGCTACACCAGCGGTTTCGCTCACTCGGTACTCGACAAATTTTTTGCTTCGCAAAACCATGCAAATTTAATTGGCTTGCGAGGGTGGAACTCGCAAGTTAAAGATAAATATTTGCCGAGTATATAGGTGGAGGGGTGGTACCCGGAACATTTGCGGCTGGGCAAATCGACTATCGGTGTTTGAAATGGCAAAACAAAAAACGGTTTTTATAAAAATAAATATTTATATAAAATACATTTGAAATCCTCTCCTTTTTCCCCTATAATCAAACCATATTAAAGGGAGTGACAATGCTCGATATAAATTTCATCAAAGAGAACAAGGACAAAGTCGCTGGGGCGATTAAAGTTAAAGGTATCGCACTCGACTTAGATGAGCTTTTAAAAATTAACGATCAACGAAATTCTCTAATGTCTGAGATGGACGAATTGCGCTCTAAGCAGAATGACTTTAATAAAGAAATCGTGGGTTTGGATGCCGATAAAAAATCAGCTGCAATTGTTAGTATGAAGTCTGTCTCTGATGAGATAAAAACGCTAAATGAAAAGCACGCGGTTCTAGAAGAAAAATATAAAGAATTGATGTATCTCGTCCCAAATATTCCATCCGAAGATTCGCCGATCGGTGGAGAGGATGCAAACAAAGTCGAAGAAACATGGGGCGAAGAAACAAAATTCGATTTTGAGCCCAAAGATCATATTGCTCTCGGGCTGGATCTTGATCTGATCGATCTCGATAGAGGGGTTAAAACCTCAGGGTTTCGAGGTTACTATCTGAAAAACGAGGCTGTTATTTTGCATTTGGCAATCCTAAATTACGCACTGCAAAAAATGGTCAAAAAGGGTTTTGCGCCAATGATAACTCCGACAATCGTCAAACCATTTGCATTATACGGCTCTGGACATTTTCCGTTTGGAAAAGATGATATTTATGAGCTTGCTAATACCGGCAAAGATGAAAAAGGAGAGCAGATAGGTGACAGTCTGTATTTGGCGGGGACAAGCGAGCCGTCATTATTGGCCTATCATTCGGGTGAAGTTTTAGAAGAAAAACAACTTCCCGTTAAGTACTGCGGTTTTTCTCAATGTTATAGAAATGAAGTTGGCTCATACGGCAAAGATACCAAGGGACTTTACAGAATTCACGAATTTATGAAAGTTGAACAGATTGTAATTTGCAGAGCCGATGAAAAAGAAAGTGAAAAGTGGCTACAGGAAATGCGCGGTTATGCTCAGGAAATGTTAAAGGATTTGAAGCTGCCGCACAGAGTACTCGCTATTGCGACTGGTGATATGGGTGCTGGCAAACGCAAAATGTATGATATTGAAACATATATGCCGTCACGTAGGGGCTATGGCGAAACTCATTCCGACTCTGACCTTACCGACTGGCAGACAAGACGGTTAAATATTAAATATGTCGATAAAGATGGAAAGAAGAAGTTTGCATACGCCCTAAATAACACCGTAATAGCTTCGCCGAGAATCCTAATTGCAATCTTGGAAAATTTCCAAAACAAAGATGGTTCTGTTACTGTTCCGGAAGTCCTGCAGCCACTTTGTGGATTTGAGAAGATCGAAAAAAAATAATGGAGTCATTGCGAGCTTTGCGAAGCAATCTGAGTTATTAGATTGCCGCGTCGCTTACTAGCTCCTCGCAATGACACAAGGAAAAAATATGGAATTAATTATTAAATCACTCGCCGGTGAAATATCTGAGGACGAGAAAAAAATTGTTCGAAAAAGCATGCTGTGGTTTGACAAGCATTTGCCAAATAATTCTGTCATGACCGTCGGCATCAAACAGCACATCACCAAAAAATCAAATCAAGCTTATGAAGTGATTACTCATGTTAACACCGCTCAGCTTAAAAAACCAGTATACGTGAAGGTTTTTAGAAATTCCCTAGTAGAAGCAATTAACATATCGAGAGAGAAAATTGAGCGAATTGTGGTGAAAACCAAAGAGCAGAGAAAGTTAAAATTCAAACTACCTAGCATTAAATTTTCAAAGAAAGCAGCGGATGGCAAAGTTTCTTGATAAGATTTTTGGCGGTGGCAACAAACGCGAAGTTACAAGACTTCAGTCTATTGTCGATCGGATTAATTCATTTGAGGCAGAAATTGAAAAGTTATCAGACAAAGATCTTTCCGATAAAACGATTGAATTTCGAGAGCTCTTAAAGTCGGGAAAAACTTTAGACGATATCCTTCCCGAGGCTTTTGCGGTTGTTCGCGAAGCGGCAAGGCGAGAAATCGGTCAGCGCCATTTTGATGTCCAGCTGATCGGCGGAATGGTTTTGCATCAAGGTAAAATCGCCGAGATGAAGACAGGCGAAGGAAAAACTCTTGTTGCGACTCTCGCTCTTTATTTAAATGCGATCGAGGGCAAGGGCGCTCATCTTGTCACGGTTAATGATTATTTGAGCAAATATCAGGGTGAGTGGATGGGACGAGTTTATGATCGGTTGGGTCTAAAAACTGGAATTATTCAAAACCAAGGTGTCAGTTTTGTCTTTGAGCGAGGCTGGGGCAAAAAAAATCAGACTGAAGAACAAGCGGCGGCTGGCGAGGTCTTGGACGAAAATCTTCGACCCTCAACCAGAAAAGAGGCTTATGACGCCGACATCACATACGGCACTAACAACGAATACGGTTTTGATTATTTGAGAGATAATATGGCCCAGTCAGCTGAGCAGCTGGTTCAGCGAGCTGAAGGCTTAAACTTTGCAATCGTTGACGAAGTTGACTCAATTTTAATTGATGAAGCCAGAACACCGCTGATTATTTCTTCTCCGGCTGAAGAGTCGGCTGATTTATATGCAAAATTTGCGACCATTGTTCCAAATCTTAAGCGAGATGTTGATTTTGAAATTGACGAAAAACTACGAGCCGTGTCATTAAACGATGCTGGAATTGAAAAATTAGAAAAGATCTTGGGAATTCCTAATGTCTTCCAGCCAGAAACCATTTCACTTGTACATCATTTGGAAGAAGCGCTTAAAGCTCACGCATTATTTACTAAAGACAAAGACTATGTCGTCAAAGATGGCGAAGTAGTCATCGTTGATGAGTTTACCGGACGTATGATGCCAGGGCGACGATATTCCGAAGGTCTGCACCAAGCGATTGAGGCCAAAGAGGGTGTGGCAATCAATCGCGAATCGGATACCTTGGCTACCATTTCATTCCAGAATTTTTTCAGACTCTACAATAAACTTGGGGGAATGACTGGCACTGCGGCAACTGAAGCTGAAGAATTTCACAAAATATACAAATTAGACGTAGTCGAAATTCCGACTAATAGAGATATGGTCAGAATAGATCTTCATGACCAGATATATAAAAATGAAGACGCAAAATTTAACGCCATAGTTGCCAAGATCAAAGAATTAAATGAAAAAAAGCAACCGGTTTTAATCGGAACAATTTCAATCGCCAAATCAGAAGTGCTTTCTAAATTATTGAAACGATCGGGCGTCAAGCACGAAGTTTTGAACGCCAAGGCACACGAACGGGAAGCAAAAATTATCGCCCAAGCCGGATCTGAAGGTGCGGTGACCGTTGCGACCAATATGGCCGGCCGAGGTGTCGATATTTTACTTGGTGGAAATCCACCCAAAGAAGACGAGGCCGAGAATGTTAAAAAAACTGGTGGACTATTTGTCATCGGTACAGAGCGACATGAGTCACGACGAATCGATAATCAGCTTCGAGGACGAGCTGGTCGTCAGGGCGATCCGGGTGGCAGCCAATTCTTCATTTCAATGGACGATGACTTGATGAGGATCTTCGGAGGCGATCGTCTGAAGGGTATGATGGATCGACTCGGTCTTGCTGACGATCAACCGATTGAGCATTCAATGATTTCTAAGTCAATTGAGTCAGCTCAAAGACGTGTTGAGGGCAATAACTTTGATACTAGAAAACATCTCGTTGAATATGACGACGTGATGAACAAACAAAGAGAAGTTTTTTATCGAAGACGAAGAAGGATTCTCGCGCTTGATCCGCTTGAAGACAATTCTCTGCATGAGCAACTCATTGCTCAGATGTCGGAAGAAGAATCTGGTGTATATGAAAAAAACATCAACAATTCTGATATTAAATCTGTACGCGATATCGAGCGACGAGTTAGCTTGTCGATTATGGATCAGTCGTGGATTGAGCATTTAAATACGATGGACCAATTACGAGATTCAATCGGTCTTCGCGGCTACGCACAAGTCGATCCCTTGGTTGCATACAAAGAGGAATCATTGAGACTATTCGAAGGCTTGATGCGCGCTATTGATGATGAGATTCTCTCGATACTGACCAAGGTTGATTTTAGACAGGTACAAACACAGGCGCCAAAACCAAAAGTCAATCCACTTGAATATAAAGGCGCGGATCAGGAAGACACCTCGGAGGCGATTCAGGCGGCAATCAACGATGAAACGACCGATGTCGCGAAGGTGGAGGAAGCGGTTGTCTCGGAGCCAGAGCAAAAGATTATTTCATCTAAAACAAGCCGTGATGTAATTACGACAGTTCGAACTGTTGGCGAGCGTATGCAGCAAGCCTCGGTGCAAACTAACTCCGTTGCTGGTGAAAAAATTGGTAGAAATGACCCCTGTTCGTGCGGCAGCGGAAAGAAGTATAAGAAGTGTTGCGGAAAGTAGGATTTGATGGCATTAAAAGACTACAAAGAAAAAAGTTTAGAACTGATCAAAAGGTTTGAAGCTATCGAGCCAAAACGTTGGAGTGTAGAGGGCTCCTCAATGGAGCTAATGACTGAAGTTGGCGATTTGATTGATTTAATTTTGCGCAAAGAATACTACAAGCAAAACGTTTACGATGATCTTGACTATCAAATCAAGGATGAGCTGGCTGACATCATACTTATTCTTTTTGCTATCGCGGAGCATTATAAAATCGACCTAGATGAGTCATATGAGGAGATGTTAAAAATTGTTGACGAACGTCTTAAAAGCAAGGGGCTATGACAACCAATAAAGATTTTGCTGAAATCTTTGAGGAATTTGCACAAATTTTAGATCTCAAGAATGATATTCGCTTTAAAATTGTTGCCTACGAAAATGCGGCTCAAGCAATCAACGACAGTTCCCGCCAAGTTGTTGATATTTATAAAGAAGGTGGAATTAAGGCACTCGAAAAAATTCATGGAGTCGGCGGAGGAATAGCTTCTAAAATCGAAGAATATATTAAAACGGGCAAGATGAAAGAGCTTGTTGCGCTTAAGAAAGATTTTCCAGAAGTCGAACTAGAGATTATGAAGATTCCGGGAGTTGGTCCAAAAACTGCCAGAAGAATTTATCAAGAATTTAAAATTAAAAAGTTTTCAGAAGTCGAGCCAAAATTAAAAAAAGATGGCTTAAAAATTTTTCATCCGAAATCACTCGAAAATATTTTGGATGGCATTCGAATCATGAAGGGCTTTTCTGGACGGATGCTCTTGGCCGATGCAAAGGTCGATGTCGATATGTTGATTGAGTATTTAAAGAAGGACAAATCAGTCAAGAATATTACGGCGGTTGGAAGCTTCAGGCGCGACAAAGAAACCGTCGGAGACATAGACATTGTCGCTTCGTCGTCTGACTCCGCGGCTACGATTGAGTATTTCACTAAATTTCCAGAGTTTAAAAAAATTGTATCTTGTGGTCCAAGTAAATCTAGCGCTATCCTTGTTTCGGGGCTATCGGTTGATATTGAAATTTTGCCAGTCGAAGAATTTGGCTCATTACTCCAACATTTCACTGGATCCAAAGAGCACAATGTGGCGCTTCGAACATTTGCGCAATTGCGGGGGATGAGTGTTTCCGAGCATGGAATTAAGATTCTAAAAACCGGCAAGATCGAGACATTTGAAACTGAAGAGGGCGTTTATAAACAGTTAGGTCTTAAATATATTGATCCTGATTTGCGCGAAGATCGAGGTGAAATCGATGCGGCTCTTCATGATAAATTGCCAAACCTAGTTGAGCTTAGCGATATCAAGGGTGATTTACATGTGCATTCTAATTATTCCGACGGTACGGCGACGATTGAGCAGATGGTTCAAAAGGCTCAGGATCTTGGTTGTGAATATATCGCGATTGCCGATCACACGGTTTCTCTTGGTATTGCTAGAGGATTAGATGAGAAAAAATTCAAGGAGAGACGAAAAGAGATTGAAAAAGTCCAGAAAAAATTTCCGAAAATTAAAGTATTAGATTCTTGTGAGGTAAACATTAAGCCTGATGGCTCGGTTGATTTGCCTGATGAATTAATGGCGTCTTTTGATATTGTAACCGCTTCTGTCCATTGGAGCTTGAAGCAAAATCGCGAAGATATGACCCAGAGATTGTTGACCGCGATTAAAAATCCAAATATTGATATTATTGGGCATCCGACCGGAAGAGTCATCAATAGACGCGAAGGTTACGAGGCTGATTGGGATCAGATTTTTAGAGCTTGTGCCGAAAACAATGTCGCACTTGAAATTAACGCCTATCCAAATCGCCTGGATCTTACCGATAATCTAGTATATGATGCTCGAAAATATGGTGTTAAATTTGCAATCAGTACTGACTCACACTCAGTTGAGCAGCTCAACAATATGTGTTTCGGTCTTTCCGTCGCCCGTCGTGGCTGGTGTGAGAAAAAAGATATTTTAAATACTGTTGAATTTTCTAAAATATAAGTTCTAATTTTTGATATAATGTTCTGATGGCTTGAATTTGAGTCGACCAACTCAGTAAGCAATATCATAAGAAGTACAAGGGTTGACTCTGACTCGAGTTTGTGCTATCATATCTCGATTCGCGTATTAACACCACGTTAGATCGGTGAGCGCGGAAGAACACGTACAGGAGAGTGTGAAATGAACCGACGAGTCTTGCTGCCGATCCTCGCCCTGGTTGTTGTCGCTAGTTGTGCCTGCCGTACATCGGTGGGTGTGACGGCGTCCATCGTGGAAGAGGGGGCGGGCATTTCGCGTCATATCGCAATGCCCCTTACGAACGTTGTGATCATGCCCGGCCAGTGCATCGTTGTGGAGGCACGCGACAGCGCAGCCTCGTCCGCGATCTCCCTGAAGGGTCTCGTCGTCAAGAACGTTGTGGCTTACTCGACGTCGGCGCCGACTCTGTCTACATCCAATACCGACATAGTGCCGCTGCTCCGGCCTGTCAAATCCGAGCGGGTATACTTCACCGCAAAGGACAGCGAGCACCCCGGCAGTCTGTCTCTTTCGGGTGCTGTTCTGGTTCGTTGACCGGAACAACGCCTTACTTCGAACCCTTGTCTTTCACGGCTTTAAGTTGTGACTGGCAAGGGTTCTTTGTATAATGTAAACAGCTAAAAATTAGGAAACAATGATTCGGCGAAATTATTTAATTATTACATCTCTGTTATTTTTTTCCGTCATATTTTGTGTGGGACTTCTTATGAAGAGATACCTTAAATCTCCAACTTCGGCTGATGCAAGTTCAGCTTCAGCGACCCTTAATACTCAAAGCGAATGGGACGCTGGGTCAAAAGATAATATTAATACTGCGGCTGTCCCGGGTTCTTTTAAAATTGAGGATCCTGCGGGTTCAAAACTTCAGATGAGCTCAGATCAGGTTTTAGTTTCACCAGCGGCAGAAAAGGTTAATATTATTGACGGAGATCTAAATACTTATTGGTCTGGAGGTTCTGACTCTTATGGCGCATATTTTATAAATATAGACCTTGGTTCAATCATGAATATTAGTAGAATAGTGACAAAATATACTTTAGGCAATTATCCGTCATGGTACGCGGAGTTAGATGTGTCTGTCTCTAGTGATGGATCTAGTTGGTCGCCTTTTTTAACGTGGGATAATTTTCCTGATGATTCGACTATAGTGCACAATAATGTAGGAAATGCTAGATATATTCGAGCTTTTTCGGCGAATAATCCATTATGTGATGGCCCATTAGCCGGAACGTGTTATGCGAAATTATATGAATTCGAGGTATATTCGAATCACGGAGCCGCCACCCACACCTCGTCTGCTACCCAAATCGACGGCTCCGAAGGAGCCACTAAACAATTTATCAGTTGGGAAACATTTACTCCAACATATACAAAGCTAGCCAATACAAATGTACAATATAGACTTAGAACCTCAGCCAATAGTTCGGATTGGACCGCTTGGTCTAGCTACCAGACACCAGCAACTACAGTACCATTAGACATCTCTGCAATTGTTGACTCCGCCTCTGGTGCTAATAAATATCTTCAAGTCGAGACAACTCTCTCTAACACAGACGGAGTTTCCACTCCAACCGTCGACTCCTACTCTGTCCAATACCACACCGACGTTAAACCCAACAAACCAACCGCCGCAACTGCCGTGGTACAGTAGTATATTATTTTGTCTAATCAATTCTCAATGATCTTTTGTCGCTTTTCATACGATCGTATGAAAAGCGACAGGAGGGTCAAATCAATATAGTATATAATGAGCGCGATTAATATATTAAATGCATGAAAAATATGGATGCGATAATTAAAAACTTGGTGAGCAATGGGCAATAACATTAAAATTTCCCGGAATGAAAAACCGGCCTTTATTGAAGTTGCGAAGGTAGTATTAAAATATGCTCTTCTTGGTGCGGCTGTTGGTATTTTCTTAGCTTCTCCAACCGGATTATCAAAAATAATTCCAGAGCTGAACAGACTTCGCAAGAAGCATGGCGATAAGATTGTGGACAAATCACTCAATAAAATAGTAAAAGATCGATTTGTAAAAATTGTAGAAAAGAATGGTGAAACAACTCTGAGGATCACCGAAAAGGGCAAGGTAAGATTGATTAATTTCGATATCGATACAATCAAAATCCAATTAGGGAGATGGGATGGAAAGTGGAGATTTGTCATTTTTGATATTCCCGAAAAGAAACGAATAGCCAGAGATGTCTTGCGACAAAAGTTAAAGGAGATTGGGTTTGTGCAGATTCAGAAAAGTGTTTGGGCTTGCCCGTACGAATGCGAAGAGGAGATTGCTTTTATATCCTCAGTTTATGAGGTAGAAAGATATGTAAATTACATAATTGCAGCGAAAATCGATCACGAAGAATATTTGAAGTCCAAGTTTGATCTAAAATGAAGGGATCTAAAGGCACTTTTCCATATGGCTATTGGGCAGTTTGTTTGTCGCTTTTCCTACGATCGTAGGAAAAGCGACAAAAGGACTAAAGTATTGATAATAATACAGAGTCCCAAAAAGGTGTAGAATTGAACTAATGAAAAAAGCTGGGCGAGATATTTCGATAAATCTGGTTGTAGTTTTTGTACTTATTTTTATTTTGATTTTAGTGTTTCCAAATCGAATCAAAGATGCGATTGTCAGTATTGAGGCAAAAACTCCCAAGAGTATGGCGATTGTGGTTCCGCATTTTGATTTTGCCAAAGATAGTCGGCAGAATTTTATCAACCAAATTTCTGGCACAATTAAGCCCGACAAAGTCATAATTGCTTCGACTAACCATTTTAATACTGGCTCGAAAAGTATGATGTCAAGTGACCAGAATTGGACGATCGGTGAAAATGATCTTAAGCCAGAATTAGAAATTAACAAACAGTTGCTTGATCAAAATCTCATTGATAATAATAAAAATCTAATGCTGTCTGACCATGGTGTCAAAAATGTCATAAATGATGTTGGCCCAGTATTCCCGGATGCTAAATATCTAAGTCTTCTGGTAAGGGATACGACGAGCGATGAAGAGTTAATCAAGCTCAGTGATCAGATCAAGGCCGGGTGCGAAGGACAGAGCTGTCTACTTATTGCCTCGGTTGATTTCTCTCATTATGGGCCGAATTCTCTAGCTCAAAATCATGATCAATTTAGTTTGTCGGTTTTAAATTCGCTTGATTTTAAAAATGTTAAAAACGCTGAAACCGATTCGGCCGAAGTTTTATCTCTTCTGATTGATTTTGCTAAATCGAACAATCTGACTAAGTTTGAACTGTTTGAAAACAATAATTCTGGTGAGACACAAAAAAATGACGAGATTGAAACGACTAGCTGGATAATCGGTAAGTATATTGATGGCCAACCGGAAATCAAGAGATCAGTCGCTCTAACTTTTGCTGGGGATATGATGTTGGATCGAATGATTAATCATGAGTTTAAAGACAAAGGCTTTGCACATATTTTTGATAATTTGGGCAATCGGGTTTTTTGGGGGAGCGATATTTCAATCGCTAATCTTGAGGGTCCAATTTCGAAAACTCCGATTGATGACAATATAACTGCTGACAATATGACCTTTAATTTTGCTCCTAAATCAATTGATGCTTTGAAGTTTCTCAAATTAAATACGGTAAGTCTCGCAAATAATCACACTTCAAATGCAGGAGCATCGGGATTTGAAGACACCAAACAAATTCTTGAGCAAAATAAAATTTCATATTTTGGTTTGCCTGCGGGAGTTAGTGATGCGAGTATAAAACGATTTGATACGGACTATCCAGTCTCGGTGATTGGTCTCGATGCACTATCCGGATTTGACGACGCCAAGATGAATCAACTTATTAAGGATGAAAAAGCGAGTGGACGTTTTGTCATAATTTATCCACATTGGGGGAGCGAATATCTGGCAACGCATACAAACAGTCAGTCACGGCTGGCTCGTTTGTGGATTGATAATGGCGCAGATATGATTGTCGGTTCTCATCCCCATGTCGTTGAAGATAGCGAGATTTATAATGGCAAATTGATCGTTTATTCGTTAGGTAATTTTGTATTTGATCAAACATTTTCTAAAGAAACTCAGCAAGGCCTGATCCTGGCAATCACGATTGATGATAATGGAGTTACGGCTTCTTATTTGCCAATTATTTCCAAAAACTATCAGCCACAGTTTGCTAAGAGCGATGATCGATCAACCATTCTCAATCTAAGCTTGCCAAAGAGTGGATACTTACAGAAGGTAAGAAGTGATACAATTACAATAAATAAATAAATCGCCTCATCGGCGATCCGCCGGAGAGGCGGAGTTCATAAAGTTCATAAAGCAAGATAAATAAAAAATCTTTCGGTCCAGAGCTTTAAGAAGAGCTGGACACGGAGCGGGGGAAAATGATAGATGAAGAGGGTCAAAAAGTTGAGGCGCCTAATGAGGCAATTGAAACAAAGGAGAGTGAGTCTGCAGAAGAGAAAGATGATGCTGTGGTAAATAAGCTAAAAAACAAGAAACCTTCGTCAGGTGGTAATAAAACTTTAATAATTATAGTCGCTGTTTTGGCGGTTCTGGTTGTTGCTGTTGGCGCATATGCAAGCTTCAATTATTACAAAGACAAACAAGACGCCAAAGTTACTGCGACAGTAACTCCGACGGCTACCGCTTCCGTATCGGTTACGGTGACCGCTGACGATCGCGTAGTTGATGAGGGCGTAACCTGGATCAAGCCAGAAAAGATGGAGGATCAAAAGCTATTCGATGTTTCATCGACTGGTGATTGTCAATCTACTGCCATAGATTACTATAAAGTAGGTACTACCTCGTCTGGCGGTGTGATTATAGATGCAAATCTTAATTGCGGAATGGGAGGATTGTATCTAGAGCGTCTTATAAAGTCAGACACTGAGACAAAATTGATCACTAAAAACAGTACCAAGCTAGATGCAAATGTTCAGGTTGCAGTTGGGACCAACCCAGACAGTTCGTTCGTTTTCAATTCTCTATTGCCCGATCAAACGATCACGAAAGGTCTGACGCAACTAATCTCATCAGAAAGCCAAAAATTCGATACAAATAAGTCTTGGGTGACGTCAACGAAAAAACTAGCTTCGACAAAATGGGGGAATCTTAATTTAGACTTCAGTAAGGATTTATCTCTAAATTCCGTGGACAGTCAAAATCCTGATAAAACCCCAGTTCTAAAAATTGGTAGCTACGATCTCAGTCTCAATGACACGGCTGATCAGAATTATGAAGTTAGACCATCGTTCTTGCAGTCCGATAACACATTCGACCTGACATACGCGATGGCGGCTGCTAAGACAAACAAATACGACAAGTTTGAAACGGGTGGCTGCGGAATCGGATTTGGAAGCTCGCCGATAATCGCCGACCCTTCATTGATTGTTGGTGCAGTCGAAATTGGATCCAAGGGATCGTCCAAGGTCTATACGATGAATGACGTGAACAGCAAACTCGTTCAGTACTCTTATGCGGTCTATAAGATGGACGGTGCTGCGGGCAAGAAAACGATTCAACAGTTTGTTGATGACATCGGGTTAGCTTTTTGGACCGATGATTATGGCAACACAATTGCTTTCTTGAACTCTGATTACAAGCCTGCGGTTGAATGTGGAAAGCCGGTTGTATATCTATATCCTGAAAAAACCACCAGCTTTACAGTCAAGGTTGGAGCACAGATGACGAAAACTGATCCAGCATATGATGGAAAGTGGCAGGGGGTTGCCGAGCCAAATGGTCAGCTGACAGTTGCTGGAAATATTTATCCATATCTATTCTGGGAGGGCTTGGGATACGGAGTATATCCAACCATTGATTTTGGCCGAATTGTTGAGCGATCAAGTGTTGAGTCAGAAATCAGATCCGATCTATCCGCAATGAATCTCAACGCACAAGAAACGGCTGATTTTCTAGATTTTTGGATGCCAAAAATGCCAGATTCTAAATACGTCAGGCTTAGTTGGTTAACCAATAAGGAAATGGATAAGCTGGCTCAGATGTCGATATCTCCTAAGCCCCAATCGATCATCAGGGTATTCCTTGATTTCAGCGGCCTAAATTCAAAAATAGATCTCAAGTCCCAGGTGCTACCGACATTTGCAAGAACCGGGTTTACTGCGGTTGAATGGGGCGGACTGCTTAAGGGCAATTAGCACTCTTCGACAAGTTGTTGTGTTGTCGGTCATCGTGAGCCGCTTAGGCGTGGCGATCTCATTAGATTGCTTCGTTCCTCGCAATGACAAAGGCTAGATCGTCACAATGACGAGTAACGCTCTTTGTGGTAATATAAGACTTGCATAAGGAGGAAAATAGAAGACTCTAGAGTTGAACCGATAATTGAGCTCAAGTCAGTTGCCAAGAAATATGGCTCGTCTCTTGCTTTGGATGATATTAATCTTAAAATATTTCCTCGAGATTTTGTAATTCTAGTCGGTCCGTCAGGTGCGGGTAAATCAACCTTGGTTAAAATGCTGATCCGCGAAGAAAAGCCGGGCAAGGGTTCAATTTATGTTGCCGGGCGAGATATTACAAAACTCAATTCATACGACCTTCCATATTATAGGCGCAATATCGGAACGGTTTATCAAGATTATAAATTGTTACCTACGAAGAATGTCTATGAAAATATCGCTTATGCGCTAGAGGTATCAGGTGACTCCGATGAGGAAATCAAAAAGAGAGTACCGAAGGTCTTAAAATCAGTTAATCTAGAGGACAAAGCGCAATCATATCCCGATCAGCTTTCGGGTGGTGAGGCGCAGAGGGTATCAATTGCTCGAGCGTTGATTCATAATCCAAAAATTTTAATTGCCGATGAGCCAACGGGTAATCTTGATCCAGAAGCCAGTCGTGAAGTTGCGGATATTTTAGAGAAGATTAACTGTCTTGGGACCACTGTTATCTTGGCGACGCATGACCGCGAATTAGTTGATAGGATGAGGAAAAGAGTTGTGGCGATGAAGCAGGGCAGAATCATTTCTGACCAGCGACATGGCAGATATGTGTGTTGAAAAGTTAAAACTTAAAGCGCAAAAGTTAAAAGAAAACTATCATGACAACATTAAGAAGAATATTACGAGAAGCATTTACAGACTTTTTTAGAAATGGCCTTTTATCTGTAACTGCCACTTTAATTATGACATTAGCTTTAATATGCGTCGGAATTTTCATGGTCATGTTTATGTCGACGAACAAAGCTATTGCTGATTTAAAAAACAAAGTTGATATTGTCGTAAACTTTAAAGACGAAGCTAGCGAATCGCTAATCTCACAACTTAAGTCTCAATTATTATCTCGTCAACAAATCAAAACAGTTCGATATATTTCAAAAGATGATGCTCTAAAAGAATTTCAATCCCGAGACTCGGTTAAATCGGAGATTAGACAGATTGTCACGGCTCAAGATAATCCTCTTCCCCGTGGATTGCAAATTCAGTCTGTAGATTTTGCCGAGTATGATTATGTCTCAACGCTTATAAAAAGCACCGCATATTCCCAGTTTATAGATTCGTCTAGCTATGACGATAATAAAGATACGATTAATAATATTAATAATTCGACAAGCTTTGTCGAAAAAGTTGGACTAGGTCTTTCGGGACTTTTCATCCTTATCGCTGCGATGGTTGTGTTTAACACTGTGAAATTAGCCGTGTTTTTTAGGTCTAAAGAGATCGATGTCATGCGGCTTGTCGGAGCATCCGAAATGTATGTGAAAACCCCATTTTTAATCGAAGGCTTTTTGTATGGATTTTTTGCAACCTTGATATCGATGGGGGTGATTACTGGAGCGATTAAGTTGCTCGGTGTTGTTTCGGCCGGAAGCGTGTTCCAGCGCTTTATTGAGGGGATGGCCCCAATCTTTTTTGCTCAATTCTGGTTTATTACTTTCGTGATGCTTATGGTTGGTATGGTCATCGGTCTTGGAGCTAGCTGGCTTTCGATTAGAAAAAATGTCATTACTTAAATATGATATAATGTATAACACTATGGAAAGATCAGCTATATCAAAGATAATTATTGCGGTCTTGGTCTTGGTGAGTTCTACTCAATACGTTTCAGCTGCAACTTTAAATGATCTAAATAGTCAGCTACAGCAGAAGCAAAAAGAACTTGACGCAAATGCTGCAGCGGCGGCTAATAAGGCTCAGGAAGCTAAATCCCTATCAACCCAGATAGGTAGTCTTGAGGCTGATATAAAAGTGACTGAGCGAAAAATATCGGAAACAGGTGGTCAGATAGGTGATGTTTCTGCGGCGATAGGTTCTCTTTCGTCTTCGATCGACCAACAGAATGCGCAATTAGCGATGCTAAAGCAAAAGCTCAATAGTTCTATCGTTGAAATATATCGATTTTCTAATCAAAATGATTGGGAGTTAATTTTTGGCTCGGATAATTTTGGCGAACAATCTAACCAAGCAAAGTATGTTGAAGCAGTTGAAGTTCAGGTCAAATCATTTCACTCCCAAGTGACGACGGCCAAGAATGAGCTCGAAAAACAAAAGTCTGATCAGGAAGCGAAAAAACAGCAATTGAGTGATTTGCAAAATCAACAGCAATCATATGTTAGGGGGGCGGAATATCAGAAATCTCAGAAGGATCAATTGCTTGGCATGACGGTTCAGCAGAAGGCTTCGTATGAGGCTAAGGTATCGCAATTACAATCTGAAATAACTCATATCTCAACCGATATTTACAATCTCAGACGACAGCAGCGGGGTAAGGAAATCATCGGTGGTGGCGGATCGGGGTATCCATACTCTGCGATTGATGTGCCAGATGCCTGGGGGTTTTTAACCAGAGAGTGTACTTCGTATGCTGCTTGGTATTTAAATGTTATCGCCGGTAAGGACTTCGTAAACACTAGACCTGGCTCGGGCTCTGCTTATAACTGGGCCAATCTTGGACGCGACCAGGGTATGACGGTTACGTCTTCCCCAAAAAAGGGCGCTGCTATTGCTTGGGGTGCGGGGCCACTGACGTCGCAGTGGGGACACGTGGCGATCGTTGAGGCTGTAAATGGTGATGGAACGATTAATATTTCCGAATACAACTGGGTTAGATATTCCTATAGCTATAGGAGCAATGTTAATCCTTCCGACTACGGTTCGTATAATTATATTTACTAAAACCTTGTACTCGAGGTTGACTCTGATACTATTTAAACGTGGAAACGCAAACAGACTCAAATTTTAAAGAAGAGCTATTTGATAACGAGCTTCGCCCGAAGCGTCTCAAGGATTATATTGGCCAAAACCAAATCAAGGATGCTCTAATCGTCTTTATTAAAGCGGCCAAAATACGCCACGAACCATTGGAGCATATTTTATTTCACGGTCCACCAGGGTTAGGTAAGACCACACTAGCCTTTATCTTGGCTAATGAAACCGAATCTAATATTAAAATCACATCTGGTCCAGCGATTGAGCGGGCGGGTGATTTAGTTTCAATTCTTACAAATCTTGAAGATGGGGATATTTTATTTATTGATGAAATACATCGATTAAATAAGATTGTCGAAGAGGTTCTGTATCCTGCGATGGAGGACTATGCGGTTGATCTGGTGATTGGCAAGGGCCCATCTGCCAAGACTCTGAGGGTTGATCTACCAAAGTTTACGTTAATTGGGGCGACAACCAGAGTTAGTATGATTTCGTCTCCGATGCGTGATCGTTTTGGAATAGTCCAAAGCATGGATTTCTATAACGAAGATGAAATTGCGGAAATTTTGATTCGTGCTGCAAAAATTCTTGATGTCGAAGCAGACGCATACAGCATTTCGGAAATAGCTAAAAGGTCGCGTAGAACACCTAGAATCGCCAATCGTCTTCTGAAGCGCGTTAGAGACTTCGCAACTGTTTATAACGAAGGTAAAGTCAATGAAAAGGTTATTAAGGAGAGCTTTGAAAAACTAGATATCGACGAAACGGGGCTTGATGCGACAGACAAAAAATATTTAAGAACATTAATCAAAAAATTTGATGGTGGACCGGTTGGGGTTGATACTCTGTGCGCGGCAAGCTCAATTGAGCGAAGTACAATTGAAGATGTTGTTGAACCGTATCTATTGCAAATTGGCTTCGTTAAGCGTACTGCTAAGGGGCGCCTTGCAACTGATCGAGCGATCAGCTACATAAACAATCAAAAGCCTCAATCAAAATCATGAGTCAATATCTATTTATCGGTTTATTCTACATATTAGCGGTTGGGATCTTTGCTGGATTTTCAATCGTTCTTTTTTATCATTTGGGAAAATATTCTATGGTCGGCGACGCATCAAAGAGAGTTTTTGCAATCTTTATGTTGGCCTCGTTAGTGGTTATTGTATTGGCCCCGATTTTAATCTTAACAAATAATCTATTGTCATGATTTATCCACGTTTTGCTTACATCCCTCAACCAATATTCTCCGACCAGAGAGATACTGAAAGAGTTTTTGTGGTCGCTAGAAGGCATTTTGTGGATTTCTTGCAGTCATTGGTTATTCTGCTGGTCATGATCTTGCTTCCTATTATGGTTGGTGTCATTTTTGGCAGTTCAATCATGAATGCAGTTAGAATAAATGAACCTTACTGGGCTGATTCGGTTATTTTGGCGGCGATGGTGTATTTTCTCATCCTTATTATGGTTTTTATGACCAGCTGGGTGGGGTTCTACTATAATTTATTAATCGTGACTGATGAAAGAATTGTGGAAATTACTCAGCGAGGATTTTTTAGTCGTGAGATATTTCAGCTAACTTATGACCAAATTGAAGATGTAGATTTTTCAAGCAGGGGATTACTGGCTACATATCTCGATGTTGGTGATATTGAAATTCAAACAGCGGGTCCGCAGCGCAATTTTTACATAAGAAAAGCTCCGAAGCCTCAGCTGATCGGAGCAATTATTCACGATTTAGAGATTCAAACGAAAAATCGAGTAGCGACAAGTAATCGAATGCCGGCTGGTGAGATCATCGGTCTAATAATCAGCACACCAGTGCTCAGGACTGCTAAAGTTCCGCCGATCATGAATTTCCGCGGAGGCTTAAACGCAGCAAGACGAAGGGTGATGAGTGAGACCAAGGATCCAAAGTCGATGCGTCAAAAATTTGATCGTTGGTGGTGGACACTGCTTAAACGCGAGCAGGTTATTTTCTTAGATTATCAATCTCACGAGTTTACAAAAACAGACGAAATCAAAGAGGGGGAGAAGTCAGATCGGGAGATGATCGATTTGTAGTCGTTTGTCTTGTGGCAATAGCTATTGTATTATTTTTTATTTCTCCAAAAACCTGCTTAGCTGAGAGCCCAAATATTTTTGTAAATGAGCTGATGTGGCAGGGGCGAAGTCCCAAGATTGCCGATGAATGGTTAGAGCTCTACAATGTCTCGGATCAAGTGGTTGACCTATCGGGCTATTATCTAACCGATGAAGCTGTAAATCCACCAAAAATTCTTGTAACAATTCCTGTCGCGGGCCAGTCGCAAATTGCTTCGCATGGAACATTTCTAATATCCAAAAATGCCCGAGATTTTTCCTACGGCGGGAAGGAGTCATATCTCGATGTCGAGCCCGATATTGTAGATAGCGGCTTGGTTTTGAGTAACACAAAATTGCAAATTGGACTTTATGACCAAGATCAAAATAGAATTGACATTTTTGGTGGAAACAAAAAGACGGACGGGGTATATGATTTTACGCCGTATAAACCAGATTGTTTGATAGATCCAAGCAGCGGAGTAACGCTGGAAAATATGGGGACTTATTGCTCTCTGCAAAGACTCGATACTTTTTTGCCTGGTGACTCACCAGATTCGTGGGAGAATTCAATTGTAGAAATGATTCTAGACCCATTAATTTTTCCAGACGGTGAAAAGATTTTTGCCACGCCAGAAAATTCTGGACGACCTGAAATTAGCAATTTTATTTTAAATAACTCCGGATATAAACTGTCAACAGAACTAATCCTTGACACTAGCTTCGATCTTTCCGATTCCAAAGCTGATCTTGATCAGATCGAGATATCTGTAGATAATTCGCCCGATGAAGTGGTATTGAAATTTGACTCCGACAAAAGAATTTTTGAAATGGGTAAGTTCGATTATTGCCCAATCATTAATTTTTCATTTATTGATAAAACTGGCCTAAGTTTCAATATCGAAAAAGAGCTGAATTGTTTTAAGTCGGCTGCAAATGTGAAATTTAATGAGGTAATGTTTAGGCCAAAGAATGTTGACTGGAATAACGACACTAAATTTGATTTAAAAGATGAGTGGATTGAGCTAAAAAACCTAGGTGGAGAAACAGTTGAGCTTAATGGTTATGTGATTGAGGATCTTTCAGGCAGGCAGTACAAACTATCGCAAAGTATTTTAGCCGATGGATACATTATTTTATATGGGCTTGAAACAGGTCTATCGCTTAACGATATGGGCGAGGTTTTGTATTTAAAAAATCCACTTGGAGAAATCATCGATCAGGTGACAATTGAAAAAAGTGATATCTATGATATTTCATTTTCTCGCTTTGAAGATGGTTGGAAATTCAGTCAAAGCGCGACACCGTCCGCTGCGAATATTTTTTTATGGAAACAGGATCCGAAGGCTGAAGTTACCAAGCCTGTCGTAGAGCTAGTGGTAGTAGAATCAATACCGAAAGAAGTAATTACCGAAGTACCGATAGTCGAAGAGACAATTGTTGTCACCGAATTTAAAACAGAAGTAACGTCTCCACCTCTGCAGCTTCCCGATATTGAGCTTGCGAGTATCAGTCTGCCGGAGGTCAAGGGGTCAAAGACGAGATCTGTGCTCTACTCTGTGCTCTACCCTTCAAATATGATTCGTTTGCTGCTATACTCTTTCAGTATTTTAATCTTCTTTTTACTAATATTTCTATATGAATTTTATCATCGAGAATGAAAAAGAATTAGGCGAATATGTCTGGGCCGAGCTAAGCGAAAAACTTAAGCCCGGTTTTAAATGTGCCTTAGTTGGTGATCTGGGCGCTGGTAAGACTACGCTTGTCAAAGAGATTGCTCATAAACTTAATATTAACGATCATATCACTAGCCCAACGTTTAATTTACGAAAAGAATATGAAATTGATAATGACGTTTATCTGCAGCACATCGATCTTTATAGACACCAGAATAAGTTGGCCGACGATTCGGAAGTTTCGGAATGGCTAGCAGATCCAAGAGCAATTAGTTTTGTCGAGTGGCCAAGCAAAATGTCTGGTGATCTTTCTATATATGATCTTGTAATTAATATCGAAGTCATTGGTCAAACTCGCAGAAAGGTTGATCTAGAATGGAGTTGAATATTGAGATCTCTCAGCGCGAACTAAGTTTTAAAGTTGATAATCAATTAGGCAGTAGCCTGAATGAGTTGATCGAGACGGCTTCGGATAAAACAATTGGTTCAATTAGAATCTCCGGTGAGAGTAAGTCGTACACTTTTCTGCGGCAGGTTGCTCTGTTTGTTAACTTAATTACCAAACTAGGTGATTGTAGGGTTGAGTTGAAATCTAAGTGCTTTAGCATATGTGAGAATACGATAGCGCCAATCTACAAGTAATTTGGTATTATATACATGAGGAGTTTTTTTATTTATGAAAAAAAGATATCAATCATTTGAGCATCACGAAAAGCACAAGCCATCGGTCTTGGCTGCTGAACAAAATCACTCTGTTGTCAAACAAAAAAGACGGTTTAAAAAACCAGGCTGGAAACTATACCTAGGCGTTTTGGTGGTATTGTTTTTAGGTATCATTGGCTATCTAGGCGTGAATTCGATTTCGGCGGCTAATAATGTCTTGTCTTCAAACATAACTCTATCTTCGCTTCTCAAGCAAAGTCCTTTAAAACAAACAGATGGAGTGACCAACATCTTGCTTCTCGGCAAGGGCGGCTCAAATCATCCTGGAGGGCAATTAACTGACTCAATAATGCTGATTAGATACAAAGAAGCAGATAAAAAAGTCGCTATGATTTCAGTACCTCGAGATTTATGGGTTACTTTTGCAAATGGTGGACAAGGTAAGATTAATGAGGCGTACTCAACTGGCTTTAACAGCATTAAAGACACAAAAGACGTTAAGGGCAAGCAGGCGGCTGGGGCCAAGGCAACATCTGCAGCTATTGAAAAAGTTACCGGAGTCACTGTCCATTACTCGGTAACAGTCGATTTTGAAGCATTTAAAGATTTAGTGGATGGGCTGGGTGGTGTCACGGTCAATGTTGAGAAAGCATTAAGTGACCCATATTATCCTGCGGACAACATGGTGGATTATTCGCCGTTTAAGATTGCCGTTGGTTTGCAGAAACTCGATGGAAAAACCGCCCTTAAGTATGCGAGAAGCCGTGAGACGACTTCCGATTTTGATCGGGCCAAGCGACAACAGAATCTAATATATGCGATAAAAGAAAAGATGTTGACGCTGGGTGTGCTGGGCAATCCCGTTAAGCTAAGTAATATCTTGCAGGGGCTTGGGACACATATCTCGACTACGTTTAGTGCCGATGAGATCAAGGAATTAGCTAAGGTCGGTGAGAGTTTGACCTCAACTAATGTTGTCAACAAGGTCATCGACAATGACCCAAAGACCGGATTGCTGGTTTCTGAGTCTGACGGATCCTACCACTTGGTCCCGAAGACTGGTAATTTTACACAGATACATACATATGTTAAAAATATATTCAATGAAGCGGATAGTGCGATAGTTTCTGACATAGAGGTCTATAATGCTTCCGGGGTCACCGGACAAGGTGGAAAATTTGCCGAACTCTTGAAAGCTGACGGTTTAACTGTTACAAAGATAGAAAATTATCCGCAAATGCTTGATAAGACTAAGATCGAGGATGGTTCGAATAACTCTAAGACTTTACTAACAATCAAGGCGAAACTTAAAAGTCCGCAAATCACAACCGGAACAGCGGGGACTATAAAGGTCATCCTTGGTAAGGATTATGGAAACTAGACTATCGGCCAAAGGCTTGCGCGTAGTATCCCATACCGTCATTTCAGTTTTTGCGGTGGCTTCATTATTATTTTTTGTAATTTCTGTCGATCGAACTACGGTTGTCGAGCTTATTGCCGCAGCAATGCTGGTATTTTCGATGTATCGAATGTGGCTACTAGACCAAACCGATCTTATTAGCCTTTTGATATTTTTCTTTGGCACTACTGCTTGTTTTAGCTTCTTTTCCGATGTAGCTGGTGATCAACTTATTAGGTTGATCTCGATCGTAGGTTTTGCCGTTCTAAGTCTTGTTATTTCTAATTATTTATTAAACACTGTTCGGCCTCAGGCAAATGCCGAAAAAGCACTTTATAAAGTTTCATTAGCTATTATTTTTACAGAGATTTTTTGGGTGTTGAGTTTTATTAACGCCTCGGCGGTATCAAAGGGTGCTATAACCGCCGTCGTGTTTTTTTTGTTTCAAATGGTAGGAAAGGATATTCTTGAAAAGAAATTTGACCGCAATGTATTTGTATTTTTGGTCGTTTTCACTATAATCTTGTTAGCAATCGTAATCTATAGGATATAAGGGAGAAAAATGAAAGACAAAATTTTGAGAGTTGTAAGGGTTGTTGAGGTCGTGTTACTAAAATGTTTTGTAACAATTTACAAATTCGTGGCAAAGGGATTCAGGGCTATAGCGAGAGTTGTTGGCCCAAAATGGAAAGTTATGTGGAAGACCATCGTCTTGGCACTTGTCGTGCTTTATGTAATTGGGGCGGTAGTTTTTGGAATCAGACTTTATAAGCAAAAGAAGTTTGAGAAGGTGGACTTGGTTGCTTCGTATATTTATCCACTCCCGGTTGCAAACTCCGGCAGAGCGCTAATATTTGATAAGCAATTACAGCAGTGGGTATCGGCTTCAAAAACATTCGCGATTAAAAACGGTGTAGATGTTCCTGCTGATTTGCCACAGAAGATTGCCAAAGAGTTAGCGGATTATCAGTTGTCGGCACAGGAAGCTAATGCGACAGGTGTTCGATTAACCAGCAAAGATATCAATGAAAAATTTGACTTAAGCATTCAAGGAATTGGCACCAAAGAGCAGGCTATTGATTACATCAAGCAGATGTATGGACTGTCGCTCAACCAATTCAAGAGAATGATTACACCGATGATCATGAGTGAAAAAGTACGTGAAGATAAATTCGTCGGTGTCAAAGTTCGACACATTCTGATTAAAGATGAGAAAAAAGCCAACGAAATTATCGGCAAGGTTAAGGCCGGCGAAAATTTCGAGGAATTAGCTAAGCAGAATTCTGAAGATGATTCATCGAAGGAGCAGGGCGGACTTTTGGCTGGTGGTGAGTTTGTTTATCGTGACTCGGGGCTGGTAAAAGAGTTCGAGGATGCGATGATGAAGCTCAAAAAAGGTGAAACCTCTGAGCTCGTCAAAACTGAATACGGTTTTCATATCATAAGGGTTGAAGATCGCAAGGGTGAAATTGAACAGAGCTTTACTGACTGGCTCGACGGACTCCGCAAGAAATATCCACAAAGATTCTGGATCTAATCGAACATTAGTTTAGAAAAGTGCCCCGAAATCTGTCGGGGGCACTTTTCATTGTGCCAAAAATCTAACGTGAAGCATGGTTTGCCTTGAGATTAATTAATTTTCTGGTATGATTTCTCTGTTGACCCAGAAGTATTTGAAAATTGTAAATTGTGATTTGAAAATTACCGCTTTAGCGGTCTGGGGTGGTAGCTCAATGGTTAGAGCGTCTGCCTGTCACGCAGAAGGTTGAGGGTTCGAGCCCCTTCCATCCCGCCAGTAACAAAAGGCGACCCGATAGGGTCGTATTTTGTTACTTGATGGTGCAAGACGGCTCGAAAGGCGCAGGCGCTGCTGCGCCGAGCGGGGGTCGCGAGCGATTTCAGCAGAAATCGACTTGTGACCGAGCCCCTTCCATCCCGCCAAGGTTCAAACCGAAAAGTAACCTGTAAATCAGGTAATTTTTGTTGTTGCCGTAACGCTAGGATTGACTTTATATTTATAAAATGATATTATATTTGTTCGTGAAGGATGGTGTCAGAAGTTTCCAAATCCACGTACAATGCGAAGGAGGCCGATTGTGGAAATAGGCGAGGCATTGCGAGAGTTCGCAGCCGCCCGAGGTGACCTGGGTAGGGTTGTAGACATGCTGCTAAGGGCTGTTGTCGACGAGACAATCGCCTTGAGCGAAGACGAGCAGGATATTCTGGAGTCCGCGATTCTCGACGTAACGCACGAAGGTGACTCGGATAAGATTACGTTGACGGTTGACGTGTTGCCGATAGCTACCTGGCTGAACACGCTGGGTATCAAGCACCTGCTGGCGCGTCGGTAGACGAAGCAGATCGGAAGAACAAGGGGCTGTAGGCACGAACGCTGCAGTCCCTTTTCATTTTTTAAAAATTGATGAAACTAGTTTTAACACTGCTCACGACCTCCCGCCAATAAAAAATAGCCCGGAAGCGGCTATTTTTTGTTTGGCGGATAGGGGCTCGAAAGCCGGACCGAGCGAAGGCGAGGGAGGCGGGGTCGATCGCAAAATCAGTAGATTTTGACGAGTGACCGAGCCCCTTGTTTTGGCTGATTTAAGGCGGACTCGAAAGCCGGAGCCGACAAGCGAGAAGGGGAATTTGCGGGCGGAACGCAAATCTAAAAAAATCAGCAGATTTTGACGAGTGACCGAGTCCCTTCCATCCCGCCACGTAGAAATGTTGCTTAGTGACCCAGGTGTATCCCGAGGTCAAAAGCGTCCAAGGAGAAGAAAAGCACTGAAGGGTGCTTTTTTGTTTGCAAATAAGTGTATAGGTTCAGATAGATACCGTACATATCAATAGCTTCACATTTCCTCACCTTTATGCTTAAATGGGGCTAATGAGACTCATCAAAAACTCAATCAAATTAGACGAACTCAAACAAATGGCACCACGGATGTTTGGCAACCTCGTTAAGGCTGTTGTTGATATTGAGAAGCAAATCATGGCGGTCGACGCAGAAATGCACTCTGACGAAGAGGGTTTGCTTTTAGAAGAAGGTTCGAAGCAATCAGACCTTTGGGGGATCAACATTTATCCCGAAAATTCTGGAGATGATTTTATAGAATTTGATTCGATGATAAACCTGCGCCCTTCGCAAAATAATCGATCTCGTGGTGTCGAGGATTCTCAAATTCGCGAAAAAATAATTCAAACAGTTTCTAAACTAATCGAAAAATGAGCTATCAGCATCAATTAATGGCCGGCGGAAAATGGCAGCAGATGTCGCTCGCCGAGCAGATGGCGAATATTGGCAGCGAGGTTTTTCGAGCAATCAAAAGTAAATCCAAGAAAGATGATAAATCAGCCGAGCTGGCTTTTGAAAGGGCGCTAGAGTTATTCGACTTATCACTACAAGACAATAAAAATCTAAAGAGGTTTGGCGAAATAGCCCGTGCCCGCGAAACATTCGTAGATTTCTTTAAATACAATAATCAATACAAGCAGAGCGAAGAATCTGTAAACAACTATTTCTTTAATTTTAATTATTTAGCCAGAATCGGGGCGAATTAACGGCGAGCTAGAGTCCCGTCCATCCCTTCAAAGGTCAAACCGAAAAATAACCTGTATAAAACGGGTTATTTTTGTTAAAGTAATCTTATGGACATCGAAAAAGCGAAAATAAAATTTACTGAGATCCGAGACATTCCTTATCGAATACCGCTCGGAATCAACGAAGATGATAATTGTTGTGTTGGCAAGCATATTCGGCTGAAAGAGGAGTTGGAAAAACTGGGGTATGGAGTTCGATATCGCACGAGTTCTTTTAAATGGAGTGATTTGCATCTGCCTGAAAAACTACAAAATATTCCCCATGAAAATGATTGCACTCATCTATATTTAGAATTTAAAAATGATAATATTTGGCACACTCTAGATGCCACATGGGACAAGGAATTGTCCCCAACTTTCCAGGTAAATGATTGGGATGGTAAAGCGAGTACCGAAATACTGGTTCCGTCAATCGAAGTACTTTCGACCGATAAAAGTAATGAAATTGTCGACATTTGTTATGATAAAGATGTTTTTGATAGGGATATTGAATTAAATGGTGATTTTTATAACGCCATTAATATTTGGCTAGAGTTATTGAGATGATGATCAAGACTACGCACGACAGCGAAACACCAGCTCACAATCAACAAGTAATAACTGCTTGTGCTTTAATTCACAGAAAAATTCGCGGAGTAGAAGGGATATTTTTAGCAAAAAGAGCTTCTACAAAAAAATTTCTTCCGAGTGTCTTTGAAATACCAGGTGGTCACATCAATTTCGGGGAGGACCTGATCACTGGATTAAAAAGAGAAATTAAAGAAGAATTTGCAATGGATATAACTGTCGGAGATTCATTTTTTGCCTTTTCATATATAAATAAAATTAAAAGATCTCATTCGATCCAAGTTGTATTCTTTGCAAAATTCTCAATTCCAATTAATAAAATAAGGTTAAATCCAGAGGATCATTCTGAATATATCTGGCTGGCAGAAGAGGAAATGGATAATATACTAGGACCAGACAAGAAGAACGACGAGCACAATGCAATAAGAAAAGCATTTAAACTGCTTAAAGGCGATGAGGTTTCTACTGGCTGAGATTTTTGAACCCTGAATCACAGTGCGGCTCGTTCTAACATCCTCCACCACCTCCCGCCACGTAGAAATGTTCCGGGTGTGTCCCGAACTCATATGCATCCAAGGAGAAGAAAAGCACTGCAAGGTGCTTTTTTGTTTGCAAACAAGCCCCTTTTGAGGCATTACCGAGTCCAGCTTGTACGGGGCTCGAACTTTTTTGCAAACTTTAAAAAACCCAATTAGTTCGAACTTTTTGACTAAATCAGCCTGTTTATCGATCGGACATGGACGGGACTAGAACCTTTTTCTTGAAGGCATATTCTTAAATCTGCTATAATTTGCTTATGAAAATTGCCGTTGCCGGAATACATGGTCTTTCGAACGATCAAACCAACCGCTTGAAAAGTCTTGGTGATGCTACTTTTTTTGAGGAAACTCTAAAAACGAAAGAAGAGAAATTAGCTCAGCTGAAAGATGCAGATATTATTTGCGGTGAGACAGAGTTTGTTATGGATGTTATTTATGAGTTAAAAGAAAAGATGATTTCTTTTCCATTCGTCGGAGTCGGTTTCATGGATCTAGATAGAATGGCTAAAAATAATGTAAAAATTGCTAATGCCCCTGGGTGTAACAAATCCGCTGTTTCTGAGTGGATTGTAGCAATGCTACTAATTCTCTCAAGAAAATTCATGAAGTATATAGGAACTAAAGAAATTGCTAAAGGCGATTTTATGGAACCAACCCAAGGGTTGGCTGGCAAGAAAATTACTATTCTAGGTAAAGGCAATATCGGTTCCAAGGTAGGTAAGATATGCGAAACTCTGGATATGAAAGTCACTCATTTCGACAAAGGCGATAATCTTTCAGAATCAGTGCAGGATGCTGATTTTATTGTTAATGCCCTATCTCACAATAAAGAAACCGAAGGCATGCTAAATGAAACATTCTTTGCATCGCTTAAAGATGAAGTATTTTTTGTAAGTATCACAGATACCGAGATTTATGATAAAAACGCATTAATACAGTTCATAGACTCGGGCAAAATCGCAGGTGCAGCAATTGACCCTGCTGGAGCAGGTGTCTTTGACTCATCCAATAATTTTTATCAAGAGCTATTATCTCATCCAAAGATTTTAGTTACTCCGCATATCGCTTTTCACAGTGATATGACTACCAAAATCGCTAACGACATTATGATCGATAATGTAGAGGCTTGGACAAAAGACACTCCCCAAAATATTGTAAATTAAAAACTACTTAAACCTGTAAAAGATTAGTTCGAACTTTTTATCATTTTAAGTTATTATGTAGAAAATTATTATCAGATAGCTCGATAGGAGATTTATGAAAGTTAATCAAGACCGTTTGATAAAAACATTTATTGATCTTGTCAAAATTGACAGCGAATCAGGCGAAGAGAAAGAAATAATCAATTACCTGCAGAATACGATGTTTGATTTGGGTTTTAGCGCCGAGATTGACAAGACAGGCAATCTTATCTGTTCCAATAACTCAAAGCCAAAGCTTATGCTTGCCGCACATGCAGATACTGTCAAGCCAGGAAAAGGCATCAAGCCTATAATCGATGGCAATATCATCAAAACAGACGGCACAACGATTTTAGGTTCAGATGATAAAGCAAATATTGCTATAATTTTAGAGACAATCCAAGTCTTAAAGGAAAATGATATACAAGCTCCTCTAGATGTTGTTTTTACTATTGGGGAAGAGGTTGGCTTTATCGGTTCCACGGGGCTAGATTATGAAAAAATTAATGCTAAAGTTGGCCTAAATTTGGATGGAGAAATAGGAGAAATCGATATTGCCGAACCATCAGTGATGGTTTTTAACATAGAGATTACCGGCAAAGCGGCTCATTCAGGAATGGCACCCGAGAAAGGAATCAACGCTCTAAAAATTGCGGCCGAAGCTATAAGCTCTTTGGATTTAGGCAGAATTGATGAGGAAACTACAGTAAATGTTGGCACTATTCGGGGCGGAGAAGCCGTAAATATCGTTCCTGAAAAAGTTATGATGAAAGCTGAAGTTCGAAGTAGAAGCGATGAAAAATTCAATTACCAAGTTAAGAAATTGGTCGATGTATTTGAGGAAACCTCGAAAAAACATGGTGGGCTCGTTAAAATTACATCTGAGCAAACCGCTTATGCCTACAATGTTTCCGAGAATGACAAACTCGTTGAGGTTCTAAAAAATTGTTTTACAAAAAATGGTATTACACCAGAAATACTGATGATAAACGCTGCTTCTGACACTTCTAATTTTTCGCGCAATTCCATCAAGTGCGTGACAACGGGCGGCTGTGGCAAAGATTATCACACTACCGGAGAGTATCTAGAAATAGACGGGTTTACGAAGGCGGCTGAATCTATATTGGATGCTCTCTTAGGGCTAACTAAATAGGCTTGTCGTAGTCAGGAATTAATACTTAATAATTCCAATTTTGTTCACTGTGTAGTGCTGATGCAAAAAGTTCTAACATCCTTCGCCACCTCCCGCCATCAAAATGCAAATAGCCCATGCGGCTATTTTTGTTTGACGGGTGTTGTTGAAGAATATTGGTAATTTGCTATAAATAATTTATGAAGAGTTTAAAAATTGTTCTGCTTGGTAGTATTCCAAAAGGTGACGAAAAACGAAAAAATTGGGTAGATTGGAAGGTCGACTATAAATCTAAAATTGTCGAATTGCTTCCAAATGCAGAAGTCCTTGACGGAGATTCAATAAGCGACAACGTAGGGCCAGATTTAGTTGTTGGACATGATCTTTGGCTTGTTAAACAATCGAATATTGTAATAGTTGATGGGTCTAAAAAAATCGGTGCGGGAACTGCTCAGGAGATGGTTATTGCAAAATATTTTAAAAAACTTGTGATATCAGTAATCCCAAAAGAATCACACCATCGTAAGTCAAATCTTATTTTTCATGGCATAAAGATTAAGGAATGGATTCATCCATTTCTGTCCGTAACCTCAGATTATATTGCAGACAATATCGATGATGCGATTAACTATATAATTGAATTACCAAAAACAAAAAAAGTTAAAGGTTTCGATATTTTCGATAAAAAAATCTCTCTTTATAAAAAGACACTTGTACAAAAAGGCGCCAAAAGGTTCTAGACCGGAGTGTCCCGCCACGTATATCCTGATCGTAAAGCGATCGGAAACGTGGCTGTCGCGTTTTCTAATCCGAAGGAGAGAATATACGCGACGCCAAGGTTCAAACTGAAAAATAACCCGTAAAGCAGGTTATTATTATTGTTGCCGTAACGGAAATTTACAGTATTGCGTTGAATAGATATCCGGTAAGGACTATTCCGATCCCGACAATTCCAGCGAAAATAAAAATAAGTTTAGGCTTCATCACTTTTTTAAGAATCATAAACTCCGGCAGAGATAATCCCGTAACCGCCATCATAAATGCCAATGTCGTGCCAATTGCCACGCCTTTTTCGGTGAGAACCGAGACAAGCGGAATAACACCGGCGGCATTTGAATAAAGTGGTATTCCGATGATCGTAGCGAGGGGAACGGCATACCACTTATCGGCGCCAGCATAATTGGTTAAAAAGTCAGTTGGTACATAACCATGAATAAAAGCCCCGACTCCAATACCAATGAGAATATACGGCCAGATTTTTTTTAGAATATTAAGGGTATAGCGCTTGGCGTATCTTAATCTGCCTTGCCAGGAGATCTGAGAATTTTTATTTACTAAATTACTTTGATAACTAAGATTCTCGATCAGGTTTTCCACCTTTAATTTTCCAATTATTATTCCCGATAAAACGGATATGGCTAAACCTGAGCCGATATAAATTAATGCAATGCGCCAACCAAACATTCCGTAAAGCAGTATTAAGGCGACCTCGTTGATCATCGGAGAGGCGACTAGGAAGGAAAATGTTACCCCAATCGGTACCCCAGCTTCGATAAATCCTAAAAATAGTGGAATCGCACTACAAGTGCAAAACGGGGTAATTATTCCGAGTAGTGCAGCTAGAATATTTCCTGTAAATGGGTACTTGTGAGACAGAATTGCCTTAACTTTTTCTTTTGGAAGAAATGAGCGAATTACCGAAACAATAAAAATGATTACCGTGATGAGGATTAGAATTTTAATAGTGTCAAAAATAAAAAAGTTTAAAGATTCAGCCAAACGATTTTCGTGGGCGAATAAAAAAACATCATAGGTTATCCAATTGGTAAATATCTCGATTGGGTAATAAATATTCATTATTTTCCAAGTTTGCTTATTTGATCGCTAAACGTAGTAAGCAATTTTTTGTTCAGTGAATAATAATTATTTTTTCCGCATTTACAATTTTCAACGATTTTAGCTTCCCTCAGAGCTGAGAGGTGATGTGAAACAAGGTTTTGGGGCAACTCTAAACTTTTTTCAATCTCGCAAACGCAAAGTGGTTTGTCTGATAAAAGCTCAATAATCTTTAATCTATTTTGGTCGGCTAATGCCTTTAACATATCAAGCATTATTGATATGTTATCATTAGAGCTATTGCAAAGCAAACTTCAGCATTTCTTGAAAGCGGTTTTTAAATTAATAATTAGACATCATAAATCCCGCATGATATTCTAAGTATTGAAATTATGAATATGAATAAGAAAACGGTAAATCTTGTAGTCTGTTCATCAAGCTCGTCTATGTAGCGGCCGGCGCGGTTTTTGCGTTAGGTCGCCAATGCCCAAAAGGCATTTTTTGTTTTTTACAAACTTAAAAATTATTAATATGAAAAAAATAGACACGGTAATTATCGACTTTGACTCAACGATTCTCGATGGAGAGCTTCTTGAAATGATAGCCCACATTGCATTTGAGGGAGATAACCGAAGAGAGGAGAAAGTCGCAGAAATCGAAAAAATTACGGCTCTTGGGATGGAGGGGAAAATCTCTTTTTCCGATTCGTTAAGCAGAAGGTTGTCCTTAATCCCAATTACGGCGGAGGTGATAAATAAATGTATTCGTGAGACTCGAGCTCGGATCAATAAAGACTTTGTCGATAACCTTAAAATTTTTTCCGGCAAAGAAGTGTATGTAGTTTCGGGAGGTTATAAAAATATTATTGATGCGGTGAGTGGGGATATTTGCATTAATAAGGATAAGATTTTTGCTAATGAGTTTCTGATGAAGGGCAATCGTGTAGTTGGGGTTGACTCTGCAAACCCTCTCGCTCAAAGTGACGGTAAGGTTCAAATAGCAAAGCTAATACGAAGTGAGGGGAAAAAATTAATGATCGGTGATGGAATGACTGACTATTATGTGAGGCGCGACGGAGGAGCAGATATCTTTGTCGCCTATACTGCAATCGCTAAGCGCGAAGCGGTAATTGAAAAGGCGGATTTCCAGATCAAATCATTTTCTGAACTGACTGCAATTAATGGATTTTAACGTAGTTATTGAACTCTTGGATTTTTATGCCACAGCGCGAAAGCCGCATAAATTTTTAACTAGAAATATTAATATTTTGGTTTGAATATCATATTCTTGAGTTTACTGAAGCTTAAGGAGTAATAAGTTGCTTTTTGGCATGTTTTTACGTATAATCTGTGCTTGATGAAACAAAATTGCGAAATGACCAAGAAAGGAATTAATCATGATTTTAACTGTTGCTATCGCAGCGGCTACACTTCTGATCGGTGGAGGAGCGGGATTTTTTATTCGACAATCAACCATGGGCAAGAAACTCAAGGACGTCGAATCAAAAAATAAAGAACTAATCATTGAGGCCAAAGATGAGGCCCTCAAGATAAAAGAGCAGGCAGAAAAGGATAAAGAGGAGAAGTTAAAAGATCTCAATGAAAGAGAGAGATCTTTAATTCGGCGTGAAGAAAATCTAGAATCTCGATCAGAGAGAATAGAAAATGAGCGTAGTGAGATCGATCAAAAGATAAAAGCTATCGAAGAGGCAAAAGAAAAGATTGAAGAGATCAAGCAGAAGAGGATTGTCGAGCTTGAGAAGATTGCAAAACTTAAGTCAAAAGATGCTAGAGATCAATTGATCAAGGAAGTCGAACAGGAATACAAAGAAGATATTATCAAAAAAGTTCGCGAGATGAAGGAGATCCTCAAGGAAAACTCCGAGGAAGAAGCGAAAAAAATTATCTCAATTGCAATCGATAGGATTGCTAATGAGTTTGCTGCTGAGCATACTACGATGGCTGTTCACATCCCATCTGAAGAGATGAAGGGCAGAATTATTGGAAAAGAGGGCAGAAATATTCAGGCATTTGAGCGAGCATCTGGGGTTGATCTAGTAATTGACGAGACACCAGATACGGTACTTCTCTCGTCTTTTGATCCAGTCCGACGTCATGTTGCTAAAGTCGCTCTTGAGCGATTGATCGCCGATGGCAGAATTCAGCCATCCAGAATTGAGGAAGTAGTTGCTAAGGCTCAGGCCGATATTAAAAAAGAAGCCAAAGAGGCGGGTGAGAAGGCTGCATTTGATCTTGGAATTCATGGTTTACCGACCGATCTAGTTAAAATCCTCGGTAACTTAAAATTTAGAACATCGTATGGCCAGAATGTTTTGCAGCACTCTATCGAAGTCGCTAACATTGGCGCTCTTCTAGCCGCTGAAGTCGGTGCAGACGTAACTATCGTCAAAAAAGCGGGATTATTGCATGACATCGGTAAAGCCGTCTCACACGAGATCCAGGGCGCTCACCATCATCTTTCAGCTGATATTGCTAGAAAGTATGGCATGAGCGAAAATGTTATTCATGCAATCATGGCTCACCACGACGATGTTGAGGCAAAAACTGTTGAAGCCTTGATGGTCAAATCAGCCGATGCAATTTCCGGTAGCCGACCAGGCGCTAGAAAAGAATCTCTCGAGAACTACGTAGCCAGACTCAAAGATCTTGAAAACATTGCCAATGGGTTTGAAGGTGTAGATAAATCATTTGCTATTCAAGCTGGACGTGAAGTCAGAATCATTGTTCGACCAGAAGATGTTTCTGATCTTGAAGCGATGAAGCTGGCTAAAGATATAGCACGAAAGATCGAAAATGACCTTCAGTATCCAGGAATGATAAAGGTCAATGTCATTCGCGAAACTCGCGCTGAGGAATTGGCGAAATAATGAAGATTCTATTTTTTGGTGATATCTTTGGACGACCGGGCCGAACCGCGGTTAAGAAGTATATCGAAGCTAACAAAGCTAGTCTCGGTATCGATCTTATAATTGCCAATGGCGACAATGTCGCCTCGGGTCGTGGTCCAACAAATAAAACATACGAGGAGATGATCGGCGCTGGTGTAGATGTACTCACCTGCGGAGATCATATTTGGGATCAATCCGAGATTGTTGATGCACTTCAAGACAAAAATAGTAAATTGATTCGACCTGAGAATTATCCAGATGTAAACCCCGGCAGGGGATCGATTGAGGTGATGGTTGGTTCTTCCGAAGTCCTAGTGGCCGATCTTTTGGGCAGGGTCTTTACTTCCGAGGGTCTAGAGTCCCCATTTGTCAAAGCGGACGAAATTCTTCAAGGTACAAAAGCTAAAATTACAATTTTTGATTTTCATGCCGAAGCAACGAGCGAAAAAATGGCGATGGGTCACTATTTGGCTGGTAAAGTTTCTGCAGTTCTTGGAACTCATACTCATGTCCAAACAGCCGACGAAAAAATTATCGATGGTACGGCTTACATCAGTGACGTCGGATTCTGCGGCCCAGTAGATTCGATCATCGGTGTTGAAAAATCACTATCAATCAGAAGATTTCTAACCGGCGTTCCGATTAAATTTGAGGTCGCCGAAGGGCCAGCTCAAGTCAATGCGGTTATTGTAACCATCGACGAAAAATCAGGCCGAGCCGAATCAATTGAGCGCATCTCAGAGATCGTAGATTAATCTAGTCCAGTACTTGTTTTTTCAAGTTGTCGCTTGCTTTGAATTTGACTGTTTTAACTTCTTTTTTAACCTTTGCTTTGAAATTAATATCGTAAACCATGTCTGATTTCCATTTGGTTACTTCGAAATTTCCGAAGTTGTTAAGACTTAATCGTTCTCCAGCCAAGAGCCTTTGCTTGATCTCGCTCTTAAGAGAATTTAAAACACTTCGAGCTAGCTCTTCGTCAATTTTTAATTCTCGCCGAACCGCCTTGATTAGATCCTTGTCGGTGGCGAATTTGTTTTTTCTGGGCATAATCATATCTTACCCTTAGGTCCTTCATCCTTCAATATTATCAGTACACTGACACCGATTTACTTTATAAACTTTATGAACTTTAAAAACTTTATAAACTTTTCGTCCATCTTAAAATATCGTTTAACTTATGTTATATTTCATGAAGCAAAGCAAGGATATATGATCAAAAAAATCAAGCACACAATTTTATCTATAAACAGTCTTAATCGGTTAATATCTAGTCATCTTTTTAGAATGGCTGCGAGATCTGATATCAAAGTAGTTTGCGCAAATGAGGTTTTTGCTGGCAGGGTGCTAGTTCTCGCCCCTCATCCCGATGACGAGGTATTTGGATGTGCGGGAGCTATCATTAAGCATGTAAAGCAAAACGATCCGGTTAAGGTAGTTATCTGTTCTGATGGTTCCTTGGGCTTTCCGGATGGTTTCAGACCAAGTGTGCAAGAGAAAAAGAAAATGGTTGAGACTCGGGAGGCCGAGTCGAGAGCGGCAGCTGAAACTATTGGTGTGTCTGACTTAGTATTTCTTAGATACAAAGACGGAGAGCTTGCTGCAAACAAAACTAATATCTCTTTTATGTCTCAGTTAATAAGTGAGTATAAGCCAGATATTATTTATTGTCCCGCTCTAGATGATCCAACATCCGACCACCGAGAAACTGCTAAGATACTTTCGAAAAGTATTTTGAGCACTAACGATGATTTACAGATTTTTCAATATGAAATTTGGTCCCCCGTTTGTGCAAATTATTTCCTAAATATCGATGATCTAATAGAGACAAAGAAGAATCTGATTGCATCGTTTAAATCGCAGCTGACGAGTAGGGATTATTTAGACGGAATGACTGGTCTTAACCGATATCGTGGCTCGATGAGCAATGCCTCAAAATACGCGGAGGCATACTTTAGGTCAAACAAGAAATTTTTTGACGAGTACTTTAAACTATCGGGTAGATAGTTATTTGCCAAGTTTCGCAACTTCAGCAGCGACCTGATCATCTTCGATTCTCTTGAAGATTGGTTTTGAGTCTTTGATTTTCAGAGAATTGATTTTTTCAAATTGCCAAACCTTGTCAGCATTTACTTCGAAGTAATCTCTAATATTTTCTGAGGTTCTGGGCAAGAATGGCGATATCAAAGTTGCTAGGGAGGAGATAACCTGAGCTACGGTTGCAAGGTCCTTACGGGCAGCTTCTTTATCGTCTTTGATTGTCTTCCATGGTTCTGTCTCGGCTAAGAATCTATTTCCTGCTTCGGCAAGATTAAATATCTCTCTGATTGCTTCTCGGAATTTCCCAGTTTCAATAAGTTGTCCGGTTGTTTCAAATGATGATATTACCAGTTCGATAAGCTCAATCTGTTTTGCGTTTGGTTCGAAGTCGTTTAATACCTCGCCGTCAAAATTCTTTTCAATTAATTGCGCAGTTCGGTAAATAAAGTTTGAAAAATTGCCAATTAATTCTTTGTTTGTACGTTGCTGATATTCGCGCCATGAGAAATCAGCGTCAGATGTCTCGCAGCCATTTACCGTCAAGTAATATCTCAAAGTGTCGGGATCATAGCTTTTCAAGAAATCTGGAAGCCAGACGGCCCAATGCCTGCTCTTAGAAAATTGTCTGTGTTCTAAAGTTAGATACTCTGATGAAATTATTGCATTTGGTAAATTTAATTCGCCATAGCCCATTAAGATTGCTGGCCATATGATTGTGTGAAATGGGATGTTGTCTTTGCCGTGAACATAATAATGAATGGCCTGATCATTTTCCCAAAACTCGCGCCAAGCATCCGGTTGATTTTTATTTTTGGCCCACTCAACTGAGGAAGTAAAATATCCGCTAACAGCCTCAAACCATACGTAAATACTCTTATCTTCATATCCTTCTAGTGGAATTGGAATTCCCCACTTTGTGTCGCGAGTGATGGCTCTATCGTGCAGGCCCTCTTTGAGGAGTTTTTTGGTAAAGCCAACGGCATTAGTTCGCCACAGTGGTTGATCTTTTGACCACTCTAAAAGTTTGTCTTGAAATCCCGATAATTTAAGAAAGAAGTGCTCAGTTTCTCTAAATTCCGGCTTCTCTCCACATTGTTTGCATTTTGGATTGACAAGATCTTTGGGATCGAGCATTGCGCCACATTCATCGCACTGGTCGCCCCTAGCTTGTTTGTAGTGGCACTTTGGACACTCGCCCTCGATATATCGATCAGGCAAAAATCGGTTACAGCTGATGCAAAAGGGGAGCTCCTGAGTCTTTAGATAAATATCACCTTGCTGATAGAGTTTTAAGAAAAACTCCTGAACGATTTTGATATGAGTTTCTGTTGTGGTGGTTGTGTAGTTGTCGTACGAAAAATCTAAACCGCCTATTAAAGTCTCTAGAAATTCCTGATGATATTTTTTGGCCACTTCTTCTGGTTTCACGTTTTCTTGTTCTGCAGCCAAGACGATTGGAGTACCGTGACAATCACTGCCCGAAGTGTATAAAACATCCGCACCACTCAATCTAAAGTAGCGAGCCAAAATGTCAGCGCCTATTAATGCACTAACGTGGCCGAGGTGAAGAGAGCCATTTGCGTATGGCCATGCAGCCCCTATGTAGATTTTTTTGTCCGTATTTCTCATAAGAGAAATTTACCAGAAATAGAGTGTTATTTAAAGGTTTGACTAAGGATTGAGTCGCTTGACATCTCGCGGAAACAAGCACGCTTCTTTTACGCTCGCCAATCCGAGAATAAGCTGAACAATTCTATCGGCACCAAGTCCCCATCCGCCGTGCGGAGCCATACCATACTTAAATGTGTTTAGGTATGACTCTAGACCTTCGGGATTGATTTTCTTTTTCTTGATATTTTCGCTTAGCATTTTATAGTCGTGAATTCTCTGGCCGCCAGAAGCGATCTCCACTCCACGATAAAGTAGGTCATAGCTTAATGTCAGTTTTTCATCTTCGGGATCGGGCATTGTGTAAAACGGCTTATCTTTCCACTCGTAGTGGGTGATGAAAATAAAGTCAGAATTAAATTCCTCTTTGGCATATCGGCAGGCTAGTCTCTCGCCCTCTGGGTCGATATCAGTGGTTTCTGGAATATCGTAGTCATATTTTTCTTTGATGATTGCTCTGATTTCAGAAAGTCTTTTGTGGGGAATTTCATCTGGAACATTTGGCGCTTCAGTCTTATAAAGTTCAAGAAATTCTTTGCCATTTTTGTTGATGTGGGTAAAAACATTTTTAAGCACTTTGCCAAGCATTGCCGTCACATCATACATGTCTTTGATCATCGACATTTCTGCATCAAGTCCGGTGAATTCATTCATATGTCTCGTTGTGAAGTGAGGCTCAGCCCGAAAGACAGTTCCTATCTCAAAAACACGTTCAAAAACTCCGGTCATAATTTGCTTATAGAGTTGAGGGCTTTGAGCTAAATATGCAGATTGGTCGAAGTAAGCCACTTTGAAGAAGTTGGCACCACCCTCAGAAGCTGTTTCTAGAAGTTTTGGCGTTTTTATTTCCGTGAAGCCTTCTTCGCGCATAACCTTTTCATATCCCTCAAGCAAAAGATCGTAAACTTTAAAGATTGCTCTAACTTTAGGGTGACGTAGGCTTAAGACTCTTTCGTCTAACAAAGTATTTAATTGAAGATTTAGATCATTTTTTGAAATATCAATTGGCAAATCCTCTACACAGGCGGATAATATCCGAAGTTCTTCGCCTTGAATCTCGTAGCCAGACTTTGCTCGCTCGTCTGTTTTTACAGTTCCTGTAACTTCTATAGCTTCTGAAACTTTGACGTCGAGGTTTTTTTCAAATACCACCTGAACTGACCCAGTGTAATCGAAAACTTGAATAAAGGTTAAATTAGAAAGGGCGCGGACGTTTGAAGCTCGTCCACGTATCAAAATCTTCTCGTTCTCGTTTTTGGACAATTCGGAAATTAATGTTCTTTCCATTATTGCTCCTTATTATTATCGTTCTAGTCATCTGGTACCCATGGGGGGGATTTGGTCACAACTCGATTTCTGCTGAAATCGCTAGTTTCAAGTTCCACCCTCGAAACCCCCGCCTCGCTGCAGCTCCGGCTTGCAAATCCTTGCCGGTCCCAAACATTTTGCGCCCATCTCCCTTGGATGGTCACAAAATCTGGTACCCCTGGGGGGATTTGCACCCTCGACCTTCTCCTTAGGACGGAGCTGCTCTATCTACTGAGCTACAGGGGCGTATGTAGCTGTAACAATATAGATTTTAACATATTTTCAGGTATAATAAAGTCACTATTGTAGGTTGGATCATACGGGGTGTGGCCTAATTGGTAAGGTACACGATTCGGGTTCGTGAGATTCGCGGTTCGAGTCCGCGCACCCCGACCACGTATATCCTTATCGCGAAGCGATAGGAAACGTGTTCAGTCGCGTTTTCTGCTAACGCAGAATATACGCGACGACCATACAAAATGCCCGAGAAATCGGGTTATTTTTATTTTATATCCGAGATGGTTTAGAGTATAATAAGCAATACGAGAAGCTAAGGACGATTCTTAAAAGATGAAGCTAAACGATAAATTACACGAACTAATCAAGAACCAACCAAATTACCCTCTGGCGATAATTGGTCTTGTCATTGGAATTCTGATTGCTTATGAATATGGATATAAAATTCCTCGTATAATTAATCCCGCCGTATCAAATGTTGCGCTCGATGAAACTGAGCAAAAGCTAGTTGATGAGCAGGCCAGATTTAAAGAACAATTAGAGGCAATAGACAATGAGGTCAACGCTTTAAACGATCAAACTAAATCTAGGCAAACTGGACTGGCTGCGCTCGTAGATCAGGTCGAGGTTCTAAAGTCTGACTCCGCAATGACTGATATTACTGGCGATGGTGTCGAGATAATTCTAGACGACTCTGAAAAAAATCAAGATGCAAACGCCAATGCAATCGCACACGCGTCTGATCTTCGCGATCTACTTGATCAGCTTTGGGTAAATGGTGCAAAAGCGATTAGTATCAGCGCTGCCGGAGGCGTGGAAGAGCGGGTAACACTTACTACTTCGATTGACTGTATTGTGAACACTGTATTAATAAACAACACAAAAGCCTCGCCGCCATTTAAGGTTACGGCCATTGGTGATAAAGCCAAGCTCAAAAGTGCAGTCGATGATAAATCAGCTTTAAAGTCGATTTACGAGCGTGTTGATACCGAGGGGTTAAAATTCGCAGCGATTGACTCAAGTAATTTAAAAGTTAAAAGATATTCGGGCAACTATTTGATAAAAAATGCTAAAGTTCAATAAATATACCCAGATGGTTTTTAACAAGGTTTTTATAATCGCCATTTTTATGGTTGTCGGGATGATGGCGGTTAGCCAATATAGTTTGTATCGAAAGCTTGGTTTTATGAAGTCGGTATCTGACCCAAGTGGATCGGCCATGAGAATCTCGCAGTTGTATAATTCAAATGAGGATTTGCAAAAACAAATACTCGATGAGCAAACAAAACTCGATGAGCTAAAAAGCGCATCTACAAACTCCAAGGACTTAGAAAAATTACTACAGGATGACAAAAATAAATATTCGATAATTTCTGGTAAGACGGCAGTTACTGGTCCTGGCGTATTGGTAACTATCAACCATGACTTGGTTGCATCTCAAATTGTTGATTTTGTAAATGCGATCAAAAATATTGGTGCGGAGGCAATATCGTTAAACGGTGTAAGATTAATTGCTCAAACCCCAATTAAGCAATTTGAGGGACAAAATCCCTACACGATGATGATAATTGGTAATTCTGACACACTGTATGATTCGATTGTTCGTCCAGGTGGAGCATTTGATTTGATAGTAAATGGCAAGGCGGAGAAATCCGATTCTCTTGTATTGCCTAAAGCTCAATAATTGCTATTATAGAGTGAGGTGAATATGTCCGAAGAACAACCAAAAAAAGTCGTGTTCGAAATTTCAATAACTTCAGTTCTGAAGATTATTTTAGTGTTCGCTGCTATTTGGGTACTTTTTCTAGTTCGAGACATTCTTCTGATCTTGCTGGTAGTTCTGTTGATCACGGTCGCTCTAGAACCATATGTTACAAAATTAGAACAAGAAAAAATTCCAAGAGCTTTAAGTGTGATAGTTCTATATCTTGCACTTCTTGTGGTTTTGGGCTTGCTTCTGTATTTTGTTATTCCGCCAGTGGCCAATCAAGTTAAGGAGCTCGCCCTAAACTTTCCGTATTACACCAGTCGATTGAGTGATTTTAATATTGGTGATTTTGCTCCGATATCTGGCTTTCTAAGTTCAATCTCATCGCGTTTGTCTGATGTGGCGGGCGGAGTTTTAGGCGCACTAATTTCTGTTTTTGGCGGAATAGTTTTTGCCATCACGATTTTTGCACTAACTTTTTATGCACTTGTCGATGGCGAAAATATCAAGAAGTCATTAATCAATATAATTCCAACAGACAAGAAGGAGAGATTGCGCGCAACTATTGCCAAAGTTAGCGAGAAGCTCAGTGATTGGATGAGGGGGCAGCTTTTACTTATGTTAATTATCGGCGTTGTGGACGGATCTATCCTAGCCATAATGGGCATCAAATACGCTCTTACTCTCGGTCTGCTTGCTGGTCTATTTGAGATAATTCCCGTCTTGGGCCCAATCCTTTCGGCGATAGCAGCGGCACTTGTTGCCTTCATATTGGGCGCGCCTCTTTGGAAGATCGGGATAATTCTAGCTGCCTATATAGTTGTTCAGCAGCTAGAGGGTAATATTCTTGTTCCGAAAATTATGCAGAAAGCGATTGGAATGTCGCCAATTGTCGTAATAATTGCAATACTAATTGGTAATAAATTACTCGGTCTTGGGGGCGCGTTGCTTGCGGTTCCGGTTGCGGCAGGAATTCAGGTATTTGTTAAAGAGTACTTCCCGTTCGGAAAGAGTTAAAAATGCTAGTAAATAAAGACATTCAAACCTGGTCTAGTTTTCAGAGAGTTTAATTACTGCTTGCCTTCTCTGGCAAGCGAATCGACTGCCGCACTCGGCAGTTTTTTAAGTCAATTAAAAAGGATTAATAATGTTGAAAATAAAAAAGATGGACTTGGTTGTATCGATTTATATCTTCTGTGTCGTTGTCGCCGAGCTGATGGGAGGTAAAACATTCGCGCTATTCCGTATAGGAAAATTAAACTTAAGTGCTAGCGTAGCAATTTTTCTACTGCCAATCACTTTTGCCATTAATGACATTATCGTTGAAGTCAAGGGGAAATCTAGAGCCCAAAGCTTAGTGAGATCGAGCATTGTAGTTATTGCCCTGATAGCACTTTTCTCTCTTCTTGCCGTGAGCTTATCGCCTAGTCCTAGATTTGCGCCAACCGAATCTGCTTATGACACAATATTCAAGATATCAATTAGATTCTCATTTGCTAGCCTAGTGGCGTTTGCTTTTGCCGAGATTCTTGACGTATTGATTTTCTATCGTTTAAGGCAAAGGATGGGCAAAAAAAACTTATGGCTGCGAACCAATCTATCAAATTTCATCAGCCAACTCGTTGATACGACAGTATTTATGATTTTAGCGTTTTATGCCTTCGATAAACCAATAGGTCGAAATGCGAGTTTTCTTATTGGCTTGATTCTTCCTTATTGGTTATTAAAATGTCTAATGTCGGTTATGGAGACGCCGTTTGTTTATCTCGGAGTTTCGTGGCTGAAGAAGGAGCAAAATGGAGATTAAATCAATAGAAACAAAACCAATAATTGAGAAACAGGATATTAACCAATTGCTCGCGACGTGTCTGAAAAACGTCAAAGAAAATTCGATTATTGCGATCACTTCCAAAGTCATCTCGATTTGCGAGGGAAATGTCGTTAGCCAATCATCAGTTAGTAAAGATGATCTGATTTATCAGGAAGCGGATCTAATCATTCCAGATAAAAATAAATTTGGGGCAATTCTGACAATCAAGAATAATACTCTGATTCCGACCGCGGGAATCGATGAATCTAACGGAAACGGAGATTTCATATTGTGGCCGAAGAATCCCCAGAAGTCAGCGAATCAAATTAGAAACTTTATCCGCAGAAAATATGGGATTGATAATTTAGGGGTTATTATTACCGACAGCAAAACCACTCCGCTCCGATGGGGAACAACGGGAATCGCGATTGCACATAGTGGGTTCGACGCTTTAAACAACTATATTGGCAGTCAAGACATTTTTGGCAGAGAAATGATCGCAACGAAGGCTAATGTTGCTGATGGTTTAGCTAGCGCCGCCGTACTTATAATGGGAGAAGGCGGTGAGCAAACACCAATTGCTGTGATTACAGAGATTCCTTTTGTGATATTCAGAAAAAATAATCCGACAAACAAAGAAATTTCAGGGTTAAAGATTGAATTGAAAGATGACCTTTATAGTAAAATTCTGACATCGGTGAGGTGGGAGGGGGGTGGAAACAATTCAACAAAGTCTTAGTGTGGGTATTTCTGTGGTGTTTATATTTCTTGCGAATCTTTATGTCTAGAAATATACATTGCTGTCTATTTTTTAAATGACAAGATCCACTCTTTGATCTTTTCTGCCGTTTCCCTCCCGAGAAAAAGGCGGATCATACAATAGGTAGCTAGTAAAGTAAAGGCTATAACAATATAGATTGTAATTCTGTAGCTGTGAAATATTGATTCAATGTTGCTCTTGTATTTTAAAGCGAAGAAGTAGATAGCGAAAAGAACTACCATAGTTAGTATACCCCAAAATATTTTACTATTCAGACGTGATTTAACCGTTGCTTGAGTCTCGCGTTGTAGCTCTTTTTTCTTGTAAACTCCAATTTCTGCTTTTAGATTTTCGATCTCCTTTTGTTTTTCGGAACCTTGAACTATATTATTAAGTTCTTGCTCTTTTCGCTCCTCCAGTCTTGTCTTGTCTTTAATCTCTTCTAGGATCTCATTGGGGGTTTCGAGCGTTATCTTCTCATTTCTGACTGTTATTTTTTCCTGTAACAAGTCCAATGATATATCCGATCTTAGAGCATAATACTGCATTTCGGTTATTTTGTTCGAATTCTTTAGCTTATCCGCTTCTGCAAAATATGACCTCATGGTTGATGCATCGGGATTGGTAGCGGCAAAAGAATCGGCCATAAGCTTTCTCGTGTTGATAATATTAGCTTCGGCTGGCGATCTTAACCATATTAATGTCCCCAGGTAAAAATCAGTAATGCAAGTAGATATATTCAAATTTTGATAGAACTTTTTTTCGAAGGTTGTTACACTCTTTGCAAAAGTATAGTTACCAGTAACGAATATATGGTGCGAGTCACGAAGGTTGTGAGCGGGTTGGTTTTTTCTCAGTAAAAATATTGCAGATATTGAGTCAATGTCTCTTTGTATTGTTGCTTCCTTTTCGAGGAGTACGAAGTGTGGATTGGTTTGATAAAGCCCAACAACTTCTGATTTTAATGCTTCTTCGTCTATGTGGTAGTCAGAACTAGGTTGATGGACTGGAGCCTCCTTGACGCCTATACCGAACTCTTGGAGAATCTCATCTAAATTATTTATATATAATAAGGCATCTGTTGCACTCAGTCCATTCGCTAGGAAGTGCTTTAAAGTTCTGCTAGATTTGTCTATCTCGATTGCTCCGTTGTTTGATAGTTGATGATGGCACCCCTTGAGTATCCCGACTACTTCTTGGTATGTGTGGCGAAATATATGACTTTTTACCCCTGTCTTAGCCAAGCTGCTTATTAGCTCTTTGCTGGCGAGTACGTCGTACGGATCGCTCAATCCCTGGATACCAAATATAATGTTTGCATCTAGGTAACAATTAAGATTTTTTAAATCTTTTGTTGTCTCGCTTAGCTCGCTGTAAAGCACGGTCGTTGCTAACATGTACCCTATGTACAAGTCGCGAATAAATTCAAATATTATAATATGGTCTTCCGATGCCTGCTTAATAAATTTTGCGAAGATGTAACTTCCACTTTTAGGTGAGTTCGTGTCTGGAAGGATTGTCTTAATCTCTGCTGCATAGAGGGCTTCAATTTCGTGTCTCTTGAAGTAATCCAATATAATTTCTTCAGCTATTGTCTTGTTATAAGAGATGCTATATTTATTGTATGAAAATTCGACAAACTCTTTAATTACATCGTTAAATTTCAGCTCCTGTTTTTTGCTTATGGCGCTGAAGTCAGACTCCTGAATTTTGCTTTTTACTGGTGAATATAAATGATTGTCCAAGAAAACAAGCCCCCTTGACTTCATTCTATTGACCATGGTTTTCAATGGGTATAAGGGGAGAATTAATCCATACTCAATCTCAAAATCTTTTTTCAACTGCTCAATGGAAAATGTGATATATCTTTTTACTCGAATCAGATGAATTATAAAGGGAAGGAAAATCTCGATATAATCTTTATGTGAGGCATCATAATTGACCTTCAGAATGGCAAGGCTCTGGATCGTTTTACTTTTACTCATAAGTTTATTAATGCAGTTAAATTTAGATTGCGCAACCCTTGAGTCAATATCGAGTCCATAAACAGTCGGGGGAATCGGTCACCCATAAAAATCTGCTGAAATCAAAAAGTCCAACTTTGCCATATGGCTACGCTGGACAAACTTCTTTTTCCATATGTTGGTGGCTTGCCAGGCGAAATGATCGTAATTGACGGGAGAATCGGTCACAGATAATTTTCTGCTGAAAATTTTAGATTTGCGTTCCACCCGCAAATCCCCCGCCTCGGTCCCGTCGGCTCTGCGGCTTTCGATTCTGTCTCGGGTTCCACCAACGAAAAAAATCACCTTAAACAAGGTGATTTCTCGTTGGTGGTGAAGACGCGAATCGTACTCGAGAGTTTTGGGCGGGATTCGCAGATCTTATTTATAAGCTAGCCCATGTAGTAGCAGTTCCACCCATTTATAACATCCTTGAAGCCATTGTCGTAAAACAACTTTTTCATTTCATCGAAAACATCTTTTTGAGTTTCGATATCTCCGGAGCTAATAATCTTTTTCAATAACTCAATAAATTCATCATTGCTCCAAGGCAGTTTTGTTAAAGGAAAGCTCTGGAGCTCCCATTCTAGAAATTTATTATAAGGCTTCATTCTGCCCTCGAGCGCAAAGATTGCAGTCAACAAAAGTGGAACTGATTCTGCGGCATCAAAAACTGAGGCTGTAATGTTTTTATCTCTGAAGTTTTTCATTGAACGGTGATAGCTATTAATGTAGGAATCTAGATTATCAGCCACAACTTTTTTTATTTCACTTTCCGGCAATTTTCCTTTTTCATCAATTAGCTTTTGAATTTCTCCCGGCTTATCGATTTGGGCTTTTACATGAGCGAAACTATAGCGATCCCATTCAAAACCGCTTCCCCACACGGCGTAATTTTTAAAGCCAGTCAAAGAATAAATTTTCACATATACTTCGCTAGTATCGGTAAAACTTTCGTACTTTTCCTTATATTCTTTTTCTTTATCATCGTTCACAATCACCAATACATCATAATCAGAGAACTCGGTTGAGCAGCCTTTCCCTCGGCCGCCACCCAAAATAAGGCCGACAATGTTTGTGTCTTTGTTGGCTTCTTCTAGCAGTTGATTATATTTAGTCTCTTTATCGCTCATAATGTTGTCCTTATTAGCTGATCTACGTTTTTAGTATAGCAAAATATACTCGTCTTCAATCAGATTTTGGTAGTTTTATCGGCAATTTTGCCCCGCATTAATATTGCTTCTCGGTTCAGCGAGTTCGATTCCTGTCTGGGTGGGGTAAAATCGGGAAAGTTCCACAATTTTAACAGAGTAAATTTTTCGTAAAAAAGTTCTAGTCCCGTATGGTCTATTACAAAATAGGGCGTTTTTGGAACCAAAAAAGACCCGTTGGGGTCTTTTTCGACTTTGCTTCCTTCTTATACTCTCTTTGGCCAACCCAAAAAGTTCCAGTTTCTAAATGGTGGAGGAGGCGCGAATCGTACTCGAGAGTTTTAGTCAAAAACGAATTATTTTATTTTTGAGATTGTGTGCCAATGCCTAACTTGTTTTAAAAATTTGCCAAATCCTAATCCGTGAGAGTGATAAACTGAGAAATTAGAATCTCTAATAACGATAAAACCTTTTTCTAAATAATGTCTTGCCCAAGCTGTGTCTTCCCCGCCCTCTACCAATTTTTCATCAAAATTATATTTTTGCCAAAGTTCTTTTCTGATGATAGCGTTTGTATTACCGAGTACTCCAATTCTCGCTTTTCTGATAATCTTCTTTTTGGTTTTGAAGCCAGCTCCATAATAAATCTTTTCCCAAATACTTGCATCCGGTAGTGGGTGAACGTTACCGTAAACTCCAGCTACTTTATTGCTGTCAAAATCTTTAAGCCCATTTTCTAACCAGCGATTATTAATCGGTACCGAATGACCGCTCAGGTAAACTATGAATTCTCCACTAGCTTTACTGGCTCCAAAATTGCATGCATACGGATAAGTGAAATCCTCTGGTTTTATCTGGTAAATCCTTAGATTCAGCATTTCCTTTGATTTTCGTGCAATTGCAAGCGTATTATCTGTTGAGCCAGAGTCAATTATAAGAACTTCAAAATCTTTTTCAGTTTGTTTGGCGAGCATCTCCAACGCTACAGGGAGCCATTTTTGCTCGTTTTTTGTTCTGATTATTATTGATGCTTTCATTCCAGTTATTTTAGCATAAAAAGTGCTTAATTTATAGGGTAGAATAAACCTTCTCTCGGTTCAATGAGTTCTATTCCCGTCTGGTCAAGGCAAAAGCGGGAAAGTTCCACAATTTTTACTCTGTTAATTTTTGGTAAAAAAGTTCTACTCCCGTATGGTCTATTACAAAATAGGGCGTTTTTGGCACCAAAAAAGACCCTTTTGGGGTCTTTCTGGCTTTTACCTACTCCTTATACTCATATTTCCGCAAGGCAAAAGTTCCAATTTCTAAATGGTGGAACTCAGGCATTTTGACTGGAACCTCTTGGTTCGGGAGTTGAAAGAGTGGGGAGAGTTGCGGCTTGCCTTGACTGCTAGTATGGTTTAGGATTTATTGTGTCTCGTTGTATAATTTTCCTCCGATAAATTAATGAAAGCTCATAATGCTTATTGGGATTGATGAATCAGGTGATTTTAGTTCCGAGAGATCAAGTTTTTATGTTTCTGTATTTATCAGACCTAAATTTCAAACTGAAATCGAATGGCTCTTCAATAAATGGGAGAAAACTATTCCAAAAGAATTTAGGGATTCTGGAGGCGAAGTTAAGGGTTATCTGTTGAATGAAGAGCAACTAACAAATTTTGTTGAGCAAGTAATGTTTAATCAGAAAACAAATATCAGATACAGCTGCTTTGGTATTTCAACTAGCAAGAAAAATTTAGAAGCCGCCCAATTTCAAAAGGACTTGAATATCCAGCAAATCAAAGATGCTATCATTGGATACAAAAATCAAGGCGGAGAGTTTGTTAAAACCTCAAATATTTACGGGAATCTTCTGGGGTGGTGGCAAAAGCTCCATCTTACAAATGTAATTAAGATCAAACTGCTAGGTCAAATAATCTGTGACTCTCTTAACTTTGCAATAGGATGGAGCGCTGCAAATGACTTTGACAAAGAGCTTCGTTGTCTGCAATTTAAGCTTGACAAATGCTTTATAGATAATGATACGAAGCAGATATTCTGGAAAGATGTTTTAAGGAGCCAAATCTGGCATTATAGCGTTGCTAAAGGCGGAATACTTGATATAGCAGAATGGACAGAAAAGCATCCTTTCAATACGACCTTTGTCGGACACGATGCAGAACACGCGATACTAAAACCTGAATTTAGTAAAAGAATTGGATTTTATGATTCCAAGAGAACCTTCGAGGTGAGGGTCGCTGATATTGTAGCTTCTATTATGAATCGCTACATCAACAAAGAAGAACTCTCGGAACTTTTTGGGATAATTAGGAAACTTCATTCTATAGAAAAGCCATACATTCTTATAGAATACTCAAAAAAACATCCAATCGTTCCGAGCCCATATCCTCCGTTCGAAAAAGGGTAGCATCACTTCAAGTGCTAATCGTTAAGGTGTTGAATGGCGTAATCTGCCTCTGCTTGCGTGAATTTTTCACCATTCTCAGAGGTGAGTTGGTCGTGAACAGCGGCGGGTGACATATTCATAGTGTCTTGATAGCTCTTTGCCTTAGCTAAGGCGTTTGCGTTCCAGTCGGCTTTTATGTTATCTATTGCATACTGTGCAGCTGCCGCCGAAAACTTCTCGCCATATTCTGAAACTAACTGGTCGTAGACACCCCGTTTAGACATATGCATTATATTTGAGTATGAAGTGGCTTTGTTGAGGGCGGATTTAAAGTCAGCTGGAACCTCGGGCTGTTTTGTCGGGGTTGGCTCTGGCGATTTCGGTGTTTCTGTTTTGGTTGGCTCTGCTGTTTTATCTTCTTGTTTTGATTGTGTTGTAGCCGTAGGAGAGGCTCCTGCTGTTTGCGCTGTAGTTGTGGCGCTGGTTTTGCTAGCCCCACTATTTGAAGAAATTGAGGCAGGTGAAGCTACTGAAGATAAAATAGCAAATATAAGAACTGCCGAACCAAAAGTTACGCCAAGCATTCCACGACTAAGTTTTTTCTTTATAGCTTGTGAAAAACTATTTGGCCGGACGATAACAAGGATCAGACCAATAGCTGAGAATATCGCCAACCAGCTGAACAAACCGCTCCATTTATAGACGATTATTGTCAAAATTCCAACTATCACTGAGATTATTATTTTCAATGCATTATCTAACTTACTAATTGCCCAAACATACCAGACGATAAAGAAAGGCAATGTGATAATTGCAGTAAGTACTCCCCACCACTTTTTGTACCAGACCCCCTCGTCCTTTTTTCTACCTTACTTTCGGATTTTGTCTCTTTTACTTTCTCGTCTGTTCTTGATTCTCCAAATTTAACCATAGATCCCCTTATTTGTTATGACTTTTGTTTTTTGTAATTCCTTGATACCAGAGCTCGGCGATTTTAGAATCTTCGCCAGACAGGGAATAGTATTCTCCGCTTACCATTTCGGGATATTTGACGACGAGGTTTGTACCTGTAAACGTCTTATTGAATTCAGTGCTTAAAACTTTATCGTAAATTAATCCAACTAAAGAACCCTTGCCAACGAAGAGAAAGCGCTTATTAGTGAATACCATTACACCAGTGTCTAGCGTGCCGTTAACTTGGGTGTCACGGCTTTTGCTAGGAGCGGTAGCACCTCCCAGAAGGGCGCCCAGAGGGCCCAGAAGACAACATCCACATCCCGCTCGACCGCCTACACCTTGTTTGTGAGTAATTGTCTGGCTGACTTGTCCCATTTTCCTAGCTGAAAACGTGGCGTAAACTTTTTCGCCTTTTTCAAGATTGTAATCAGTTTTAATTGGTTCGATTTTACCTGAAGAGATCTCATCTTGTCGGGTTTTCTCTTTATTCCGCTCAGCTTGTTTCCGATCCTGATATTCTTTAATTCCCAATTTATCCCCCGATCTTTAAAGTATTTTTTAAATTACGCAAAAAGGGTCTCCCGAACCACTACAGAACCTTTCGGAACTGTCCTATATCCTTTCGGATACAGACCTCTGTGAAGAGTGCGGTCGGAAGACCGTCTTTATTTCACAGAGGATTTAATACCATACCTCAAATTCCTTTGAGGGTTAGGCGAATAATTAATGTGCTACTTCGAGATTATTCTCCCATATTGGCAAAAGTTCTTCAATACCCTATGATGAAATAAATTATTTGAATAAAAATTACAATGAATCAAGAATTGAAGTTTGTTCCACCGGAGACACTAAAAGTTATTTTAGTCCAAGATATTTTTAAGGAAAAAGATGAGATTTTGAAACAAAGATTATCGAATGAAGTTTTGACGTGGATTCATCACGGTAAACTTTTTGAAATATGGAAGGGTAAATATCAGGTCATCCACCAAACATTGAGTTGGAATGGGGTCAAACAAGAAGGCCCCTTATGGTTTGGCAATGAAAAAGATTTTAAACGATCAGATTCATTCTGCTATGAGAGTTCTTACAATAAAATCGATTCTCCTTTCAAACCTCAAGTGGTAGGAGGAGGGCTTGCTGCATTTCCGAATATCATATTTTTTGATTATAGTTCAAGAGCAAATTACTTTATTGAAACCCTTCACAAAGCTTACGAAAACACCAAACCTCCTTTTGCTCGCATTAATTTAGATTCAGAGTCGGAAACTGTTCAGGAGATGACTCGGGAGTTGCTTAAGTTTTCCAGTAAAGATGTATCACTAAAACACTTTGTAAATATAATGATGGATTATCTTCTGGGAAATCAAAGTGCAAAAAACTTATTTGTAGATTTTCCGTATATGTCTACCTATTTATCAGAAACGTCTTTTATCGGTACCTTAAGGCACGATCCTATCTGGGATTACGTCTCCAACAACAATGGAATGCTTAACTTTGCCACCGACAAATATGAGAATGAAAAAAGCAAGGGAATTATAAAGCCCACCAGCGGAGGGGACTCTGTTTATATCATTAAATCGACCGAAGCATTACTTCACATAGAATTCCGTATCGCGCTTGAATATCTAAGATTATGCCAAAATCCACTCTGTCGAAGATTGTTGCCGCCTTCCAACACGTTGGATTATTGTAAAGAAAATCCAGAATGTCAAAAATTAAGAGGTCGTCAAAGAACTAAAGAATTTAGAGCTAAAAAAAGAGAACAGGAGAAGATGTAACAGATTTGTAACAGCTTCCCGATCTAAGAGTAGTAGGTGATTAAATTGTAGTATCAAAAACTGCAATTTTTTAATTTAGGAGAATTAATATGAACAGCAATGATTCCTTTTCGACTAGTGATTTGTCGCTCGCCTCCGCGCTCTTAAGCTTGGGGTACCGGCTGGAGGTTGTGGAAAAACAATACCCCAAATCACTTTTTCTTTTTCAAAGAACTAAATATTTAGATGAAGCAGTCCAAGGGTTTTGGTCGGGAGAATTAAGAATAGAGCCAAAATCATACTTTAACTGTCTCAAAGAAATTAAGTCGCGTCTTTATGCATAAAAAATAAGGAGAATTAAAATGAAAAAAGAATATGAAGGTAAAAAGTTTGTAAGCGGAGGATTGGATATTAACAATCTTCCAGTAGAGATGATTCTGTATCAAGACAAGATTAGTAGCACGAGTTTTGTTCGGCTAGATGGTGATAAAGTAGAAACTTTTCAGGACTTCTTTGTAGATCCGAGAGAAAGCACTTTTGCCCCATATCCTGCGAGTAACAGCATTATAAAAAACAACCTAGTCCTTTTTCCTTCAATCGCCTCCGAATATGAATCGGAGGAGAAACTGCTTGAGGAAATTAGGGTCTTTGTTCACCACTATCTTGATCTAAGTCCATTTTTTGAGCGTATCGTGCCTTATTATGTTCTTTTTACTTGGGTATACGACAAATTCAATGAATTACCTTATTTAAGAGCTATCGGTGACTATGGTTCGGGCAAGAGCCGTTTTCTCAAGGTGATTGGCTCGCTCTGCTATAAACCAATCTTTGCCAACGGCGCGACAACAGTTTCTCCTATTTTCAGGTTGATTGACGAATTTAAGGGGACACTCATTCTGGATGAAGCCGATTTCAATGTGAGCGACTATTCCTCCGAAATGATTAAAATTCTCAACTCCGGTCACTCTAAGGGGATGCCTGTTATTAGGAGCGAGGGCAAGGAGGACAAGAATTACGAACCGAGAGCATTTAATGTCTATTGCCCCAAAATTATCGCAACTAGGGGATTCTACCGCGACAAAGCGCTTGAATCTCGATTTATCGTTGAGGAGATGGGTTATCGAAAACTCAGAAGTGATATTCCGATCAACATTCCTAGTAGTTTCGATTCTGAGGCGTTGGTAATTAGAAACAAACTCCTGATGTTCAGGTTAAAGAACTACGACAAAATAGTTATTAAAAATGAGCTTGTAGATCCGACACTTGAGCCGAGATTGAACCAGATTATTGTTCCTCTGATGAGCATAATATCCGATCCTAAATTACGTGAGGATCTTGGCAAATCCGTTAGAGAATATCATCAACAAATGGTGCGCGACCGAGGGATGGAAATGGACGGTCAAATTTTGGAAGTTATCAAAGAACTTATTGATTCCGGAGTTGAAGAACCCCTAATCGGCCAAATAAGAGAAAACCTCTCGGAAAAGTATGGTGAGGATTATGAAAAAAAGATAACTGCCAAGGGAGTTGGTAGCAAGATTCGTCAATCTTTTAAACTGAAAACTGAAAAAACAAGAGATGGATATAAAATTCCACAATCCGAGACGGAGAAACTAGATTTTTATTTTGAAAGGTTTGGAATTGTGAACGATGTGAACGTTGTGAACATTCAGGATAGGGATGAAGAGCGAGAAAAGGATGTGCTTGGGCGGGAAATCGATGATGTTTTTGGTACTGCAGAAAGTTCACAAAGTACGCAAAGTTCACCCCCTACCCTATAAGCAAAACTTAATAAAGGAAGATTATGAAATGTCATTTTATAAAGGAAGGTAAGCAATGCAATGCCAACGCAATGTCTGATTGTGAATACTGCTTCAGTCACAACCCTGATGCTTCGACCGAAAAGCGTCTGGCGGTTACTAAGGGCGGTTTAGCAAAGAAAAAAGAAGAGTTTTTCTCTCTGGAGCCGATCGAACTCAAAACTTGCGAGCAAGTGATCGTACTTCTTGGAGACACAATCAATCGCATTAGAAAAGTCGACAAAAATGGCGAGATGCCCCTTAAAGTGGCTTCAACTATTGGCTTTCTAGCTACCCATCTTCTAAGAGGAATAGAATCGTCCGATTTAGATAAAAGGATGGAAATAATCGAAAGCGTTATCTTCGAGCGCAAAATTACACAAAGGAAGTCGAGATGAGCAACAAAATCGCTATTCATAAGATCGCGGGATCTCTAACTCCAAAGGAGCGCGCTAAAATGATGGTTTTGGACTTAGACGAGAAGTATAGAACCGGCAAGGGAACCCTAACAAAAGTAGACAAAGATCAGCTAAGAACTTTAGACACTAGCAGGGAACGTGAAGAGTACGGGTTTTATTACGATATTCAGATGATTTGGTTGCCTATGTTTAGCTCGGAGGTTGAATCATCAGTATTAAGGTTTGTCATTGGCTACTGTGTTTTACAGAAAGCTGTTGATGCAAAAGATAATGAACGGATCGGTTTTGCAAGAAGGGCAATGCAGGACAATTTCAACCGAGTGCATTCTTACCTAGAGGCAGCAAATTGCATAGAGAATAAATATGATTTCCCCGTTTTGGGCGGCTACCATAAGGGGGAGATCGAAAACAACCTTGAGATACTCAGCCATTTTACTGAGCTAGCGAGCGATGTTTTTTATACGTATCAAAAAACCCTTAAGCAAAATGGCGGTGAACAAAGTGAGCTGTCTTATCTTGAGCCACCTGAGATTGATAACGAGATTATTGAAGGTGCTCTTGAAGCGGTTGGGGAAATGGCGAAAGGTATTGTCTCGTAAATAACAAACATAATGTTAAGTATCGAAAGAACAAAAAAGATCCTAGGAAAACCGGAAATGTCGGATGAGGAAGCCGAACTATTTAGGGATGATGCGCAATCAATCGCTGAGATTATAATTGGGGCGTATATTCGCCAAGAAGTGTCATCTGAGCTAAGAGAGAAGTTGAAATATGAAATTGAATAGATGTATAATAAATCCGTTGATCCACTATATTTTAGATTGCAAGGGAATTTTTTGTTTCATTGCCCTATGGGGCAGTTCAGCCAATGAAGCACTCCTTTGCGGAATGTATAGTTGGATCAACCTGAGCTGTCCCATTAAGGTTTTGGAGGCAATAGAATGAAGGGCGTAATTTACGTAAGAGTGAGCTCGGAGGAGCAAGTCAAAGGAACGTCTCTAGATGAGCAAGTTAGGATGTGCCAAGCATACTGCAAGCAAAACGGAATTGATGTGGCGGAGGTTTTTCGCGAAGAAGGTGAATCGGCAAAAAATTTAAAATTAAATAATAGAACAGAATTTCTACGCGCTCTTGAGTTTTGCAGGAAGAACAAGGGCAAGGTCGACGCTTTCGTTGTTCATAAGGTTGATCGATTTGCGCGAAATACGGAGGATCATTTCCTAGTTAGAAAAACGCTCTTAGATTACGGAGCAACACTCCACTCGGTTACTGAACCGATTGGCAACAAACCGGTCGAAAAGTTCGTAGAGACGATGCTAGCCGCCTCTGCTGAGTTTGATAATGCAATCAGGAGACAGCGATGTATTGACGGGCAAAGCGCAAGAATAAACCAAGGAATCTATCCGCATCAATGCCCGATGGGTTACATATCAGGGCGCTTTAAAGCACGTGGGCTGAAGAAAACTGAGCCCGACACTCCGGATGAAAAGTTATTCCCTACCATCCAAAGGGGACTCAAGGAATTTAAAACTGGCAATATCAGTAAAACTGATCTTGCAGAGTTACTTGATAGTTGGGGATTTGCCGAAGCAAGGGGAGTCAAAAAAACCACGGTGAACGTGGTTGAAAAAATGCTCACCAAATACCTGAGGTTTTACGCTGGATTGTTACACAATTCTTACACCAAAGAGTATGTAAAGGGATTGCACAAGCCGATGATTACGGAGGATGAAATGGGAGAAATTCAATTTGTTCTAAGTGGCAAAAATATACATACAGCTAAGAAAAAGCGATTCAATGAGGACTTTCCCCTTAGAGGTCAAGCCGTTTTGTGCTTTGAATGTCTCCAGTCAATAACTGGAAGCACTCCCAAGGGAAATGGTGGCTATTATTTTTATTATCACTGTAAAAATAAGGATTGCATAATGTATGGGAAGGCAATTAAAAAGGCAAGAATCGAGAGGGAGTGGATGCAAAAGTTGCGCTGTATAGCCCCAAGCGATAAAGGTCTTGAGTTGATAAAAGAATCAGTGCTGAGTCATTGGGAGGGAGTCATAAGTAAACAAAAATCGGAGGTTGAGAGACGAACCAAGCTCGTTGAGGAATTCAAACAGAAAAGACAAAGGATTTTTGATATGAGAGAGGATGGTTCATACACTCCTGAAGAATTTCAGGAGAGGAAAGAAAAAGTTGAGAATGAGATCACCGCTCATAATATAGCTTTAAATGAAACCAAACTCGATCAATTAGACGTTGAGACGACGTTAACATTCGCGCTCAAGTTTATGAAAGATCTCGGTCGACAATGGTTTGATTTACCACCGCAACTTCAACCGAGGTTCCAGAAATTGATATTTCCGGAGGGAATTACTTACAATCGCGAAAAAGGATTTGGAACCGCAAAATTGGGCTGTTTATATGAAGTGAGCGAGCTTTTAGCTCGCAAAAAATATCCTTTGGTGGTGTGTTTTGAACGAAGTTCGAACTTTTTTCGAAAAAAATACTGAATGAATTTCTGCTTGGGCGGCCGTGGAGGGGTGTGGGGAGGGAACGGCCGCGAGAATTTTGGGTTGGAAGGACTTGGAATTTATGAGTTTAAGGTTTTGGCTGATTGTGCTATTGACACGGTTTTCTATAAAAATGTATACTAAAAGTACAAAGATCCACTTTCCGAATTGTCACCGTATGGTGGCGTGCTCGGGACACCCGAGCTAGGAAGTGGATCGTTTTTTTATTTAAATTTCCAAATATCTTCTTTTCTACTTTTAACTAAATCCAAATATAAATCTTTATCGTTTTTGCCTTTTTGCGTAGTTCTGTTTATTGATCCGGCAATCATATCGGCGAGCTGGATTAAAACATCTCTACCAGAATCACGAAACCGTAAATTTTTAATCATTTCTTTGTCGGCATCATCCAAACTTCGGCGTAGATAACTCAAGAGCTCGCGACGAAAAATTTTGTCTCCGTGTCCGTCGAGTCTAACTTTGGCATTTTTTATTTTGCCAGAACTGTGCTTGAGAACTGTTTTAATAGTGTAATTATAAAATGAAGTTTTTGAATTTTTGAGTTCATCGCTATAGAGATTTTCCTTTGTCATAACGATTGCTCTAATTCTAAACTTAAAAGACTTTACCGTTTCCAAAAATTTTACACGGTACGGCTTGGAACATTTATTAAATTTAAATTCAAAATTATCGGACTTTTTTAGTGCTCGGCGCAGTTCCTTGATAGCAACGGCACATTTTTCAGCTTCCAGGTTGTCATCAAAAACAACACAGCAAATTACAAACGCTTGACTTGAACCTTGCTTGATTTTGAATCCTGGATCGCCAGAATCATCAATGAAAACTAACATAATTTATTTCTGGTCTCTAAATTCAGCCGCAAATTCAGTTTTGTATTCTTCCCCGGCCTCATCAACAATATCCCAGTATTCACTCTGGTTTAGACCTGCACCTTCAAACAATTTCATAAATATTTTAGCAACGGAAAGATTATGAGGATTTAGCGTCCAGTCAGGAGTAGATCCTCTCGTGATTTTTTCCCATTTATCACTATCTTCGTTTTTAAATCCTAACTTCGAATTGTTGAGATCAATTCTAGGTGATGTAACCCAATGCATTTTACAATCTTTCTTTACTAGATATTTTAAAATTACTTTTAACTCTTCAAAGTTGGGTAAATTCTTTACTAGGTCATCAACTGACTGATCAAAAAATGCACCTGCGTGGTTGTAATATGGTGCGATTGCTGAAAACAACTGACCAAACTTTTGTTTATAATCTTCGGGGATGTTGCCATCGGCATTGAACAAAGAATCTTCATTGAACTTTGCACCGATATCAAAACCAACAACTCGTGATTCTAATGGTAGTGCGGCTTCAGCGTCATCAATAAAACCGACACACTTTCTCCAAAGCTTCAAATACGAAGATAAATCTTTATAAGTAACTTCTCCGTTTGCTTCAGTAAATACGCTGTAGGTCGCTTCTAGCAATGACAAGTATTTTGCTTTGGTTTGCTCATATTTTTCTCCCCCAAAAATATGACTCTGAATTATCGCTCTCCAATCAGCTATAGTTTGGCGGGCTTCGTCAGTTGCTAACGCTTCGACTTTTTGAATCATTAAAGCCTCTGAATGCGCCTCATCAGGATTTTTTATAACGCTCTTTTTTATAAAACCTTCATGGTCATCTTTGTCAAGAGATACCTCAAAGTTTTCAGCTTCTTCGGGAAAAGCGGCCTTCATCTCTTCGAGGGTTTTAAACTTTGATGGGTCAAATGGTTCTCTAGATTCTGCCATATACCTCCTATAAAAGTTCCTTAACAGGAATGCTTAATGCTTTAGCAATTTTTTCAATATTGAGCAAAGTGATGTTTTTCTCTGCACGTTCAATCATACCAATATAAGTTCTATGAACTCCAGCTTTTACAGCCAAGTCTTCTTGCGATAAGCCGAGTTTCAAGCGTTCTTTGCGGACCCGATCACCAAAATTTTTTAAAATATCTTTCTTCATCTTATTACAAGTATAAGCTAATTGCTAATTTTGATTCTACATACTATAATTAGCATATAGAGAATTACTTGTATATTATTTTTTGTTTTCCAAGTCCTTCCAACCCAAAATTCTCGCGGCCGTTTCCTCCCCACACCCCTCCACGGCCGCCCAAGCAGAAATTCATTCAGTATTTTTTTCGAAAAAAGTTCGAACTTCGTTCAAAACACACCACCATTTTTCATTTCGTGCCAATTCTTCCGCTTCGCTCGAGCCAATGGCTCTCGCTTGCGGTGGCAAATTCGAGAGTAATTCATATTGTTTTTGAAAATTCATAATGAGTTTTCCGCCCAG